>ODAI011248797.1_pt1 | contig 32864 bp, 30 predicted proteins | sample 1539321 | NCBI WGS metagenome assembly ODAI01 (sample SAMN02144231, study PRJEB22623) | gut metagenome | biome: sheep rumen | host: Ovis aries | place: New Zealand
GGCTATCCGCGAGGTATACAAGAGAGCTAAGCCGAGTGCTATCTTTGTGATAACGACCTGTGCTGCCGGAATCATAGGTGATGACGTTGAAAGCGTAACCAATGCTGCCGAGAGTGAACTCGGGATACCTGTAGTGGCAGTGTTCTGTGAGGGCTTCCGCTCAAAGATGTGGACATCAGGCTTTGATGCAGGCTATCACGGAATTGCAAGAAAAATAATCAAGCCTGCAAGGCAGAAGAGAAACATAATAAACGTTATAAACTTCTGGGGCAGTGATATCTTCCGCGAGTGGTTCGGTGAGTTCGGTTATGAGCCGAATTACATCACTCCGTTTTCAACGGTCGATTCTCTCAGCTATTCAAGCGAGGCTGCTCTCACCGTTCAGGCCTGCTCGGCCCTCGGCTCATACCTTGGTGCCGCACTGGAGCAGTCCTTCGGCGTACCAGAGATAAGAAATTCACCGCCCTACGGCATAGCACAGACAGATCGCTGGTTCAGAGAGCTGGGTCAGGTGATAGGAAAGGAAAAAGAGGTAGAGGACTTCCTTGCACGCAAGAAAGAGGAGTATCTGCCGAAGATAGAAGCTCTCAGAGAAAAGCTCAGGGGCAAGACCGCCTATGTTACGGCTGGTGCCTCTCACGGCCATTCTCTGCTGGCACTTCTTAAAGAGCTAGGAATGGAGCCTCAGGGCGCAGCTATCTTCCACCACGACCCTCAGTACGATAATGAGGACGAGCGCTCCGACACATTGAAGCACACTGTCGAGGATTACGGCGATGTGCCTAACTACAATGTCTGCAACAAGCAGGAGTTCGAGCTGGTCAACGTCCTCAACCGCATAAAGCCCGATATCCTTCTTGCCCGTCACGGAGGAATGACCCTCTGGGGAGCAAAGCTCGGCATACCGTCGCTGCTTATCGGTGATGAGCATTTCGGAATGGGCTATGAGGGACTTGTAGCTTACGGCGAGAGGATACTTGAAACTATAGAGAACGACGAATTTGTAAAGAACCTTGCAAAGCATTCGACTAACCCTTATACCAAATGGTGGCTTGAGCAGGAGCCTTACACATTCTTAGGAGGTAATTTCTGATGGCAGGACTTATAGAACAGGAGCGCTATACCTGTGCGATAGGTGCGCTGCAGACAGTGGTAGCTATCCCGAGAGCCGTCCCGATTCTTCATTCGGGTCCGGGCTGCGGAGTTATGATAAAGGGCTTTTTTGAGCGTTCGGCAGGCTATGCAGGCGGAGAGACCGCTCCCTGTACCAATTTCAGTGAGCGTGAGGTCGTTTTCGGCGGCACCGACAGGCTCAGAAGCATTATCAAAAACACCTACAAGGTGCTTGACACTGACCTTCAGGTAGTAGTGACAGGCTGTACGGCAGGCATCGTCGGAGATGATGTTGCAAGCGTTACAGATGAGTTCCTCTATGAAGAGGACAGACCGATAGTCCATGTTGAGACCTCGGGCTTCAAGTCAAACAACTACGTATCACATTCGGCAGTCGTCAACGCTATAATAGATCAGTATGTGAGCCGTTTTGAGGAGGATAATCCTTCAAGGTCAGAGAAAAACCTTGTGAACGTTATCGCCTCTATCCCGTATCAGGATCAGTTCTGGAAGGGAAACCTGAAAGAGTACAAGAGACTGCTCGAAGGGCTTGGGCTCAGAGTGAATATCCTTTTCGGGCCTCATTCGGGCGGCGTGAAGGAGTGGCAGACTATCCCGAAGGCTAATTTCAATGTGTTTGTATCTCCGTGGTACGGCGAGCCGATAGTGAAAAACCTTGAAAGACGCTACGGACAGCCCTACTATCAGTTCGGCTATCTGCCGATAGGCGCAAATGAGACCACAAGGTTTCTGAACGGTGTTCTTGAATTTGCGCTGGAGCAGGGAGCTGAGATCGACGAGAAAAAGGCAAGAGCCTTTATAGAAGAGGAAGAAAAGGCATATTATGAGGAGCTGGACAATCTTGCTACCTTCCTTCTTGAATTCCGTTACGGTCTGCCGAGCTATGCACATATACTGCACGATGCGGGCTATGTTACGGGTCTTACCCGTTTTCTCCTGCATGAGACAGGCCTTGTACCCAAGGAGCAGTTCATAGTTGATAACGTACCTCTGAAATATCAGGAGAAGATAGCGCAGGATATAATGTCTACCTCTGACAAGAGAGATATCCCTGTTTACTTCGACCCTGACGCAGGTGCGATGCAGGACGTTATAAGGGGGCTGTCGCATAAGGGCAAGGGCATAATCATCGGCAGCGGCTGGGATAAGGAGCTTGCCGAAGAGGTGGATGCAGACTTTCTTTCTATCGCCTGCCCCACGCCTTACCGCATAGTGCTCACCACAAACTATGTAGGCTACACCGGCGGCCTGAGAGTTATTGAGGACATTTACAATACTGCCCTTTCACAATACAAATAGCAGGGAGTGACGCATATGCCGACATTAGCCGTTGCAACTACCGATGGTCTTACCGTCAATGAACATTTCGGCCACGCAAAGTTTTTCCATATCTACACCCGTGAGGCTGAGACCTTTGAGCTCACAGGGGTGCGTGATGCTGTAGCAGCCTGCCAGCACACCTTAGGCCATGACACCACGCGCTTTGACAAGATAATCGAACTCCTTTCCGACTGTGACGCTATCCTTGTCAACAGGATAGGAGAGGGCGCAGCGGCCTATCTTATCGAAAGAGGAGTAAGGGTGTTCGAGGTGAGCGGCCTTATAGATAAGGTGCTTCCGATCCTGGCCGACAGGTACGGCCTCTGAGCTTCAATACAGACAGAATAAAAGGCAGTCCGAACTATTCGGGCTGCCTTTGCTGTTAATTCTTTTTAAATCTCAGAACGTTCCACGAATGTGCCGAAAGGACCGTCTTATCACCGATCTCCTTTTCAGCAGGCTTTACATTGTCGGGCTGCGTGATCGAATTCACGGCCTTCATATCATCGCAGCAGAGCTCTGTTTGCTGCACCAGACTGTAACCTTCAAGCCCCGGAAGCTCGACCTCGCAGTCCTCATCTAGTGACCTGTTCACTGCAAACACAGTGATGCCGCCGTCAGGGTTCTCAACTGCTGCCGCGGTCATGTACGGCACAGCCTTTGTGCTGTCGGTGTCGTATGTATCGCACTTGATGTCTGCCCTTAACGCTGTTCCTCTGCCGAGGACAGATGCGTGCAGGTAAGGATAGAATATAGTCTGTACCCAACAGCCGTTATCCTCTGTCATTATCGGAGCTATTACGTTCACCAGCTGTGCAAGGCAGGCTATCTTCACTCTGTCGGCATTGTTGATAAGGGTTATCAGCAGCATACCCACCACAAGCGCGTCCTCAAAATTGTAAATATCCTCAAGCAGTCTCGGCGCATATGACCAGCGCGGCACCTGCTTGTCCTGCTCGTTGCTGTGGAACCATACGTTCCATTCATCAAATGAGAGGTATATGTTCTTTTCGCTGTTCTTCTCGGCCTTTATCTCATCACAGATGCCTGCCACGGTCTTTATAAAGTCGTCCATCACCAGCGGCTGCGCCAGATATTGCGGTGTGTTGTCGTCAGGGTTGCCGTAGTAGCTGTGAAGCGAGAGATAATCGATATCGTCATAGCACTCACGCAGCACAGTTTTCTCCCATTCGCCGAAGGTCGGCATCCACCTGTTGGAGCTTCCGCAGGCTACCACCTCTATCGAGGGGTCTGTCCACTTCATCACCTTTGCCGCCTCATGAGCCTTTCTCGCGTATTCCTCAGCAGTCAGGTGTCCTATCTGCCACGGGCCGTCCATCTCATTGCCGAGACACCACAGCTTTATCCCGAAGGGCTCCTCAAAACCGTTTCTGCGCCTCATATCGGCATAATATGTATCCGTATCCAGATTGCAGTATTCAACAAGCTGCCTTGCTTCGTCAGCGCCCCTTGTGCCGAGGTTTACCGCCATCATGATCTCGGTATCGGCTCGCTTTGCCCACTCCTGAAATTCATCGATGCCTATCTCGTTGGTCTCAACGCTTGCCCACGCGAGCTCAAGCTTTTTAGGCCTGTTTTCGCGCGGCCCCGTGCCGTCCTCCCAGTTATAGCCCGAAACGAAATTTCCGCCGGGATATCTTACTACGGGCACTTTAAGCTCCCTTACAAGCTCCAGCACATCTTTTCGGAACCCCATATCATCGGCGCTTTTGTCATCAGGCTGATAGATGCCGCCGTAAACGGCCCTCCCGAGATGCTCTATGAATGAGCCGTATATCCTGTCGTCTATCGGTGATATTATGTTTTCTCTGTTTATTGAGACCGAGCCTTTCATATCAGTAACCTCCTGAGTTTTTCCACATTATACAGCACAGCGCCGCAAAAATCAATACCCTGTCAAAGAGTTTTTATTTTGTTAATATCTGTGCGCTCTCACGCATTTTTGACCTTGACAATGAGCACTATATATGGTATACTCAAAACGGCATATTTACACAAAACTACAAAATATGACGGGGGTAATTTTATGGAGCTTATTTACGACGTACAAGACAAGCCGAAGTTTTCAAGCGTGCTGCTGTTTGCATATCAGCAGATGCTGGCTATCCTTGCGGCAACGATAGCCGTTCCTATCATTATCGGCAACGGCCTTACGCCTGCCGCGGCTATGTTCGGAGCAGGTGTCGGCACACTTGTCTACATTCTTTTCACAAGAAGAAAAAGCCCTGTGTTCCTGGGCTCGTCCTTTGCATTTATCGGCTCTATGGTAACTGCCTTTGCGGGCGGAGTTTCAATGCAGCTCGGAATGCTGGGTCTTCTGATCGGTGCTCTTTCGGCAGGCCTTGTATATGTTGTCATCAGTATAGTCGTCAAGGCTGTCGGCGTCGGCTGGATAGATAAGCTCATGCCGCCGGTGGTCATAGGGCCTACGGTCGCTATAATCGGTCTGTCTCTTGCAGGCAATGCCGTAAGCGATCTCCAGAAGAGCAGTGTTGCAAGCGGAGCCGCCGATAAAAACTCGGTATATGTTGCACTTGTGTGCGGCCTTATAACGCTTGCTGTCACGATGCTGTGCTCCACCTACGGCGGAAAGAGGCTCAGGCTCATACCGTTCGTGTGCGGAATAATCGTCGGCTATATCGCAGCCGCTATCTTCACGATAATCGGCTATGCCGTTGAGATCGACGCATTCAAGATAATAAACTTCGATGTCTTTGAGGACTATATGTTCAAGCACGGCGTAACGTTCCAGACCTTTATAAGAGTGCCTGATTTCACGTTCGTTGAGGCCTTCAAGGGCACGGGTGAGCTGAGCGCTTCATATGTGCTCACAATTCTTATAGCGTATGTTCCCGTTGCTTTCGTTGTGTTCGCGGAGCACATAGCCGACCACAAGAACCTCTCGACCGTCATCGGCAAGGATCTTCTGAAGGAGCCGGGTCTTTCCGCTACTCTCCTCGGAGACGGTATCGGTTCAGTAGCAGGTGCATTCTTCGGCGGCTGCCCCAACACCACCTACGGTGAGTCTGTTGCCTGTGTAGCCATAACAAGAAACGCATCGGTAATAAGTATAGCGGCCGCAGCTATCGGCTGTATGATCCTTTCATTCATAACACCATTTGTGGCCTACATAAACTCGATACCTTCCTGCGTTATGGGCGGTGTGTGCATAGCTCTTTACGGCTTTATCGCAGTGTCGGGTCTCAAAATGTTCAAGAGCGTTGACCTTGACAAAAACAGGAACCTATTTGTAGCGTCAGTTATCCTTATCAGCGGTATCGGAGGCCTCAGCGTAAGCTTTGGTGACGTGACCCTCACAAACATTGCCGTAGCTCTTATCCTCGGCATTCTTACTAACCTTATGCTCTCGCGCGCGGACAAGGCTGATGCTCAGAAAAACGATTGATCTTTTCGGGAGGATATTATGCCTTTCAGTATAGTCAGAAACGATATCACAAAAATGCACACTGATGCCATAGTCAATGCTGCCAACTCGTCTCTGCTCGGCGGCGGTGGAGTGGACGGTGCCATACACAGAGCGGCCGGCCCGAAGCTTCTTGAAGAGTGCCGAGGTCTCGGCGGCTGTGCGGCAGGGCAGGCAAAGGCCACCAAAGGGTATGATCTGCCCTGCAGATATGTTATCCACACTGTCGGCCCCGTATGGGAGGGCGGCTCTCACTCCGAGAGGGATATACTTTACTCCTGCTATAAGAATTCTCTTCTTATTGCTGAGAAGCTTGGCTGCGGTTCGGTCGCGTTTCCTCTTATTTCGGCCGGTGCCTACGGCTATCCGCGTCAGGAGGCGATAGAGGTCGCATCTTCCGCCATAGGAGATTTTCTTGAAGCGCATGAGATGGACATCTATCTTACCCTTTTCGGCAGGGATACAGTGGTCATCGGAAAGAAGCTCTTCGGTGAGATAAAGCAGTATATAGACGACAATTACGTTAAGCAGCATGATGACATCCGCAGGCGCACGGGTATGTTTGCAAATCTCATGGCCTACGGTGAAGCAAAGGCTGCCGCGCCGAGAATGGCTGCCGTATATGAGGACTCGTATGCTGATGCTGACAGCGCCCTTGATGATATCCTTGTAAGAGAGGAGGAGACTTTCTCTCAGCAGCTTTTAAGGCTGATAGATGAAAAGGGCCTTACCGATGTTCAGACCTATAAGAAAGCTAATATCGACCGCAAGCTCTTTTCAAAGATCAGGAGCAACAAGGACTACACCCCGAAAAAGTCTACCGTCCTTGCCTTTGCCATAGCTCTGGAGCTCGACGTTCCTCAGACGCAGGAGCTGCTTGAAAAGGCTGGCTATGCGCTGTCTCCCAGCATAAAATCCGATGTGATAGTAAAATACTTCATATCTCACAGAAACTTCGATATCTTCACGATCAATCAGGCACTGTTCTCGTTCGATCAGTCTCTGATAGGCGTCTGAAAATTGTCGCTTTTAAAGCGACCAAATACCGCCTCCTGTGTGTTATTATATGGTTGTAAACAAAAAAACAGCCTAAAACACAACAGGAGGTATTATTATGAGAAAAGGTTTGACAGAGATAGTCTTCATCATTGACGAGAGCGGTTCCATGTTCTCACTGAAGTCCGATACTATAGGCGGCTTCAATTCAGTTATCGGCGAGCAGCGCGGCAAGGAGGGCGAAGCGGTCGTATCTACCGTCCTCTTCAACACACACAGCAGGGTCCTTCATGACAGAGTTCCCATCGGTGATGTATCCGACATGACCCCTGACGACTACAGGCCGAACGGTTGCACAGCCCTTTTAGACGCAGTCGGCGGAGCTATCAGGCATATCGGCAATGTGCACAAGTATGCAAGAAGAGATGACGTTCCCGAGCATACCCTCTTCGTCATCACCACTGACGGCCTTGAAAACTCCAGCAGAAAGTACAGCGTCTCCAAGGTGAAGTCCATGATCTCGCGCCAGCAGGAAAAGTACGGCTGGGAATTCATATTCCTCGGTGCGAATATCGACTCAGCAGAGACTGCACGCTCCTTCGGCATAGATGAGAGCAGGGCAGTAAATTACAATGCTGACCGCAAGGGTACGTCTGTAATGTATGGGGCAGTGTGCGCAGCAGTTTCTGAGATCCGCAGAAACAGAGGCCTCGGCTCTGAAAATATGGCATGGCGCGAGGAGGCAGATGAGGACTTCAACAACAGGTAATTACCGGCAGAGGGCAGGGTTATCTCCTGCTCTCTGATTTTGCGTCTTTACATTTCTGTTCTTTTGTGCTATATTATTATCGGAGATGATACTTATGAAAGACCTTTATATAAGCTCGCAGGCTGACCTTGAAAATGCCGTTGAGGAGTACGGCTTTCTGCCGTATTTCAGGAACAGCGTGGAGGGCTTTTCGATAGAGGAGCATATTGACCCGCGCTTCTGGTTCTCTGCCGAGGAGGGCGCATGGGAGTGGAAAGGCCCCGTTATCAGGAGCACAGGCTGTGCTTACGGGAAGTTCTTTGAGAAAAAGGCCGTTTATGTCAGCCGCAAATGGTTCCCTGAGCTTGCAAACTACAGACGAGACGGCTATGACTTTGACGCCCTGTATGATGACGGCTTAGCTAAAAGAGCCGACAAGACCCTTTATGACCTCATCGCGGACAATGAGCCCGTTATCTCAAAGCAGCTCAAAAAGCTCGGCAATTACCGCAAAGGCGGCAACAAGGGCTTTGAAAGCTCAGTGTCAAGGCTGCAGGAGCAGTGCTATATCCTGATTAGTGACTTTGTCTATATGAAGGATAAGTTCGGCAGAGAGTATGGCTGGGGCGTGGCTGAATATTCAACTCCCGAGACCCTTATGGGCAGCGCCTTTACGGATAATGTCTACCGCCATGAGCCTGAGGAGTCATATGAGCTGATATTTGATCACCTGCGCACTATCCTGCCGGACGCGCATGAAAGCGACCTTAAACGGCTGCTGCGGTGAGCAAAGCGTTCTGCGTTCAAAGCGGAGCGCTTTTTTCGCGCCGGCGATTTCTTGTCAGGTTTTAAGGTGCATAATATACGATTTTTTGCGAAACTTCTGCGCTCTTTTGGCGTTTGTGCTATTGACAGAAATGCGTGAATAGTATATAATAACTGTGTATGGACAGGCGGAAATATCTGTCTTAAAAAAGAAAGAAAAAAGAAAAGAGACAAAATTTGACAGGAGGAACCCTATGAACAAGATACTTTGTTCTGCGATCTCGGCTGTGTGCGCGTGTGCATTTCTGGCAGGGTGCGCAAACCCCTTCGCAAAAAAGGAGGAAGAAGACACCACAATGTCGGGCTATTCCTACGATGCGAACACCACGCAGAAGGAGCAGGCATATTCGTGGCTTCTTGAGCCCTCGATAGATGCTGACAACATCATAACCTTTGATGCCAGCCAGGTCGATCCCGATAACGAAAAGAGCACAATGTGCGAGAACTATTCCGTTATCAGAAGAGGCGGAAAGTACGGCCTTATAGATTACGGCGGCAATATAATAGTTCAGCCGGATTACGATGACTATTACGCCTGCTGGTGCGGAGAGATCGTCCTTTTCAATGTTGTTGACGAACAGAACGACTACTATGAGTACTGCACTATTGACAGCTCCAACCAGATAGTTGACTACGTGAGCGACCATTCAGACAACGCTCCCGAGTATTTCTGGAACGACGCCGACAGCCAGATATATGTAAAGCGCAAGAATGAGGACTACGGCAGCAAGTATACCGGCAAAAAGGCTGTTGTAGTCGGTGAGGCTGATATCAGTGAGGCCGGCGGTGACAGCTATGAGATAACCCCTAAGGAGGGCACTCTTTACGGCCTTGCCAAGAAGGATGAGCTGATAATCGACCTTAAATACGTGGATTATTATGCACCTGCATATAAAGGCGCAGGCAAGACTGCAATAGCCTTCCAGGACAGTGAAGGCAAATGGGGCTATGTAGGCTCCGACGGCCAGACCATTGTTGACTTCAAGTGCGGAGGCGACCTTAACGCTTACTGCGGCGAGGTTATAGACGATCTGAACAAGGTGCACCCGTATCTGTTCTCTGCTGATTTTGTACCTGTGCTGGTAGATTCCTTCTACGGCTATTACAGCATAGAGGGCGAATGTGCCGTAACTCCCGGAGAGTTCGAGCAGGCAAGACCTGTACACAACGGCAGGGCATGGGTAAGGTCGAACGGTATGTGGGGCGTTATACAGCTCGGCGAGTATGTTGAGCCTATAGTTACCACTACGACCACCACCACGACCTCTGCCACTACGACGACATCATCTTCGTCTGTCTCAACTACTGCATCATCACTCTCAGAGACCACAACTCTGCCGACCGAGACCACTCTCTCGACCTCAGACACACTTCTTCCCGATACGGGAACGGAGATCCCCGTGGAGCCTCAGCCTGACGTGACCACCGAACCTCAGCCCGATGTACCTGTCGAGCCGGTGGTACCGGATCAGCCGCAGGAGACACCAGCTGAATAATAAACTCAGAGCGGAAAGGAAAAAGCCTTTCCGCTTTTTTGTGCAGAAATTTGACATTGTTTTTTTGCTGTGGTATAATATTTCTGTATTTTGGGCTGTAACTGTGATAGGCTTTGTGCTTTGTCCGTTTCATTACTTAACTAGGAGGAATAAAAATGATTTGTGATAAATGTGGTATGCAGCTGCATGAGAATGCAAAATTCTGCCCACGATGCGGCGCAGCCGTAAGTATCTCCGAGCCGCCTGTGAGCGAGCCGGTGCGTATTCCTGTGCCGGAGGCGGCACCTGACGGGAACTCTTATGTCGGGACGCTTGCCAGACACAGTAAGCTGGTGGGCGTCATGATCGATATAATATCAGTGTTCTGGTTTTTGCTGGAGCTGCAATTCGCCGAAATGATGGATATGAATTTCAAGCTGATCTCGGCCGTCAGCTTTCTGATAGTCTCAGCCTGCTATGCGGTCAGGGTGGTCATGTCAAGGCCTTATATGGGTCAGAATGCTTACTGCCGCAAATGCATGGGCTTCACACCTCATAACGGCGGTGTGTGCGGAGTCTGCTATTCAAACTATTCCAAAAAGCTCTCTACAAAAAAGACGATGATGGCATTTGTGCCTGCTTCATATCTGTTATCTATGCTGCTGGTGCTTATCAGCGAAAGGACCGACGCCGGCCAGATAGTGCCGATATTTATCGGATCTGGAGTGTATGCCCTTTATCTCGCACTCAGCCACGGCACGAGGGTCATACTCGAGATCGCAAAATATGCAGCTCTTTTCTGTCCCGTGCTGTTCTGGATAATGGACGTGCCTTTTGTTGATGAAAACGATCAGGACAGCACCAAGACAGTCATTCTCGTTATCTGTCTGCTGCTCGTTATCATTCTGTCGGTCGCTTTGCTTGTGAGCAATGCGGCTTCAACGGGTGAAGAGCGCTACTGTCATCACTGCAAGAGGATAACAAGGCACAACTATTTCGGCGTGTGCACCGAGTGCTATACAGATCCCAGTGCGATGCTCGGCTCAGGCGTTATCGCAGCAGTGCTGTCGCTGGCATCAATGGGTATATGGTATGATACCTTCGGTGACAGATTTATGTGGTGGCGTGTCTCGCTCATAATGCTGATAGCTGTTCTCTATAAGATATATATGTATCCTGCCATCATGGCAAGACGTACCGAGCAGGCAGCAGCCGTTGCGATTTACTGGCTCAATCTTCTCCTTGGCTGGACAGGTATCCTCTGGCTCGTTCTCCTTATCTGGGGCAGTACCGGAAGGGGCTTCGGTTCCTCAAAGGTGGATATAAAGATAGACGCCTCTGCTTTGCAGAATGCAGGTATACCTATAGGCAATGCTTACATACCGCCTCAGCCGCAGCCTGAAAAGTCAATGATCGACAGCTTTGAGGAGCTCAAAAAGCTTCACGAAATGGGAATGCTCACCGATGATGAGTTTGAGCAAAAACGCAGGGAGTTTGTAAGCAGACTGTGATATTGCGCTCTGCCTGCGGTATAATATAAATGTCAGGTTAATATTGTTTTTTACGTATAGAAAGGTTGATACTATGAGCGAAGAAAGGATACCCAAGAGAAGTGAGGTGCCCGAGGAGTATAAATGGGCGCTTGAGGATATCTACGAAAGTGACGAAAAATGGGCCGAAGACCTCGAAAAGCTGAAGGCCTTCCCTGAGAGGATAGCCTCGTTCAAGGGCAGGATCAGCACCGATCCTGAGGCTCTGCTCGAATTTCAGAGGCTTACCGATGAGCTTGCCGTTCTTGCCGACAGCCTCGGCAATTATGCCCAGAGGCGCTCTGACGAGGACACTGCAAATTCATTCTATCAAGGTCTTATCGGCCAGCTTATGAGCGTTTATACCGAGGTCAGCTCGTCCTCCAGCTTTGCTACCCCAGAGATACTCTCAGTTGACGACGAGACCTTTGAAGGGTTTTACAAGGCTGAGCCTGCACTTGAGCTTTACAGGCTGAATTTTGACCGTATGAGAAGACAGAAAAAGCATATCCTTTCCGAAGCCGAGGAGCGTATACTGGCTCTTTCAGGAGAGCTCGGAAGAACGCCCGAGAACATCTTCTCAATGTTTTCCGATGCAGACCTTCGCTACCCCGACGCAGAGGATAAGGACGGCGTAAAGCATCAGGTGACCGACGGCAGCTATGTTCCTCTGATGAAGTCACAGGACAGAGTCCTCAGGAAAAACGCATTTGAGGCAATGTACCACACCTATGACAAGTTCAAAAACACTGTTGCCGCCACACTGTCTGCACAGACAAAGTCTGTCAATTTCTATTCAAAGGCAAGGCACTACAGCAGCGCCCTCGAAGCATCTCTCGAAAACAATGAGATCCCTACCGAGGTCTATACCAACCTTATAGAGGCCGTTCACGAGAATATGCATTATATGTATGACTATGTGAAGCTTAGAAAAGACCTTCTCGGCGTTGATGAGCTGCATTTTTACGATCTTTATGTTCCTGTCGTGTCTGACGTTGATATGAAGATAACCTTTGAAGAGGCCAAGCAGACCGTCCTTAAAGCCCTTGAGCCTATGGGTGAGGACTATCTTAAAATTATCCGTGAGGGCTTTGAGAACCGCTGGATAGACGTCTATGAGAATGAGGGCAAGACCAGCGGAGCATATTCCGCAGGCGCAAGAGTGCACCCCTATGTTCTGCTGAACCATAAGGATACTCTCAATTGTATGTTCACTCTTATCCATGAGATGGGTCATTCCGTTCATTCTTACCTCTCAAACAAGACCCAGCCCGTTGCCTACGCAGATTACTCGATCTTTGTGGCAGAGGTCGCATCCACCTGCAATGAGGCTCTTCTTATGCAGTACCTGTTAAAGACCACAGAGGACAAAAAGCAAAGGGCATACCTTATAAACTATTTCCTGGAGCAGTTCAGGACCACTCTTTACAGACAGACTATGTTTGCAGAGTTTGAGCTGAAAATAAATGAGATGACCCAGAACGGAGAACCGCTCACTGCCGAAAATATGTCCGAGATATACGGAGAGCTCAATAAGCTCTATTTCGGTGACGGCATAGTTCTCGATGATGAGATAAAGCTTGAATGGGCGCGTATACCTCATTTTTACTATGATTACTACGTTTATCAGTATGCTACGGGCTACAGCGCAGCTATAGCTTTGTCACAGAGGATACTGAATGAGGGCGAAAGCGCTGTCAGGGACTATATAGGGTTCCTCAGCGGCGGCTGCTCAAAGGACCCGATATCACTTCTGAAGGGTGCCGGAGTCGATATGAGCACCACAAAGCCGATAGCTGACGCACTTAAGATGTTCGGTGAGCTCATTGAAGAAATGAAAGAGCTTATGAACTGATGAGGGCAGAAACAGTGACAGTTCAGAAACTGTTTTATGAATAAATGGTTTCTGAACTGTTAACAAAAATATCTCAAAAAAACACTTGACAAAGAGTACGGAATGTGTTATAATGCATTGGTAAAAACAAAGCAGAACATGATCCGTTCTCACCTCAGGCGCTTACAGCATGGCTGTAAAGCAGTGAAGAGGTCAATATTGTCGCTTTTTTTGCGGTGTTATTGCGGGTACGGGTCATTATGCGTATCCGTTTTTTATTTATTCCAGATAGTGGGGGTGCTGTGTCATAAGCAAAAAGGAACATGAGATCAACGAAGATATCCGCGACAAGCAGCTGCGTGTTATCGGCGTTGACGGGGAACAGCTTGGTATCATGAGCGCTGACGAGGCGCTGAAGATAGCGTATGAAAAGGACCTTGACCTTGTCAAGATCGCTCCGCAGGCGGCTCCGCCTGTATGCCGTATAATGGATTACGGAAAGTATATTTTTGAACAGACGAAACGCGAAAAGGAAGCGAGAAAGAATCAGAGAGTCATCGACATCAAGGAGATCAGGATGTCATCGACGATCGACACTCATGATTTTAACGTAAAGGTCAATCAGGCTGTTAAATTCCTTAACGGAGGAGACAAGCTGAAGGTATCTGTAAGGTTCCGTAAGAGGACTGTGGCGCATCCGCAGTTCGGCGAGGAGCTTCTGAACAAATTCAAGGAGGCTGTTTCCGAGGTCGGTGTAGTTGACAAGCCGTCCAAAATGGAGGGACGAAGCTTAGTTATGTTCGTTTCTCCGAAGCCAACCAAGTAAACAGAGCACGATCAAGCGCTTTTTGCGGGCTGCGGTGCAGCCGGCAGATACTCCGCTCAGGCGGGATAGTGCGGTCAGCTTAGAAATTTTTAAGGAGGATAAATCAAATGCCAAAGATCAAGACACATTCCGGTGCCAAGAAGCGTTTCAGGGTAACGGGCAGCGGAAAGGTAAAATTCCAGCACATCAACAAGAGACACAGGCTCACCCAGAAGGACCACAAGCGTAAGAGGATCCTCAGGGGCGCAGCTTATGCTGATGATTCAAACATCAAGAACGTAAAGGCTCTTATCCCTTACAAATAAACGAGTTGTAGGGACATTTTAACATTATTTTTCAGGAGGTAATTAACTATGGCTCGTGTAAAGGGAGCAATGATGACTCGTAAGAGGAGAAACAAGACTCTGAAGCTTGCAAAGGGCTATTTCGGCGCAAAGAGCAAGCACTTCAAGATGGCTAAGCAGGCTGTAATGAAGTCAGGACAGTATGCATACATCGGAAGAAAGCAGAGAAAGAGAGATTTCAGAAGACTCTGGATCACAAGAATATCGGCAGGCTGCAAGCTCAACGGTATCAACTACTCGCAGTTTATGAACGGTCTCAAGAAGGCTGGCATCGACCTCAACAGAAAGATGCTCTCCGAGATCGCTATCAACGACCCTGCAGGCTTTACTGCTATCGTTGAGAAGGCAAAGGCTGCTCTTTAATAGCAACTGACACGCAGGTTTTTATAAGCATGCGTGTTTTGTTGTCTTTACAGACCTGTTGTGCGCTGCGCACAGCAGGGTACATCTGTAAAATTCTGTAAAGTATTTCATGCCTTTATAAAGGTATGCTCAGCTGTGAAGAGGTGAAAAAAATGCTTATCTCGGGTAAGGATAATCCAAAGCTGAAAAGGCTGACAAAGCTCTGCAGAAGCAGAAGCTTCAGGAAGAGCGAGGGAGTCTTCGTCATTGAAGGGCTCAGGAACTGTGCCGACGCCGTAAAGAGCTATGAGAGAGGACTTCTCGGGATAACTGCGTTTTTTTATGATAGCAATGCGCTGAAGGATAACGGCTATGTTCCGGCGGAGGCTTTCGATGCCGTGCCCGACGAGATGAGGTTCGAGCTGGCGGAGGGGCTTGCAGACAGGGTGAGTGAGACGAAAAGCTCGCAGGGGGTCTTTCTGATAGCGAAAAGGCTTGACAGAGAGCTGACAGAGCTCGATGCCGCGAGAACTCCGAAGATTCTTGTGCTAAACGCTGTCAAGGATCCGGGGAATCTGGGAACACTGCTGAGAACTGCGGACGCCGTAGGGATAAAGGCTGCGGTGATGACGGGAGAGTGCGCCGAGGTGTATAACCCCAAGGTGGTGCGAAGCGCTATGGGGTGTCTGCCAAGGCTGGAGCTTTATATCGAAAATGATTTTTCCGCTGTGACAGGGGCTTTGAACGATCAGGGCGTAATGACCTGCGCTGCCGTTGTGAAGGGCGGAAAGAGCGTTCCGGGGTTTGAGTTCGGTGAGAAGTGCGCGGTCGTTATCGGAAATGAGGCAAGGGGCCTGTCTGAGGAGGACGCGGCGCTTTGCAGCGAGAGGATAACGATAACGATGAGGGGCAGTGCCGAATCGCTGAATGCTGCTTCTGCGGGAAGTATCATCATGTGGGAGATGCTCAGGGGTGATCTGCTATGAGAATAAATGAACAGCTGATGTGGCTCTGGGTGACGATGGTGTTCGGGCCTGCAAACAGAAGGCTGTGGGAGCTTTCTGCGAATTACAGCGGCGTTGAGGAGTTTATCAGAGAGCTCAGGAAAAACAGGGTCGCAGGTGTGAACGACCGGGAAAGAGAGCGTGCTGCCGGTACTGCCTCCGCGGATACGGTAAGGGTCTATGAGGCGGTATGCGAAAGCGGTTCAAAAATATATTGTTATGGAAGTGAGGGCTACCCTGCGCGGCTGCTGGATACGGCAAATCCGCCTGCGGTGCTTTTCGTGAGAGGTAACCTTGACTTTCTGGACGATAAGGACGTGCTGACGGTCGTCGGGGCTAGAGAGCCTTCGGAATACTCTGAGGAGGTCTGCGGACAGTTCTGTTCGGAGCTTTCAAAGAAAGGCGTTGTGACCGCTGCCGGAATGGCAAAGGGCATAGACCGGCTGGTGCTGGGTAATGCTCTGGAAAACGGGGACGGCGCGGCGGCTGTATATGCCAAGGCGTTTGAGGACTGCCAGGACGAGCAGGAGCGAGAGCTGATCGAGCGCGTAAGCGAAAAGGGCGCTGTGATAACGGAGTATTATCCCGGGTGCAGGGCAGGGCTCAGGGCATTTATCGACCGCAACAGGATAATGGTCGGAATGTCGGACGCGGTGCTGTTTATACAGTGCGCCGAGACGAGCAAGGGGCTCGATAATTACGACAAGGCAGTTTCTCAGGGAAAGCAGGTCTTCGTGGTGCCGCCGAGGGATATCTTCGACAAGCGCTACGGCGGACAGGCGATGCTGATCAAAAACGGCTGCAAGACTGTCTATTCCGCAGGCGATATACTTTCAGTACTGGGCAGGAGAGATCTTATTCATAGTGCCGAGGAAAGTGAGTATAAATATATCGTTAAGGACAGACCGAGAAACACCTCTGCCAGAAACAAGGCAGGCGCCGCAAAAAAGATAGTTACAGAGCAAAAAAAGGCCGATGTTTCGGGTGTTTCCGGAACACAGGCGAAGATCTGTGAGCTGCTTGGTAACGGCGATATGCTTGTCGATGAGCTGGCGGTAAGGCTGCAGATGGATATAGCAGATGTTTTTATGGAGCTGACCGAGCTTGAAATGGCCGGTATAGTCGTTTCAAAGGCCGGAAAGAACTACGGCCTGAGCCTGCATTGACAGCAGAACAAATGAGCGCTTAGCTCATACTTTGGAAGGAGGATCGGCATGGCTGATCTTATTATAGTTGAGTCGCCCACTAAGGTGAGGACGATAAAGAGATATCTGAGCGGAGATTATGAGGTGGTAGCGTCGATGGGACACCTGAGAGATCTGCCGAAGTCAAAGCTCGGAGTGGATATAGAGAAGGATTTTGCTCCGCAGTATGTCAATATCAAGGATAAGGAGTCTCTGATAAAGGATATTAAGAGAAAGGCCAAAAAGGCAGATCACGTATATCTCGCAGGAGACCCTGACCGTGAGGGAGAGGCTATCTCGTGGCATCTGGCACAGCTGCTTGACCTTGATATGAATGACGAAAACAGGGTCACCTTCAATGAGATTACCGAGAGCGGCATCAAGGCAGGTATGAGCCACCCGAGAAAGATAGATCTGAACCTTGTGAATGCTCAGCAGACAAGACGTATCCTTGACAGGATAGTGGGCTATAAGCTCTCTCCGTTCCTCTGGAGAAAGATAAGGCGCGGCCTCTCTGCCGGAAGAGTGCAGTCGGTCGCTGTGAAGATGATCTGCGACAGGGAAGAGGAGATCAGAAACTTCAAGCCGCAGGAATACTGGTCGATAGATGCGAAGTTCTCAGCTCAGGGCGAGAGAAAGATGTTTGCGGCAAAGCTTGCGCTGGTCGACGGTGAAAAGGCGGAGCTCAGCAACAAGGAGCAGACTGACAGCGTTCTTGCAAAGCTTGAGGGCGCAAAGTATACGGTAACAAATGTGAAAAAGAGCGTCCACAGGAAGTCGCCTGCGGCACCGTTCACCACCTCGACCCTGCAGCAGGAGGCCTCAAAGAGACTGAGCTTCCAGGGAGGAAGAACGATGAAGGCAGCTCAGGAGCTTTATGAGGGCGTTGAGATAAAGGGAATGGGGCCTACGGGTCTTATAACCTATATGCGTACAGACAGCCAGAGGATATCCGATGAGGCAAGGGCTGCGGCATATGATTTTATAAAGAAAAACTACGGTGAGAAGTATGTTCCCGAAAAGCCGAAGGTATATAAGTCAAAGGGCAGCGCTCAGGACGCTCATGAAGCGATAAGACCTACCCACCCGGAGCTTACTCCCGAAAAGGTAAAGGCGAGCGGTGTCACCACGGATCAGTATAAGCTTTACAAGCTGATCTGGGAGAGGTTCATCGCATCACAGATGTCAAACTGCCTGCTCAATACTGTTTCTGCCGATATAGAGGCAAACGGCTGCATTTTCAGGGCATCGGGCAATACGGTCAAGTTTGACGGTTTTACCGTTCTCTATGAGGAAAAGAACGAGGACGAGGATAAAAAGAACGTTCTGCCGGATATCAAGAAGGGAGACCTGCTGAAGCTGCGCGGCCTTTCGGGCAACCAGCATTTCACTCAGCCCCCTGCAAGATATACCGAGGCGTCACTCGTCAAGGCGTTTGAGGAGACCGGCATCGGCAGACCCTCGACCTATGTTCCTACAATAACTACGATCCTCAACAGAAGCTATGTTGAGCGTGACGGAAAGGCGTTGAAGCCGACATCTTTGGGTGAGGTCACAAACGAGCTAATGAGCAGATGCTTCGATAAGATAGTTGATGTGAAGTTCACAGCGAATATGGAAAACTCGCTCGACGCCATTGAAAACGGCAAAAAAAGCTGGACAAAGACCCTTAATGACTTTTACGGCGAATTTGACAAGGAGCTTGTAAAGGCCGAGGAGGATATGGACGGCAAGCGCGTAAGAGTGCCTGATGAGAAGACCGATGAGGTCTGTGAGGTGTGCGGAAAGCCTATGGTGATAAAGATAGGCAGGTTCGGCAAATTCATGGCGTGCTCGGGCTTCCCGGAGTGCAGGAACACAAAGAGGATAGTTACCGAAACGGGTGGTAACTGCCCTTACTGCGGAAAGAGAGTGCTCCTCAAAAAGTCAAAGAGGGGCAAGAAATATTACGGCTGTGAGGATAACCCGAACTGCGCCTTTATGACGTGGGACGTGCCGACCGAGGAGAAGTGCCCGAAGTGCGGCTCGACTCTGTTCAGAAAGGGCGGCAAGAACGGTATGCTCATCTGCCACAAGAAGGACTGCGGATATGAGAGGCCGCTCGGCGATGAGAGCTGATGTCATCGGAGGAGGGCTTGCAGGCTGCGAGGCTGCCATGCAGCTGGCAAAGGCCGGCGTGCAGGTAAGGCTGTTCGAGATGAAGCCTGAGAAGTATTCGCCTGCTCATAAGTATGAGGGACTGGCAGAGCTTGTATGCTCAAACTCTTTAAAGGCTGAGAGGATAGGCTCTGCGGCCGGTATGCTCAAGGAGGAGATGCGGCGCTTAGGGTCGGTGACGATGCAGGCGGCCGAATGCTCACGGGTGAGCGCCGGCGGAGCTCTTGCGGTTGACAGATATAAGTTTTCTGACAAGGTGACGGAGCTCATCAAGGCAGAGCCGAACATCGAGCTTATCAGTGAGGAGATAACGGCTGTGCCGGAGGGTGCCTGCGTTATTGCAACGGGGCCGCTCACAAGCGATGCTCTGGCTGAGAGCATCAAAGGCCTTTGCGGAGAATACCTGTACTTTCATGATGCTGCGGCGCCGATAGTGACAGCTGACAGCATTGATATGGAGAAGGCGTTTTTCGCGTCCCGTTATGACAGGGGAGAGGCCGATTACATCAACTGCCCGATGGATAAGGAAGAGTATGAAAGGTTCTATAATGAGCTTGTAAACGCGGGATCTGCGCCGCTTCATGAGTTCGACAGGGAGCATTTTTCAAAGATAGGATTCAAGGTCTATGAGGGCTGTATGCCGATAGAGGCTCTTGCAAAAAGGGGAGAGGACACTATGCGCTTCGGACCCTTGAAACCGGTGGGGCTCAGAGACCCGAGGACAGACAAGAGACCTTATGCTGTGGTGCAGCTGAGAGCTGAGAACGCTGAGGGCTCTATGTATAATCTCGTCGGGTTTCAGACAAATCTGAAGTTCGGTGAGCAGAAGAGGGTGTTCTCTCTTATACCGGGGCTTGAAAATGCAGAGATAGTAAGATACGGCGTTATGCACAGGAACACTTTTATAAACTCGCCGAAGCTGCTGACGCCGCAGTTTGAGATGAGAGACAGGCCGCTCACTTATTTTGCCGGTCAGATAACGGGAGTTGAGGGCTATATAGAGTCTGCTGCGAGCGGCATATTTGCAGGGCTTAGCCTAGCGCGTAAGCTCTCGGGAAAGAGTGCTGTTACGCTGCCGAGAGAGACAATGCTCGGCTCTCTTGCGGCATATGTCAGCGACCCGACGGTAGAAGCCTTCCAGCCAATGGGCTGCAATATGGGGATACTGCCCGAGCTGGGTGAGAGGATAAGGGATAAAAAGCTTAAATACGAAAGGCTCGCACAGAGAGGCCTTGACAGTCTTGATAAGCTTATTGAAACGCTCTGACAGGAGGTGTCAGAAATGCTTGGACGGCTTGATATAGCAGGCTTTATGGATAGGTATACCTTTGCTGTTTATAACTGGTTCGGAATGTTCGTGCTGTCAGCGCTTGCTATCTATATGATGCACAAGGGCAAACGCAGCGGAAAAAGAGAGCGTATGGTCTGGGGGATAGTTCACGGCAGCTTTGCAGCCATATGGTTCATTGTGCTTTGCGTGCCTTGGGCGAACGTCATAGCGGCACAGGTCTATACAAGAAGAGCCAACGGCCTTGATCCCGAGAGCGATGAAGCCGCGGAGCTCTGGCACAAGGCAGATGACTGCGCCGTTCTTGCGGACAAGCAGTTTGCGTTCCTGGGCTCGCTCCTGTTCACTGTTTCGGCGATATCGATGGTGGTCATAGGAGTAAGGGCGCTTTCAAGGAGCCGTCACGGAGTTAACGGAGTTAAGGCAACGGGAGTGGTAAATCTGATAATGTCGTTTGAGTATGCGGTGTTTGCGGTCATGTGCATCTGCAAATTCATATCGGTTTACAGCATGGTTTGAAATAAGGTCTGAGGTAAGATGCAGAAAACGGTTTTTGCCTCTTACGTCCGACCTCGTGACATAAAGGAGGTCAAAATATGAACATAGTGATCGACGCATTCGGCGGAGACAACGCCCCGATAGAGGTTTTAAAGGGCTCGATAGATGCCCATAATGATTTTGGGGTAGATGTAACGCTCGTAGGCGATGAGGAGAAGATAAAAAAGTGTGCTGAGGATAACGGCCTTGATATCACAGGGCTGAAAATAAGGCACGCGGATACGGTCATAGATATCTGTGAGGAGCCGACAGAGGTCATCAAGGGCAAGAAGGACTGCTCAATGGCAGTGGGACTTAAAATGCTTGCTGACGGCGAGGGAGATGCTTTTGTGTCTGCCGGTTCGACGGGTGCGCTCGTGGTGGGCGCAACTTTCATCGTCAAGAGGATAAAGGGCATAAAAAGGCCGGCTCTTGCGACAGTTCTGCCAACAGCAGGAGACCCGACAATGCTTCTTGACTGCGGAGCAAACGCTGACTGCCGCCCGGAGATGCTGGTGCAGTTCGGTATCATGGGCTCGGCTTATATGAATAAGATAATAGGCGTTGACAAGCCGAGAGTTGCGCTTGCAAATATCGGTGCAGAGGAGTCAAAGGGAAGAGACCTTGACCGCGAGGCCTATCACCAGCTGCAGAAGGCGCCCGTGAACTTCATAGGCAATCTTGAGGCAAGACAGCTCCCGATGGGTGACTGTGACGTATGCGTTGCCGACGGCTTCAGCGGAAATATGCTCCTGAAGCTCTATGAGGGAATGGCAAAGTTCTTCTCCGGCGAGCTTAAGGGAATGCTCACCGAGAGCGCAAAGAGCAAGATAGCTGCCCTTATGCTTATGAAGAGCATAAAGGCGTTCAGAAAAAGAGTTGACTATTCAGAGTACGGCGGAGCACCTCTGCTGGGTACTGCAAGACCTGTCATAAAGGCACACGGCTCTTCCAATGCAAAGGCGTTTTACAATGCTATACGGCAGGCAAAGCTTTTCTGTGAGAGGAACGTTATCGACGAGATAACTGCCGCACTGGAGGCTATGAAAAACAACAACGGAGATGCTGAAAAATGAATGAACAGGCAGCTGTAAAGCAATTTCAGGAAAAGATAGGGTATCATTTCAAGAATGAGGGGCTGCTGTTCGAGGCGCTTTCGCATTCTTCGTATGCAAACGAGAACAAGAAGACCAGAAACAGCAATGAGAGACTTGAATTTTTAGGGGATTCGGTGCTGTCGATAGTGGTGTCGGATCATATCTTCGAGCACTACAAGCATATGCCTGAGGGAGACCTTACAAAGATGAGGGCAAGCCTTGTTTGTGAAAAGGCGCTGTTTGAGTTTTCAAAGAAGATAGATCTGGGTTCGTTCATCTTTCTCGGAAAGGGCGAGGAGATGACCGGCGGCAGAACAAGACCGTCAATAGTTTCAGACGCTTTTGAGGCAGTGATCGCGGCTATCTATCTTGACGGCGGCATGGAGGTAGTTTCTAAGTACATACTTTCCTTCCTGCCTGAGAACATCACACCGGATTTCTCCGTCTTCCACGATTACAAGACCGCTCTGCAGGAGGTCATCCAGAAAAACCCCGAGGAGAGGATAGAATACCACCTCAAGGGTGAATCAGGCCCCGACCACAACAAGCAGTTCACCGTTCAGGTGCTGCTCAACAGCAATGTTATAGGTGAAGGCACAGGGCGCTCCAAAAAGACGGCCGAGCAGCTTGCCGCCAAGGAAGCTCTCAGCCTTATGGGACTGGATGTTAAGTAATGGCTCACAGCAACATTTCGATCTTTGTGACACACGTAGGCTGCCCGCACCTGTGCGCCTTCTGTGATCAGAGGACCATTACCGGCACGGCTGATCTGCCGACGGGTGATGATGTAAGAAGGATATGCTCGCAGCAGCTGGAAAGGATAAGCTCTCCCGAGGACACGGAGATAGCCTTTTTCGGCGGAAGCTTCACCGCGATAGAGCGCAGCTATATGACGGAGCTTTTAGAGGCGGCGCAGGAGTTTGTCGGTGAGGGCAGGTTCAGAGGGATAAGGCTCTCCACAAGACCCGACTATATCGACCGTGAGATACTTGATATTCTCAAAGGCCGCGGCGTCACGGCAATTGAGCTCGGGGCGCAGTCACTCAACGACAGAGTCCTTGATGCGAACGAGAGAGGTCATTCGGCACAGGATATAATCGATGCGAGCAGGCTCATAAGGGAATATGGCTTTGAGCTTGGTCTGCAGCTAATGGTGGGGCTCTATAAGTCAGATGAAGAGACAGAGCTAGATAATATGAGAAAAGTGCTGGAGATCGGCCCTTCGGCGGTAAGGATATACCCGGTGGTCATACTCAGGGGCACTAAGCTTGAGCAGCTTTACCTGTCGGGAGAGTATAAGACGATGCCGTTTGAAAAGGTGACCGATATATGCAGCGAGATGCTGCTGACGTTTGAGAGCGCAGGCATAAAAGTTCTCAAATGCGGCCTTCACGCAAGCGAGTTTGTGGAGCGTGATATGGTGGGCGGTTATTATCACCCTGCGTTTCGTGAGCTGTGCGAGAGCGGCATATTCAGAAAAGAGATCGAAAAGGCACTTGAAAAAGAGAAGATCTCGGGCAGGCTGTATGTGACGGCTTCGGTATCGCCGAAGTGTATCAGTCAGGCGGCAGGGCATAAAAGATCAAATATAAAGTATTTCAAAGATAAAGGCATTGAGCTGAAGATCATCGGCGAGGAGCAGCCGAAATACAAATGCAGATTGAAGGAGGTGAGAGCGTGTATCTGAAAAGCTTAGAGATGCAGGGGTTCAAATCGTTCCCTGATAAGATAGAGCTCAGGTTCGATAAGGGTATAACGGCAGTTGTCGGCCCGAACGGCTCGGGCAAGAGCAATATCGGCGACGCTATGCGCTGGGTAATGGGCGAGCAGTCATCAAAGCAGCTCAGAGGTGAAAAGATGCAGGGAGTTATCTTCCACGGAACGCTCTCGCGCCCTAAGGCATCTTTTGCTCAGGTTACAATAACTATCGATGACAAGGAAAAGCAGCTGGGCTTTGAGACCGATACTGTCAGTGTATCGAGAAAGCTTTACCGAAACGGCGACAGCGAGTATATGATAAATTCTCAGCAGGTGAGACTTAAAGACGTTGTCGAGCTGTTTATGGATACGGGCCTCGGACGGGACGGATACTCTATCATCGGTCAGGGCAGGATAGCCGACATAGTCAATGAGCGTTCAAACGAGCGCCGCGAGATATTTGAAGAGGCAGCAGGCATATCGAAATTCCGCTACAAAAAGGAAGAGGCTGAAAGAAAGCTGCTTGCAGCCGAGGATAACATCGCAAGGCTCGGAGATATTCTGGGAGAGCTCGCATCTCGCATCGAACCGCTGAGACAGCAGTCTGAGAAGGCTAAAAAGTTCAGGGTGCTCGATGAGGAGAAGAGAAGGCTCGAGGTATCCATCTGGGTCAGAAGGCTCGATGAATATATGGAAAAAAGCAGAGAGCTCGAACAAAAGCTTGATTCTGTCAGGAGCCAGTACGCGGAGCTTTCAGAGGAGCTGAAAGACGTTGAGCGCGAGATAAGCGACAGCTTTGAGATGAGCGCTCAGAAGGCCGAGGAGGCGGAAGCTCTCAGACAGAAGATACATGACACACAGCTGAGGAGCTCAAAGTCAGACTCGGATATTGCGGTGCTTGAAAATGATATAGAGCATCTGAACGATAATATAAAACAGCTCGAAGAGCAGATAGCTCAGGCTAAGGAGTCAGCTGAGTATCTTGTGCAGCAGAAAAAGCAGCAGGAGCAGGAGCTTGAAAAGCTGAAAAACAAAGAGAAGGCATCGGCAGCTGAGGCCGATGAGCTTGAAAACTCACTCAGACAGCTGGAGCAGAAGACCGACGAGACCGACAAGAGCCTCAGTGAGACAAATGACCTGATAAGCTCTGTCTATGTTAAAAAATCGAAGATAAGCTTTGCTATCGAGAATGCAAAAAATGAGATCGCAGAGTGTGAGGACGAGCTGTCTCAGGCGGCAGAGCGAAGAAGTGAGCTTACATCCAATATTGATAATGCGGCAGCAGAGCTCAAAGAGCTCAGAGAAGCAAGAAATGCCGCCGATGAAAAAAGGCAGGATTCACTCAACCGTGTGAGCGGAACAGAAAGGCTCCTCTCTTCAAAGAGACAGAAGCTTGATAAGAGCAGCGCTGACTTTGCCGACACAGACGCATCTCTCAGAGAGACGGATTCAAAGCTCAGTCTGCTGCGTGACCTTGAAAACTCAATGGAGGGCTTTGCCTACAGTGTAAAGCATATTATAAAGGCCTCAAAGCAGGGAAGACTTGGCGGAGTGCTCGGAACGGTGGCACAGCTGATAAATGTCAAGGCCGAATATTCACTTGCGATAGAGACGGCTCTCGGCGGTGCCCTGCAGAATATCGTCGTTGAGAACGAGGAAACTGCAAAGCGCGGTATAAGGCTGCTGAAAGAGAGCAATGCAGGCAGAGCCACCTTCCTGCCGGTAACCTCGGTGAAGGGCAGCAGGCTTGATGTTGACGGCGCCGCTGACGAGGAAGGCTATGTCGCAAATGCGAGCGAGCTTGCTAAGTGTGACGGTAAGGTAAGGTCCGTCATCGACAGTCTGCTCGGGCGGATCATAGTGTTTGAGGATATCGACCTGGCAGCTGCAGCAGCTAAAAAGTATAAGTATAAGTTCAGGATCGTCACGCTTGACGGCCAGATAATAAATGCAGGTGGCTCCTTCACGGGAGGAAGCGCTGCTAAGAAAACCGGGATCCTTTCAAGAAAAAATGAGATAGAAGCTCTTGAAAAGAAAAAGCAGGAGCTTTCAGACAGGTATTCAGAGCTAAAAGCGGCAAGAGAGCGGCTCGTTCAGGAGAACGCCAAGCTTGAAGCCGACCTTGAAGCCCTGAAAGCAGATGCCGCTCAGACAAATGAGGATCTGTTAAGGTTCGAGCTGGAGATAAAGCGCGTGGCTGAATTCAAAGACGGCTATGAGGAGCGCCTTGAACAGACTGATGAGCTGATAGAAGAGCTCGGCCGAAAGCTTGAGGCTGCACGCCGAGAGATAGACGCTCAGACTGCTGAAATGGAGAAGACCGACCGCGAGATAATCGAGACGGAGGCCAGACTTTCACAGTCTCAGAACGAGCAGGCAAAGCTCAGGCATGAACGCGAGCAGCTGGGAGAAAAGCTCTCTGCAGCAAGGATAGCGGCTGCTGAAACAGCTAAGGATATCCAGGCCTGCATATCGTCTATCGAGCAGCTTGACAACACCATTGAGAGCGGCGGCGAGGAGAGCGAAAGACTTAAACAGTCTGTTGAGACGAACAGAAAAACGATCTCCGACAAGACGGAGGAGATAGGACGTATAAGGCTCGGGCAGAGCGATGCCGCCGATGAGATCAAAAAGATCGAAAGAGAAGCTGAACAGGCACTTGCAGAGAAGATAAGGCTTGAAAATGAAGCTAACCTTCTGCGCAACAGCCAGAAGGGAAAGCTTACCGAAAAGGAGAACCTTTACGCCTCCATTTCAAGGACTGAGGAGCAGCATAATAATGTTCAGGCTCAGTTCGATAAGCTGGCAGGTCAGCTCTGGGACGAATACGAGCTTACCCGTACAGACGCGGCTGCCATAGCTGAGGAGATAGAGGATTTCTCCGAGGCAGATAAGAGACTTGTCTCTCTCAGGAACAAGATCAGAAACCTCGGCAGCATAAACCTTGACGCTATTGAGGAATTCAAAGAGGTCTCCGAGAGGTATGAGTTCATAAACACTCAGCTTTCCGATGTGAATACTTCAAAGGCTGAGCTCGAAGAGCTTATCCGTGACCTGACGGAGAATATGAAGTCGATGTTCATTCAGACCTTTGACAGCATAAACGAGAATTTCAGGAAGATATTCACAGAGCTCTTCGGCGGAGGAAAGGGCGAGCTCACCCTTTCAGATCCCGACAATGTGCTGGGGTGCGGCATCGAGATAAATGTTCAGCCGCCCGGCAAGGTGATAACGAACCTCATGTCCCTTTCGGGAGGAGAACAGTCGCTGGTGGCCATAGCCATATATTTTGCGATACTTAAAAATTCACCGTCACCGTTCTGCCTGCTTGATGAGATCGAGGCGGCGCTCGATGATGTGAACGTAACAAGATATGCCCAGTACCTTCACAGGCTGACAGATAAAACTCAGTTCATTGCCATAACCCACAGGCGCGGCACTATGGAGGAGGCAGACGTTCTCTACGGAGTTACGATGCAGGAGAAGGGAATATCCAAGCTTTTGAAAATGGACGCTGCCGACAGTCTGAGTTCGGCGGCCGTGTGAGAAATAGATCTGGAGAGATAATATGGGATTATTTGAAAAGCTTAAAAACGGTCTTGCAAAGACCAAAAATTCAATGATGGGCAGGATAGAGGCACTGCTGCATTCCTTCACGAAGATCGACGAGGACCTTTTTGAAGAGCTGGAAGAGACGCTTATCCTCTGCGATATCGGTGTGAACACCTCAGTGAAGATCTGTGATCTTCTGAGAGAGCGCGTTAAAAAAGAGGGTGTGAAGGATCCTGAGGCTATAAAGGATCTTCTCAAGGACGTCATCACTGAGATGCTCGGTGATGATCAGCCGCTCGATATGTCTACCACGCCTTCCGTTATCCTTGTGATAGGCGTAAACGGCGTCGGAAAGACGACCACGATAGGCAAGCTTGCCAACAGCCTTCACAATGAGGGCAAAAAGGTCATCGTTGCCGCTGCGGATACGTTCCGAGCTGCTGCTATAGATCAGCTGGAGGTCTGGACAAAAAGAGCAGGCGTCGATATCATAAAGCACAATGAGGGCTCCGACCCGGCATCGGTAGTGTTCGATGCTATGCAGGCCGCAAAGGCAAGAAATGCCGACGTCGTCATCTGTGATACGGCGGGAAGGCTCCACAATAAGAAGAACCTTATGGAGGAGCTCAAAAAGATATCGAGGATAGTTCATCAGCAGGCTGAGGGCTGCGCTCTGGAGGTGCTGCTGGCACTTGATGCGACCACCGGCCAGAACGCCGTAAATCAGGCAAAGCAGTTCAATGAGGCTGCCGACATCACGGGAATAATCCTCACAAAGCTTGACGGAACGGCAAAAGGTGGTATAATAATAAGTATCACAGATGATCTTAAAGTGCCTGTGAAGCTTGTGACGGTGGGCGAGCAGATAGACGATCTGCAGCCGTTCGTTGCGAGAGATTTCGTGGAAGCGCTTTTTGAATAAAACTTATGTGTAAAGGGCAATTACGGGGGTAATATGGAATGGAAAAAGCCTTAATGGTTTTGGATATGCAGGAGATGTATGTCGGTGCCGGAAGAGACAAGAACGTTTACTCTTATCCGGTCGATACACTTATCAGCAATGTCAACGCCAGGATAGCGGCATACGATCCCGAAGCGGTGATCTATGTCAAGAGTATCAAGAAAGGGCTTTTCGGCGGTGCAATGCCGAAAGCAGGCACGGCAGAGGCGGACTTCGTTATAAATCTGAAGGTAGTGTCAAAGCATATATTTGAGAAAAACAAGCTCGATGCTTTTTCTTCGGATGTGATATTCGAGTTCGTCAGGGCAAGAGGCATAAAGGAGCTGGAGATCGTCGGAGTTGACGGCGGAGGCTCTGTAGGGTTCTCGGCGATAGGTGCCACGGAGGACTGTGATCTGAAAATAATCCTCTGTGAGCCGGCTATCGGTACGGTCCAGACTGACAAGGCTATGAAGTGCCGCGAGAAGATAAGAAAAACAAGAATGACAAGTACATTTGATGTCCGGTGATCTTATGAAGCTTATAATCGCTAGCAATAACAAAGGAAAAATAAGAGAATACAAGCAGATACTGGAGCCGCTCGGCTATGAGGTGATATCTCAGAGAGAGGCAGGCCTTGATATCGAGGTCGAGGAGACGGGCACTACCTTTGCTGAGAATTCGGCGCTGAAAGCGAATGCCATTTATGAAAGGCTGGGCTGTGCGGTGCTTGCCGATGACAGCGGCCTTGAGATCGACGCGCTGGGCGGTGAGCCCGGAGTATATTCCGCAAGGTACGGCGGACTGGAGACCGAGAAGGAGAGAACTGCTCTGGTGCTGGAAAAGCTCAAAGCTGTTCCCGATGACAAAAGGGGAGCGCACTTTACCTGCACTATCTGTTTTATCAATGAAAACGGTGAGACGATAACCGCCGAGGGCAAGGTCTTCGGGAAGATAGGCTATGAGCCGATAGGTGAGAACGGCTTCGGCTATGACCCTGTGTTTATGTACGGGAAGAGAAGCTTTGCACAGCTGAGTGCAGAGGAGAAAAACGATGTCTCTCACAGAGCGAATGCGCTGAGAGAGCTGGAAATGAAACTGAAGGAAAGATGATATGCAGATAACTACAAAGCAAAGAGCAAAGCTCAAATCTATCGGCGCGGGTATTCAGCCGGCGTTCCAGATCGGGAAGATAGGTGTGAATGACGCTCAGGTATCACAGATAGATGACTATCTCAGAGTTCACGAGATAGTGAAGATAAAGGTGCTCGATAACTCTATGCTGACGGCAAGAGAGGCAGCGGAGGACATAGCCCAGAGGATAGATGCAGTCGTTGTACAGACTATAGGTTCAAAGGCGGTGCTTTTCAAGAGAAATGAAAAGAAGCCTGTTATAAAGCTTTGAGAACGGCTATATTCGGCGGCACGTTCAACCCCGTCCATAACGGGCACAGAAATGCCGTGAAAAAAGTGCTCGAAGCAGTAGAGCTTGACCGCGTGATAGTTCTGCCTGACAGGATACCCCCTCATAAAGAGGTAAAGGAGCTTGCATCGGAAAAGGACAGGCTCGCGATGCTGGAGCTTACGTTTTCTCAGATGCCCGAGACAGAGATCTCTGACTATGAGCTCAGGCGTGAGGGCAAAAGCTACTCGGTCATAACACTCAGGCATTTTCACGAGACCCTGCCTGAGGACAAGCTGTTTTTCATTATGGGCAGTGATATGCTCCTCACCTTCAGCAAGTGGTATTGCTGGCAGGAGATCCTCTCGCTCTGCACACTGATCTGTGTTTCACGGTGTGATGAGGACACACAAAAGCTTGAGCCCTGTGCGCAAGATCTCAGACAGTGCGGAGGAGAGGTCATCATCGTTTCTGCTGAACCGTTTGAGGTCTCCTCAACACAGCTTCGGGAGATGATAAGAAAAAATGAGGATTGCTCTTGCTATTTGGACGAAAATGTAGTAAAATATATTACGGACAATAATTTGTACGGCAGAGGGATTTGAATGACGGATAAAAAGCTTATCGGAAAGTATAAAACTTATATAAGGGAAAAGCTCTCTAAGAAGAGGTATACGCATTCGATAAATGTTGCGAATGCCGCGCTGGAGCTTGCAAGGCGCTACGGCGCCGATGAGGACAAGGCTTACATAGCGGGTCTTCTTCACGACTGCGCGAAGGAAATGCCTGTTGAGGAGCAGCTTGCGCTTGTGAAGCATTCTCAGCTTGACGTTGACGAGATAGAGACAAAGGCTACACCTCTCTATCACGCTATCGCAGGGGCGGAGATAGTCAGGGCAGCGCTTGACATAAAGGATCCTGAGGTGATCCTTGCAATAAGGTATCACACTGTCGGCTGCGGCAATATGAGCCTGCTTTCGCAGATAGTGTATCTGGCAGACCTTATATCCGAGGACAGGGAGTATAAGGACGTAAAGAAGATGCGCAAGTACGCTTCACAGAGCATGGAGAAGGCAATGTTCGAGGCTTTCAGGTTCTCGATCAGGGATTCGGCGGAGAAGGGGAACCTTATCCCGAAGTCTACCTTTGATGCCTATAACGAATTTGCGGCCATTATGAAACGTTCGGCCGAAAGAGAATGATCGAAAGGAGTTATTATGGAAAAGATCACTTACGAACAGAAATTAAAGACCATTCTCAAAGCGCTCGATTCCAAGCGCGGTGAGGATATCAAGGTAATTGAGATAAAGGATCTGACTATAGTTGCGGACAGCTTTGTTATCGCAGGGGCGTCCTCGACCACTCAGACTAAGGCACTTGCCGAGGAGGTAGAGTTCAGGCTCACACAGCTCGGCGTTGAGCCTCACCACACCGAGGGCTACGGCCCCAACAACTGGATTCTGCTCGATTACAGCGATATAGTTGTGCACGTTTTCAATAAGGAAACGAGAGATCAGTATAACCTTGAAAGACTCTGGGCCGACGGCAAGGAGATAGATATTTCACAGTATCTGGGAGATGAATGATATGAAGGACCTTTTTGATAAGGCAGAGCCGAAGAAGGTGGCTGAGGCGGTCAGCTGCTGGATGGTGCTCAAGAGCGTGATAAATCTAATTCTCGGCTTTTCGGCAGAGAACGTTGTAATGCTCGCAGTCGCGATAGCGCTCGGATATACGCTCATAACAAAAAGATCGTATATGAACATCGTTACGGCGGTGCTGCTGGCGGTGATAGTGCTTATCCACCTGTGGGATAACCTTACAAATGCCCGCATTTTATATCTGCTAGAGGCGGTCATAGATGCGCTCAGCATCACTGTGCTGGTGGTGCCGAAGCAGGTAAGGGCATACTTTAACAACGAATTCTGATGCTGTGCATACAGTTTAACGGGTTTTGAAAATATTTATAAAGGATTGATAGAGATGAACAATTACGATTTTAAGGCTGTTGAGGCAAAGTGGCAGCAGTTCTGGGACGAGGACGAGACCTTCTGTGCTTCAAACGATCATACCAAAAAGAAGTTTTACGGGCTCGTAGAGTTCCCGTATCCTTCGGGTCACGGTATGCACGTAGGCCACATCAAGGCTTATTCCGGCCTTGAGGTAGTTTCAAGAAAGAGAAGGCTGCAGGGCTATAATGTGCTCTTCCCGATAGGGTTTGATGCATACGGTCTGCCGACCGAGAACTCCGCTATCAAGTTCGGCGTTCACCCGAGACAGATCACCGATGAGAACATAGAGAAGTTCACAGGGCAGCTCAAAAGGGTAGGCTTCTCGTTTGACTGGTCAAGAGTTGTTGACACTACCGATGAGAACTACTATAAGTGGACCCAGTGGATATTCCTCAAAATGTTTGAGAACGGCCTTGTTTTCAGAGACAAGACCCTTGTTAACTATTGCCCGAGCTGTAAGGTAGTGCTCTCGAACGAGGACTCTCAGGGCGGCAAGTGCGACATCTGCCACAGCGATATCGTTCAGAAGACCAAAGAGGTATGGTACCTCAGGATCACCGAGTATGCTGACAAGCTCCTTGAGGGTCTTAAAGAAGTAGATTATCTGCCGAACATAAAGCTTCAGCAGGAGAACTGGATAGGCAAGTCAACAGGTGCTTTCGTAAACTTCACGATAAAAGAAAACGGCGAGCAGATGAAGATCTACACCACAAGACCTGACACTCTCTACGGTGTTACATTTATGGTAATGGCTCCCGAGCATCCGCTGATCGACAAGTACAGAGACAGCATCAGAAATATTGATGAGCTCGATGCATACAAGGCTGAGTGCGCAAAGAAGAGCGAGTTTGAGAGAACTCAGCTTGTCAAGGACAAGACAGGTGTTAAGATCGACGGTTTCACTGCGGTCAATCCTGTCACCGGCAAGGAGATACCGATCTACATCTCAGACTATGTAATGATGGGCTACGGCACAGGCGCTATCATGGCGGTGCCTGCTCACGATACAAGAGACTATGAGTTCGCAAAGAAGTTCGGCATCGATATTATCGAGGTCATCAAGGGCGGAGACATAAGCGTTGAAGCCTATACCGGCGACGGCGAGATGGTCAACTCCGGCGAGCTCAACGGCATAAAGAACAAGAAAGACGCTATCGCTAAAATGCTCGAGGTGA
>ODAI012679822.1_pt1 | contig 32834 bp, 20 predicted proteins | sample 1539321 | NCBI WGS metagenome assembly ODAI01 (sample SAMN02144231, study PRJEB22623) | gut metagenome | biome: sheep rumen | host: Ovis aries | place: New Zealand
GAGCTCGATCTTTGCCTTCTCGGCAGCTTCCTTCAGACGCTGCATGGCCATCGGGGCCTTCGAGAGGCCGATGCCCTCGTCGGCCTTGAAGCCGGTAACCAGCCAATCGATGATAACCTGGACGAAGTCGGCGCCACCGAGGGGGGTGTCACCATTGGTGGAGAGCACCTCGAACACGCCGCCGCCGAACTCCAGGATAGAGATATCGAACGTACCGCCACCGAGGTCGAACACGGCAATCTTCATATCCTTGTTAGCCTTGTCAACACCGTAGGCCAGAGCGGCAGCCGTCGGCTCATTGACGATACGGCGCACGTTCAGACCAGCAATCTGACCGGCCTCCTTCGTAGCCTGGCGCTGCGAGTCGCTGAAGTATGCCGGCACGGTGATGACGGCGTCGGTCACCTCCTGTCCGAGGTAGTCCTCGGCGGTCTTCTTCATCTTCTGCAGTATCATGGCCGAGATTTCCTGCGGCGTGTACTTACGTCCGTCGATGTCGACACGGGGGTAGCCCCCCTCGTTTACTACCGAATAAGGTACGCGCGAGATTTCCTTCTCCGTCTGCTGCCAGTTCTCGCCCATGAAGCGCTTGATGGAGTAGACGGTCTTCTTCGGGTTGGTGATAGCCTGACGCTTGGCGGGGTCGCCAATCTTGCGCTCACCGTTGTCAACAAATCCAACCACTGAGGGAGTCGTACGCTTACCCTCGCTGTTGGCGATTACTACGGGCTCGTTACCCTCGAAGACGGCAACGCAGCTGTTGGTAGTTCCTAAGTCAATTCCAATAATCTTTCCCATAATTCTTATACTTTTATTAATTTATAATCTATTTAATCGGACAAAAATCCACGAAACGAATAGCAAAGCATGTGCCAAAATGTCGTTTTTTGATAAAAATGTTTTTTGTTACGTCATTTTGGCACAAATTATTTGGAGTTTCGCAGGAATTACTTTATCTTTGCAGTCAGAATTCTAAAATAAAACTATCGGTAGTCATGAAAAAAGTGATTTTAACGGCCTTGATGGCGCTCGTCTTTTTGGTAGTCTCAGCACAGGATAATCCCTATATTGTGAAGACTCGCAACGTTAAGAAGGGTGTAACGCCTGAGATGAGTACTGAAATGGAAGCCCTCATGCATCAGGAGGAAACTGCAAAGGATTTCATTGGGCAGAACTTCAAGTTCTATAGTCTGTGCGACTGGGAGGAAGGCATGAAGTTTATGGTGCTGCCAGAGAAATACGACTTGGTGGTAAAGACGTTTACGGATGCCTCTACCGGTAAGGAGGTCAGCAGTATGCCATTGAAGTATAAGATTATGATTTACAAAGGGCATACAGAAGGCCCAGACGGTCATGCACGTGTGAACTTCTTCTGTCAGGACAATGGCAAGAATTACTATTACGAGATTCCCTCTGGTTCGTTTGACGACTATTGCTATTCAAAGACAGGTGTGCCTACGTTGGCTTACCTTGGTGATGTCGATATTGCCAAGGAAAAGTTGATGGGAAAGACGCTGTACACCAAGACCCAGTTCTACCGTATTGATACAGATTATGATAGCGACGGTTTCCAGGAAGTCATTGTCGATAAAGACATGGAGGTAAAGGTGACAGCGGTAGGTGTAGGCTCGCGCAGCTTCCCTGTGAAGATTATCGTTGAGGATAAGGATGGCAATGAGTTCTATCAGAATGTGGCCATCTCCAAGACCAACTGCGGTATGCGTGATGATGAGTTTGTCACTGACAATGCGAAATACCTTTTTAATAATTCCTTCGAACTTGTTGATGACATTATGGCAGTCAATAGTTATAATTATAAGGTCTATCTGGGCAGGATTATCCACACGAAGTATCCGACAGCGATGCTGAACGAGACAACGAAGAAGGTGCAGGCTATCCCCCGTATGGCTGAATATCAGATTGAAAGTATCACACCTCATAAGACTGATGACAAGGCTACCATTAAGCTGAAGAATACCACCCTTGGTACCTTCTTCTTTATCGACATGGTGCTCGACAGTCATCGTGCAGAGCGCCAGGAAGACTACTTTGGCTATCTCTTCGCTCCAGGTCCTGGTAAGAAGGTTCAGACATCAGAGAGTAGCCGTGCGATGATTCGTGCTGGTCACGTGGGTATCGGTTTCTCTGAGGATGAGGTACAGATGGCTGCTGGTGAGCCAGACAAGATTGAACCTGGTCAGAACGGAACGTACACTTGGATCTTCAAGCGCTCAAACAACAAGTTGCTGTATGTTGACTTCGATGGTACAGGCACGGTTTCTAAGACTTATACCAAGGATGGTCCTGCTGCAGCCAAGCGTCCGAGTTCCAAGCGCCCGAAATCAAAGGTGATTCCTAAGAAAGCTAAGGCGATGAAGAATGCTACGCCACTCTAAAGTGGAAACGACATAAAAATCCCCCAACTGGATGGTTGGGGGATTTTTTATTATACCTTTGCAATGGCTTCCATAATCTTGCTTTCCAGCTCTTCGCATAGCTCGGGATTGTCTTTCAGCAAATCCTTGGTGGCATCGCGACCCTGAGCCAGTTTCGATTCTCCGTAGCTGAACCAGGATCCGCTCTTCTTGATGATGCCGTATTCAACACCCAGGTCAACAATCTCACCGATCTTCGAGATTCCCTCACCAAAGGTAATTTCAAACTCGGCCTTGCGGAATGGAGGAGCCACCTTGTTCTTAACCACCTTCACGCGAACCTGATTACCGATGGGCTGATCGCCATCCTTCAGAGTGGTCACCTTGCGGATGTCCAGACGAACGGACGCATAGAACTTCAAGGCGTTACCACCAGTCGTCGTCTCAGGATTGCCAAACATCACACCAATCTTCTCACGGAGCTGGTGGATGAAGATACAGGTGGTCTTGGTCTTCGAGATGGTAGAGGTCAGCTTGCGCAGTGCCTGACTCATCAGACGGGCCTGCAGACCTACTGCGGAGTCACCCATGTCGCCCTCGATCTCTTTCTTGGGAGTCAAGGCAGCCACAGAGTCGATGATGATGATGTCAATGGCACTTGAGCGGATCAGTTGGTCTGCAATCTCCAGCGCCTGCTCACCATTGTCAGGCTGTGAGATATACAGGTTGTCGATGTCCACTCCCAGATGCTCTGCATAGAAACGGTCAAAGGCATGCTCTGCGTCGATGAATGCAGCAACACCGCCTGCCTTCTGGCACTCTGCGATGGCATGTATGGCCAATGTGGTCTTACCTGATGATTCTGGTCCATAGATCTCAATGATTCGTCCCTTAGGATAGCCACCTACGCCTAAAGCTGCATTCAGCCCAATACTACCTGTAGGAATCACCTCTACATTCTCGATTTTCTCTTCGCCCATGCGCATGATGGCGCCTTTTCCGTAGTCTTTCTCGATTTTGGCCATTGCAGCCTGCAGAGCTTTTAACTTCTGCTGTTGCGGAGTCAGTTGCTCCGTAGATTCTTCTTTCTTTGCCATAGCTTTAGAAATTTAAGATTGTGAAATTATAGTTCGAGGTCGCCATCATGCACCTCGTGCCAAGGCAGACCTTGTTTGTTCAACTGTTCCATGAATGGATCTGGATCGAAATCCTCCACATTCCATACACCAGGCTTCTTCCAGATGCCCTTGACGAACATCATCGCTCCGATCATAGCTGGTACGCCTGTCGTGTAGCTGACACCTTGCATACCAGTCTCCTTATAGGCTTCCTGGTGCTTGCAGTTGTTGTAGACATAATAGGTGTGCTCCTTACCGTCCTTGATACCACGGATGCGACAGCCAATAGAGGTCTCGCCCTCATAGTTCTCACCCAGATCTTGCGGGTTGGGAAGAACGGCTTTCAGGAACTGCAGGGGAACGATCTTCACCTTAGCTGTGCCTGAGCCATCAGCCAACGGAGCCTCATATTCTATCTCGTCAATTCGACTCATACCAATATTCTGAATCACTTCGAGGTGCTTCAGATACTGTTCGCCAAAGGTCATCCAGAATCGGCCTTGCTTGATGGTGGGATAGTTCTTTACCAACGACTCCAGTTCCTCGTGGTGCAGCAGATAGCTCTCACGTGGACCAATATTGGGGTAGGTCAGAGGCTTGTGAATCTCCAGCGGTTCTGTCTCAATCCATTGCCCGTCCTTATAGTAGAGTCCTTTTTGGGTAATCTCACGGATATTGATCTCTGGATTGAAGTTAGTGGCAAAGGCATGGTGGTGGTCACCAGCATTGCAGTCCACGATATCAAGATAGTGGATCTCGTCGAAATGGTGCTTGGCTGCATAGGCTGTATAGACACCAGAAACGCCAGGGTCGAAACCGCAACCAAGGATAGCTGTCAGTCCTGCCTGCTCGAAACGGTCTTTATAGGCCCACTGCCATGAATATTCGAAGTGTGCCTCGTCTTTTGGCTCATAGTTGGCTGTGTCGAGATAATTACAGCCACAGGCCAGACAGGCATCCATGATGGTCAGATCCTGGTAGGGCAGGGCAAGGTTGATCACGAGTTCAGGCTTGTAGCTGTTGAAGAGTGCCTTCAACTGCTCCACATCGTCTGCATCCACCTGCGCTGTCTTAATGTCCATCTTGTAGCCAGCCTTATGGATATCCTCCACAATCTTGTCGCATTTGGCCTTGCGACGGCTGGCAATCATAAAGTCGGTAAACACATCAGCATTCTGGGCTATCTTGAATGCTGCTACCGTAGCGACGCCTCCGGCGCCAATCATTAAAACTTTTGCCATAATTATTTGTTTTTATGTTTTGATTTCTTCAGAACGGATGCCTAAGGCTGCCATCAGCGAGTAACCCAGTATCTCCTGGCGGAAATTTCCTCCAGGCATGGGCTGCATGGCAAAGACGGTAATCCGCTTGTCATCATCGTCCAGACGGTTGAGTGCTTCACGTACCTTATTATATATATGGGCTTCTTCTGCATTGGGGATGACCATGATGCGCTTCACCTCCTTCTGGCCGGCTACCATCTGAAGGGCATCGATGAGATAGTCTTCCCCTCCGGCAATCTCTTCCAGCGGATAGGCATTGATGATAAACTCCCCCAGATGGTCCTTGAAAGCCTTGCCGTTCAACTCCTCCGTATAGTTCCCCGGGGTGAAGTTCTCCATCTGCGTTTTGTTCTTCTGATGAACCAGCACGACCTGTGTCTCGTGTTCTCCCTCGCGGATGCCTCCATCAAGAGCGATGCAGTCAATCCACTTGGCGAAATCAGCCTGAGGAATCCTTCGCCCGATCATCCTTTCAAAGTTAACAATAAGTGAGAATGCGACTTTGTCGACGTAGTCTGCATCGACCAAAATCACATTCTCACTCCACTTTGTTTGCTCTTGTAGGTTGTTGTTCATAACTAGCTGCAAAGTTACGAAGAATTTCCTAAACGAGCAAGCTTTTCACTTTTTTTATATCAGCACGGACGTTTCTTTGGCAGGTTGAACACATCCTGCACTTCTTTCATCTGCTCCTCTGTCATTCCGTCAGGCTCACTGCCCATGGCGCGGGCACACATATAGATGTTGGCTGCCTTACAGAGTACATCGGTCTGATCGAAGGCATCCATGATGTCTTGTCCAACAGCCACAGTACCATGTTTCTCCCACATGACAACATCGTGGGTCTTGATCTGCTCGAGGGTGGCTTCTGCCAGTGCTACTGATGAAGGCAGGGCATAAGGCACGATGCCGATGCCCAGAGGGGCAAAGGCCAGGGTCTCAGGAATCATCGACCACAATACGCGTGTCATCTCATCTCCTTTCAAGAAACGCTGGATGTGACTCATAGCCACCAACTCGATGGGATGGGTGTGCAGGGTTGCCTTATAGCATGAACCTGTCTCCAACAAATAGTTCTGCAAAGCCAGATGGGTGGGCAACTCTGATGTAGGTACTACAGGCTCATCGGCAATCACCTCGTATGAGGCACAATCATCACAGATGCGGATAATCGATCCGTTCTGCATGGGTTCTTTGGCCAAGTCACGCATGCGCTTGCCAGTCCCCTTGCAATAGAAATACTTTCCCTTGAGCTGGGGTAAAACCATGCCGATCTGCTTCACTTCCGAAATAGCTTTCATGGCCATGCATTCATCATCCATATACTCGGTGACATTCACGGTGATGTTACCACCATTACGCTCAGCCCAGCCTTTCTGCCAGAGATAACCTGTGACCTCTGCTATTTGATATACGACCGCCTTCAGTTCTTCGCGGCCTTCCAAAATACTTTTCATGAGTTTAATTCTTCAATTCTTCAATTCTTCAATTTTTATGCTAAATCAACTGTGGTAGGAAACAGGAGATGACCAGAACCACAATACCCACGATGAGGACGGTGATGGTCTTCTGTGAACAACCCTTCCACTCTTTCAAGATGATGCCCCAGACGTTTGAGAATACCACATTGAGTGCCATCAGAATACAGAACGAGAGCGTCATCAGGGTGGGCGATTCTGTTAGGAATCCCTTTCCTAATGCCAGTCCAAAGAACTGCGAGTACCACAGGGCACCTGCCAACAGACAGAATAGGAGGTTGTTGCCCCAAACGGCAGTCTTCTTGTAGTCGCCCCAGGTCTTATTGACTTGGTTCTGATAGAAGCAATAGATGGCGTTGGTGATGAATCCTCCGAATGTCACGAGCAGGGTAGCTGGCAATGTTCGGAACATTGGATCGGTGAGTTCTCCAAAGTTGATACCCTTTCCGAACTCCAGACCTACATTGAAGCAGCCGCTCATGAATCCTGCGAGCAGGGCAATGGCCAGTCCCTTGGGGAAGTTGAAGTCCTTGACGGCTGCCTTCTTCTCCTCTTCAGAGAGCGAGGCGGCTTTCATCGAACCTGCCACACCAATGATGGCAATACCAATCAGAGTGACCACCACTCCCAGAATCACGGCAAATGTCAGCGACTCCAAGGCATTGAGTTCTGGGAAGAACATGTTGAGCAATACTGGTCCCATGATGGTTCCTAATCCAGCACAGGTTCCCAGGGCGATCGACTGTCCTAAGGCTACACCAAGATAGCGCATGGAGAGACCGAAGGTCAGACCGCCTACTCCCCACAGCACACCGAAGAAGATGGTCATCCAGATATTGAACGACTGATCGGCAGTGAACAGTTCAAAGAGGGAATGCCCTGCCGGCACAGCCAGCAGAGCACCAAGGAAAGGTAACACCAGCCAGGCGAATACACCCTGAATAATCCAGTACGACTCCCACGACCAATCCTTGATCTTGTTGATGGGCACGTAGCAGCTCGACTGACAGAATGCACCGATGGCGATGATGATAAGTCCTATAACGATTTCCATTAGCTACGCTTTGAGGTCACGTCCTTCTCATACTGCTGGATGGCAGTGATGTACTCTTCGCCAACGGGCACGTTGTTCTTCAGGTTGAAGTAGTCGAACACGGCTCCGAATGGCATGCTCTTGGCCTCTTCCATCAAGGCGAGGCGCTCGAAGTTCTGACCCTTGTCCTCATACTCGCGCAGTTTGGCCTTTGGCTCAAGCAGGGCCTGCAGGATGCACTTCTGTGTAGCACGTGTACCAACGAGATAAGCACCGATACGGTTGATGGAAGCATCGAAGTAGTCGAGACCTACATGTGCACGATCCAGTGCATCGCTACGAACGAGTTCCTTGAACAGGTCGAGTGTCTGGTCATTCATGATGGTCACATGGTCTGAGTCCCAACGAACAGGGCGAGATACGTGCAGCATCAACTCTGGTACGTACATCAGCAGGGTTGAAACGAAGTCTGATACATTCTCTGTTGGCTCATAGTGGCCAGTGTCGAGTGTGTACATCTGCTTGCGGGTAGCACAGTAAGCGGTATAGAAGTCGTGTGAACCAACGGTATAGCTCTCCAGACCGATACCAAACAACTTGGCCTCGAAACAGTTCTTGACACCATCGAGCTTCTCCTCCATGATCTCATCCAGTGAGGCTGCGAGTATTTCGCGATACTTCTTGCGCTGTACAGGCATGTCCTTTGATCCATCGTGTACCCAGATGTTCATGATACAGGGATCATTCTGAGCCTTACCCATAGCATCAGCGATGCGACGGCAACGCTTGGTGTGCTCAATCCAGAAGTCGCGAATGCCTTTGTCGGGGTTCGACAGGGTCAGTTCTCCACTCTTGGGATGAGAGAATGAAGTTGAGTTGAAGTCGAGCTTCATGTTGTTCTCCTTGGCCCAGTCGATCCAGCTCTGGAAATGACTTACCTCTACCTGATCACGATCCACGAACTTGCCTCCAAAGTCGCCATAGATCTCGTGGAGATTCAGACGGTGGTTACCTGCGATAAGGGTCTTCACGAATTCGATGTCTTTGCGCACCTCGTCGATATTACGGGCACGTCCAGGATAGTTTCCGGTTGTCTGGATTCCACCAGAGAGTGCATCATTACGCTCGAAACCTACAACGTCGTCGGTCTGCCAGCAATGCAGTGAGATCTGTTGTTTCTCAAGCTGCTCAATCACTTTGTCTGTATCAACACCAATAGCTGCGTAGCGCTCTTTTGCTACGGCATAAGCTTTCTCAATCAGTTCTGCTTTCATAAATCGTTTATTTTTATAGTGAATGTTTAATCTTTAATATCCCCAGGTACTTTTCGTAAGCTTCGTCCCAGGCAGTCTGGTCCTGAGGCTCATACTTCACCAGTTCGAGCGAGTTGGCAATGATCTGGCGCATCTCCCAGATATCCTTTACCAGTCCTGCTGCTTTGGCCTGTAACATAATGTTGCCGATAGCAGTTCCCTCTTGCGGACCAGCCAATACTGTGGCACCCGTGGAATTGGCGGTAAACTGGTTCAGATATTTGTTCAAGCTGCCACCACCGATGATGTGGAGCACCTCGAGTTTGAAGGGACTGAACTCCTGTAGCCACTGGAACACCTGCTTATAGCGCAGCGCCAGCGAGTCGAAGATGCATCGGCAGATCTCAGCAGGTGTCTCTGGCACAGGCTGGTTGGTCTGCTGACAGTATTGCTGGATAGCCCCGATCATCGAAGAAGGATTGGCAAACAGGGCGTCATCGGGATTGATGATACTTCTGAACGCCTCTACCTGCATGGCTGAGCCTTGTAGCTCTGGGTGCGACAGCTTCCTGACCTCTTCAGGCCATTCCAGACGACAGCGCTCATAGAGCCACATGCCACAGATGTTCTTCAGGAAACGGGTCGTACCCTCAATGCCCCCCTCGTTGGTGAAGTTACGCTCGTAGCTCAGGTCGTTGATGATGGCATCTTTCGTCTCGATACCCATCAGACTCCATGTGCCACTCGAGAGGTAGGCGAATTGCTCATCCTTGGCAGGAACAGCGGCTACGGCTGACCCTGTGTCATGGCCTGCAACGGCAATCACGGGCACAGGTCCTAAACCTGTCATTTTCTGCACTTCCTCTGTCAGCACACCAATAACAGTGCCTGGGTTCACCATCTTCCCGAACATCGAACGTGTCAGTCCCAGCGAGTCCAACAGGCGCTCGTCGAGTTCCTTTGTCCTTGGGTCGAGCAACTCCGAGGTTGAGGCTATCGTATATTCACACACCTCATGGCCTGTGAGCATCCAACTCAGCGCGTCGGGCACAAAGAGAATCTTCTTGGCATATTTCAAGGCGGCATTGCCCTCACGCCTCATGGCATAGAGCTGGAAGATCGAGTTGAAGTTCATCAACTGGATACCTGTCACATTGTATACCTCACGTTTTGAGATGACATGCTCCAGATAGTCGTCCATGGCTTCAAATGTTATAGGATCGCGATACGCGCGCGGATTCCTTAATATAGCGTTGTCCTCGCCAATCATGACAAAGTCTACGCCCCAGGTGTCAATACCGATTGATGTGATATTCAGTCCTCTCTTAGCCACCTCTTTCAGACCTTTGATCATCTCGAAGTAGAGGGCATAGATGTCCCAATAGAAATGTCCTCCTTGTTCAATGAGGTTGTTGGGGAAGCGGGTCACCTCTTCCAGACTGAATTTTCCGTCTTCGATGTTTCCGATAATGGTACGTCCACTGGTGGCACCCAGATCGACGGCGAAGAAATAATTTTTTTGATCCATCTTTTTTCTTTTGATTAGCAGATTCGATGGCAAAGGTACGCAATTAATGGTATCGCAGCCCACATTATTTGATTTTTGGACATTAATTTTTGATACGTTGAATAATTTTTCACTTTTCATGAGACACTTTTCACTTTTCTTTTGTACCTTTGCAAAGAAATAATTAAAACAAACAAAAAAACAAGTCAAAATGTCAACATTAACAATCCTTATTGTCACAGTATTCTGTATAGGCTATCTCTGTATCGCCCTTGAGAGTCTGACAAAAGTAAACAAGGCGGCTATTGCCCTGCTGATGTGTGTATTCTGTTGGACACTCCTGATGATGGGGCCTGCAGCCTATTACCCAGCTATCCCTGGCGAAGAAGTGGTGCATCATATCGCTGAGGTCATCGAGCACCATCTGGGTGATGCCGCTGGTACGCTCTTCTTCCTCATGGGTGCCATGACTATCGTTGAGATCGTCGACTCAAACGGTGGTTTCAATTTCGTCCGTGATACGATGAAGACGCGCTCCAAGCGCAAACTTATGTGGCGTGTGGCCTTCATGACCTTCTTCCTCTCGGCCATCCTCGACAATCTCACCACTTCTATTGTCATGATTATGGTGCTCCGTAAACTGGTTCAGAGTCGTGGCGATCGTCTGATTTATGCTGCGCTCGTAGTGGTATCAGCCAACTCTGGAGGTGCTTTCTCTCCGATTGGCGATGTCACCACCATCATGCTGTGGATCAAGGGTGTCATCACTACCCAGGGTGTCATCACCGAGATTTTCGTCCCCTCGCTTGTCTCGATGCTTGTGCCTGCCTTTATCCTGCAGTACCAGCTCAGTGGCAAGTTCGACAAGGAGAACAATCTTCCGAAGGCTGAGATTGCCCAGTTCACGAAAGCCCAGCGTAATATCATCTTCTGGCTGGGTGTCGGAGGTCTCTGCTTCGTACCTGTCTTCAAGACGCTGACCCATCTCCCGCCGTTCATGGGTATCCTTCTCGTTCTGGGTGTTCTCTGGACGGTTACCGAGATTTTCCACTATAACACTGCTGAGGACGACACCATGGCCAAGCGCGTCTCCGACCTGCTGTCAAAGATCGACCTTTCTACGATTATGTTCTTCCTTGGCATTCTCATGGCAGTGGCTGTGCTTCAGGAGGTGGGTGTCCTGACCATGATGGGACAGTTCCTCGATTCAGCCTTTGAGGGCAATCACTACCTCGTTACGGGTATCATTGGTATCCTTTCATCCATTGTCGATAACGTACCTCTCGTTGCTGGCTGTATGGGTATGTATCCTGTTCAGGCTGCTGGTGATCTGGCTGTCGATGGCGTCTTCTGGCAGCTGCTCGCCTACTGTGCAGGTGTCGGTGGCTCTATGCTGATCATCGGTTCTGCAGCAGGTGTCGTTGTCATGGGACTCGAGAAGATCACCTTTGGGTGGTACCTGAAGCGTATCACATGGGTAGCCTTCTCTGGCTATCTCGCAGGTATGCTCATCTACTGGCTGGAGCGCACGTTTATCTTGCCTTGATCTCACTGGGCTTTATGCCCATCTTGGTTTTGAATTTAGCAGAGAAATAGTCTGGACTCTCAAAATTGAGACGATAGGCTATTTCTTTGATACTGTAGTCCGTTGTTGTTAGTAGTTCCTTGGCGCGTTGCAGACGTAGTTCCTGTTGGTAGGTGGCAGGAGATAGACCGGTGTACTCCTTGAAGAGCTTGCGGAAATTACTGTAGCTGACACCCAGTTCCTCTGCAACCTGCTGGATGGTAAGATCAGCCTCCAGGGATTCACGGATACGCAGACGGGCACGGTTGATCATGTCGACTTGTTGCTGGTTCTTACTGAACTCTTTGTTGCGCTCCAAAGAGTACATCGTGCCAATGAGGTAGTTGACAATACCTGCCATGACTTGCTGGGAGTAGGCTGCCTCTTCGACTGCTGCCTCGTAAGCCCGTTTATAGAGGGTCTCGATGACGGCTGAGTAGCCGACATGGTAGATAGGCTTCTCTGGTGAGAGGAAACCCGCCTTGACGCGGTCGTCCATATTACGCCCCTTGAATCCTATCCAGTAGCTTGTCCAACCTGTATGTTCCAGGGGGTGGTAGCTGTGCCATTCACCAGGGAACAGGAGGAACATGTCGCCTGCCTTCAGGCGACGGCGTGAGCAGTGGGCACTCTGGAACCAGCCTTCACCTTCTGGGTTATAGAGCAACTGATATTCATTGAGGGTACGTCCCTTCTCAACATTGAAATAGTAGCCGTCGGCATGACCGCGTGTCGGGTAGGGGTCGCCTGGTTCGATCTTCTCATGACCGATGGTACTGACCGTGAGCCCCCAGAGGGCATCACGCTCATTGGCCAAAAGATATTTGCTAATCTGCATAGTTTGTATTAAAAGTAGTTAGATCCTTATTGTTGTTTGTGTTCGCAGGGAATCCATATCCAGAAGGTAGAGCCTGTGCCCTCACCCTCGGAGAAAACACCAATCTGTCCGTTGCTGTGATCGACGATGGCCTTGCAGATACTCAGACCGAGACCGGTACCCTGTACGAAATCGTTTAGCTTGACGAACCGCTCAAAGACACTGGCTTGCTTCTCTTTGGGAATACCAGCACCTGTGTCCTCACAATAGAAGTAGAGGCCATTGGTTTTGTTGGTGCCGCCTTTAGGAATGCGGGCTTCTTCGCGATAGCCCACCTTGATGTGACCTTGGTGGGTGTACTTCACGGCATTGGTCACGAAGTTAGTCAGCAACTGCTGGATACGGCCTTTATCAAGGTAGGTGAGATAGGAATCGTATGGATTGTCCTTGATGAAGGTGACACCAGGTTCCTGCACACGTTGTTCAAGTGTCTGACACATATCATCGAAGGCCTTGGCAATGTCAATCTCCTCTGGAAGGATGGCGAGGGCCTGTCCCATGCTGGATGCCTCGAGGATATCATTGATGAGGCGCATCAGCATGTCACAGTTGTTACGGATGATGCGGATGAACTGCAGGCGCTCCTCATTGGTCTCAACCATGGGTAGAAGGTCTGAGAAACCTACGATGGCATTGAGTGGCGTGCGGATCTCATGGGTCATATTCGCCAGAAAGGCACTCTTCATCTTGCCGGAGTTGTCTGCGCGCTCTGTCTCCTCCTTCAGTCGCTCCTGGGCAATCATCAGGGAGGTGATGTTACGTGACAGTCCGAAGTAGTGGGTAAGATGTCCCTCGGCATCAAACTGCGGGACACCGCTGATGGCATACCACACCTGTTGGGGCTCCAATGGTGTATGTGTATAGTGGTGTATAGCCTCAAAAGGTTGTTGTCTGGCAACAGTAGCCCTGATATGATCAATGGCGGCTCCTGGTTTGTCCTCTATCACGCCAGCGAAGAACTCTGACAGTGTCTCCTTGTAGATATTTTGGCGGATGCTGCGCGAGAAGGTAATCTCATCAGTATCGGGATAGTAGCTCCAGATGAACATCTGACTGTTGTCGAGCAGGTAACTCAACTGTTTCTCGTATTGTTCGATGGCCTCGTTGGCACTGATAATCTGCTTGTCGTGCTGACGCTGGTTCAGGTAAGTATTACGCTCTGCTGTCGCGTCTCGCGCTGTCACGAGGTAGAACTGCAGTTCGTCATTGTCATCGACAACCGGACGTATCTTGAACTCGATATACTTGTCCAGCTCCCTGTCGGGATAATGCATGTGCTGGCACACGTGGAAAATATCATGGCTTTGAGGATCTACCTGACCCTTTAGCAAGGCAGCGGAGAAGAGATTGGTCTTACTGAAGTATTCGTAGCCCTTTCCGTCGAGTTCACAGAGCTTACGCATGTTCTCATTGGCATTGATGAAGTTACCCTTCTTGTCATAGAATGACATGGCAATCAGGGTGGTTTCAAACATCTGGCGGTATTTCATACCCATCTCCTGAGAAAGACGCTCCTCTTGGATCTCTTGTGTGAGGTCTTTGATCGTGCCAATGAGGTATCGGGGCTTGCCATCTTCAAGTTCTGTTACGGCATATCCCTCCAAGAATCGCCAGTCTGGTGCTTCGTCTGTACCCATATTCCAGCGTCGATGGATGTTATAGAGGCTTTCCTTGCCTTCTGCCATCTTACGGATTCCCTCATGGAAGGTAGAGCGCTCATCCTCGTAGATGTTGGCCAGATAGCTGTCTACGCTCATGCCTTCCTCGGGCAGAAGTGAACCATGGAGATTACGGATTCGACCAGTCTGGAGGTCAAACTCCACGACATAGTAATTACCCATGTTCAGTGCCTGATTCATCATCTGGTTGAGGTCGTATGTCTTACGGACAGCCTGTTTGACACGAACTCGGATGAGACGGCTCATCAGTAAGAAGATGATCAATAGGATGATGATTCCTACCAGAATGAAAAGGGAGAGGGGGGAGGTGTCATTATGGATGCGCTCTGGATGGAAATACTTATCACGGATAAGTTCAAGTTCTCCCGACTGCTCGAGTCGTGCATAGCCGTCGTCGATGGCATCTATAAGCTCCTTGTCATAGCCAATGATACGCAACTCTCCTGCAGGGATGTCAATTTCGTCAAGGACAATACTGTCCAGACCGAGTTCCTTGATCTTCAGTTTGAGAGGCATCTCACCCCAGGCTGCGTATTTGTACTTGCCATTACGGATACCAGTGAGAGCTTCACGTGGGTTATGATATTCTGTGGCAAACTGGTAGCCCTCACGCTCTTTGAGGCGCAGTTCCACATAGTCGTTCTTCTTGATACACAGGGTATCCCCTGCTCCGAGGTCACTGAGCTGGGAGATGGCCTTGGTGCCTCTCAGTCGTGCCACCTTGACAGGGTAGTAGGTGATCATGTTCTGTGTCATGATAAAAGGCCGCTCATTGTAGCTGAAGGCGAGGGCATGGATAAGGTCTGCCTGACGCATGTTGAAGGTCTCCACGGCCTGATACCATTCCTTCATCTCGAAACGGTGGGGTATCTTCAGTTTCTGAAGGATGGTTTGGAGTACAGCGACGTTGTAGCCATCTGCCTCACCTCTGTCATTGCGGTACTCATAGGGCGGGAACTCCCAGTCACTGACGATGACAAGGGGGCGGTCTTCTGTATATTCGCGTATGAAGATGGCCTCTGCAGGCAAAATATGGCAGAAGGCTATCAGGAGGCTGATGATCAGTGGGGAGAATATTCTTTTTGCCATGTTGTATCTCTATTATATGCGTTCCATTTCTATCAGTTTGCAGGGCTGGGTGATCCAGACGGTGGTACCCTTGCCTTCCTTAGACTTAAGCTGGATCTTGCCTCCCATGTACTCCATGAGGTCATGACAGATGCTCAGCCCCAGGCCTGCACCTGTATTGTCACCTGTAACGAAGCGCTCAAAGATGTGGTCTGCTGTCTCTACAGAAATGCCTGGGCCAGTGTCCTCGACTGAGACGATCAACTGGTCACCCATATAGTCATATCGTACTTCCACAGTCCCCTTTGAGGTGTATTGCACAGCATTGGTGATGATCTTGTCAATCACCATCGTTAGGTTCGTGTCATCGACCTCTACCACCATACGCTTGTAGGGATTCCGCACGATATACTCGACACCAGGTTTCTTCAGGTCATGCCATACGGCTTCACAGCGCTCCTCACAGATGGCAGCAAAGTCTACAGGCTGAAGCTTGCTGGTGATCATGCCTGCATCCAGACGCGAGAGGAAGAGTATGTCGTTGATCAGTTTCAACAGTGATGCGGAACTGCTCTTGATCTGTTCAATGAAGACTGTTTCGTCCTCAGGCGTATGCTCCATCTCAAACAGTTCAGAGAATCCGACCACAGAGTTGAGGGGAGTACGGATCTCATAGCTCATGTTACGGAGGAAGGCGTTCTTGATGACCTCCACCTCTTGAGCACGGACGGACTCCTTGGCCAGTTTGGCTTCAATGGCTTTCAGCTCGCTGATGTCACGGCACATACCAAAGTATTCATAGATCTTGTCATTCTTGTAAAGGGGTATGAAGTGGAACTGCAGGTAGATGGGTTGCCCGTTCTGACGGATAACACATCTGATCTCGCCATGTAGTGAATCTGTTGTCTGGTTCTCCATCTTGTTGAGAATGCGCAGGGCCTGCTTCTTCGACTCTTCTGCCACGAGCGAGATGGCTCTGGTCTGTGTAAGGGCATAGCGTACATGTCCGATCTCATCGTAGATGGTCAGGGTGTGGGTCTCGAGATGATAGTTCACCATTCTGATACCTCCTGCAGTGAGCACGTAGTCGATATTCTTCACATAGTTCGTCATCTCATTGTTCACCTGCTGTAACTGGCGGGTATTGGCCTTCAACTGGCGGTAGGCATGCACGATCTCTGTGATATCACGCCCCGTACCGAAGATACCCAACAGTTCGTTCTGCTTGCCTCTGATTGGCATCAACTGCAGCTCATAGTACATCTCGTCGCGCTTCAGGAGCTTGTTGAGTGGTCGCTTATCATCCTTGCTCGTGTAGAGTTGGGTCATGTACATACAGTCCATATCCTCAATCGAGAAGTCCTTGAACCCCACTACGTCCTTCACGTGGATCTTCATCTCACGGATGGTCTCATTAGTGACACCCAGCGCTTTGATCGATTTCTGGTTCAATTCCGTGATATAGCCGTTCTCATCATAGGCCACCATGTCGATCATGGCAGAGTTGAAGATTGACTGGTAGCGCAACAGGACGTCCTTCACCTTGTGATGACGGGCGAGATCATCTGTGATGTCATTACGCGAACAGATGATGACTGATGGCTTCTTCAGTCTGTCACGTCGAAGCACTGAGAGGGTAAGGTTGAAGTTGCGTGGCTCGGCTTCTTGCCCGAACTCCCATACGAGCAGGTTGATGGTCACACTTGGTACTTCTTCCTGGATTACCTGTTTCAAGGCGTTGGTCAGTTTGTTGAACCCGTCTGCCTTATAGCGCTGCGAGAACTCGAGTGAGGTATATGTGCGCTTCGGACGGCCATGCTGATCCATGACAGTGAAAATCTGCGATGCCACCTCGTAGGTCCAGAAGGTCACATGACTGGTTTCCATGATCAGGGTCAGGCGGTCATTATTCTTACGGACTTCCCTGGTCATCTTACGCTCGCGTACCTTATATATAATATAATAGAGCATGATGAAGATGACAATCGCCGTTAGGAGGTAGATGACCTGCCAGATCCAGGCAGGGATTCCAGAGTCCTTGCGCTCTGGATAGAACCATTTGTTCTGAATGGGAGTCAGACGGTCACTGGCACGGAGCACGTTGTACACACTGTCCAGCTGCTTGAGCAGGTGGTGGTTATGCGAGAAGAATTTATATTCTCCGTACGGCAGGTCGATGGGGATCAGCTGCAGATGATCGGTATGGTATTTCTGCATGAGCCACTTCAGCGACATGGTGTTCCAAAGGATAATACCGTCATTCTCGGTACTCACCTTGAGAATGGCATCTCTCATGTCGTCAAAGGCCTCAATCTCTACGTCGATATTGTGGTCAATGAGGTAGTGATGGCTGAAGCTGCCCTCATGCACAATAACACGATGGTTGGTCAGGTCTTTGACATCGTGGATATCCAGACGACTGCTTTTGGGAACAACGATACTGTGGGTAAAGAGCTGTACAATGGAGTTACCGTAGGATGAGTTCTTTCTGGCGAAGTCTGCATCCATACGAAGCATCAGGTCTGACTTCCGGTCCTTCAGGTCTGCCTGGGCCTCGAGGGTGGGCTTCAGCTTGATGATGTAGGGGATATCGAGTTCTTTGAAGATAAGTTTCAGCATGTCGATATTATAGCCATCAGGCTCACCTGCTGCATTGAGGAACACATAGGGCCAGAGGTCCCATGCATCCTCGTAGATGAGCGGGTCGTTCTCGTTATAGACGGTGATGGTGTCCTGGGGCACTGCTGAAACTCCACCCGGAATCAGCATCCCTATGCCCAATATGATTCTATATAAATATTTCATAATTCCTCGTTCCTCGCTCCTCCTTCCTCGTTCCTCGTTCCTCGTTCCTCATTCCTCGCTTCTCGTTCCTCATTCCTCGCTTCTCTCGCACGGAATCCAGATCCAGAAGGTACAGCCTTTGCCCTTGCCCTCAGAGATAAGGCCGATATGGCCTTGACAACCGTCTGCTATGGCCTTACAGATACTCAGTCCGAGACCTGTTCCCTGTACGTAGTCATTGAGTTTCACAAAACGGTCGAACACCTTTGCCTGGGCTTCCTTAGGAATACCGGTACCAGTGTCCTCGCAGTACATATAGAGCCCGTTGCGTCCTTTACGCTGCTCATATCTGTAGCCTATCTTGATATGTCCCTCCTGGGTGTACTTCACAGCATTGGTCACGAAATTGGTGATGACCTGTTGCATACGTCCACTGTCGAGGGTCGTGATAAACGTGTCGTAGGGATTGTCTGTCATAAACTTCACCTGTGGGTTCTGCACACGCTGGGCCAGGATGGTAGAGGTATCTGCAAACACCTTGGCGAAGTCTACCTGCCTGGGCGTGATTTCTATGCCGGAAGACTCCAGTGATGAGACGGCCAGAATGTCGTTCACCAGTCGGAGTAGCATGTCGCAGTTGTTCATGATGACACGGATGATTTCTTGCTTCTCCTCAGTGGTCGTCATCATGGGGAGCACGTCTGAGAAACCTACGATGGCATTCAGCGGCGTACGGATCTCATGGGTCATGTTGGCCATGAAGGTACTCTTGCGTAGGCCCGACTGGTTGGCACGTTCTGTCTCTTCCTTCAGGCGCTCTTGTTTCTCGATGAGGCTTGTCACGTTACGTACTACACCGTACGAACCCGTCATCTGGCCGTTCTCGTCAAACATGGGCACGCTCTCAATGAAGTTCCACTGCAGTTCTTCGCTCTCATGGAAGAAGGGGCGCATGTGTGTCAGTTCTGTACGTTGTACGCTGAAGTAGGTCTCATACTCTCTCAGACCTTGCTTGAACGGGCTGTCCACGAAGTGGTCGATCAGCTCGTCGAAGTTCAGGCTCAGCTCTGCGACACTCATTCCCTTGTAGAAGGTGCAGATGCGTTTTTGCTTGTTGATCCTGAAGAAACGCATGTCGCAGTTCTCCATCAGATACTGCAGCTCATTCTCATAGCGCTCGATGGCTTCGTTCTGTTGCCTGATTCGCGCCTCGTTCTGCTTGTTCTCGAGGTAGAGTTCTCGCTCCTGGGTGATGTCGCGGATGGAGAAGGTGATGAAGATGAGCTCTCCCTTGTGGTCATGGACAGGGTGCAGGCGTAGCTCCGTGTAGCAGTTCACGCCTCGTTCTATGAGCACGCTCTTCGTACAGAAGTACAGTTCCTGTGCCTTGCGGTCATAGAGGATATCCCTGAACGTAGGCATGTCATAGATGGAGTTGTTGTAGTAGTAGGGGTCGTGCTCACTCTGGAAGTGCAGGATGTCGCGCATCTCCTTGTTGGCCGTCATCAGCTTGCCTTGCTTGTCATAGAAGGCCAGCCCCACCATGCTTTGGTCAAAGATCCTCCTGTAGCGCTCGTTCAGCTCTCGGTTCTCCTGCTCATGGAGGATGCGCTCGGTCTCGTCGGTCAACGTACAGAAGAAGTTGGTGGGTGTCTTCAGTGCCGGGTTGGCATACTCTGCTATCCCGATGTCGCGTATCCAGTGCCACTCTTCCTTGTGCTCCTTCGTGCTCCAGTCCCATCTGAAGAGGCACTCTGCGGTCTTGTCGCCTTCGATGAGGCGTCTGAGGGCATCGGTATAGAGGTGGCGGTCTTCTGGATGGATGTACGCCAGGCTCTCCTCATAGCTCATGCCTTCCTCCGGCAGGAAGTCGCCGTGCATGTTGTGGGCAAAACGGTCATGGACGGAGAGCTTCAGCACGTAGTTGTTGCTGGTGTTGAGTGTGTGCTGCATGATGGCTGAGAGGTCCTTCATCCGTTCGGAATTCTTGCGGATACGCAGGATGCTGATGCGGTTGACTGCCCAGCAGACGATGAAGGCAATGAACATAAAGATGGTAATCGTCAGCGAGATGCTGTCAACCCCTGAGCTGCTTGGTATGGTGAGGATTAGACTGTTCATAAGGCTGGGTTAATGAAATTCTTGTACTTTTTTCTCCAGGGCCGTCATCTCGCAGGGCAAGGTCACAAAGAAGGTGCTGCCCTTGCCTAGTTCTGACTGTACCTCGATGGAGCCGCCCATCTGCTCAATGAGCTCCTTCACGATGGGCAGGTCAAGCCCTGTTCCCTCGTGGTCATGGTTGTCGGCATTCGTGAAGCGGCTGAAGGCGTTGCTCAGTTCCTGTTCCGTCATGCCCTTGCTGGTGTCGTCGATGGTGATGGTCAGCTCGCCATGGCGGTATTCGTATTTTGCCCTGACTGTCCCCTCCTTGGTAGTGTTGCCCGAGTGCAGGCAGAGTTTCTGGATGACCATTCCCAGATTCTGTTGGTCGATGTTTACGAGCAGCCGGTTGTAGGGATTCTCTATCACGGTCTTCACGTCGGGGCTGATGTTGCTCCATCCCATATAGCACCAGCCCTCGAACAGCAGGGCGAAGTCACATTCCTGGTAGTTGTATTCTATCATGTGGGCGTCAATGCGTGAGAGGAAGAGGATATCGTTGATAAGAGCCAGCAGCACGCCGGTGTTCTTCTTGATCTCCTCTGCGAAGACGGGCTCGTCCTCCTCGTTGTGCTCGCTGTTGAAGAGCTCTGCGAAGCCGATGACTGCATTCAGTGGCGTGCGCAGCTCGTGGCTCATGTTCAGCAGGAACGTGTCCTTCAGGCGCTCTTCCTCCTGCGCCTTCTCTGTCTCTTCCTTCAGCTTCATCTCTGTATAGGTCATCTCCGTCTCGTTGCGGCACATACCGAAGTAGTGGGTGATGCTTCCCGTGTGGTCGGTGATGGGCATCATGTTGAAGTTCAGGTAGACATGCCGCCCTTGCTCGTCGCGCATGATGGTGCGGAAGGTCTCTGAGAATGTGCCTGGGTACAGGCGGTCCATCCTGCAGAATATCCGTTCTGCCTTGGCATAGTCGTCTGGGTGTACCATGACGAAGGCGCGTAGCTGGGGCATTGAGTACTCCGTGGTGTTCAGGTCGCTCGAGATGTCAAGCACGTGGGTGGATGGGTGGTAGTTTACCATGCGTACCTCGCTGACCCTCAGTGAGTAGTTGATGTTCTGGATATATTGCTGGATATCCCGCGTGTGGCGCTCCAGCAGTTGGCTGGTCTTCTTCTGGTGGTGGTACGAGTTCACCATGTCCGTGATGTTCCGTCCGGCCATCATGATACCGTTCAGGTTGCCGTCCTTGTCTCTTAGCAGGGTGGTGGTACGCTCAAAATAGATCTTGTCGCTACCCCAGTTTTGGACTTCGAGCGAGCCAATGGGAAGGACCACGTTCCTGAGGTCTACGATACTCGAGCTGGGAGTCGGTGTGTCCAAGGTCAGGTCGATATCGCGCATCGAAGGCCAGTCCGTGTATTTGGGCTTCCTGGCTATAAGGGCCTTGCGGTCCTTGACGAAGTACGACTCGCAGGCCTTGTCGTTGATGTCGAGTAGGTTGCCGTCCCCGTCGAAGTAGATCATGTCTACCAGCGAGGAGTCGAAGATGGTCTGGTATCTCAGGGCGGCCCGCCTGGCTTCTTCGGCACGCTTCTGGTCTTCGGTAATGTCCCGTTGTGTTCCTATCAGCTGGATGGGGAATCCGCTCTTTCCCCTGCGCAGGACGGTGATGGTAATCTCGTAGGTGTGGGGGTACACTTCGCCGGTGTCGCTTTTGAAGGAGGTGCCCCTCATGTGGATGGTCTTGGAGGGCAGCACGTTCTCCTTTACCTTTGAAATCACTTTCAGCAGTTCGGTGAAGTCGTCGCGGTCATAGAACTGTGAGAATTCGAAGGGGGTATAGGTGGTCTCTGACGTTCCCTTGTCTGCAAGCAGCTTGAAGAGGTCGTTCTTAATGTCATAAGTCCATACTTCCGTCTTGTTCGCGGTCATGACAAGACTCAGTTGGTCCACGAGCTGCCTGCTCTGTTTGGTAACTTCCCGTTCATGGAAATAGCTCACTCGGTTGAAGAAGATCATCACGAAGACGCTGATCAGGAAGCCTGCCACTAGATAACCCAAGATATGATGGATGTCCAGAATGGTTTCCATATTCTCTTCCTGAGCCTGTAGAGTCATCGACCCGGCCAGGGCGATACATAGGATAGTCGACCTTTGTAGGTATTGGTATGTGCGCATAAATCGCTATTAGAATGGTAGTAACCAAGCGCAAAGTTATGGATTTTTTATCAAACCACCAAATATTTGGACGAAAAACTGATAAAAATTGTAAAACGCTTGGCTATTTCGCAGAAATACATTACTTTTGTATTCCGAAAAGACTAAAAACAGACAAATATGTTAGACGTAAAAGCTACTTTGGAAAAGAGTGAAGAGAGAATGGAGATGGCAGCCATGTTCCTTGAGGAGGAACTGAACCGTATTCGTGCCGGTCGTGCCAATGTGGCCATTCTCGATGGGGTTCGTGTGGATTCTTATGGTAGTAAGGTTCCCCTCAACCAGGTTGCAAATGTCAGTGTGCCCGATCCGCGTACGATTGCCATCAAACCATGGGATCGTAAGGAGATCCGTAACATTGAGAAGGCTATCATGGATAGCGACGTGGGCATCACCCCGGAGAACAACGGGGAGGTCATCCGTCTGAATATCCCACAGCCCACAGAGGAGCGACGTAAGGATCTGGTCAAGCAGTGTAACAAGATTGCTGAGAAGGCTAAGGTCGAGGTGCGTAACGTGCGCGCTGATATCAAGGATAAACTCAAGAAGGCCATCAAGGACGGTCTCTCTGAGGATAATGAGAAGGATGCTGAACTCGAGCTTCAGAAACTCCATGATAAGTATATCAAGAAACTTGATGACTTGATTGCAGCGAAAAACAAGGAGATAATGACGGTCTGATGAAAGGCCTCGTCATTAAGAATACTGGTAGCTGGTATACCGTCTTAACCGACGATAGCCGGCTCCTTGATTGTAAAATCAAAGGTAACTTCCGCCTCAAGGGCATACGCAGCACAAACCCTGTTGCCGTAGGCGATCGTGTGACCCTTTCCTCACCCTCTGCCGGGCAGGAAGGGGTGGCTTTTATTACTGAGATTGATGATCGACGCAACTATATCATCCGTAAGAGCATCAATCTCTCCAAACAGAGTCATATCATTGCGGCAAATGTCGATCAGGCGTTCCTGGTCGTCACCGTCAACTACCCCCAGACTTCCACGACTTTTATTGACAGGTTCCTGGCTTCTGCTGAGGCTTACAGAGTACCTGTCGTACTGGTCTTCAATAAGACCGACCTGCTCTCTGAAGAGGAACGCCACTATCAGGAGATGATGATTCGACTCTATGAGACCATTGGCTACACCTGTCAGGCCATCTCTGCTCAGACGGGCGAAGGTGTGGAGGCTTTACAGCCTCTGTTCGAAGGGAAGATCACCTTGCTCAGTGGCAACAGCGGGGTGGGGAAATCCACACTCATCAACCGCCTGGTGCCTGAGGCCAACCTGCGCACTGCTGAGATCTCTGATGCCCATAACACAGGGCAGCACACCACGACCTTCTCTGAGATGATTCCTCTGAAGGGTGGGGGATGGCTGGTCGACACACCTGGCATCAAGGGCTTCGGTACCTTCGATATGGAGCGCGAGGAACTCACAAGCTACTTCAAGGAAATATTCCACTTCTCTAAAGATTGCAGGTTCTCTAATTGTACCCATACGCACGAACCTGGTTGTGCTGTGCTGAAGGCACTCGAGGAACATTACATCGCTGAGAGCCGTTACCAGAGCTACCTCAGCATGCTTGAAGATAAGGATGATGGAAAATATCGGGCGGCGTATTAGGACACTTCTTCTGATGTGCTTCTTTTTCCCGGGCTTGTTACTGGCTCAGGAAACGAAGACTCGGCCAAATTTCTTCAAACGCCTGCTCAACTTGATCGACACGACGTCTGTCCGGGGCATCGACCCTAACTATATCGAAATTCCTGAAAAACCCTGGGCTTTCGTCCTGCGATCCAACCTCTCCCAGTCTTTTGTCAACATGCGCTCTGAGACGCGCGAGGACGCTCCGATGAAGATTCGTATACGCACCACCTCCAGTCTGACTACTTCTGTGGGTGCGTGGATTGGCTATCGAGGCTATGGCCTGGGCTACAGCATCGACCTCTCCAGAGATAAGGGTTCTGACTTCACCACGGGTGTATCCAACATCTTTGACCTTCTCTTTGCCAACCTGAACCTGGCGGCGATGGGAGGGCGCTATGGCCTTAACTTGCGCATTCGTACTTACCAGGTCGGTCGCTCAAACCTCTCAGCTTGGGTCAATGATTCCAAGGATCCGGTGATAAAAGATCAGTCCTGGGAGATTGCTCACCCGATGAAGGTACGATCGGTATTCGCTGACGCCTACTATATGTTCAATGGCAAGCATTTTTCCTATGCGGCTGCCTACGACCAGTCAGCTATCCAGCGTCGTTCTGCGGGGTCTCTGGTGGCGGGACTGATGTACCATTATTCTCGCGTGGAATATGATAGTGGAGAGAATATCGAACTGCTCGATATCATGCATGGGGTCGGACAGATGAAGATGTGGCAGGGCAGTCTGGGCGCTGGCTATGCCTACAACTGGGTACCCCATAAGAACTGGCTCATCAGTGTGATGTTCCTGCCCGTGATCACATTCTATAACCGGGGAAAGGTGTTCTATTACGAACGTGACCATCCTGAGAATGAGGTGAGTGAGGAACTACACTTCGTCAACTCTGAACTGACGGATAATAAGATTGTGCCGAATTTCGATTCACGTCTCTCAGTGACTTACAACCGGGCGCGCTATTATCTGAATGCCTATGGCACCTATAATAGTTTTAAATATTCGAATAACGAAGGGGGAAGTGTGCAAGTGGGCGACTGGTATGCGTACTTCTCCTGGGGACTGAGGTTTTAGGAGTGAAACATTAAAAATGAAATATGGATATTCGTGAGATAGAAGATAAGCGTATTGCGGTGTTGTTGTCGGGAGGAGTCGACAGTAGTGTGGTGGTCTACGAGTTTGCACGACTCGGACTGCATCCCGATTGTTTCTATATTAAGATAGGTCCTGAGGAGGAAGAGGAGTGGGACTGCTCTTCTGAAGAGGATCTCGAGATGGCGACGGCTGTTGCTCATAAGTATGGGTGTAAGCTCGAAGTGATCGACTGCCACAAGGAGTACTGGGACCAGGTCACGAAATACACCATGGACAAGGTGCGGGCAGGCTTCACGCCTAACCCGGATGTGATGTGCAACCGTCTCATCAAGTTTGGGGCCTTCGATGAGAAACGGGGGCACGACTATGACCTCATTGCCACAGGCCACTATGCCCAGACGGAGATATCCACCAGCCCCTCCGGAGAAGAGGTCAAGTGGCTCTGCACAAGCCCAGACCCTGTGAAGGACCAGACCGACTTCCTCGCTCAAATCCATGACTGGCAGTTGCGCAAGGCACTCTTCCCCATCGGTCATTACATGAAGGATGAAGTGCGCGAGATTGCTGAGCGCGAGCACTTGGTCAATGCCAAACGTAAGGACTCGCAGGGCATCTGTTTCCTGGGGAAGATCAACTACAACGACTATATCCGCAGATACTTAGGTGAGAATCCGGGGGATGTCATCGAACTGGAGACTGGGCGCCGCATAGGGGAGCACCATGGACTTTGGTTCCATACCATCGGACAGCGCAAGGGCATGGGGTTCTCGGGAGGTCCTTGGTTTGTCGTGAAGAAGGATGTGGCAAGTAATATCCTCTATGTCTCGCATGGATATGACCCGGAGACGGCCTATCGCCAGTCTTTCCCCGTTCATGACTTCCATTTCCTGACCATGCCGCTCCAGCCTTCTGAAGTCACCTTCAAGATCCGTCATACTCCGGAGTATCTTCCGGCCACGTTGGAGTGGACCAGTCCTTTGGAGTTCACGGTTCACTCCAAATCCAGGATTCACGGTGTTGCCCCGGGGCAGTTCTGTGTCGTCTATGATGCCCACCATCACCGCTGCCTTGGCTCTGGTGAAATCACCATCTAAAAGTCTGGCGATTTCCCCTTCCGAAGCCCCGCCTAGATAGCCAGGCCCCCGTCTTTCAGGGCTTTGCCCTGTGGGGGATACCCCAAACCCCGTCGCAGGCTTCGCCTGCTATCTTCTCATCTCATCCCGCTCGAGCTCTGCTCGCTTTCACAAAGCGAAGTGACAGAAAGGGCCACTCCCCCCAAGTCCCTTTTTCACCAACATCTCCAACCTCTTCTTGTCCTTAAGAAGAGGCTTCGAACCACTCTCTAAATCTCTCGCCAATCTTTGGCAAGGGACTTAATTGACTCCGGGCAGAGCCCGCCCTCCGTCAAGGTTTTGGTATGGCTCTCGAGCCTTTGCCCTTCCGGGGGTTACCACCCCCTTCAGGGTTCGCCATGTTTTTTTACGCCGACTACGCTAAACGCTGGTCGGCTACCGCGTGGGGGAGAAAATTTTCCTCATCGACTAGCGTTTAGCGTAGTCGGCCCATTGAGCCCCTTTTCAAGGGGCGGCGAAAGCAGGGATGTAAAAAGACCATGGCTCGCCCCGAAGGGGCACAGGCTCTGCGAGCCATACAAGAAGCCCTTGACGAAGGGCGGTCTCTGCCCGTAGTCAATTACATCCCCTTGCCAATGATTGGCGAGGGGCTTGGGGAGTGGTTCGAAGCCCTCTTGGCTAAGAGGGTTGGGTGATCGGTAAAAATCTTATGAAGCGAGGCTTCTTTCAGTCACTTCACTTTGTGAAAGCGAGCAAAGCTCGAACGAGGGTTGATGGAGGATCACAGGGCAGTGCCCTGCAAATGGAGTCTGGAGGCATCCCCCAGTCAGGGCAAAGCCCTGAAAAATAAAAAAAGCAGGGAAAAAACCCTGCTTTTTGCTTGTTTGAAAGATTATTTGGAAGAAAAACTTCCAAAATAATCCAAACAAGTCTTTCGCCACAACTTGGCATTATCCAACTGATGCTCAAGCCTGTCCTGAACCTCCCGCCACCGCTGATCATCAATCTGCGGCTTGACATCCTGCCAGATGCGGAGAAAATCCTCCACTTCATCGACACCACGATCATAGCGGAATGTCATTTCCTCAAAGACAGTCCTACCACTCTTCAAACGGTAACTCCATGGCACACGGTGGAACCACAACAGATATCGTTCCGGACAAGTGTTGATATTGTCATAGATGCTGCAGTAAGGCTCACGATACTGAGCCGTCGCATTCGACCCCGTATGCGTACGGTCAAAACCGATACTGTCATTATTCGCCTTGTGATAATAAGTCGGACACCACTCCAGAGGTACACGGGGATTAAACCCGTCAGGCTCTGGTCCATAGTGCTCATCAAAGGCAAAGATATGATGCAGACCGATCGGCATCATATAGTCCACACAAGCCTCCCGCGATCTCAGCATCATAGATAATAGAGGCTGATTGCACGCTTCACTCAGCTCGAAGGTCTGCTCAATCCACTCCTGGGCAATGGCCTCCGATGTCAGATTGGGATCCCAGGCCAGCCTGCCAAAGGCATACCAGTTGGCCTGTGAGAAATGATGACCGCACCAGTTCTTGTCCAGTCCGATATTCGCTACACCAGCGATACCCACGAGCTTCTCCGGAGCAACGAACCCGAAGAACTCACGCCACATTGGGGCCAGATACACCAGATGTCTCGACTGTCCCAGATACTCCTGCGTGATCTGCAACTCGGCCATCTGTTTGGTCTTGTGGATATTATCGAAGATAGGAGCGTAAGGCTCGCGGGGCTGGAAGTCTAAAGGACCGTTCTTCGACTGCAGGATGACGTTGTCACGGAACTTCCCGTCGAGCTCAGCAAATTCCGACACAGCCTGTTTCACACGGTCTTCACCCTTATGCTTGGCACCATACACAAACGAGCGCCACATAATGATGCCTCCGTATGGTTTCACGGCATCAGCCAGCGTGTTGGCACCGTCAGCATGTGTACGGTTATAGTCGAACGGCCCAGGCTGTCCCTCAGAATTAGCTTTCACCAAGAATCCACCGAAGTCAGGAATCAGAGCATAGATCTCCTTGGCCTTCGCCTTCCACCAAGCTTTCACCTGGGCATTCAGCGGGTCAGCAGTCTTCACAGGCTTGCCGCCATTGAATCCCTTGGCAGGGATACTCATCGGAGAGGCGAAGTTCACCGACAGATACACCTTGATACCATAAGGTCTCAGGATGTCGGCATACTGTTTCACCTTATTAATATATAAGTCCGACAGCATCTTAGGTGAAGCATTCACATTGTTCAGCACCGTACCGTTGATACCGATCGACGCATTTGCCCTGGCATATTCCTTGATGAGTTCTGGATTGGCAGAGGGCCAGAAGATACTCAGTCCGGCATATCCCCTCTCAATCGTCCCATTCAGATTATCCCAATGATTCAGAATCCTCAACCTATAATACGGTCTACTAACCGTTATCTCTCCTTCCGTCCTTCTGTCCTTATTATCTATATCTTTTGTTCTTCTGTCCTTATTATCTGTTAATATGTTGTTTTGTCTTAATTCTTCTTCAGTCCTTCTGTCCTTATTATCTGTTAATATGTTACTATGTCTTTTCTCGGTACTCTGTCTAAGAAAAGCATACGCCCCATACAGCAATCCGATCTCATCCTTCGCCGTGATGACACATGCTCCACTTCGCACTTCTATTTTGTACGCTTCCTCCTCCATGGCAGGATCAATCCTCAACTCCACATCCTGAGTACTATACGTCCTCAACTCCTGTGCAGCCACGCACTCCGGGCCTGTGACCTTCGCCGTGTTTACAGGTTGATACCTCAGCCACAACTGGTGACCATCTTCAGCCTTTGCCAATCCGACAAAGACTATCGCTAAAATGAGTAATGTCAGTCTTTTCATATCTACAGTTTTGTTATATTCGCTGCAAAGATACGAAATAATTCTTAATTTTACCTTTTTGCCTTCTTACTTTTTTACTTTTTTCTTATCTTTGCACCAAATAAAGAAATAATTGAGACATTATGAAAAAGGTAAGACGACTACTGACCATGCTTTTCCTGTCAGTTTCGATGTGTGTGTGTGCTGGAGATTTCACGGTGGGCAACAAAACCTTCCTGCTCAACGGCCAACCGTTTGTCGTGAAGGCTGCCGAGGTGCATTACCCGCGCATCCCACGCCCTTATTGGGAACATCGCATCCAACTCTGTAAGGCTTTGGGCATGAACACCCTCTGTATCTATGTGTTCTGGAACATTCACGAACAGCGTGAGGGGGAGTTCGATTTCACCGGTAACAATGATATCGCAGCATTCTGCCGACTGGCACAGAAACATGGCATGTATGTCATTGTGCGCCCCGGACCCTATGTCTGTGCAGAGTGGGAGATGGGTGGTCTACCCTGGTGGCTGCTGAAGAAAAAGGATATCCGCCTGCGTGAACTCGATCCCTATTTCATGGAGCGCGTGAAAATCTTCGAACAGAAGGTCGGAGAGCAACTCGCCCCCCTGACCATTCAAAACGGTGGCCCAATCATCATGGTCCAGGTCGAAAACGAATACGGCTCCTATGGTGAAAACAAGGATTATATAATGGCCATCCGCGACATCATCAAGCAAAACTTCCCTCTAGGGTCAGGCCCCAAAACTAAGTCGCTGGGGACAGACCTCAGCAGACCTGTCCCCAGCGACTTAGTTTTGGGGCCTGACCCCAGAGGGGTAGTGCTGTTCCAATGCGACTGGGCATCGAACTTCGAGAAGAATGGACTCAAGGATCTGGTGTGGACCATGAACTTTGGGACGGGAGCAAATATCGATGAACAGTTCAAACGCTTGGGTGAACTGCGTCCCGATGCCCCGAAAATGTGTTCGGAGTTCTGGAGCGGTTGGTTTGATAAGTGGGGCGCCAATCATGAGACCCGTCCTGCCCGTGATATGGTCGATGGCATCGATGAGATGCTCTCCAAGGGCATCAGCTTCTCACTCTATATGACGCATGGCGGTACCTCTTTTGGTCATTGGGCGGGGGCTAACTCCCCGGGCTTTGCCCCTGATGTCACCTCTTACGACTATGACGCCCCTATCAATGAGTATGGTGGCACCACCGAGAAATACTTCCTCCTGCGCTCAATGATGCAGAAGCACAGTAAGACGCCTCTCCCTGAGGTGCCTACCCATCCGGCCAACCTCATCTCTATCCCTAAGTTTGAACTGACGGAGTTTGCGGATATCATCCTTGGTGCCGACTCGTTGGTGATGGATGCACCCTTGATGACGATGGAGGAACTCGATCAAGGTTGGGGTTCCATCCTGTATCTGACCTCTCTCCCAGAGATTACCACACCCTCTGTGCTCACCCTGAACGACTGTCACGACTTTGCCCAGGTGTTCATCGACTCCACCTACATCGGAAAGATCGACCGTGTGCGCAATGAGAAGAGTCTCCAACTCCCGCCTGTCCGTAAGGGGCAGGAACTGAAGATCCTCGTCGAAGCGATGGGCCGCATCAACTTTGGACGGGCCATCAAGGACTATAAGGGTATCACCGAGAGTGTGGTGATCACTACCGAACAGGAGGGGCATGAACTCTCCTGGAACCTCAAGCGATGGACCATCCTGACCATCCCTGACGACTACCAGACGGCCGTCAAAGCCCTCTCAGAAGCTGCAGCCGCTGGTGGTGGCAGCATCTTTAATGGCCGGGGCTACTGTCGGGGCTATTTCTATTTGAAGAAGAAGCGCATTGGCGACACCTTCCTCAATATGGAGAACTTTGGCAAGGGTCAGGTCTATGTCAATGGCCATCCCGTCGGACGTTTCTGGCATATCGGTCCCCAGCAGACGCTCTATGTACCGGGCTGTTGGCTGAAACCGGGCCGCAACGAGGTGATTGTCCTCGATGTCGTGGGAACGAAGAAGCCTGTCCTCTTCGGTCAGAACCTCCCCGAACTGAATAAGTTGAATGTTGAAAAATCGCGGACACATAACAATCCTGGTGATAAACCAGACCTCAACTCAGCGACACCTGCTGCCGAGGGAGAACTGGCACCAGGTAATGGTTGGCAGACGATTCGGTTTGCCACCCCACAAAAGGGTAGATTTGTTGCCATTCAGTGTCTCTCTACACATGATGGGAAGGATGAGGTTAGCATCGCGGAACTTTATGCTCGTGATGCGAATGGAAATCGTCTCAGTCGGGAGTCGTGGACTGTGAAATATGCGGACAGTGAGGATGTCCATCGGGGGAACTTCACTGGGGATAAAGTGTTTGATCTCCAGGAGTCTACTTACTGGCGGAGTGCCAGGAAAGCGGTGCTTCCGCATCTTCTGGTAATCGACTTGGGGGCTCCCCAGTCGCTCTCTGCCCTCGATTATCTTCCCAGGGCAGAGGCTGGGGCTCCTGGTTCCATCAAGGCTTTCAAAGTCTTCGTCTACTAAGCAGGGCCTCCGCCCTGCAACCCCTCTTCAGGGATTTCCCCTGATAGCCTTTTTCTTTCAGGGCTTTGCCCTGTGTTCTTTTCGAAAAGAACCAAAAGGGTCTGTCCTTTTCTTCGGCGCGAAGAAAAGAACTAAAAGAAGCATCCACCCTAACCAAGCCTTCCCCTATATGGGAAGGATGTAACTGACTCCGGGGGCAAGCCGCCCTACGTCAGGATTTTGGTATGGCTCTCAGGCTTTCGCCCTACGGGTTCGCCATGATTGTCTACATCCCTGCTTACGCCGCCCCTTGGAAAGGGGCTCAACCGAGCGAAGAAGATTAATCCTGGACGATTACATGTTAGGCATTTCAGTCGTGGCAATGATGTCTTCGCAGATATTATCCATAAGTCATCTCGCCATCTCGTGCGCAGCCACCCCTTCCCTTCCAGGGGAGGGGCAGGGGGAGAGGTGTAAAAAAACCATGGCTCGCCCGAAGGGCACAGGCTCTGCGAGCCATACAAGAATCCTGACGGAGGGCGGCTTGCCCCCGGAGGCAGTTACGCCCGCCCCATATAGGGGGCGGCTCGGTGGGGGTGGATGTCTCTTTTAGTTCTTTTCTCTGCGCCAGAGAAAAGGACAAGAGGGTAAGCAGGGCCGAAGCCCTGCTAAAGGTTACCCGTTGCCACCTTCACCGCCACCGGCGTCGGAGCCTGAGGAGCCCTCAGGCTTCAGCGAGGTGTCATACGTCTCCTCGAAGACGACATCCTTCACGAGATTCTTCGCTACGGCGAACTTCTGGGCAATGGTACCGTTGGCTCGGCGGCTGACACCAGTCACCACACGGACAGTCTCAGGGGTGAACAGTACTCGGCGGGGGGTGATGTTCTGTGCACCCACATCCTCGGGACGGATCTCAACGACCATACCTGAGTTAGACAACCGTCCATTGCGACGACTGGGGCTCATCCCATTGACGACGACCTGCTCCGGGCCCGTAGCGGCAGGTACAACGAAGCCGCCCGGACACATACAGAAGGAGTAGACGCCGCGACCCTGGCATTGCTGCACAAAACTATACTCGGCTGCAGGCAGGTAGCGACCACGCCCCTGGCGGTTGTGGTACTGTATCTGGTCGATGAGCTGGGAGGGATGCTCCAGTCGGACGCCTACGGCTATGCCTTTGGCTTCAATGTCAATATTGCGGGCGGCGAGCATGCGATAGACATCGCGGGCAGAATGACCAGTTGCAAGGATGACAGGACCACGGA
>ODAI012361696.1_pt1 | contig 32829 bp, 29 predicted proteins | sample 1539321 | NCBI WGS metagenome assembly ODAI01 (sample SAMN02144231, study PRJEB22623) | gut metagenome | biome: sheep rumen | host: Ovis aries | place: New Zealand
ATGGGTTATATAATAGAGAGCAAATCCGAGGAAGAATTTGACTATATGTTTATATCCTTTATTCAAAGTCCTGACATAGAAAGCATAAACTATGTAGTTCAACTTTTTCGTTTCAAAGACCACGAAATTGATTATGATTATATAGATGATGCCGCAAAAATGATCTACTCTGTCGAAGAAGACCCCGATTTTGCTGACTAAAATCATTGGCACTTCATTCAGCAAAATATTTCATCAACAAAACCACCAAAAAGACCGCCCCACAAGGGACGGTCTTTATTATTTCATTATTGAATTATCAGCCCATAACTACGGTGATGTTGGTCTGCTCGGTCATCTTGCACTCGCATACGAAATCGCCCTCAACAGCCTCGCCGTTGACGGTTATCTGCTTGATACCGCTCTCAACGTGGTTCGGGTTCTGTATGTCGATAGACAGATGCTTGCCGCGGAAGTTCTTCTCGATCTTGAAGCCGTCCCACTCAGCAGGGATAGAGGGGCTTATGACCAGACCCTCAGCGTTGGGGCGCATACCGCAGATACCCTCAACACAGCCTACCATAACTGTCGAACCTGTACCTGTCAGCCAGTGAACGTGGCTTCTGCCTGCGTAAGGTGAACGTGTTGACTCGGTGAACTGACCGTGTACGTACGGCTCCATAACTCTCTGCTCAGCCTTGTCGTTCATGCTTGCAGGTGCACTCTCCATGAAGTACTCGAAAGCTCTGTTTCCGTGACCCATAAGTGATTCTGCCAGGATTATCCAGCCCTGTGTCTGGCTGAATATACCGCCGTTCTCCTTGGTGTCGGGGTTGAATATGTGCATCAGCGCACCGTCGAAGTAGTGATCTACATAAGGAGGATCCATTATCTTTACGCCGTAAGGTGTGTTCAGTATCTCGTGTACCTTTTCAAGGGACTTTTCAGCCTGCTCCTTGGAAGCAAAGCCGGAGATAACTGCCCAGCTCTGGGGGTTCAGCCACATTGAAGCCTCGGGATCCTTCTTGGCACCGACAACTACGCCGTTATCGCGGATACCTCTGATGAATCTGTCCTCATCCCAGCAGTCAGCCAGTGCCTTGCCCAGCTCAGCCTGTGCCTTGGTGATGTACTCGATATAATCGGTATCCTTTCTCTCCTCAGCATAGCCCTTGATAACGCTCATCGCGTAGTACAGCTGGAATGCAACGAAAGTAGATTCGCCCTGCTTGCCCATTCTCAGGCAGTCATTCCAGTCAGCGTGAAGACCTGCAGGCATCTTGTGTGCGCCAAGTCTTTCCTGTGAGAAGCGTATAGCGTTCTTGAGGTGCTCGTAAACGGTAGCCTCTCCGCCGCCCTCTTCTGCATAAACGATAACTTCGTCCAGGAATGCCTTGTTGCCTGTTTCACCGATATACTTAACGATAGTCGGGAACAGCCAGAGAGCATCGTCTGCTCTGTAAGAGGGATGACCTGTTTCCTTAGCGTATACGCTGTTCTCGTCGTTCTCATCGGGGCAAGTTTCGTGACCTGCATTGTGGTCGAACTTAACGAGGGGCAGACCGCCGCCGTTTGATACCTGTGCCGAAAGCATGAATCTTATCTTCTCGGCAGCAAGCTCGGGATTGATGTGGATAATACCCTGTATATCCTGAACGGTATCTCTGTAACCGTAGCCGTTTCTCAGACCGCAGTAAATGAACGAAGCAGCTCTTGACCAGATGAATGTGATGAAGCACTGGTAAGCGTTCCAAACATCGACCATGTTATTGAATTCCTCGGAAGGAGTTTCAACCTGGAAGTTGTTCAGCTGACCGTGCCAGTAATCAACAAGTTCCTTTACCTCAGCATCTACCTTGCCTGCAGCCTTGTACTCAGACATGATATTCTCTGCGGTAATGGGATCCTTCTGACCGAGGATGAAAATAAGCTCCTTAGTCTCGCCTGCTGCCAGTGTGAAATCAGACTGGAGCGCACCGCAGGCATTGGAGTTGTAGTTGAGCACGTTATCGCACTTGCCGCTCTCAACAGCGATGGGGTTGCCGTAATCTCTGTAAGCGCCGATAAAGCTGTCGAGATTGCCGTTGTAAGCACTTACGTCAGCGCCCACCAGACCGAAGAATCTCTCTCTGTGGTTGGAGCCGTTAGCGTCCTTGCCGCTGTTCTCGTTTATGTGCTGTACTATCTTATTGCCCTCAAAGGAGGTACGTGTGATGAACAGGGTGTACTGGAGATTTACCTGATCCTGCTCGTAGTTGTTCTCGTTGGTGAACTCGATAAAGCCCCAAGTGGAAAGGTTCCTTGCCTTATCGCTCTCGTTTGTTACCTTGACTCTCCATACCTCATAGGTCTTGTTCAGGGGCACATAGTAAGTCAGCTCGCTCTTGATGCCGCTGTACTGTGAGGTTATGGTGGTGTAAGCTGTACCGTGACGGCACTCGGTCTTGTACTCGTCAAGGCTCTTGCCTACAGGCTGCCATGTTGCAGACCAGTAGTCCTTTGCATCGTTATCCCTGATATATACATATCTGCCGGGGAGACCGATGTTAGAGTTGAAGCGGTATCTTGCTATTCTTCCGTTAGCGCCGCTCTTTACAAAGCTGTATCCACCGCCGTTGTTTGAAACGATAGCGCCGTACTCAGGTGAACCGAGGTAGTTTGCCCAGGGTGCGGGGGTATCGGGTCTGGTGATGACATATTCCTTGTTTTTCAGATCAAAATATCCATACTGCATAGTCATTCTCTCCTTTAAGTTATTTTCATATCAATTCCCGAACGCTCATGCGTTACCGTTATTGTAACATATATCCGCATTTTTTACAAGGGGGGTACGACGACTTTTTTTCAAAATTCCGTAAATTTTTTAGTGCAACATATCACATCACCGCAGATTCATTAACATTTGAAGTTATCAAAAATATATGAAAACGCACCCACAGGCTTATTGCGGGTGCGAAAAGGGTTTCGTTATAGTGTCTGGGATATTCATTCCAGCTGGTCTATCGCCACATAATTTTTATCAATATTATTTTCTGAAATACATTCGATAACAGATTTTCTGACATCACTGAAATAATCGTCCCAGCTCTCTATTTCAGAACTCCTGTCATGATCTTTCTGAAGTCTGACGATTACAATATCATGATTGGGTGCAGAACGATCTATCCAGTCTGAACTGTTACCAAAAACAACTTTGAACCCAAGTCCATACCCATTGTCCGCCAGATGTTCTTCTATCATTTCTTTTATGGTATCAATATCTGTTATAAGTTCGGCAGATGAAACTGAGGACTTCCCGCTGTCATTCTTCACAAAAGCAAAAATCGCCGCAGCTGCCCCTACAAGAACACAAAGCAATACTGCTATTATAACTCTCTTTTTCATAGCCTTCACCTCCATGATATTATCTGCCATGATTATATCAGTTTACAGCAAAAATGTCAATATCAGGGAAACACAAACTTTATATCTCGTTTTCAGCTATACTGTACAAAAAAAACAGACTGCCGCATCTTTCCGCGACAGTCCGCAAATATCACTGTTCAAGCTTTTTAAGGAAAGCCTTTGTCCTCTCGTTTGAGGGGTTGTCGATAACATCCGCAGGCTTGCCCTGCTCAACGATAACACCGCCGTCCATGAACACCACGTGGTCTGAAATGCTCCTTGCAAAGGCTATCTCGTGGGTGACTATCACCATAGTCATCTTCTCCTCTGCCAGTTCTTTCAGAACTTTCAGTATCTCTGCCGTAAGCTCGGGGTCAAGTGCGGAAGTCGGTTCATCAAAGAACAGCATCTTCGGCTTCATGTTCAGAGCCCTTGCTATCGCCACACGCTGCTGCTGTCCGCCCGAAAGCTGATAGGGGTAGTAGTCAGCCCTTTCAGCAAGACCCATTTTTTCCAGCAGCACCCCGGCATCGTTCATTACTTCTGCCTTGTTTCGCTTCATAACGTGTATCGGCGCATCGCAGATGTTCTTCATCACCGTGTAATGTGGGAACAGATTAAAGTTCTGGAACACCAGCGAAAAATAGCTTTTGATCTCTTTAAGCTCTTTTTTAGGCATATATTTCGCATTATCCACCGCGGTCTTTCCGCAGTACACCATAGTGCCGCCGTCAACCTTTTCAAGCATCGACATACATCTTAACAGCGTGGATTTTCCCGAACCTGAAGGGCCCAGTATCGACACCACCTGTCCCTCGTTAACGTCCATGCTGATATCTTTCAGCACATCAAGGTCATCGAAGCTTTTGCGGAGGTTCTTTATCTCAAGTAATTTCACAGCACAGACCTCCTATCTGAAATAGTTCATCTTCTTCTCGATGAACTCCATAACAAATGCCACAAAGAAGTTGAACACATAGTAGAAAAGTCCTGCCACGAAAAGCGGCATTATCGTTGACTGTGCCGCAGCTACCTGCTTTGCAACGGTGAACATCTCGGTATACGCTATCGCAAAAGCCAGTGAGGTATCCTTTACAAGGGTAATGACCTCGTTTGTTATAGCGGGTATGATGTTCTTCATCATCTGCGGAAATACTATTTTAAAGAATTTCTGCGATTTTGAATATCCCAGTATCTCGCAGGCTTCGTGCTGACCCTTAGGCACAGCCTGTATGCCCGCGCGGTATATCTCGGCAAAGTAAGCCGCGTAGTTCAGCGAAAATCCTATTATCACCGCATAGAATCTGTACTCCGACGATGTACGCATACCAAAAAGGTAGTAAGGTCCGAAGAATACCACCAGCAATTGCAGCATCAGCGGTGTACCCCTGACTATCGAGATATACAGCTTGACCAAAAGGCTCAGCGGTTTGAATTTTGACATCCTGCCGAAAGCTATCAGCATACCCAGTGGCAGTGCGAACAGCAGTGTCAGGAAAAATATCATAAGGGAAGCGCCCACGCCGCTCATCAGCTTCTGACAGACATCAAGCAGCTTTTCAAGGGTCCCCATTTGTTCTGCAAATATCATCATTCAGCCTTTGCGTCGGGGTCAAAGCAGATGCTCTGCTTGTCTATGCCCTTGTCAGCCCATTCATCGGCGATCTTTTCAAGTGTGCCGTCCTTTGCCATCTCTGCAAGGGTGGACTGCACCTTATCTCTCAGCTCGGTATTGCCCTTCTGGAAGCCTACGCCGTACTGTTCGGTGGATATCTTTTCATCCAGTATCTTGAAATCGCTTCCTCTGTTTGCAACTTCGTATACAGCAACACCGTAGTCAAGGCATACAGCCTCAGCAGCGCCCGAATCAAGGTTCATGAAAGCGGAATTATAGTCGCCCACCTGCTGAAGATCAGCAAATGAAGCTGCCAGAGCCTTGTTGTCATCGCTTGCATCATCGCCTGTAAGTGCGTGCAGTGCAGAGCTGTCAGCCTGTACGATGACTACCTTGCCCGAAAGGTCAGAAAGCTTCTCAATACCGGAATCCGCCTTTACAACAACTACCTGCGAGTTGTCAACATAGGGGGTAGTCCATGTGTAAGCGTCCTCTCTGCCATTTATAGTGAAGCCGTTCCAGATACAGTCGATAGAACCCGAAGAAAGCTCCATATCCTTGGAATCCCAGTCGATAGGCTGCTTTACCAGCTCCCAGCCGTTGCGCTTGCATACTTCCTCAGCGAGAGAAAGGTCGAAACCTACATACTCACCGTTATCGTCCTTGTATCCGTAAGGAGGGAACTCAGCGTCAAAACCAACAGTGAATGTATTTTCGTCTTTGCTGTTCTTCTTGTCGCCGCTCTTGCTGCCGTCCTTGGCACCGCAGCCTGCCAGTGCAGCGGTCATAACTGCCGCTGACAGCATCGCTGTCAATATTTTTGTATACTTCATAATGATATCCTTCTTTCTCGAATTCACTTACGCACAAAACGGCTGCCTGAGCAGCCACAAGGCTAAGTATACCACATTGGTTGAGAATTGTCAATAGAAACGTCACACCACACAGAATTTTAATAATCCGTGCATAAGGAACTCACACATCATCGCTGCTTATGGCTATGCCCAGTACCCTAGCCTTGATAGCAAGTTCGGTACGGCTTCTGAAACCCGTCTTATCAAGCATGGAACGCACATGGGATTTCACTGTATTCTCTGATATCCCCAGCTGTTCCGCCACCTGCTGGTTAGTCGCACCCGTTGTGACTATCCTGAGTATCTCCAGTTCCCTCTCGGTAAGTTCCGAACTGTCAGCCAGACCCAGCTTTACACGGGGGCTGCTGTCGGGATAAACGCTCTCCCCAGCCATAGTCCTGTCCATTACTTCAAGTATGGTCTGCTCGTCAGCCTCCTTGTACCAGAAGCTCTCGATGCCTATGCTTTTTGCCTTTTCAAGCCACGAATATTCTGGCATGGAAGTAACAGCGATTATCTTTATATCGGGGCGCAGCTTCTTGATCTTCTCAGCCGCTTCAAGCCCGTTGGAGCCGTCGTTCATAAGTATATCCATCAGTATCAGATCAACCTCATGCCGAAGTATATATACATCCGCCGCCGATGCCGAGCTCAGCGAGAAAGCCAGCTCATAACTCGGTGAATTGTTGACGTACATCTCAAACAGATGCCTTGATATGGACTGATCGTCAACTATCATTACTCTGTACTTTTCCATCGTTTATTCCTTTCCGCCGACTTTTATGGTCAGCATGAATCTCGGATCTGATGCTATCTCCATCTCGCCGCGCACTTGCTCAACAGCACTGCGCAGGCTTTTAAGACCGCCGCTCTCGCTTATCTCGCCCTCCGGCGGATCGCCGTCATTGGTAAACACAGCTGTCACCGTTCCGTTATCATCTGTTATATCCACCGTAAGTTCTGTACCGTCAGCGTGCTTGACGGTATTCGTAAGGCATTCGTGTATGGCAATAGCGATCAGCTTGCGGAGATCTTCGGGTATATCACCGTTCAGTACCAGTCTTACACCCACAGCGTCTGCCGCTTCTTTAAGTGCAGCTATGGGATCCGCGCTTCCGTCAGGTATATTCTCGCCCCTGAGAAGTCCGGCTGTGAACTGCCACATCTCCATAAGCGCTTCCCTGTCACCTCCGCGTATCAGGTAGCTTTTCAGCGCCAGCAGTGCCCTGCCGACGTCATCATGTATACGTATCTTAGCAGCAAGTACTTCTTCCTCTCGGATTATAGCGTTCATCTCACGGGTATAAGCCCTTATGCTGCGGTTTACCTCCTCCAGATGAGAGTTGCGCTCTTCCAGCTCCATACTTTTGCGGTACCTCTCGGTAACATCATAAGCCAGGATCTCCCATATCTTTTTCCTGCCTATCATTATGATCCTTTTCTGTATATCCCATACGCTGCCGTCTGCCATGTGCAGATAGTAGCCCTTGCCGCGTATTTCCGATGAACATCCTTCATTGAGTTCATTCCTTTGCAGACCCTTTTCGAGCCTGTCACTGTCAAAAGATGTCAGACCCAGTGCCTCAAAATACACCCTCTGCATAGAACTGTTGACCAGAAGAGGAACACCCTTAGTGCTTACAAAAGCCACACCGTCGGTCATACTGTTGAGACCGTCCTCCAGTGACTGCGGCGTAAGACTGCTGTATATATACATCTCCTGTCTGAGCCAGAACACCGCCCAGAGCGCTGTCATCACAGCCTCAGTACCCATACAGAAAAGGGCATTGACATCTGAAGCAAATTCCTCAAATACCGACGGTTCATTTTCAGCTATAACGCATCGGCTGACTTCGGTTATGCAGAACAGCAGGAACAGCCCTATCAACAGTGCTGACACGTATATTACGTGCATCCCTTTCCCAAGTCCCGCGATATGGCGGCGCAGTATCACAGCCATATACATAACATCGAGAAGAAACGCTGCAATACCCAGTGCAGAAAGCGTCGTCACTGACATATCTCCAAGTGTCACTGTAAAGCCGCCTCCTTTGCTGAAAATATCACAAAAGTACTGCCTTCCTCATTGACCGTATCCAGTTTTCCCGAAAGCGAAGCCGCGCGTGTGAAAAACTCCTCGGGCACAGGCTGACATTCACAATCAAGCTCGGTACGAAAATCTATACCGTCATCAAGGCGAAGCGTCACCATTACAGCGTGGATATCTCCAAGTGCGCCCTTTACTGCCGCGCTGAAAAGCTCATACATAAAAAGCACTGTCTCTCCAGGAAGCTCCCTGCCTTTTGGGATATCAGCCTGACCCCATATATCGGAAAGCTCCAGATATCCCAGTGACTCGCTTATCGAAAGCCCCAGCTCACCGCTGTCTATACTGCCGCTGCTGCCCGAAAGCAGCAGGAGATTTGAACAACGCTTTATAAACACCCCGTCTATCGCTGCACGCTTCATACCCTCACGGAAACCCTCTTCATCCGCAGGTAGTTCATCCAGCAGCCTTGAAAGGCTCTCAAACTCAGGGCTCAGCCTTTCCGATATACTGTCATACAGCTCATTCTGCTCTGCAGTGCGGCGGCGGCTCTCCTCCAGCTTCTGGGCTGTATCCAGCATAACGTGCTCCTCCTCCAGATAGCTTCGCGTTTCTTCAAGACGCATATTCAGCTTCTGAAGTTCTGTGATATCCTCCAGCCAGTAAAAATATCCACCTGTCACAGGGTATACTTTCAGAAGTCTGCCGTCGCTGACCACTTCGTTCTCCACTGCAGCCGTCAGCTGTTCTTTTGCCGGTCTCAGGCTGTTCTCACCATGTATACGTATATCAAAACCGCTGTCAGCAAGACCTGCATTTATAGAGGATGCACGGAAAAACTCCTCATGGTCTGTATTGGAAGGCAGTATATGTGTTATCACAAGACTCTCCCAGAAACACATGAAGAAAAGACAGGTGAAATCCGAGAATTCGTACATACGCTGAAAAGGCTGTGGAGAACCTGTGTTTTTGTAGCTTACCAGATACACTCCCCCAAGTGCCGTTATGACCGCGGGCAGCAAAAAACTCCGTGAAAACTGACTGCGTGTACAGTTCCTGAGTGCCATGAAAAGAATGCCCGCCACACAGAGTAAAAGTATGCCCATAGCGCTGTAAAACAAAGGGCCGTAGCTGTAGCCCGTCGATGATTCGGGTCTGCCAAGATCAAAACGGAATGCCAGCTGATGCTTATCGTTGGTAACTATGCCTGCCGCCACAGCAGATGCCGGCAAGAAGGCTATCAGCCACTTCCTCGGGAGTTCATAGCTGTCAGTCCTGCCGATATATGATGCTGCCATCAGCAACAGCAGCGGCAGCATTATCATAGGCAAAAAATAGCAGTACCATATCTGCCTGCCCAGCATTGACGAAGGGGGGATGAATTCGTACCTGACGGCTTTAACGAAATCCCACAGCATCATCAGTACAGCGGATGCTGTAAGTATGCTGCGTATCCCACGCTGCTGGAAACGTCTGCGCGACGAAAAAAGCCACATCAGGTATACCGCCATCAGGAGCAGCGATACAAGACAATTACAGGGAATATCGGTCCTGTCCAGCGACAGCTTCATTGATCCTGCCGCCAGTACTGCTGCCATGCCGAATATCAGCTCTCTGCGATGTCTGCGGTTTATGGGCATTTTCTCACACTCTCCTTTCGTAGCACAGATCCGTATCACACTTGATTATACCACAGTTTCTGCCTTTTTTCAAGTACACATCAGTCATCGGCATCAATATGACCATACTATTTAATATAGTGGAGCATTTATCATGCAGTTTCTTATACCGTCAGTAAAACAAAATGTGATGCATTCTTTGCCCCACCTAAGCAACATTTTCATAGCGCATGATATGATATTAAATTGTAAACTTTTTGTTTCGGCGTGATAAGTATTTGCATTCAGCGTAAATATGTGTTATAATATTAAATTGACGTAGTATGAACACGAAAGGACGTAATTTTATGGCAAAGCTTAAAGTCGCTGTTATTTTCGGCGGCAGATCGAATGAACACGATGTCTCGGTAGTATCCGCGGCACACGTTATACGCTCTATCAGTGAGAATCCGGACCGTTATGAGGTCATATGCATAGGTATAACCAAAAAGGGTCACTGGGTAAGATTCATGGGCAGTGCTGAGGATATAGCTAACGGCAGCTGGGCAGAGAATCCCGACAACGTTGCCTGCATTTTCAGCCCCGACCCTGTACACCGCGGTTTTATACAGCTGGAGGATGACGGCAGCTACACCAATATCAAGGTCGATGCAGTATTCCCAGTGCTCCACGGAAAAAACGGAGAAGACGGCACTATCCAGGGAATATTCCAGATGGCAGAGATACCCTTTGTCGGCTGTGATCTTATTTCCTCAGCCTGCTGCATGGACAAGGATGTTACACATACTATCCTTGAAGCACATGGTGTGCGCACTGCCAAGTGGATAAGCATGATCTACCGCGATATAAGCAAGCTGGATGAAAAGTGCAGCCTTATGGAGAAAGAGCTTGGCTATCCTATGTACGTAAAGCCCGCGAACTGCGGTTCTTCCGTGGGTATAACCAAGGCACATGACTTTGAGGAGCTGAAGGCAGGTATCAAGCTTGCATTCACACATGACCACAAGGTAGTAGTAGAACAGGGCATCAACGGCATTGAGCTTGAGTGTGCTGTTATGGGCAACGATGAGCCTTTTGCTTCAACAGTGGGCGAGATAGCAGCTGCCAACGAATTCTATGACTATGACGCAAAGTACAATAATTCGGACTCAAAGACCTACATACCCGCAAGAGTACCCGATGAGGTGATCGAGGAGATTCGTGAAACTGCAGTACGTGCTTTCAAGGCAATGGGCTGCGAAGGACTTGCCAGATGCGACTTCTTCCTTTCCGACAAGGGTGAGGTCATACTCAACGAGATAAATACACTTCCGGGACACACACAGATAAGTATGTACCCTAAGCTTATGGAGCATGAGGGCATAAGCTATGCCGAGCAGGAGGACAGACTCATCAAGCTGGCACTGGAAAGATCGGAAGTGGATCATGAATAATTCACCCATCGGCGTTTTCGATTCGGGCGTTGGAGGACTTACCTGCGTAAAGGAACTGACAAAGCTGCTTCCCCATGAGGATATCGTATACCTCGGCGACACAGCGAGAGTACCCTACGGCACCCGAAGCAAAGAGACCATTGCCAGATACACCGCACAGGATATGGAGTTCCTGCGTGGCCATGATGTAAAGATGATACTTGTAGCCTGCGGTACGGCTTCATCGGTAATAATGTCGAGTCCTGAGTTTTCAGGCAATACCGAGCCCAGCTACAGCGGTGTGGTAAAGCCCGCCGCCAATGCAGCCTGTGCTGCCACCAAAAACGGCAGGATAGGAGTTATCGCTACAGGCGCTACCATAAGGAGCGGAAGCTACGGCAAAGTGATACGCAGCATCGACCCCGATGCGAAGGTGATAGGCAAGGCTTGTCCCATGTTCGTGCCGCTGGTAGAGAACGGATACGTCGGCAAGGACTGCATACCGACAAGGTATTTCGCTGAGGAATACCTTGAATGCATGAAGCGCGAGCAGGTGGATACACTGATACTGGGATGTACACACTACCCTCTGCTTGCTGACCTTATCTCCGACATAATGGGTGATGGCGTGAAGCTTATATCCGCAGGTGCTGAGCTCGCAAGATTCGCGGTAAAGACCCTTACCTTCAGCGACAGCCTTGCAGACAGAGAAGAACAGGGCACGCAGAAGCTATTCTGCACCGATACCCCCGAACTTTTCTCGGAGAATGTGGAAAGATTCCTCGGCGAAAGCTTTTCGGGAACAGTGGAGAAATGTGTGCTGAACACTAAATAGTCCATACAGCACCGATACCCGATGTTAGGAGAATTAGCTTGGATATTAAAGATGTTGATATAAAGCTGGTGAGCCGTCAGTATGAGGATTTTGACGACGACCCCGCAAATTACGAACAGACAGAAGTACTCTCGGTAGGCACATATAAAAAGACTGCCGACGGGTATGTTATAGAGTATGAAGAAAGCGAAGCTACGGGCTTTGAGGGATGTACCACAAGGATAGAGAGCTTCGGAAAGAAAAAAGTAGTGATGTCCAGGAGAGGCAGTGTTTCCTCGGAACTTGTCATAGAACCCGGAGAAAAGCACCACTGTGTATACGGCACGCTTTACGGCAATTTTGAGGTAGGCGTAGAAGCTAGAAAAGTAAGCGACAAGCTGACAGATGACGGCGGCAAGCTGACATTCACTTATGTGGTGGATGTCAACTCAGGACTCATAGGCACATTTGATATTGATATACAATTAAAAATAAGATAAACGGAGGAAGTAAGATGCAGGATCTGATAAAGGAAGCATTCGCGCAGGCAAGGGAGCTTGTGCTGAAAGCACTGGGTCAGCTTGTGGCAGAGGAGGTATTCCCCGCTGAGGCTGTTCCCGCTTTTAATATAGAAATACCCGCCGACCCCAAGAACGGCGACGTTTCAACAAATGCAGCTATGGTATGCGCAAAGCCTTTCAGGAGCGCACCCAGAAAAATAGCTGAGGCTATCGTCGGCAAGATAGATACCACAGGCAGCTGTTTTGATAAAGTCGAGATAGCAGGTCCCGGATTCATTAACTTTTACTACGGCAAGGGCTGGTTTGGCTCGGTAGTAAAGGCTGTTCTCGATGAGGGCAAGGAATATGGCAAGACTGATTTCGGCAATGGCAAGAGAGCACTGGTGGAATTCGTATCCGCTAACCCCACAGGACCCATGCACATAGGTAACGCAAGAGGCGGCGCTATCGGTGACTGTCTGGCGGCTGTTATGGAATATGCAGGTTACGATGTAGAGAGAGAATTCTACATAAACGATGCAGGCAACCAGATAGAGAAGTTCGGAAAGTCCCTGAGATTGAGATATATGCAGATATGCGGCGACAAGGGTCAGGAGATAGTTGCAAAGAACCTTGATATGGATACCTTCTGCAAGACCATATACGAAGATACCGAATCTTTCCCCATGCCCGATGATGTATACCTCGGAATGGATATAATCGCACACGCAAAGAATTTCTTTGACGAGTACGGCATGATAGCTTCTGCACAGCCCGAGGAGGAGTGCAAGAAAGCACTGGTAGACTACGCTCTGCCCAAGAATATCGACGGTCTGCACAAGGATCTTGCCAAGTACCGCATAAACTACGATACATGGTTCAGAGAGAGCACACTGCACAATGACGGCTCTGTTCAGGAAGTCATAGAGAAACTGAAAGCAGGCGGATACACCTATGAAAAGGATGGTGCTCTCTGGTTCAGGACTACTGATTTCGGTGACGAGAAGGACAGGGTGCTTGTAAGAGACAACGGCATACCCACCTACTTCGTACCCGATATTGCTTACCACTACAACAAGCTGGCTGTACGTAAGTTCGATAAGGCAATAGATATCTTCGGTGCCGATCACCACGGATATATCCCACGTCTGAAAGCCGCTATGACTGCTCTTGGCGTTGACGAAAAGAAGCTGGATATCGTTATCATGCAGATGGTAAGACTTGTAAAGGACGGCGAGACATACAAGCTGTCGAAGCGTTCCGGCAAGGCGATCACACTGAACACTCTGCTTGAGGAGATACCCATAGACGCGGCAAGATTCTTCTTCAACCTGCGTGAGCCAAACTCACAGTTCGATTTTGACCTTGACCTGGCTATATCAAATTCCAGCCAGAACCCCGTATACTATGTTCAGTACGCTCATGCACGTATATGCTCCGTTATCAGGAAGCTGAAAGAGGAGAACATCGAAGCCAAGCCCTTTACTGCTGATATGGCTGAAGCTCTCAGCACACCCGAGGAGCTGGAGCTTGTCAAGCTGATGGCAACTCTGCCCACCACAATAACCGAAGCTGCAAAGGCTTACGACCCTGCTAAGGTTACCAAGTACGCTGTGGATATCGCCACACTGTACCACAAGTTCTACAATGCCTGCCGTATAAAAGGCGAGGAAGAGAACGTTATGCAGGCAAGACTTGCCCTGTCACTGGCTGTAAAGCAGATAATCGCTAATATACTTGATATGCTGAAGATAGACTGCCCCGAGAGTATGTAACAGGCAGCCCGCATAGTTCAATTATTAAAACAGATATCCCCCGCATCACTATGATACGGGGGAATTTTTATTTGTCCACATTATTGTACATATACTTTTGCTCAAAGTCATCAAGAGGCATCGCCTTATCAAAGAGCCAGCCCTGTGCTTTGGTATAACCGCTCTGGCAGAGTATCGCTGCCTGTGCATCAGTTTCAACGCCTTCAAAGATTATATCCTTTTTGGCAGTATCGATAAGGCTGCACATATTCGCCACAAAGTCGCGGTCATTCTTGTTCTGCTCAATGTTGTCAATGAATGACTTGTCTATCTTCACAATATCAACAGGCGCATTCATAAGTACACTCAAGGTGGAATACCCTATACCGAAATCATCTATACTTACCTTGAAGCCCACACTGCGAAGCTTATCCATTACCGAGAACAAAGCCTGTGTGTCACCCGAAAAGCAGGATTCAGTGATCTCGATCTCTACATCACCCTTGTCTACATCATACTTGTCAGCGGTTTTTATTATGTTTTCCACAAACTTAGGCTGAGTTATATGGTGCTGGCTGAAATTTACAGAAACAGGGATAATGCTTCTTCCGTCATGCTTCCATTTTTCAAGTGTGCGGAGCACCTCACCGTAAATGAAGAAATCAAGCTCATCTATATAACCAACTTTTTCCAGTACAGGTATGAACTCAAATGGCATCTTGTAGGTACCATTCTGGTTTCTCCACCTCGCCAGTGCCTCTGCACCGATAATGACACGCTTTTCAAGGTGGAACTTTGGCTGCAGGAACATTTCTATCTGCCTGTTCTTTATTGCGGAATGAAGCTCGTTGCAGATCGACTGTTCATAAATTTTCTGCATCCTCATGCGCTGTGAATATATACCGCATAGAATACTGCTGGAGTGCTTTACGCTGCGCCTCGCCAGATTAGCGTTATCTATTGCTGTATTCAGCTCGATATCACCATCAGGAAGGATATACATACCACAGGCGATCCTTATATCACCCGATGGGAATTTTTTCTTCTGCATTGTTGTGAATCTCAGGTTCTGCTGTTCAACACTGCGTATCAGCGCTGCTCTGTTTTTTGAACGGCAAAGGCATATAAAATAATCCGAGTATATCCGACATCCCATAATATAACTTGCACCGCCGCGAAGGCAGGCTGTATAATCCCTCAGCATGGTATTTCCGGTCTCATAGCCGAAATTCTCATTTACGTATGAAAAATCGTTTATATCAGAGTATACGATCGCATATACCATACCTTCCTGCCGCTCAGAAAGAGCATTAGCGGCATTCTGGGTAAAGCCCTTGCGGTTATAAAGCCCTGTGAGCTGGTCCGTCTGAAGCAGGAACCTGATATACTCCGAATCTTTATCAGACTTGGTAGTAAGAGTTTTCAGCTTCTGGATATTTGAAAGTCTGCCGAAAACTTCCGTTACCTTGCCCGATTCATCGGCAAAGCTGATAAAAGCATCACTATACCAGCAATAGTCATCATCATAAGCCTTGGTTCGGAACTCCATTGTCCCTTTCATAGGTCTTTCCAACGCTGACTTCCAGCCATCGAAATACGCCTCGCAATCATCAGGATGCAGAAATTCCTCAGCTGCCCTGCTGCCCAGGAAGTTTTCCAGACAATTATCGTAATCGAGCCTGAACCTTGTTATACTTACCGTAAGGTGCATGATATCGCGTTTAACATCATAATCGTAGTATACATCATCAGTGTTTTCAGCCACCATATGCAGCTTATCACGCTGTTCTTCTACCTTGCGGATCAGCTTTTTATAAACATCATCAAGTCTGTCATGACAATTACAGTCACTCACGATGATATCTACACCCTTTAAGTTCTTAACGATACCACAGCAGTGCACAAACATTGAAGAACCATCACGAGCAATTATATTGTGCCTGACACAGAACACTCCGCCAACTTCGGCAGCAGAATTTATCTGTGCTTCTATATCTTCACGGGCTTTGTCTTCAAACAGCGAGTAAAATGAAACTTCCTTTTCAAGCACATAATCAAGGCTGTATCCTGTTGATCTGAAAAAATCATCATCCACAGATAATATCTTTCCACTATCAGTAAAATCAACACGGCAGACACCTGCATTCAGTCTGCAATTCTCGTCCATTCACTCACCCCCTTGATATATGATACATAATATACTATACTTACAATATGATTATATCATGTTTTAATAATTTATTCAAGGGGCTAAACTAATTTTTAGTAATTTTACACAATGTAAAGCCTTCGTTTTTTACAATTCAACAAATGTGAATTTTCCGTTTTCCAGGATAAGACAACTATGTGCAGAATTTTCCTTTGGGATAGATACAGAGCCCGGATTGATATAGGTAAAATCACCGTGATCTTCCATAACAGGGACATGTGTATGACCGTGGAGAAGCACTGTACCTTTGCTCATTGGAGGCAGTATATCGCAGTTGAATTTATGTCCGTGGGTTGCGAATATTGTTAAACCGTCGGCATAGATAAAGGCATAATCTGCCAGTATCGGAAATTCAAGCACCATCTGATCAACTTCGGTATCACAGTTTCCTCGCACGCAAAGTATTTTATCCTTCATTGGATTAAGCATAGCTATGACCTTTTTAGGATCATAGCCCTCGGGAAGATCGTTGCGGGGACCATGATAGAGTATATCACCCAGCAGGAGCATTTTCTCGGCACCGCTTTTTTCAAATGCCGCCAGCATTCTCTCGCACCAGTACGCTGAACCATGTATATCGGAAGCTATAAACAATTTCATATTATCACATCTTTCTATTATCTTCTAAGACCTTATGTACTGCAGATACCAAGTACAGTGAGCCGCATATCAATGTCAGACCACCTGCATTACTTTGTTTCATATTTTCGATCTCTGTATATAGATCATTCTTCGCATAACGAGCGTTTCCTCCAAGGGAACATATCAGTTCGGCAAGTTCCTCCGCATTTTCTGCCCGGTCAGAAAAACCGTCAACTGTAACAAAGCTGTCAACATAGGGTATCAGCACCTTCAACGCTTCACGTAGATTTTTATCGCGGCACATCCCTATCACAGCATGACACGGACTCTTCCCTGCTATTACCCTAGCCAGTGCCCTAACACCGTCAGGATTATGACCGCCGTCCAGCAACACAAGTGGCTCATGTGAGAGTATCTCCGTCCTGCCGGGCAGTACAGCCGATGCAATACCCTCAGTGATATCCTCATCAGAAAGTTTCAGACTGTCACGAAGTATCTCACAGCCCTCAATGACTGTCAGCGCGTTATCCGTCTGATGTATACCCGCCATTGAGGTACGGAAGTTTCTGCCTTTGTAAACGAAGCTTGTTCCTTCGAGTCCTGTTTTTTGTACTTCAATTTGACTTTCCTCTGATATAACCAGCTGTGAACCCATTTCTTCAGCCTTATCCGACACAACCTTTCTTACCTCATCGGTGTTAGCTGCGCTAAGCACACATGGCACTCCCTTTTTGATGATACCCGCCTTCTGGGCAGCTATCTGTTCAACAGTATCTCCCAGTATAGCTGTATGGTCGAGGTCTACCTTGGTAATGACGGTCAGCAGGGGCGTTGTTATGATATTTGTACAATCAAGCAAACCTCCCAGACCTGTTTCCAGGACTACGATATCACAGCCCTGTTCTTCAAAGTACAGAAATGCTATCGCCTGAGTAATCTCAAACTGAGAAAATCCCGTATCTTCGGGGAATTTCGACACTGCTTCATGTACTTTGCCTGCCAGCCTTGCAAGGGATTCGCTGTCGATATTTTTATCATTCACCTGTATCCTGTCAGAGTACTCTATGATAAACGGAGAGGTAAAAAGCCCTGTTCTGAGCCCTGCATGAACAAACACACCGTCAAGCATACGTGCCGTTGAACCCTTGCCGTTAGTACCTGCTATATGCACAAATCTCAGCCTGTCCTGAGGATCACCCAGCGCTGACATAAGCATTTTTATACGGCTCAGGTCTTTAACGGGCTTGCCCGAATGTGAGAACCCGAATATATATTCTATCGCCTTATCGTTACTGTATTCAAACATAGTTTTCTCCAAAAATTATCCCCGAGAGAATATACCCTCGGGGAAGATTGATCATCAGTTAGCATCGAAGCCGCCGCGGTTGAAGAACAGTTCTCTGATAGCCAGAGCGCAGCCCGACAGGAAGCGGTGCTTATCTTCGATTATAGAAGTTTCGATCTTGCCTGCCACCAGAGGTCCGCCTATCTCATTGAGGGCGTTTCTGATGCGGTTGAAATCTACTTCGCTGTTGGTATGATTTGTGAAATGATGCAGCACTATCTTCTGAGGGTTGGTCGAGAAGTAAAGGTTGTTTATCAGCACTGCAGTGAGCTTTATCTCGCTGTCGATGACTTCCTTTACAGCCGGGTCATCCTTATCATAGGCTGCCTGTACCATATCCATATTAACGTTCTTGAAGTTGCCCTTAGAAGCTTCATACAGATAAGGTGTATTATCAGATGAATATACCTCGCTCAGCTTTACAAGTGTAGCCGCAGGAGTTATCTCGTTCTCAACGCATCCGCGTCTGCCGCACTTTTCACATACTCTCTCGCTGTAAGGATTGATTATCATCTTATCAACGAAGCCTGTTCTGTTATCGTATGAGAATATAGGCTCATTGAGGTTGGTAACAACGAAGTTCATGTTATTGCCGTACTGCAGGAAAGCGATATTCTGTCTGTTGGGATCCTTGGTCTTTAAGAAGTCTATATTCGCCATAGCCGTACCCTTTACAGAGTTATCGAATACCAGCGGCAGATCAGTATATCCTCTTATAAGGTTGCGCACCTTGGAATAATCGGGTATACCATCCTTGACTTCAACACCAAGCTTATCATACATTGTCGGGAATACACCGAAACCAATGCCGAGGATAGAATTCTTATCCAGGCAGTTATCAGCCAGTACTTCCTTTATAGACTTTCTTACGAAATCGAATATTGCATTGTACTCGATGGTGTGGTCAATCGAAAGATTCCTTTTATCCAGTACTGCACCTGCCAGTGTGGAAAGACCAACACTTACGATATCCTCTTCAAGCGTTACACCTATAACGAACTTGTAGTGATGATTGATATCTATAAGTATCTTTTTTCTGCCGCGGGGTGCCTTTTCGGTGATATGCTTATATTCGCCTATCTCCTGTATGATACCCTGTTCTATCATCTCGTTGGTAATTATCGTTACAGCCGCTCTGGTGAGTTCCAGAGTTCCTGCGATATCTATACGCGACGTAGGTCCTCTCTGTTTCAGTATTTTAAGAACTTGCATTCTGTTGCGCCTTTTCAGGTCAAGCTTACTTATGCCATGCTGTTCCATATCCGTGTTCCCTCCGAACTGTTTTTTTCTTTCATAAAATTATACTAACCTAATATAATCTATTTGAAATTAATTATATCAGATAATTATTAACTCAGTATGAACATTCGATTAGCATTTAACTATCAATGCAAGTTTTACATTTTGTTAAAATTATTTTTCGTTTAGGACAAATCCCACAAATTCCGAACAGAAATTTGTGGGATCATACAATTTCTATTTAGTACTGAGCTGTTAAAAGACCCTCACAAGGATCAAAGCATCTGATCCTCGTCAATATCGTCCTCAACATCACCGTTGAGGATATCCTTCAGGGTAGCCAGTTCCTCATCGGTAAGTGTAACACCCTTAGCCATTCTGGTATGGTCAGGTGACCAGTCTCTGATATCGTACTTAGCAGGGTGATCGCCCCAGCTTACCTTGTTCAGTTCCTTTGTCCAGCCCTTAGCGTTTTCGGAAAGCACGCCTACATGCTCAACGATCTCAAATTTCAATTCTGCCATTTTAACTCTCTCCTTAATGTATTATTAACTGTCAGCATCATGCCGACAGGCGATCAGCCGTTATTCTTATTCGTATCACCGCGTCTGACTCTGCGATGACGTCGGTGCGGTATCATACCCGTAACCCTGTCTATCGGACCCAGTGTACCGAATTCGATATAATCAAGTATAAATTCATATATCGAACTGCGGTATACTATTATGAGTACTATAAGCTCTATCAGGAACAGGAACCAGCCAAGGTCACTGAGTATCAGTGTACCAAGGAAAAAGTCCAGTGATACCACAGCAAATGCGATATACCTTTTCTTTTTAAAGTACTTGACTATCGGTGCAGCACACATCACGAACATCAGCCCGGCGCCGAATATACGGCTGAACAGCAGCCATATCAGTGCCGAACAAAGCACCTGACAGAACAGGAATATCTTTGGTGCATCTATCTTTATGCCCAGTGCATAGCCCGCAGCCAGCACAAGTATCAGGGGAATGCACTTGAACAGCAGGTTGAGCCCTGCAAACGCCACAACTCCCGCGGCGATGAACGACAGCTTCTTGGTACCGAGGTTCGTTACCTTCTCTGCTATGCGCTTTGGCATAAAGCGGAAGAACAGACTGCTTATAGACTCCATATTGATAACGAACACCGCACAGAACAGTGCAAGCACTGCCAGATACAGCAGCTTGTGGTGCATAAGATCAGTTTCCATAACAAGAATAACAGTCATCAGCATTACAAGCACGTTGCTGACTATCATCTTGCGGATATCCATTTTAAAAGGAACTATCTTCCTGGAATCAAAAGCACGGATAATGAACACCGTCATATAGCTTGCGATAGTCGAAAGAGGCGGTCCGTAAAGACCTATGGTTGGTATCAGCACTATATTCAGCCCAACATTTATAGCACCCGAAATAAGGCTGGTCACAAGTGAACGCTTGGTAAGCTTGCTTGCAAGATACATACTGCCCATAAATGTTGTAAGGCAGGAGAATATAGTAGAATATATCAGCAGGGGTGAATACTTGACGCATTCACGAAATTCTTCGCCTATCCAGACATTCGTTATGGGCTGTACGACGAGCAGACAGCCTGCTGCAAGTATATAAAGCAGGCTCTGGTTGAAATCAAATACCTTTTCGTAGAACGTATCCCTGTCCTCGGAATCGTTCTCGGTTATGGCTGACATATTCCACGCCTGCCCGAACATCATATAGACCGTAGCCACAAGGTTAGGTATCTTATACGCCGCTGAAAGCACGCCGGTATTCTCCCAACCGATATAGTGGGTGGTCATGAAGCTGTCGGAGCTGTTGGTTATCAGCCACAGCAGCTGTGCAGGTATCAGCGGTACGGAATACTGGAGCATAGTATGCAGGAGTTCCCTGTCCATATCCTTGAAGTCGATATACCGCCAAAGTTTTGCGGCAATGGTAACGAATACCGCAGTTATCGCATCGGATAAGATGGTAGACAGCAGGTACTTTTGTATACCCGTGTTCGCCCCGAGGAAATTTTCCGGGAGCACCAGGTAGAACATAACCATGAAAAACAGTGTGAAGAACGTGGCAACTATGCCCGCCACCGCGAACAGCCGCACTTTTTCCATCGCTCGCACGAAGTTAGTATACAATGTCTTTATACCCGACATGAATACATACAAAAACAGCAAGACCGCGTAGCCGCTTATCCATTTATCCGCCACTCCGATAAGGCTCACCAGCCCGAGAATTGCCGCAAACAACAGCATACCCGCACCGCACACCAGATTTCCCAGTGTGAAGACCTTTTTCTTATCGTAAGCCTTGTCCAGACCGAAGCGTATTATAGCTTCGCTGATGGTCATAGTAGCGAGGGGGATTATCCAGTTGGCTATCTGGGTGAGGTTATCGATCCTGCCATACTCTGACTGAGTCAGATATTCGGTATAAATCGGCACAAGCAGCAGCACCAGCACCTTTGAGCTGAATGAGCCGATGGCAAAGACGATTGTATTCATCATCAGCTTGCCGTAGCTTGAGCCTATCCTTTTTTCACTCATTTATCTTTCCCTCATTATTTATTGAGATACTATATTAGTATAACACATATCCGCCATTATTGCAAGAATTTTATAAACAAATTTTCTGCAAGAGTGAAGCGGATTTTATGCGGAGGGTCAAGCCTGTTCATCAAGAGTCAGATCATAGGCGGGTATGAATTCTTCCATGAACACTTCAACCTCCGGCAGAGCCAGCTTATGTATGGCTTCGATGGTGGCTTTCTCAGCCGAAGCAAAATCCGAATTGCCCATTTTCCTCTCTTCGATACACTTTATCAGTGCTGAGAGCTTATCCGCGCCCTTCACAAGCTTCCAGAGTTCCTTCTCCTCCTCTGTGGGAACAAGAAGAGGTTCATAGTACTTTTTCAGGTCATCGGGCAGGTAGGATATTAGTGTATCCTTCGCCTTATTCTCCACCTCCCTGTATGCACCCTTGATCTCCTTGCTGTAATACTTTATCGGTGTGGGAAGATCACCTGTAATGATCTCGGTGGTATCGTGGAACATGGCAAGCAGCGCACATCTTTCTGCATTGACATCACCGCTGAACCGTTCGTTGCGGATAAGTGCCAGCGCATGGGCGATAAATGCCACTTCAAGCGAATGCTCACTGATGTTCTCCTTGATAGTATTGCGCATCAGTGCCCAGCGGTTGATGTATTTCATACGTGAGATAACAGCAAAAAATCTATCCATGATCATGTACTCCTTTATCATTTATCTTTGTTGTCAGCATTGTTTCCGCCGACTGTTCTACCGCGGTATTCCGTTGGTGTCATGCCCTCAGCCCTGCGGAATGCTCTGCTGAAATATTTTTCATCCGCATAACCGCAGGAATATGCGACCTCTTTTATGCTTACAGTACTCTCCGAAAGCAGATCCCTTGCGAGTTCCGTTCTGCAGCTGTTCAAAAAATTGTACAGCGTTTCACCTGTTTCCCTGCGAAACCTGGAAGAAAGGTGATCGGGAGAATAATGGAACCTTTCAGCGATATCCGCAACAGTGAGCCTGCGATGACAATTGCTGCGCACCCACGCCCTGACCTTATGCACAAGCGGACTTACTCCCGACTCCTCTGCCCCTGCCTGGTATGAACATTCAAGCAGCAGCAGTTTAAGTGCACAAAGGGTCATTTCCGCGGCTGAAGCGTCATCACGACGGGAACAATCCAGCATTATTCCAAAAAGCCTTCGGAGCCTGCCTGAATTAGTTACTGCAAAGCTTTCAGGCAGACGACAGGCATATCCGTCAGAATAAGACGTGCCCCATTCACTTTCTGTACAAAAATGCACCCACATATATGATAACTTGCCCTTGCTGCGCTTTGTGCCGAAATGTTCCAGTCCGCGTGCAAGAAGTATGCTCTCACCTGCATTGACCTCAAAATCCCTGCCGTCCTGTGTGAAATACAGCGTACCCTCAACCACAAGTATCAGCACATGGCAGTCAAGCACACGGCGCATATGAATAAAACCATCCTCAGCTTCAAGGTCACCTGCCACAAGATATCTCAGGCTTTCAAGTTCGGTCGCATAGAAATCCATATCCTCACCCGCTTTCTGTTCACAATTATATCACCGCGCATACATGATGTCAATAATTATTATACGGTAGGTTCTCTTGTGTACAATATTATGTACTGATATTATTTTAATGGATCAACCACCAAAAACGCCCCCGAATCCTCGGAGGCGTCTGATAATATCATTCCACAGAGATGATGTAGTAGTAAACAGGCTGTCCGCCGTTTATAAGGTTTACATCAAGATTTGAATACTTGTTGCTTATCTGCTTGTAAAGTGCCTGAGCCGCATCATCGGTAACATCTGAACCGTAAATAACAGTGATATATGAGCTGTCACCCTTTACCAGCTTCTTAGTCAGCTTGAACGCTGCCTTTGCAAGGTCTTTGTCCACGAACGAAAGTCTGCCGTTATCCATAGCAAGTATCTCACCCTGCTTGATTGAATGACCCTCGTAATCAGAATCACGAGCCGCAAAGGTTATCTGTCCCGTAGATACCCTCTCGATAGCTGCTGTCATCTCGATACGATTAGTATTGAAATCAGCATCGGGATCATATGCAAGCATAGCCGACATACCCTGTGGGATAGTCCTGGTCTGCAGTACGCATACCTTTCTGTCGGCAAGCTTTACTGCCTGTTCTGCCGCCATGATGATGTTCTTGTTGTTGGGCAGCACGAATACTGTCTTTGCCGGACAGCTCATGATAGCTTCGAGTATATCCTGTGTAGAAGGGTTCATGGTCTGACCGCCCTTTACAACACAGTCAACTCCCAGATCCTTGAACATGGTCTCGATACCGTTGCCTGCAGCTACCGCAACAAAGCCGAACTCGTTGGTCTGCTCAGCGGGAGTAAAGGCGCTCTTGGCTTTCTTCTGTTCCTTCTCGTGCTGGAGCTTCATGTTCTCCACCTTCGGGAAGTTTATATAACCGAATTCAAGGCCTTTTTCAATAGCCTTGCCGGGATTGTTGGTGTGTACGTGCACCTTGATTATCTCATCATCATCAACTACAACCACGCAGTCACCGATGGTCTCAAGGTATGCCCTCAGCTTGATGGGGTCATCACAATCGGGCTTTTTGGTTATGAGCATCTCGGTGCAGTAGGTGAAGTTTATCTCAGCATCATACTGACCCACTACCGATGAGAATGTATCCACGGTAACAGCGCCCTCGGCCTCAACAGTCTTCTTTTCCACAGGCTGAGCCTTCTGCTCAACTATCTCACCGCCCTCAAATACATCTCGCATAGCCTCAAATATTATCAGCAGACCCATTCCGCCTGCATCCACAACACCTGCTTTAGCAAGTGCCGGCAGAAGCTTGGGTGTCTTATCAAGAGTGATCTTTGCCTGTGCGCATACATCAGCCATGACAGCCCGTGGATCATTTGTGGACTTCAGTGTTTCCCTTGCCTTTTCAGCCGCTTCCCTCGCCACCGTGAGTATAGTACCCTCAGTGGGCTTCATTACCGACTTGTACGCACCCTGAACACCAAGTTCCAGCGAATTTACAAGGTCTTCGGCACCCATCTCGCTCTTTCCTGCAAGACCCTTTGAGAATCCTCTGAATATAAGAGAAAGTATAACGCCCGAATTTCCTCTTGCACCCCTCAGCAGACATGATGCCGCTGTGCTTGCAACAGTGCTTACAGGTACATTATCGCCCAGATTCTCAAGTTCAGCCACCGAATTATTTATCGTCATGGACATATTTGATCCCGTATCACCATCAGGCACGGGAAATACATTGAGCTCGTCCACAGACTTCTTTTTATTTGTGATACTGTGCGCACCGCTGATAAAAGCACGGCGCAGCATATTTCCGTTTATCACTGCTTGCTCCTCCTAATCAAAAGATATGAACAGACCCCATAACAAAAAAATATCAATCAGTCATCTCATCAACATAAACGTTAACAGACTTGACCGTTATACCTGCTTCATTTGTCAGAACATAATTGACCTTATGTATGATGCTGTCAACAATAGCGCCGACATTTACACCGTAAGTAACAGTTATATGAAGGTCTACGACCAGTTCGTCGCCATCCTGCGAGATTATGACTCCCTTAGTGGTATTCTGGCGTTTCAGCATAGCATTTACGCCCTGCTTTGCACCATATACGTTAAGTCCCGCTACACCAAAGCAGTTTTCAGCAGTGTTGGATATGAGCTGCCTCAGATATCCTGTAGATATGCCGATAGTACCAAGATGATTTTTAATTTTGATCATACAAAAGCCTCCCTCGGTCAGATAAAATCTATTTAAACTACATTATATCATATACCTTCGGATTTTTCAAGAGATTTAAAAAATATTTTATCCGTTGCTCACCTGAGTTCCATAAATGATGACCTGAGGTACATTTTAGACAGATTTTTTTGTACAGGCTGTAAACACATTTTTAAATCATATAAACATGGTAGGAAATACTGCACAAAGTCACGCCACCAAATCATGGAAAGATTTGTCTGAATAAGATAAATACGATAAACCCTATTGACTTAGTGGGATATATGTGTTATAATACATCATATCATACTAAACAACTCGGAAATATTCTTTGAAAGGACGTTTGTCATGTCAGAATTATTAAAGATAGAAGATCTGGCTGTTTCAGCTGAAGATAAGGAGCTGCTTCACAGCGTAACGATCACAATAGGTGAAGGCGAAACTCATGTACTCATGGGACAGAACGGTGCAGGTAAATCAACACTCGGCTGTACTATAATGGGAAGCCCCGAGTACAGGGTAACAGGAGGAAAAATATACTTTGAAGGCGAAGATATCACCGGTCTTTCCGCTGACAAACGTGCAAGACTGGGATTGTTCCTGTCATTTCAGAATCCAATAGAGATACCCGGCATCACCCTTGCTGAATTTCTCAGAAATGCACTTGAACAGACCACAGGCAAGCGCATAAAGCTGTGGGATTTCAAAAAGCAGCTCAAGGCAGCCATGAAGGTGCTTGATATGGATGAGAGCTACGCAGACCGTGACCTCAATGTAGGTTTCTCGGGCGGCGAGAAGAAAAAGGCAGAGATACTCCAGCTGCTGATACTTCAGCCTAAGCTTGCTATACTTGACGAGACCGATTCCGGTCTTGATGTTGATGCAGTAAAGATAGTATCCAAAGGCATTGAGGAGTACCGTCGTTCTGTAGGCGGTTCACTCATCATAATCACCCACAATGATAAGATACTCGCTTCCCTCAACGTTGACAAGACACATATCCTCGCTGACGGAAGGGTAGCAAAAGAGGGTGACGGTCATCTGGCATTCGAGGTGCTGGAAAACGGTTTTGAGAAATATATCGGTGAGGTGTGAAAATGAGCAGCAAGACACAAGTTACGGATATCGACCGTTCGCTGTATGATTTCCGCTATGAAGAGGATGAGCGGGATTTCTTTGACAGCGGCATCACACCCGATATCATAAAAGAGATATCCGAAGAAAAGAACGACCCCGAATGGATGAAGGATTTCCGCCTGAGATCATTGGATATATACAGCAGGACCCCCATGGTGAAATGGGGCGCTTCAATAGAAGGGCTGGATGTTGACAATATAGTAACATATATACGTCCCAAGAGCCGTATGAACACGGATTGGAACGATGTTCCCGATGATATAAAGAACACCTTTGAAAAGCTGGGCATCCCTCAGGCTGAGCGTGAATCCCTGGCAGGTGTCGGTGCACAGTACGACAGCGAACTGGTATACCACAATGTTCGCGAAGAAGTTGCACAGTCAGGGGTAGTATACACCGATCTTGAAAGCGCTATGCATGATCCCAAATATGCTGAGATCATCAAAAGCCATTTCATGAAGCTGGTACCACCTACAGATCATAAGTTTGCTGCGCTCCACGGTGCGGTATGGTCAGGCGGTTCATTCGTATATGTACCAAAAAATGTACGATTGGAGATACCGCTCCAGTCATATTTCAGGCTTAATGCAAAAGGCGCCGGTCAGTTTGAGCATACACTTATAATACTTGAAGAAGGCGCTTATCTGCATTTCATCGAAGGCTGCTCTGCCCCGAAATACTACGAGGCAGGTCTGCACGCAGGCTGCGTTGAGCTGTATGTTGGCAAAAACGCAACACTGCGTTATTCAACAATCGAAAACTGGTCCAAAAATATGTACAATCTCAATACCAAGCGTGCGATAGTCGATGAAGGCGGCAGGATCGAATGGGTATCGGGAAGCTTTGGTTCTCATGTAAGCTATCTGTACCCCATGAGCATACTGAACGGCAGAGGCGCAAGTGCTGAGTTCACAGGCATAACCTTTGCAGGCGAAGGTCAGGATCTTGACACAGGTGCTAAGATAGTCCATAATGCTCCTGATACTTCTTCGTATATGAATACTAAATCCATAAGCAAATCAGGCGGCAAAAGCACTTTCAGGAGCGCTGTAGTCGTTAACGAAAAGGCAGAGGGCAGCAAGTCCTCCGTCAACTGTGAATCCCTCATGCTGGATCGCATATCACGTTCTGATACCGTACCCGTTATTGATGTAAAGACCGATAAATGTGATGTGGGACATGAGGCAAAGATCGGCAGGATAAGCGATGAAGCTATCTTCTACCTGACCTCCAGAGGTCTTTCGGAGGAAGATGCAAGGGCTATGATAGTACGTGGTTTTGCTGACAACGTATCAAAAGAACTGCCCCTTGAATACGCAGTGGAGATGAACAATCTTATCGGACTTGAAATGCATAGCAGCGTCGGCTGAGGAGGATAGAAAATGGCAGAAACAAAACTGAATATACTCCCTGTACCGACCTTCGGAAGTCTGGGTGTAAACTATGTCACACGGGATATCTCAGGATATGAGACCAAGGATATAGTCATCAGCAGCGGCAGCAGTGAGTCGGTGGTGCAGTATATAGATTCCGATACTGAAACTAATGTAGATATCAAAAGCAATGCAAAGCTTAAACTTATACAGCTTTTCGACAGCAAGAAGAAATGCATATCAAAGCTGGGCATATTCCTTGAAGATAATGCGGATATCGAGCTTATACAGCTTTATCTTCGCGGCGATACCGTAAGCGAGATAGCAGCACGCCTTGACGGAGCAAAGAGCGTATTCAACGCAAAGATCGGCTATCAGCTGAACGACGAGGACAAGCTTGATATCAACCTGATAGCTGAACATACAGGCAGAAAGAGCAGTTCGGAGATAATGGTCAACGGTGTTCTCAATGACAATGCCGCAAAGACCTTCAAGGGCACCATTGATTTCAAAAACGGTGCAGTCGGTGCACAGGGCAGCGAAAAAGAGGACGTTATTATGATGAGCGAAAAGGTACGCAACAAAACTGTACCTGTTATTCTCTGCGCTGAGGAAGATGTTGTCGGTAATCACGGTGCGACTATCGGCAGGATAGATGATAAACACGTATTTTATATGAAGTCGAGAGGTATTCCCGAAGAAAAGATATATGAGCTTATGGCAAGGTCAAAGCTCGCACAGATCATCTCGCCTATAGATGATGGATCTGCAAAGAAACGCATATATACTGCGCTCGGATGGGGTGAAGATATTGAGTGAATATAATTACAAGCAGGATATCCCGGTATTTGATGTATACAAGGATCTTGTTTATTTAGATAACGCAGCTACCACACAGAAACCCCGAAAGGTACTGGAAGCTGCAGAGAAATATTACCGCGAAGAAAATGCCAATCCGCTGAGAGGGCTTTATGAGCTCAGCGTAAAGGCTACTGATGCTTATGAAAATGCCCGTGAGGCTGTTCGCGGATTCATAGGTGCTGCAAGCACTAAAGAAATAGTATTTACGCGCAACGCAACTGAGAGCCTTAATCTTATAGCATACAGCTGGGGCCGCACAAATATCCGCAAAGGCGATGAGATACTTGTTGCTGTATCAGAGCATCACTCCGACCTGCTGCCATGGCAAAGACTCGCAGCTGATACCGGTGCCGTACTTAAATTTCTTGAATGCACAAAGCAAGGCGAATATTCAGCAGATGATCTTAAAGCTGCACTTACAGCAGACACTAAATTATTCGCCATAGCACAGGTATCCAATGTGTTCGGCAGGATAAATCCGATAAAGACATTTGCTGAGATATGCCATAATAACGGCACGCTGATAGTTTGCGACGGTGCACAGAGCGTTCCTCACATGGCTGTGGATGTAAGGGATCTTGATGTTGACTTCCTTGCATTTTCGGGTCATAAGATGTTCGCACCTATGGGTATAGGTGTACTTTATGCACGCGAGGAGCTTCTTCAGAATATGCCTCCCTTCCTGTATGGCGGAGAGATGATAGAGTATGTTACCAGAGAAAGCGCAACATTCGCAGAACTGCCGCACAAGTTTGAGGCAGGCACTGTAAATGTAGGCGGTGCAGTTGGTCTGCACGCAGCAATAGACTATATAAATAGTATAGGTATGGAAAATATAGTCAGACGTGAAAACGAACTTACCGCACTGGCATTCAATGAGATGAAGCGCATCGGTAATATAAACATAATAGGCTCTGATAAAGCGGAGGAACACCACGGAATAATCTCCTTCACCATAGACGGTGTACACCCCCACGATATCGCAGCTATATTCGACAGCGAAAATGTAGCTATAAGGGCAGGTCATCACTGTGCCCAGCCGCTGCACCAGCACTTAGGTGTACAATCTTCTGTACGCATGAGCCTGGCATTCTACAATGACGAACACGACATCGCGAGGTTCATCGAGACCCTTGGCAGCGTAAGGAGGCGCATGGGATATGTCGGATAATTTTTACAATGAAGTACTCATAGATCATAATCTTCATCCTCAGCATCTGCATGAACTTCCCTGCGCTACCTGTTCAAATGCAGGGCTCAACCCTACCTGCGGAGATTCGCTTACCCTTCATCTTTCAATAGAATCAGGCATAATAAAGGACGGTTCCTTTACAGGTGTTGGATGTGCGATATCTCAGGCTTCCACCGATATCATGCTTGATCTCATCATAGGCAGAACACCCGATGAAGCAAGACATCTGAGCGAACTTTTCGGCAGAATGATAAACGGAACCATATCCGATGAGGAACTGGAAGAACTTGAAGAAGCAGGTGCGTTACAGAATATCTCTAAAATGCCTGCAAGAGTCAAGTGTGCTACTCTCGGCTGGAAAACACTTGAAAAACTTCTGGACGAGAATATCTGATGACCCGTACTGATGCATATATCAATATATCTTTTATGAGGAGCATTCATGGAAAACGAACTTTTTTTCAAAGGAAAATTCGGTATTGAACGAGAAACACTTCGCGTGGACAAGGATCTCAGGCTGTCGCAGACACCTCATCCTTTTACTGATACCGCCAACATCACCCGTGATTTCTGCGAAAATCAGATAGAACTGATAACCTCGGTCTGTTCAAGTGTACAGGAAACTATTTCTGAACTTGAAAAGCTGGACAGGACAGTCAGAGATACACTTGACAAGTCCGGCGAGATCATCTGGATGTATTCAAATCCGCCCCATATCGAAAGCGAGGACGATATCCCCGTGGCTAATTTCACAGGCAGGCATTCCGAGAAGCGCCGCTACCGCGAACAGCTCGAAAAACGCTACGGAAAACGGCTCATGCTGTTTTCGGGGATACACTTCAACTTCTCCTTCGATGACGGGTATCTGCATACCCTGTATAAGGGCGATGACTTTTCTGCATGGCGGGACAGCTTTTATCTCAGGCTTTATAAGCAGGTAAGCTTTCACAGCTGGCTGCCTCTTCTGCTGACGGCTGCAAGTCCCATATATGATCGTTCACTTGACGAGGACGGTGCAGCAGGTGCAGTGCTTGGTAAATATGCATCCGTCAGAAGCAGTGAACGCGGTTACTGGAACAGCTTTGTACCTATACTCAGATTCGGCAGTCTGGCAGACTTTGTGGAAAGCGTAAAGGAATACGTTGACAACGGAAGCCTGTTTTCCGCAAGTGAGCTTTATCTTCCCGTAAGGCTGAAACCCAAAGGCGTAAATCATATAGATAATTTTGCAGGCGGGGTCAGCCATATAGAACTGAGAATGTTTGACCTCAACCCTACAGAAGATCTGGGAATCGATGCAAATGATCTTGAGTTTTCTCATCTGCTTGTAATGTATCTTTCATGTCAGCCCGATCTCGATTTCACACCCGAACGTCAGGTACAGGCAGTGAAAAACCACCAGAACGCTGCACTTTACAATCTTGACGGCGTAACGATAGACGGCGTACCGATACTTGAAAAAGCTTCTGAGATACTTGATAGTATGGAAGAATTTTTCAGGAGTAATACTGATGCTGTCGGTATAATAAGATATGAAAAAGACAAACTGAAAAACAGACTCTGTGAAAGAATAAAAGTCTGCGGATAGAGGTGATGATATGTGCGAGCTGTTAGGTTTTTCAGCAGCCCGGAAAGAAGATCTTTCTGATCTTCTTCGTGAGTTTTTTTCTCACAGCGAAAAAAATCCCCACGGGTGGGGCATGATGTACGATCCCGATCGAAGGATCATCAAAGGCGCCGGAAAAGCCTATGACAGCAGCGAGCTTTACGAACTGCTGGAGAATATTTCTCCTCAGGATACACTTCTCGCACATATACGCTATGCAACGGTCGGCAAGATAAGGATAGAGAACTGCCATCCTTTTTCCGGGAGAGATATTTCAGGACGCGAATGGACCCTGATCCACAACGGTACCATATATTCAGGAAAGGATTCGTATAAATATCTGAATAAACAGATCGGTGATACCGACTCCGAAAGATTGTTCCTGTCATTCATGGATACGATGAATGATGCGATCTCAAAGGGAAAGCTCACCGAGCGCGAACGTTTTGCTGTTGTTGACCGTTTCATTACAGACAACGCCCCGAGGAACAAGCTCAATCTCATCATTTACGACGGTGATCTGATGTATGCACATAAAAATCTGAAAAATACCCTTTGCATCAAAAGATACGGCAAAGGTACACTGATAGCGACCGTTCCCCTTGATGACAGCAAGTGGGCACCGTTCCCCATGGCTCAGGTCATAGCTTTCAGACAAGGCAAAGTGGTCTATAAAGGGGAACGCCACAAAGGGATATTTGTCCCCACACTGGAATATATCACAGCGCTTGATGCTATGAATATATGATATCAGTACAGACAATATCTCAAAACGGAAGGAGCATAGTAAATGAAGATCTCAACAAGAGTTGAATACGGGATCATAGCACTTGCAGACATAGCGATAAACGGTGCCAACGGCAAGACCGTTTCATCATCGGATATATCCGAAAGACAGGATATATCTCAGAAATATCTGGAGCAGATTATCATAAGCCTGCGTCAGGGCGGATTTGTAAAAGGTCAGAAAGGCTCGCGCGG
>ODAI013436084.1_pt1 | contig 32823 bp, 25 predicted proteins | sample 1539321 | NCBI WGS metagenome assembly ODAI01 (sample SAMN02144231, study PRJEB22623) | gut metagenome | biome: sheep rumen | host: Ovis aries | place: New Zealand
GCTGAGAAAATCATCAAGTCCGTCATTCACATATGATATACCGCCCTGTATATCAGCCTCAGCCATTACAGGGACTTGTGTCCATTTGTCCTTGTCATAATATTCGGGGACACTTGTCCAGTTTTCGGGGAGCATATCCCATGCTATGCGTCTTTCGCCGTTATTTCCGATTATAAGGTTTCTGTCAAATTCATGCAGCCAGTCGAGAGTTACGGCAGTTTTCCCGCATTTTTCCAGAGTATACCTTGCAGTTTCCCTTGCCCGTCCGAGTGGTGAAACGTAATATTTGGAAATATTCATGGGAGCGATTCTCTGCGAGAGCAGTTCAGCCTCTTTTTTCCCTTTTTCGGTTATGGAGTCATTTTCATAGTCTGGGTCAGCATGGCGGATTATCAGTATTTTCACGGTTTCACCTCATTATATTTCTGTTACAAAGGGAGTTATAAGTATAATTATCATACATACGGGGCAGATAAATTTTATCATTATATTATAGAGAAGCTTTGAGCGGAATTTTTTCTGTCCGTGCATTACTTCATCTTCAACATATTTTGTCTTTACCACATAGCCTATCATTATACAGGTGAGAAATGCAAGTACAGGCATCATCAGGTTATTTGTTATGAAATCAAAGAAATCAAGGAACTGCATACCGAAAATTTTCACATCTGACCATATGCTGTAACCGAATACCGACAGAAGTCCCAGAATTATTGTGATTATTATTACCACAACAGATGCTTTCTTTCTTGAAAGTCCAAATTTTTCGATAACTACTGCTGTTACAGTTTCCATTAATGATATTGATGATGTGAGTGCGGCAAGTGATACCAGCACAAAAAATGCTGCACCTATTATATTTCCCGCAGGCATGGACTTGAATACTTTCGGGAGTGTGACAAACATAAGGCTTGGTCCTGCATTGAGCGCACTTGCATCTCCTGATGAAAATATAAATACTGACGGCACAATTATTGCTCCTGCAACAAATGCCACAAGCGTATCAAATATTTCTATCTGTCTGACTGAACTTTCGAGGGAATCCTCTTTTCTCATGTATGAGCCGTATGTTACAAGTATTCCCATAGCTATTGACATGGAATAGAAAAGCTGTCCGACAGCCGCAGCTATGGTCTTGAAAAGTTTTTCCGCTGAAAAATCGCTGAAATCGGGCAGGAAATAATATTTAAGCCCGTCCCCTGCGCCTTTGAGTGTACAGGTATATATTGCTATTCCTATAATAAGTACAAAAAGTACAGGCATAAGTATTTTGCTGAGTTTTTCTATACCCTTTTCAACGCCCAGCATTACCGCCACTGAACCGAGAAGAACATATATTATAAAATATAGTGTAGGTTCTCCTGCATGGCTTATGAAATTTTCAAAATATGAAAGTTCCTCTCCCGAACTTCCCGTATAGACCGCACCTGCGGCATCTGCGCCTGAGCCTGAAATGAATGTCACCATATATTTGAGTACCCAGCCGCCTATAACGCAGTAATAAGGGAGTATCAGCGCAGGAATTATCATAGCCAGCCAGCCGAGTGTGGAAAATTTACTGCTGACCTGAGAATATGCACCGACAACACTCTTTCCTGTTTTTCTTCCTATGGCGATTTCGGTTATCATCATGGAGAAGCCGAATGTAAGTGCGAACACAAGGTATACAAGAAGGAAAAAACCTCCTCCGTATTTTGCGGCGAGGTATGGGAATCTCCATATATTTCCGAGTCCGACTGCCGAGCCTGCCGCTGCGAGGATAAATCCGAGCTTTGTGCCGAATCCTCCTCTTGATTCTGTTTTTGAATTATCCGTCATTTTTCTTTCCTTTCAACATTATTTACAGTAACCTGCATATATCATATTATCATACTTTTCGCTTTAAGTCAAGGGAAATACCTATAATTAAGCAAAAATGCAGGTTCTCCGCAAAGAACCTGCATTTCATAGTGCCGAAGACGGGACTTGAACCCGTACGATATCGCTACCGGCAGATTTTGAGTCTGCTGTGTCTGCCATTCCACCACTTCGGCAACATTGGTATTATACCACGAATCAATAAATTTGTCAATAGCTTTGCGAAAAAATTTTGAAAAAAGAACCCCCTTTTACGGAGGTTCTTTTTCCATTATATCATTATATTTAGGGAAACCGTAATCAGCTCTGAACTGATTCCGGGAGTGCTGTCACAACGCCTGCGTCATATCTCTGGATTGAAGCGGCATCGTTACCTGTAACACCGTCACCTCTGTTGTAAACGTCAGCATTTTTCTTTGCAGTTTCATCGAGGGGGTATTTTGTGCTGTTTGCGAGGTGCTGGAGGATTGCAACTGCATCAGAAATACTTACCTTGCCGTCGAGGTTAGCGTCACCTGCGAGTTCCTTTGAATCAGAAGGATTATCTGTGGGAGTTGAGGGTGTAGTGCCGCCGTCAACTATAAGCTCTCCTGATGCTATTTTGAGGTTGTCCATGCAACCGCCGTCTGCTTCAAATATAGCTGAGAGGGTATCGAAGAGCTTATCTGTTGATGCGGTGTCGAGTTTATAATTATTGGAAGGGATATAGCAAAGTGAAGAATCTGTATCAAAGTTAGCGTACTTGTTGTCGCAGTTTACCTTTGCGGACTTGTCAGTAACAATAGTACCCTGCTGGTCGCCCTTTACATTGATGAAAGCATCATTATAGGACTTGATTGCGCCGAGTTTAACCTGCATGGGGTTCTTTGAATCCTTGAATACGTTATATTCAGAGAAGATATAAGCGTTTGCTCTGGGGTTCATGCAGTAACTTGTCTGACCGTCAAATACATTGTCATACATATGGATATTAGCCTGACGTGCGAGAGGACCTCTTGATTCGCAGTTTTTCCAGTAGTTGTGGTGATATGTGAGATGATACTGGAGGTTGCTGTCTGATGCACCTACAAGGTTGGTCTTGTGATATCCTTCATAGTAACAATAGCTGTTTGTGAAGTACATACCACGTTTGAAGTCGCAAGCTCCGTCACCCTCAGCCTTGTCTGATTCTGCGGGATTAGCTATCTTGGGAACATAGAACTCACAGTTGTGAATCCAGCATCTTTCAACGGAAGCTGTAAGTGCTGAACCTTCCTGAACGCCCTCCATACCTACGCAGTCTTCGGGAACATTCTTGAAGTGGATATTTCTTACTTCAAAGCTCTTGCCGAAATCGGGAGCAGCAGATTCAGCCATGAAGTGGAAGCCCCAGCCGTTTACAGTTGCATCAGAGCCTACGCCCTCGATAGTAACGTCCTTGCCTGACTTCATTCTTGCCATGCCGCCGTTATCGCCTACTGAACCGCCGTTGTCAACTGAGTCGAATACTGTAACACCCTCAGGAGCAGTAACATCACCGATAATTCTTACAACGAGAGGAGTACCGTCCTCAGCGAGTTTCTTTATAATGCCCTTGTTGGAGTTTGCAACACCGCCGTTTGCAGTTTTTCCGCCGCTTGACTCCATACCTGCGGAGTTGAGGATATTACCTATACCTGTAACTGTTGTGCCGTCCTTTGAAGTAACGGAAACAGTATTTTTATTTTCATTTGTTACATAGAGTATCTTTGCATTAGCCTTGATTGTACCGCCGTCAGTATATGCACCTACACCCTTATCATAGTTGTAGTGAGCGAAACCTGAACGATCCTGTTCGGAAACTTTGATACCTGACTGTGTGATTTTGCCCTTTGTAGTATCGAGTGAGATTGAGTATGTACCTGCGGGAACTCCGAGGATATCAACACGAAGTCCGTCATTTGTATCTCTTACAAGATATGTGAAGTCATCGCCTGTGAGAGTACCCTTTGAAGTACCGTCATATGAAACGCCCTTTACATCTGAATCATTGATTCCTGAGAGGACAAGATACATCATTTCATTCCAGCCGCCTACATTTACTACCTTTATATCGCCTGTTGCAGGAGTTGAAGGAGTTGAGGGAGCAACTGTTGTGACTATGGGAGTACCTGTTGAGGGAGCGTCTGTTACAGGTGCAGATGAGCCGTCACCTGAATAAGCCATATAGAAAAGATTTGAAGATGTACCCTTTGTAATAGTATTTGTGCCTGCACTTACATTTGTAGTGAGTACACCGTTTGCATCAGCGGCAATCTTTGTACCGTTGAGTTTAACTTCTGCATTAGCCTCAGCGAATACGAGAGTGAGTTTGCCTGCGCTGCCTGCATTGAAGCTTATATTTGTAGCACTTTCCATTTTAAGGCACTGTGTAAGTGTAAGACCGTTATATGAAACAGTACCCTTTGATGTTGAAAGATTGCCTGTGATGCTGTAAAAGCTGCTTGAAACGCCGTTTTCTGTAAAGTTATGAACCTGAGTGCCTGATGAAACAGGTGTTGAGGGTGTTGAGGGTGCAACAGTTGTAACTGTGGGAGTGGGAGTTGAGGGAGCATCTGTAACAACAGGAGTTGTTGAACCGCTGTCAGCCTTGAAACCGCTTCCGATAGCTACTATCTGGTCATCATATGCAACGAGTGCATCTTTAAGACCCTGATTTACTGCATAGCTTTCGTCATCAACGGAGTTGTCAAACTGCCACTGGAAATCACCGCCGTCAACACGTCCTGCCTTTGATGTAACGATTGAGGGAACATCTTCGGGGCTGTCTGCGGAATATCCGTACATTACGCTTGATGTATCGAAATTGTTGTATGAAGTACCGCCCTGTTTGCAGGTAACACCTGAGGGAACTGTCTCATTTGCGCCTGAAACTTCATAAGCATCAAATTCAGTATTGTTTTCCGAATAGGGAACGTAAGCCTTTGCGCCCTCTATATGGTTATTGTAAGCCTTGATGATACCGCCGTTCTCGCCTGAGAATGTACCTCCGCTGAGAGTATCAGTACCCTGCATTGAAATCATCATGGGATATTTGCAATTTCTGAAATAGTTGTTTTCAACAAATGCAGATGCACCGAGTGTAACACCTACACCGTATTTAGCATTTCCGTCAAAGTAGTTATTATAGATGTGTACGGAACAGGTTCTTATTCTGGGGTGACGGGAATCTGAGTGGTCATACCAGTTATGGTGATATGTGATGTAGTTTTCTGTTGATTCCGACTTCATACCCTGAAGATTACATTTTCCGTTATCCCAGAAGTGGTTGTATGAGTGAGTGATATATGTTGAAGTTTTTGTATCGAGTGCGCCGTCACCCTTTACCTGATCGGCATCTGAGCCTGCATCACCGTAGAAGAAATCGCAGTTGTGAACCCAGATATGGTCATTTTTCTGCTGGAGACCGCAGTCATCGCCCTCGTTGCTGTTGCAGTTCATGAAACCGAGGTTTCTTGCCTCAATATTTGAGGAATTTTTCATTACAAGACCGAAACCGTTGAATGTTGCATCATTTCCGATACCTTCAATTGTAAGTCCGCAGGTAACTGTATCAACATAGAGGTCACCGCTTGACATACCTGAGGGGTCTTCGATATTGCCTATGAATCTGATTGCAACAGGTCCGCAGTTTGAATTGCTTTTAAGGTTTGTGATAATGCTCTGTACACCTGTAAGTTCAACGGTGTTTCCTTTTTTGTCGGGGAGTGAAACCTTTACGGTATCCTTGTTGTCGTTTGTGACATATACAACGGTTGCATTTGATTTGAGTGTACCGTCATCGTTGTAAGCACCTGAAGATGAACCGTTCACGAATCCGAAACCGCTTCTGTCATGGGCATATGCATCTGCATAAGCTTCTGCCGCTCTTGAAGAATCTTCCTTGCCGTTTATAACAGGAACGATTTTCATTGTGTGGCTGCCCTCTGCAAGACCTACCATATCAGCTCTGAAATAGCCGCTGTACTGTCTTACGAGCATTGAATCAATCTGATTTCCGTCAACGTATACATTGTAGCCTGTTGCACCGTCAACAGGTGACCATGTAGCGTACATACCTTCACCATAGCCGACTGATGCTGTAACGTTTACGCTGTCAGCGGCAACTGTAACCATAGTGTTTGCAAGTCCTGCAAAAACTGCGCTTCCTCCGATAACACCCGTTACAGATGATACAGACATGAGTGCTGCGGCTGTGAGTGAAGCTACTCTCTTTCTTAACATTGTGTTTCTCATTGTTTTTCCCTCCAAGAAAAATAAATAAATATAATGATATTAATTGAATATGCCTATTGCATATCCCTTGCCTTAGTGTGATTATATTATATCTCATAAATTCACGGTTTTCAATGATATATCATACTCATTAACTGATATATTGTGCTTTTACCGTAAGTAAATTAATACAAAAAGTCATTATATAGTTATCGCAGATTGCTCCCGAACAGCAAAAAATTAAATCATTGTCGATAATTAACAGCAAAATTTGAACAATTAATAATTTTTCAGCAATAATTGACTTGAAATGTTCATAAAAAAGTAATAAAATATATACATAAGCTTCACAAATGGAGTCGGACATGAACAGTGTGTCCGTGAAGCAATATCATTATTATTTTCTGGGAGGAAAAAGCTATGAAAAAGAGTATATTCAAACGACTCGTTTCAGGTGCTGTTTCAGCATTTCTCACTCTGACAGCCGTTATGCCTGCAACAAGCCTTGCAGAACCACCCGACTATCAGGAAACTTTCAAAAAAGACGGCTATGACTATGAACTCTGGAATCAGTACGGTCAGGGTACAACAAAATTCGAGGCAGGAAGCAACGGAACTTATTCCTGCGAATGGAACGGTATCCACAATATTCTTTTCCGTGCAGGCAAAAAATGGGACGCAAACCCCAAGTGGGATACCCTCAACGGTATAGCCGTTGACTATGCCTGCGACTATCACCCGAACGGAAACTCATACCTCTGTATCTACGGCTGGACGGTTGACCCGCTCGTGGAATATTACATCTGCGACACCTACGGAAGCTGGAGACCACCCGGAGACAATTTCCAGAAAATGGGTCTTATTCAGGTAGACGGCGGTACTTATGAAGTATATTCAGGTGAACATGACGGTCCTTCAATCGACCCCAATGTAACACACTTCAAACAGTACTGGAGCGTAAGAGTTGACAGCGATTTGCGCTCAGAAGGTACTATTACAGTTTCCGACCACTTCAAGGCATGGGAACAGTACGGTATGCAAATGGGCGGTCTGCATGAAGTTGCCCTCAACGTTGAAGGCTGGCAAAGTTCAGGAAAAGCTAACGTAACACAAAATGACCTCCGTATCGGTGACGGTGGCGGCGGTGACCCCGTAATAGTTGATGACAAACCGGGCGAAATTACTGCAACACCCGACGAAAACGGCTGCTACTTTACAAGCGATTTCGAGGGCGGCAAGGATAAATGGTCAGCAAGAGGCGAAACAACTTTAACAAACGATACCAAAAACTATTACAGCGGAAGCAGTTCTCTCCACGTTACAGGCAGAACCAAAGACTGGAACGGTGCGGCACTTTCTCTCCCGACAGATGCTTTTGTCGCTGGAAATACTTACAGTATAAGCCTTGCTGCACTCCAGAAAAGCGGTTCTTCACAGCCTATGAAGCTCACTCTTGAATATACTGATGCATCAGGCAAAACAAATTATTCAACAGTCGCTGAGGCTGATGTAAATTCAGGCGAATGGACTAAAATCGAGAATACTTCCTACACAATCCCCACAGGCGCAAGCGGTCTGCTCCTCTACATAGAAGCTACCGACCCCGAAATTGATTTCTATATTGATACTGCAATAGGTGCTGTTGAAGGTACAAAATCATCTGTTGTCACAGGCAAGGGAACTGTTGAAGGCAAAACTTCCGAAGTAACAGACGCTCCTACCGAAGCTCCCACAGAAGCTCCTACTTCAACACCCGAAACATCAGACAGATTATGGGGCGATGCTAACCTTGACGGAAAAGTTTCAATCTCTGACTCTGTAAGAATACTCCAGTACATTGCAAACCGCAGTAAATACAACCTTGAAGGCGAAGCTCTCCTCAATGCAGACGTTTATAACAGTGGTGACGGCATTACAGGAAATGATGCCGCTGCAATCCAGAGATATGATGCAGGTATCACAAAGTCTCTCCCCGAAAGCTATCAGGACGGCAAAGCTCCCGAAACTTCCGATTCACCCGCAGAAGAAGACGTTACCCCCTCACAGGATTCTATTTACAGCATATCTTTTGACAATGCCGCAAGCATTGAATCTCAGGGAGATGTTACAATAGAAATCGACAAGGATAATTATTATTCAGGAAATTCCTCCGCAAAAGTTTCAGGCAGAACAGATACATGGCAGGGCGTTGCAAAAACTCTCGGAAATGATTTCTCAGCAGGAAAATCTTACAGTTTCAGCGCAGCAGTTATGCAGGCAAGCGGTTCTTCAACAGAATTTGCACTTACTTTACAGTATAATGACGAAAACGGCAAGGCTCACTATGATAATATCACATCTGTAACCGCTAAATCAGGCGAATGGACTAAAATTGAAAATACTTCTTTCAAAATCCCCGAAAATGCTTCTGATATGAAAGTGTATATCGAAACTCCCGAAAGCAAGATTGATTACTATGTTGATGACTTCATGGGCGCACACGAAAATACAAAATCTTCCGTAGTTACAGGAAAAGGCGTTGTTACCGCAAAAGCCCCCGAAATAAAGTCAACCGCAAAAGAAGGCGTTGATATTTCATGGATTGACCCTTCAAAGCCTATGGTTGCTATCAGTTTCGATGACGGCGCAAAAGGTACTGACCCGACTTCTCCTTCTATGAGAATTATAAATGCTATCGCTGATGCAGGTTTCCATTCAACTTTTTTCTATGTAGGTGACTGGACTAACGATTCAAACAAGGGCGAAATCCAGTACGCTTATAGCAAAGGCATGGAAATTGCCAACCATTCAACAACTCACCCCAAGCTTTCAGAAAAATCAGAAGCAGAAATAAGAAGCGAATTTGATACAACCCATGCAAAGCTTAAATCAATAATCGGCGCAGAACCTTCAAAAATCATGCGTCTGCCTTATCTCAACTATGATGCAAAAGTTCAGTCCGTACTCAATGACGTTGCACTTATAACTTGCAGTGTTGATACAGGCGACTGGAATAAGGCTACAACTCAGGATATCATCTCAAAAATAACAGGTGCTATGAATGACGGTTCTCTTAAAAATGCAATTGTACTCTGTCACGAAACTTATGACACAACAGCAGAAGCTATGGAATATCTCGCTCCCTACCTCAAATCTCAGGGCTGGCAGATAGTTACCGTATCAGAACTCTTTGCAGTAAACGGCAAGGAACTCAAAGGCGGTACAGTTTACAGCAAGTGCAATTAAGCAGACAATATTGACAATTTCTGAAATCATCAAATTTTTCTCAACAAAAACGGCTGAAATATTTTCAGCCGTTTTTTGTATTATTTATAAATTTCAGGAAAAACTATTCCTGTAATTTGAAAGGAGGTATTTTATGAGCGTTATACTTATCCGTTCACTTATATTATATATTCTCGTAATATTTGCCGTCAGGCTTATGGGAAAACGTCAGCTCGGAGAATTACAGCCCTCCGAACTTGTTATAACTATTCTTGTTTCAAATATAGCCACACTTCCGCTGGAAGATTCAGGGATTCCGCTTATAGTGGGCATAACTCCGATTCTGTCGCTTGTATGCTTTGAAGTAATTGTATCATGGATAAACCTGCGTTCCCTGAAAATAAGGAAAATTATATCCGGCAGTCCGAAAATAATCATAAGCAACGGAAATGTTGACCCTGATGTACTGCGTCAGTTGAGATTTTCCGTTGATGACCTTATGACCGCTTTAAGGGGAAAGGATATTTTTGACATATCAGAAGTACAGTTTGCAGTTGTGGAAACTACGGGCGCAGTATCAGTCATGAAAAAACAATCCGAAGATATCCCCTCCCGTGACGACCTTAATATAAAAATTAAATCTTTTAATCCTCCCAGAATTATAATTTCAGACGGTGAAATAATAAAAGCTGCTGCAAATTCTTTAAATATGAATACAAATCAGATTGAAAAAATTCTTTCGGATATGAATATCAGGAAAAATGATGTCTTTATCATGACCGCTGACGAAAATATGAATATATTTATCGTCCCGCAAAACGGCAAAACACCTGTCACTAAAAAAGGATATAATTATGACAAGAATTAAAATAAGTGCCTGCATACTTCTCACACTCATATGCATAAGTATTTTTTCGGGTATATGGGTGAATAAACAGTGTGACCTGCTCCTTGAATGTATTTTTGAAATACAGCATTTATGCGGTGAAAACAAAACCGACAGAGCAAATGAATACTGTGTGATACTCGAAAAAAACTGGAATAATTTCAGGAAAAAAGCTTGTATTCTCATAAGAAGCGAAAAACTCGATGATGCAGAGGAAATATGTTCCGAACTTCCCTGTCTTGCTGATTCAGCCGAAATTTTTGTTTCTGCCGAAAAACTCAAACATATAATCAGAAATATAGAAGAAAGCGAATCACCGCATATTGTCAATATATTATAAAAAATCCCCTGCCGAAACAGGGGACTTTAATTATATGGTTTTTCCGAGGATATAATTATTCAGGCTCACAAGGTCTGAAATATTTATTTTTCCGTCCGCATTGAAATCGCAGGCAAGATTTTCCCTTTCACCGTCAATGCCGTCCGTCACGGCTTTTCTGAGGAGTATAAAGTCAAATATATCTATTATATTGTCGCCTGTTATATCGCCTCTTGTAAAGGCTATCTGTTCTGATTCCTCATAACCGCAGGTTTCACATTTACGGCTTTTGATGCCGTTTACATCAATTGTATATTCTCCGAATGTATGGTCTGACATTATGACATGACCGCACTGTTTGCAGAATTTAGCGTGTGATTTTTCGTCATAAGGCATATAGTCCGTAAGTTCGTGGTTCTGCAATTCTAAATATCCGCAGTCATTACAGATAAATGTATGCAATTTGTCGTTATATGATTCATAGGATATATTTTTATGCTCTATGCTTTCTGCACTGAGTGTAATTTCAGCATTAAGACCGTTTCCGCAGTCATACTTATAGGATATTGTATTTCCTTCAAGGACAAACAATTGCTTATCGTTGACATATCCGCCTGTAATATCATATACATTTTTGTCATCAGGCAAATATGAAATCAAATCAACACATGAAACATCACCAAGATTTACACCACAGTTTTTGCAGACAAGAGTTTTCATGCGTTTCAGACCGCTGAGATTAAGCCATGTTATCGGATTATTGCTGCAATCAAGGGATTTGAGATTTGTAAAATACTCTATTCCCGTAAAATCTGATATATTCATATCTGCGGCGGATATTTCGTCTGCGGATTCAAGCACTTTTTGGGGAATAAAATTGTCTTTGTCGGAATCAAATTTTTCCGAGACTAATTTTCTGAAATTTTCATCGGGAAAAGTTATATCATCTACAATAATTCCGTAGTTTGTGAAAGCCTTTATGCATACGTTACTGTTTACTCTCTGGCAGGAATCCCACCATTTTGAAGTTACGCCGTCCTCATCGGAATAGTACGGTGCATAGAAAGATACTCCCGTACCGGAAGGTTTTTCGTCCATATAGAACATAGACCCTGTTTTTTCAAGCATTACGACAACTGAAAAATATGTACTGTCACTTATAAATATTGGTTTGTCAAGTTCAACGGTATGATAGCCTGCATAGGGCATATTTCCTCTTTGTTCGCATACAAGTTCACCGCTTGTGGGGTCATCTGCTTTCTGAACATTCATGTATACTCTTATTATATACGGATTATCTGCATCGACGGTGTTGAAAGATACTGCGCTGAGTTTTTCATTTTCCCCTGATGCGAATACATTTGCCGCAGCAATTCCTGAATTTTCAAAGAATCTGTAATGTGCAATTGTTCCGTCATACTGATAATTCATATCATAATTGTCAGAATTTTCTATATCAAATGTTGTAACTCTCGCAAGGTTCATATCGTAGTATGAAAGATAGAAATATCCGTTGTCGCCCCAGTCATCGCCCCAGCTGTTTTTACAGAGCCATGCGCCGTCCTTTTCGGGAGGCGAGAGGAAATTTTCCCTGCTGAAACTGTCGTCCCAGCCGACTATACTTATTGCATGGTTTGTGCGATTTTTTTCGTTACAGCAATACGAATTATTTTTTTCCGAAAAATATTCATCTGCATCATAATATGAAGCCATACAAGCTCCCATTCGCATTATATGGGACTTGACTGCATCTTTGTCAGAAGGGTCGATTATATCATTTCCGAAAAGGTGAAAATATGAAACATATCTCTGTTCCTCATCAATTTCAGACATTTTTTCGGCAGAAGGCGCATTTTCTTCGAGCTGTATGCCGTTCCACCTTGCAAGGGTTTCGACAGCGGTCAGATTGTTTCCGCCGAGTTCATAGCCTGAAACACCATTATTTTCACCGTCCGCATAAAGGAAGTCATTTACATTTGTACTCGCCTTGCAGTTTCCGAACCATATCAGATGTGATTCGGAGATGTCAATGGAATTATCCACATATCCTTTCATGAGGAGATTTGATTCAGCCGCACTCACAGCCGCATATGCCCAGCAGCTTCCTGAGAAGAACTGGTCTTTTACGGGTGTTACCTTATCATAGTCACGCAAATCATATGCTGACGGATATTTTGCGGCTCTTTCTCCGTATTCGGGTACAAGGTCGGGATACACCTCGTTTCCGCTTTCATCTTTATAGACGATGTTGGATTCTCCGTATTCTGATGAATTATTTTTTTCAACAGTCACATATCTTTCAATTATTTCATCATCTGCATCTGCAAAACCTGCTGCTGAAAGATTTGCAAACGAAAGCAGGACTGCATTTGCGACAGAAATAAATCTCTTATATATTTTCTTCATAACCGCCCTCCTGTATCATATATTGTGGACATTATACCATATTTCCGCTGTAATGTCAATAATAAAGGCGATATTTCCATGATTTTTTAATAAAAAAGCGTTCCGTTTCGGGAACGCTTTAAATATATTATGCTCTGAGTTCAGCACCTATTGCAGAGAGTGCTTTCAGTGCCTTTTTGACTGCACTGTCAGCCTGTTCGTCTGTGAGAGTGCCTTCATGCGAACGCATTGTAATGGAGTAGCTTACACTTTTTTTGCCGTCAGCAATCTGTTTGCCCTTGTAAACGTCAAAGAGAGTGACTTTTTCGAGAATTTTTCCGACAGCCTTTCTGATAGCCTTTTCGAGTTCAGCAACGGGTACTTCATCATCTACTATAAGGCTGAGGTCACGGGTTGCGGCAGGGAATTTTGGTAGCGGTGAATATTTTATCTCACTGCATGAAGCCTTCATAAGCTCATCAATTTTGAGTTTTGCGGCATAAGTCTTAGTGCCGATTCCGTAATTTTCCTGAACATCGGGGTGAATTTCACCGAATATTCCGAGGGCTTTTCCGTCTTTCAAAGCGACTGCACTTCTTCCGGGGTGGAAAGCTGATTTTTCGTCAAATTCGTCACAGTCCTCAGCCCTTGCATATTCAACGCCTTCAATATGCATTTCCGAGAAAATCTGTTCAATCATGCCTTTGAGTACATAGAAATCCGAGTCTCCGCCGTACATACCTATAACAAGTGTCTGAGGTTCTTCGGGGAGTGAATACTCATATTTATGTTTCTTTTCACCGCTGTTTGCGAGAGTATCACCGTTTATATAAGGCTTTTCCTCGGAAACAGGAAGATATTCCTTTGAAATTTCAAAGAGGCAGGCTTTTTCGTTTCTGTTGTTATAGTTGAATGAGAGAACATCAAGAACTGACGGCAGAGAAGTAGTTCTCATAACACTTGTATCTTCACCGAGAGGATTCATTATCTTGACAGTATTTCTGAGACTGCTGTTTTCGGGGAGCTTGATTTTGTCAAAATATTTAGGTGATACGAACGAATATGTTGCGATTTCGTATCCTCCGAGAGATACGGCTGTATTTCTGAGACTGCGGATAAATTTCTGTTCTTCGGTATATTCAGCCCTTGCAACACCTCTGAAATCAGTGGAGGGGATTTCGTTATAGCCATAAATTCTTGCGACTTCTTCGGCAATATCAGCCTTGCATTCAATATCTATTCTGAATGACGGTGCAATAACTTTTCCGCCCTTTACTTCAAATCCGAGGCGGCTGAGATATTCTTTCATATTTTCTTCGGGAATATCAGTACCGAGGAAATCATTTATCCATTTGCTGTCGAAATCAACAGTTGCGGGTGTCTTGTCGGTATAGTCGCAGTCTATGACAGTGTTCAGAACTTCGCCTGCTCCGAGGAGTTCAACAAGTTCAAATGCTCTCTTTAAGCAGGTCATTGAGATAAGTCTGTCAACGCCTTTTTCATATCTTGCGGAAGCATCGGATTTAAGTCTGAGAGCCTTTGAAGTGCGTCTTACCTGAGTGGGTTCAAAATATGCGGATTCAAACACAACAGTAGTTGTGTCCTCCATGATACCGCTGTATTCACCGCCCATAATTCCTGCAACGGCAACGGGCTTTTTCTCATCGGCAATTACGAGCATACTCTCATCAAGTTCACGCTCAACACCGTCAAGTGTCATAATTTTTTCGCCTTTCACGGCATTTCTCACGTTGATATGTGCGCCCTCGACATATCTCAAATCAAATGCGTGCATGGGCTGACCATATTCAAGCATTACATAGTTGGTAATATCAACAAAATTATTTATAGGTCTTATACCGCTTGCACGAAGTCTTTCCCTGAGCCATCTGGGAGAGGGTTCAATTTTAACGTTTTTGACGATACCTGCACAGTATCTCTGGCATTTTTCGGTATTGTGGATATCGACTTTGAGCATATCGCTGATATTTCCGTCAACGCCCTTGTATTCGGGAGCTTTTACATTCAGCGGTATTCCGTATGATGCGGCAGTTTCCCTTGCAAGTCCGATAACACTGAGGCAGTCGGGGCGGTTTGAAGTTATTTCAAATTCAACCGAAACATCATCAAGTCCGATAGCTGACTGTATATCCTGACCGATTCTGCAGTCCTCCTGCATAATAAAAATTCCGTCCTCAATTGCATAGGGGAAATCACGCTTGTCAAGTCCGAGTTCTCCGAGTGAACAGAGCATACCGTTTGATGCAACGCCACGGAGTTTTCCTTTTTTTATTTTAACGCCGTTGGGCAGAGTTGAGCCGTCAAGGGCAACGGGTACAATATCCCCTGCATTGACATTTGATGCACCTGTTACAATCTGAATCGGGGCATCTTTTCCGACATCTACCTGACAAACAACAAGGTGGTCGGAATTTTCGTGAGGAACTACCGAGAGTATTTTTCCGACAACGACATTTTCTATATTTTTGCCCTCTTGGGTATAGGATTCAACTTTTGAACCGCTCATCGTAAGAACGTGGCAGTATTCTTTTATCGGCACATTGATATCAACATAATCCCTGAGCCATTTCATAGATAAATTCATATCTTTTTTCCTTTCGCATTAATATTGTGAGAAATCCTGCGGCAGAGGAGTTTCGCAGGAGCTGAAAACTGTTTCTCCCTCGATTTCTCCGTTATAGTAAGGTACAACATATGCATATATGCCTGAAAATTCCGTACCTGATGTAAGGAGTATATCATTTGTTTCAAAGCGTATAGTATCTGTTGTATAAAGTCCCTGAGTAACATATGTTACATATAAGTAGTCATAGTTTCCGCTTACATTGAGATAATAATCATATCCGTATCCGCTTACGGAGGGGAGTGCATAGACATATGCGCTGTTTATTGCAGGTATCCACATATTGTCGTTATTATTGTACTGATATGTCTGAGGTTCTTCATAGTAATAATACGGCTGTGTCTGTACGGGTTCTGTTGTTGTCTGGGTTACGGGAACTTCGACATATACAATTTCCGTAACGACAACGGGTTCAGCGGTAGTTGCGGCAGCTTCCTCCTGTGCCTGAGTAGTTTCGGGGACTGTCACAGTAGTTTCGGGGACAGTAGTTTCAAGTGCGGCTGTGGTAGCAGTAGTTTCGGGTTCTGTGACAACAGCAGTTTCAGGTTCGGTAACTGTTTCTGTTTCTGATGAAGAAACCGCTGTTGTGACGGCAGATGTAAGCATAGTTGTGATGGGCTGTTCAAGGAGTATTTTATCAGCCTTGATATATCCCTCGAAGCTTCCTGACTTTACGAGAAACCAGTCGCCTGAAAATTCAAATATATCAACTATATCGCCGTTGCGGAGATGTGCGACTGTATCGCTTTCTTCATCGGGCTGGGAATGTAACACGGCATACTTTTCATTTTTCGGAATATTTACATATCCCTGAAAATCATATACATTTTCGGATTTTTTCTGAGCAATTGCTTCTGCTTGTTTTTCGACCTGTTCACTGCTCTTGACACCGCATGAGGACGATGCAAGAATAACGGACAGGCAGATTGTAAAACATAAAAATTTCTTCATATATCCCTCTCAAACTTTTTCTTCTTGTTCTCCCCTATTGGGAGAATACTTTCACCTTTTACAAAAATTGTGTCATTTCCTGTGATGAATTATCAAATCAGAACTGACTCAGAAATCTTATATCATTTTCATAGAGAAGTCTGAGGTCATTTATATCATATCTTCCCATTACCATTCTTTCAAGTCCGAGACCGAAAGCGAATCCTGAATATATACTGCTGTCGATTCCGCAGTTTTCGAGGACTTTCGGGTGAACCATGCCGGCTCCGAGGAGTTCTATATATCCCTCGTCCTTGCACATTGAACAGCCCTTTCCTCCGCAGTTGAAACAGCTTATATCAACTTCGCAGCTCGGCTCGGTGAACGGGAAATGATGCGGACGGAAACGCAGTTTGCAGTCATTTCCGTAGAGTTTTTTCATAAGCATTTCAAGAGTACCTTTGAGGTCGCTCATTTTTATGCCCTTGTCAACAACAAGTCCCTCTATCTGGTGGAAAAGCGGTGAATGTGTTGCATCAACGGCATCTGAACGGAATACTCGTCCGGGGGAGATAATTCTTATGGGGGGCTTTTTGTTTTCCATTACATGAACCTGAACGGAAGAAGTCTGGGTGCGGAGCAGGATTTTTTCATCTGTACCTTCTATATAGAAAGTATCCTGAGTATCTCTTGCGGGATGGTCGGGGGGAAGGTTGAGGGCTTCAAATACATGATAATCGTCATCTATTTCAGGACCGTCAGCTATTTCAAATCCCATTCCGACAAAGATTTCTCTTATTTCGTTTTCAACTCTTGTAAGCGGGTGAAGTTTTCCCATAGGGGAATGTTTTCCGGGGAGAGTGATGTCGATTCTTTCTTCTCTGAGCTTTGCAGTCTGAGCCTCGGCTTTAAGGCTTGTGAGCTTTGAAGCGACAGCCTCCTCGATGTCAGACCTTACTTTATTTGCAAGCTGACCGATAACGGGTCTTTCTTCTGCGGAAAGTTTTCCCATTTGTTTGAGAATTGCGGTGAGTTCGCCTTTTTTTCCGAGAAATTTAATTCTCAGTTCGTCCAGTGTTTTCATGTTATCGCAGGAAGCGATTTCCTGTTTTGCAAGCACTTCGATTTTTTCAAGCTGTTCTTTCATCTTTTCAACTCCTGTTAAAATATATTAAAAAAGTCCTGTCCGACAGGACAAGACAAAATACCTTGTTATACCACCTTAGTCGGGAGAGCAGGCACTCTCTTGTCCTTAACGCAGACATACGTCACGCCCTACACGAATACTCTTTCAGGCAGCCTCTCGTGAGTGAACTTCGGCACATCGGACAACGGAATGCTTTCACCTTGTCATTCCTCTCTGGAGAAATCCTCTGCACTTACTCTCTCAGTCATAAAGTTATACGAATATTATAATACCTTTTTTTGAAAAAATCAAGTATTTGTCTTGAATTTTATGAAAAAATATGCTATATTATGAACTATAAGGGCAGTAGTTTAAAAACATTCGTCACATTTTCACAAACAATAAAGTTAAAAAAGAATATTATTCCTGTATTTACAGGGAGTATTATATCGCAAAAGGAGATATTTTATGAAAAAAGTACCTTTTAATTCGGAAAATACCAAACTTGTCGGAAGAACATATTCCTTCGGGAATGACCTTGCGCTTATACTTTCGGGAACGGGCTGCGAATTTGTTTTCACGGGGAAAAAGCTTGACATAAGCATTTCATGCGACGAAAATTCATATCTTGACGGAAAATCCTGCAATTATCCGAGAATTGCAGTTATGGCGGACGGAAAATTCATTGTCAAGAAAGTAATTGAAAATCCGACTGAAAAATACAATATCATCAGCAGTGATGTTCCCGTAACCAAAAATATAAAAATTATAAAGCTTTCGGAGGCGGCTTTTTCAATTGCAATCCTCCATGAGGCTGAAACTGATGATGATGCAGTCATATCCCCTGCCCCTGAAAAAAATCTTAAAATCGAATTTATAGGCGATTCCATTACCTGCGGCTACGGTGTTGACGACAGCAATATATATTCAAACTTTTCAACAGCCGCCGAAAACTGCATGAAAAGCTATGCATATCTTACCGCTGAATTTCTCGGTGCTGATTACAGTCTTTTTTCATACAGCGGATACGGCATAATAAGCGGATATACTCCCGACGGTGTGCGGAATACCCATGAAATTCTTCCGCAGTATTACGAAAGTACAGGCTTTTCATACAGCAGTATAGACAATTTGAAACCGCATGAAATAAAATGGGATTTCAGCCGTTTCGTCCCTGATATAGTCGTCATAAACCTCGGCACAAATGATAACAGTTTCTGTACGGTTCATGAGGAGGCTTTCAGCGAATTTGAGGACAAATACATTGAATTTTTAAAAACTGTCAGAAAAAATAACCCCCGTGCTAAAATAATATGCACTATCGGTATAATGAATAATGAAACTTCCCCCCATGTAATCAGTGCCGCAAAGCGTTTCAATGACAAAAATACTTATACATTTGAATTTTCCATGCAGAACGGGCTTCTGGGATTTTCATGCGATTTTCACCCCTCGGAAGATACACACAGATATGCCGCTGAGGAACTTACGGATTTCATAAGAAAAAATATTCTCTGATTTTTACTCAAAACATCAAGACAAATCCTGATTTCTGTGTTAGAATATATTCAGGGAAAATGAAGGGAGTGATATTCGTGAAAAGCTTTTGCATATTCATATCCGCACTGGAATATATCGAAAAAAATCTCTGCGAGGAAATTTCTCAGCAAGATATTGCAGATGCCTGCTGCTGTTCGCTTTCCTCTCTGCAAAAAATGTGGAAATACTGCACAAAAATGAGCATAAAGGAATATATTTCAAAACGCCGCCTTGCAAGCTGTGCAAAGGAAATCCTTTCGGGAAACGGCACTGTGACGGATATCGCTTTCAGATATCAGTATAATTCCCCCGAAGTTTTCACAAGGGCTTTTACAAGAATGTGGGGCGAAACTCCCACAAAATTCAGAAACAGCAGAAAAAATGCAGACTTCTTTCCAAGAATTATTTCTGCTGACAGAGTATCAGGAGGTATTGACATGAGAAGAAAAGTAGACCTTTCGGATTTTTATGACTTTCTCAGAGAGAGAAAAAACGGTTATATCCTCTGTTTTGACATCGTGCAGTTAAGCATCATAAATGAAAAATACGGCTCAAAATGCGGTGATGCCGTCATTCTTGAAGCTTTCAGAAGAATTGACGAAATTTCAGGCGAAAATATGGCTGTTTTCCGCATAGGCGGTGACGAATTTGCATTGATTACGGGTATTCCCGACAAGGAAAATGTTAAAGATACTGCCGATAAAATACTCTCAAAAAACGGCACTGCCGTTTCATGCGACGGTATTGAAATTCCTGTTGCACTAAGAGCAGGCGCAGTAAAATACAATGCAGGAAATTACCGCTATAACGAACTTTTCACAACTTTGCAGAATACAATTGATATGGCGAGAAATGACGGAAATATCATTTTCATAAACTGAAAAAATGCGGACTGAATAAAATCAGTCCGCATTTAATTATTTCTTTTTTGTTTTCAGGGCAGCTATTGCGATAAAAGCCGCACTGATTGCCGCTATGAGTGCGGCTGTCGTTCCTGCATCACCTGTAAGAGGTGAATTTTCGTAAAATGCCTGATATGCTCCTGTCCCTTCAAAAGCATATATTATTATATTTTTCATGATTTTCATTACCCGCAGTATTTTTTAAAGCTTTACGAACCTTACTGTGCCGTCAGCAGCCTTTCCGCAGAATATAGCCTTTGGTCTTGCCCATACAGCACCGTCTTTAAGTGACTTGTAAACGACAAGTTCCTCATTGTTTTCGCTGTGTCTTGCAAGGGCGATTACTTCATATTCGCCGCCCTTATAGTGACGGTATCTTGCACCTATTACGGCTTCTGTCTCCTTGGGGGCTTCTTCATGTACGGGAGCGGCATCGGGCTGTGTATTGACGATATCATCTGATACGATTATCATTGATGAGAAAGGCGGCATATTTATATGTGCGTTGCCGTTGTTTACTTCTATCTGGTTTGCGCTGATTACGTCAACGAGTGCATTCATATGTGTGCCGAAATTGAAATCATATGCATAATCCGCAAGGTTAAGGGCTACATATACAGTCTGGTCGCCGAGACATTTCTTAAAGAGAAGCTGCTGATTTGTTATCTGAAGTCTCTCATAACCGCCTGTTCTGAGTGCAGGATAAGCTCTGTATATTCTGCCGAGCTTTACAATATGGTTGTAGAGGTTTGTGTTTTCTCTCTGCATATCGGCAAGGTGCAGGCAGGGACGGAGATTATCGTCTGAATTGTTTTCTTTTCTTCCCTGAATACCGTATTCACTTCCGTAGTAAATTGAAGGGATACCCGGCATTGTGTACATAAGAGTATATACAAGTGGGAGATGTGCAGGATTGTTCAGAGTGCTTGCAAGACGGTTTACATCGTGGTTGTCAACAAAATTATAAAGATTGATATTCTTGTATATACCGCCGTTTGCACCTGACTGACGGTTGATTGAATAGTCTATTTCGTAGTAGTTCTTGTCGTTGTGTGATGAATAGATACCCTTGTAACATTCATAGTTTGTAACGCTGTCGAGCATTTCGGGATTTGCCCAGCGGTTATAGTCACCATGGATAATTTCGCCCATAAGCCAGAAATCAGGCTTTTTGCCCTTGCAGAAACTTCTTATTCTCTTAAAGAAATCAAAATCTATGCAGTCAGCCGCATCAAAACGTATGCCGTCAATTCCGAATGATTCTATCCAGTAGTTTATCGCATCAATAAGGTGGTCTGCAACTCCTACATTTCTGAGGTTGAGTTTTACAAGGTTATAGTGACCGTTCCAGCCCTCATACCAGAAGGGGTCTCCGCATGGACTCTGACCGCCGAAATTAAGATTCTGAAACCAGTCGCAGTAGCCGCTGCCCTGACCTTTTTCCTGAATATCAACAAACTGCGGGAATTTTCTTCCTACATGATTGAATACACCGTCAAGGATAACTCTTATGCCGTTTTCGTGAAGCTGGTCGCATATGAATCTGAATGAATTATTGTCACCGAGTCTGCGGTCGATAGTTTTGTAGTCAATTGTATCATAGCCGTGTTCAACGGATTCAAATACAGGTCCGAAATAAACGGCATCAACATTCATTTCCTTTAAATGGGGAATCCATTCGAGGACTTTATCAAGGCGGTATATGATTTCACCGCCGTCATTGAATTTGGGCGCACCGCAGAAACCGAGCGGATAAATGTGGTAAATTATGGCGTTATCGTACCAATTCATTGTTTATTAACTCCTTTGTTTATAATTTATATAAATTAATGTGAAAAGTCACACATTATTATCTTGGATAATTTCCGAAAGAATTTCGGCGGAATCCATAACGCAGCCACGGCACGAACGGAGAACTTTTCCTGTGCCTGTGCCTTTTAATTCCCTGCATATTACTGATTTGTTCATGGAAATAAATTTCTTTTCAAAATCATTTACTTTCTTCTCGGCGATATCATCGGGATATTTGTTTTTTATGACATATTCAGCCGCAAGGACTGCACCGCATTTTGTCATTCTTCCGCCAGCCATGGGCATGGCAGTCAATACAGCCTGTTTTTCGTCAAGGGATATTTCATTTCTGAATGCACTCAGGACTGATGCAGAACAGCTCAGTCCGCTTTTATGATATTCAGCAGCTTTTATTGCATTTTCCTTCATAGTTCACCCCTGTTATTTTTCGCTTCCTTCAAGGTAATAGGAGGCTTCCATATCTGCAACGTGAAGGGCAAGCGCAAGCGGATACATTTCGAGGGCTTTTCCGATTGTATTTTTATCTTCAATGCCCGAAAATCCCATATGCCAGCGTATAGCCATAGCTTCATCACGGGTAAGCCTGCCCTCACCGTAGAGGTAGCCTGAAATTATATACACGGATTTTTCACCGTGACCGTAGGGGAGATTGTCCTTTATGGTATAGAAAGGTACTTTTTCCCACTGACCTGTTTCTTCGTTCTTTCTGTTACGCATTTCAATATCATAGAAGTCAATTTTGCAGACATCATGAAGAAGTGCCACAATAGCGATAGTTTCCTCGGAGAAATCCATATGATACATTTCTTTTGTGCGTGGGCGTGAGAGATAGTCTTTAAGGCAGTGATAGACATTTACGCTGTGCCGGACAAGTCCTCCCTCATATGCGCTGTGATAGCGTGTACTGCTGGGGGCTTTGAAAAAGTCACTTTTTTTAAGAAATTCGAGAAGCTTGTCAGCTCCTTTTCTCTTTATATTTTCTGTATATATCGAAATAAATTCTTCTTTGGCAGTCATAGGGAAACTCCTTTGCAAAAACTTTACAATTAATTATACCACATAACAGAAAATTATTCAAGTCTTTTTTTATTTTTTCACGAAAATTCAAAATTTATATAGCAATAAACTGTAAAATTTTGCTGTTTTGAAAAATTTTTCAAAATTTTTTTAAAAAACGCTTGACAAATCAAAAACACTGTGATATAATATATATCGTTGCGAAAGACATCATCTGGGTGTGGCGCAGTTGGTAGCGCGCTACCTTGGGGTGGTAGAGGCCGTGGGTTCAAGTCCCGTCACTCAGACCATGATTAAACGCTTGGATTATACCCCATTTGAAAAGCGTTCGTTTCGTGATAAGAGACAGTCCGATTTATTCGGGCTGTTTTCTTTTTAATCATAATTAAAAATTATTGAAGCAAATCGAAATTTACAGGTGATAATATGAGTTTTTTTATAACTGAAAGTCAAAGAAAACAAAGAGGTGAAACTTGTTATTTTGAGTTCCAACGAGGGCAGAAAACACCAAATTATGAATTTGTCTGTTGGAGAAAAGATTCACTGTTACTTCATATGGACATTGTTGACGAGATTAAATTATACAAAATAATTCCTGATTTCCAATACTATGGCGAAACAATAATAGATAAAGAAAAATGGAGCATTATCCAAAATAATGTAAAAAAACAAGATGCAAAAGCTATTGAGGTTATAGATGAACTCAGCAGATGGGTTGAAGAAAATTATAAGGAATCAAACTATTTCATAATTATAGGTATATAAATTCTGATTTTCCGCAAGAAAAAATAATTATTAATTAAATTTCGTTTTTCGCTTGACAAATACGGATAAATCGTTTATAATAATATCATTATATCGGAAAAGTTGTGATGAAAAGGAGTACGCTTATTTTCTCGTGCAAAGAGAATCTGCGGTCGGTGCGAGCAGATGTCGGAGATATGCGGAAGTAGTTTCGGAGCTGTGCGGGCGAAATAACAGTAACCTGTGCCGTATTTCCCACGTTACAGGGAAAGAGGTTTGATGACCTCGCAGAGTGCGGATTTTTCCGAATACAGGTGGTAACACGGACTTTATGTTCGCCCTGAATCTTTAACGGATTCAGGGCTTTTTTTATCACCGAATAAAATACAAAGGAGATATTATCAATGGCAAAAGAACTCGCAAAAGCTTATAATCCAAAAGATTTCGAGGACAGAATCTATGCCGCATGGAATGACAAAGGCTGTTTCCGTGCGGAAATAGACCCCGAAAAAACTCCCTTTACTATCGTTATCCCCCCTCCGAATATTACAGGTCAGCTCCATATGGGTCATGCCCTCGATGAAACTTTGCAGGATATACTTATCCGCTGGAAAAGAATGAGCGGATATGCGGCTCTCTGGCTGCCCGGTACTGACCATGCCGCTATCGCTACTGAGGCTAAAATCGTTGAGGCTATGCGCAAGGAAGGCATAACAAAAGAAGACCTCGGTCGTGACGGCTTTATGAAACGTGCATGGGAATGGAAAAAACAGTACGGCGGACGTATCGTTGAACAGCTTAAAAAACTCGGTTCATCATGCGACTGGTCAAGAGAACGTTTCACAATGGACGAAGGCTGTTCAAAGGCTGTAAAGGAAGTTTTCGTTAAATATTATCAGAAGGGTCTCATCTACCGTGGCGAAAGAATTATAAACTGGTGTCCCAAATGCCGTACATCTCTTTCAGATGCGGAAGTAACCTATGAGGATCAGGCTGGTCATTTCTGGCATCTCAGATATAAAATAAAGGACAGTGACGGATACCTCGAACTCGCTACAACAAGACCCGAAACCCTCCTCGGCGATACTGCCGTAGCTGTAAATCCCAAAGATGAACGCTATAAGGATTTAGTTGGAAAAACTGTTATTCTCCCCATTGTTCACCGTGAAATTCCTGTTGTTGCAGATGATTACGTTGAAATGGATTTCGGTACTGGTGTTGTTAAAATTACCCCTGCCCATGACCCTAACGACTTTGAAGTAGGTCTGAGACATAACCTCCCTGTTATCAACGTTATGAATGATGATGCGACTATCGTTGACGATTACCCCGCATATGCAGGTATGGACAGATATGAGGCAAGAAAGAAAATCGTTGAGGACTTGGAAAAGGAAGGCGCACTCGTTGAAATTGAGGATTACAGCCATAATGTAGGTACTTGCTACCGCTGCGGAACTACTGTTGAGCCTAAAGTTTCTACTCAGTGGTTTGTTAAGATGCAGCCCCTCGCACAGCCTGCAATTGATGCCGTTAAAAATGGTGATACAAAATTCGTTCCCGAAAGATTCAACAAGATATATTTCCACTGGCTTGAAAATATCCGTGACTGGTGCATTTCCCGTCAGATATGGTGGGGTCATCAGATTCCTGCATTCTACTGCGATGAGTGCGGTGAAATGACCGTTACAAAGGAAAATTCCTGCAACTGCCCGAAATGCGGAAAGCCTATGAGACAAGACCCTGATACCCTCGATACATGGTTCAGTTCTGCACTCTGGCCTTTCTCAACTCTCGGATTCCCCGAAAAAACTCCCGATTTGGACTATTTCTATCCCACAAACACACTTGTTACAGGATATGATATTATTTTCTTCTGGGTAATAAGAATGATGTTCAGCGGACTCGAAAACATGGGCAAAGTTCCTTTCGATACCGTTCTCATTCACGGTCTTGTAAGAGATTCTCAGGGACGCAAAATGTCAAAATCCCTCGGAAACGGTATTGACCCCCTCGAAGTTATTGAGAATTACGGTGCGGACGCTCTGAGATTCATGCTCGCAACAGGCAACTCCCCCGGAAATGATATGCGCTATATTGACGATAAAGTAAAGGCTGCCCGTAATTTCGCAAATAAACTCTGGAATGCATCAAGATTTATCATGATGAACCTCCCCGAAAACTTTGAATTCAACGGTCTGCCTGATGAACTTGAACTGGAAGACAAATGGCTCGTAAATAAGTTCAATCTCCTTACAAAAGAAGTAAACGAAAATCTTGAAAAATATGAACTCGGTGTTGCTTCACAGAAAATCTATGACTTCATATGGGACGTTTACTGCGACTGGTATATCGAACTCACCAAGCCCAGAATACAGGCTGGCGGTGATACCATGGCAAAGGCTCAGGCTGTTCTTGTATGGGCTATGCAGGGTATGCTCAAACTTCTCCACCCGTTCATGCCTTTCATAACTGAGGAAATATGGCAGGTTCTCACTAATGAGAAATCTATGATTATCCTTGAAACTTATCCGACTTATGATGAAAGCATTGACTTCTCCGCTGAGGAAAAAGCTTTTGAAAAGATTATATCCGCTATAAAGGCTGTAAGAAATACAAGAACCGATATGAACGTTCCGCCCTCTGTAAAGGCTAAAATCTTCATCGAAACAGAAGATAAGGACGTTTTTGAAAACGGAAGAATATTCTTTGAAAAACTTGCCTCTGCATCTGCCGTTGAAATAGGCGACAGCTTTGAACACGAAAACTGTGCAAATGCCGTTACCGATTCCGCAAGAATATTTATCCCTATGGACGAACTCGTTGACAAGGATAAGGAAATCGCCCGCCTTGAAAAAGAAAAGGCTAAGGTTCAGAAAGACCTCGATTTCCTTAACAATAAACTCAATAATCAGGGATTTATCGCCAAAGCCCCAGAAAAACTCATTGAGGCTGAAAAGGCTAAACTCGCAAAGGCTATCGAAAAAATGGAGAAAATCAATCAGTCCATTGAGGCTTTCAGAAAATAATGCGTGAGAAATTATTAGCATATGCAAAGAAAAAATACGGCTCTGTTCCCGAATATCTCTGGCTTTCTGCCCCTGATTATGCCGTATTGAGACATAGTGACAATAAAAAATGGTATGTGCTTTTTATGGAGGTCAGACGCTCCGTTTTCGGACTCGGTGACGGAAATGTTCAGATAATGAACATAAAATGCAATACCCCCGAAAGAGACTGCCTTATCGCTGAAAACAAGGCTTTCCCCGCATACCATATGAATAAAAGACTCTGGACTTCCGTTCTTCTGGACGGGAGTACAGATTTCACTTCACTTTGCAATCTCATCGACCAGAGTTTTAAATTAACAGAATAAGGAGTGATTTTATGATTCGACATATCGTAATGTTCAGACTTAAAGACACAGACGGGAAAACTGCCCTTGAAAATGCTGCTGAGGCAAAGAAACGCTTCAACAACGTAATTGAAAATGTGGAAACTCTCAGAAAGGGTCAGCTTGTTATAAATTCCGAAAAAGCTCCGCAGGATAATTTCACAATATCCCTTATCTGCGATTTTGATGATATTGACGGACTTAACGCTTATCAGGTTCACCCTGCACACGTTGAATTTGCAAAATTTCTCGGAACTGTAAAAACAGACAGGGCTTGTATAGATTATGAATATTAATCAGTGCATGAGTTTTATAAACTCTTACAGCAAATCAGGTGGGAAAATTACAGACTTGTCAAGGGCAAGGGAACTTATGGACAGTATCGGAAATCCCGAAAATAAACTCAAATTCGTTCATATCGCAGGTACTAACGGAAAAGGTTCTACTCTTGAATATATTTCAGATGCACTTATTCTTTCAGGCTATAAAACAGGTCAGTTTACTTCCCCTTTTATTCTCAGATACAACGACAGAATAAGAATCAACGGCATTGAAATTGATGATGAATCATTATGCAGTATCACTGAATTTGTCAGAAGCAAGGTATCTGACAGGGAGTATTCCCAGTTTGAAATCACTATGGCTGTCGCTTTTCTGTGGTTTGAACGTGAAAAATGTGATATTGTTATCCTTGAAACGGGTATCGGCGGTCTGCTTGACTGCACTAATATTATCCCCTCGCCCCTGCTGTCGGTGATAACTTCAATATCCCTCGACCATACCGCACTTCTCGGAAATACCGTTGAGGAAATTGCCGTCCAGAAAGCAGGAATTATAAAGGAAAATTCCGCTGTTGTCGTTTCTCAGGACAATAAGGAAAATGTCATTGATATAATTCTTAAAACCGCTAAGGCTAAAAATTCGGAGTTCTTACAGCATGAAGATACTTCCCCATACGGTGACGGCGGTCTGTATGCATCATTTATATACAAGGGTCAGCGTTATCAGCCGAAAATGGCAGGTATTCACCAGTATTACAATGCTATAACCGCTCTTACAGCCTGCTGTTACCTGCGGAAAAAAGGCTTTGATATTCCTGATGAGAATATTAAAAAATCAATCGAAACAACTCAGGTCATGGCAAGAGTACAGATAATTGACGGTCAGCCTCCTGTTATCGTTGACGGCGGTCATAATCCGTCAGGTGCTTCAATGCTTGCACTGACTCTCATGTACCTCGGCACAAGAGGTCACAGGATATATACTGTAATGGGTATGATAGATTCAAAGGATTACTGCGAATGTGTAAAGGCAATCGCTCCGCTTTCGGACAATTTCATTGCAGTTGACGGATTCGCTCCGAATGCCGTAAAAGCTGAGGATATCGCTGATATCGCATCATTCTATACAAAGGCTGAAACCGCTGAATCACTTGAAACTGCCGTTGAAAATGCAAAAAATCTTGCACTTGAAAATAACGGCATAGTAGTTGTATGCGGTTCTCTGTATCTTGCAAGCGAATATCTGAATATGAAATAAAAAAATGCGTAACCGTAATGGTTACGCATTTTTGCTGAATTACTTTGTTTCGGCAAGTTTTTCGTTTATAGCTTTTACGAGTTCATCAGCATTTACGCCGTGAACCATAGCAGCTTCTTCGATAGATTCATTCTGTGATGCGGGACATCCGAGACAGTGCATACCGATGCTGAGAAGAATGGGAGCAACGTCCATATTGATTTCGAGAAGTTCACCGATTTTAGTTTCTTTTGTAATCTGAGCCATTGATTTTTCCTCCGAAAAAGTATTTGATTGACAAATGTCAAGGTTTATGATATAATAATAACACAGCTTATTGAATTTGTCAAGGGCTTGTCACAAACTTTTACAGAATGAGGTATTTTGTCAATGTATCAGGGAAAAAACAAAACTGCATTAATGTCACAGAAAATGATATCGGAAGCTATGCTTGAAATGCTCGAAATACAGCCGTTTTCCGATATAAGCATAAGTGAACTGTGCAAGAGGGCTGATGTTTCAAGACAGACTTTTTATTCGGCTTTCGGCACAAAGGAAAATGTTATCATCTATGAATTGCAGCATAACTGCTGTTTCACTCCGCAGAACAATGAAAACACCTGCAAATCAGCATCGTTCAGAAAATTCTGCAAAGATTACAGCAAGTATATAATAGATAAAAGAAAAATTCTCGAAATACTCGTAAAAAATGATATGATGCATTATCTTTATGATGTGCAGTATCAGAATTTCATGGACTGCGGATATTTTATGCGTGACCTTGATGATGAAAGCAGAATTTACCTTGTGGATTTCATCACTGGAGGAATGAACAGCATTGCAAAGAATTATGTTCTTTCAGGCTGTAATGCAGATGAAAAATTCCTTGAAAACATAATGTTCCGACTTTTCGGAGGGCTTTACTTCACAGGTCACTGATTTTCAGGCGGATAGTAATAGTCAAGGAGAAGGTTTACCATTCTCGAATAACTCTCAATACCGTCCTCAACACCGTTTATTTTAAGGCTTGCATCGGAGGCGGCAGTTGATACGGAGCTGATTGTTTCGGTGTCGATTAATTCTTTTTCCTCATTTTCCTCCCAGTAATTTTCGGGCAGGAATCTGAACCAGTCATTTGTAACTTTTTCGGAAATATTACCCGTAAGTTCATAGCCTGATGATATTTTATTCTTGTATATCTGATTATGGACATATTCAAGGGCTTCAAGATAACCGCTGTACTGTACCTGCGGCTCATCGCTCAGACAGGTTGCAACAAATGATATAAAATTCGCTTCGTCCTCCTGAATGAATCCTTTGAGATGTGCATATTCATGACAGAGAACTTCGGGCAGGTTTGTCCTTACCATATCATCATTATAATTTGCTTCCATTGAAAAGGGAAAATACATTCCGAGGAGATTTGACTGACTCATAAAATATGAAAACTTTATAGGCTTTGCCTTAGGGTAATAACCTGAAAGCTGCGGATATGTTTCTGCGGCTTTTTTCATAGCCCTGACAGCTTCTTTCTGCGGGTCAATAGTCAGTTCAAAACGGTTATTTTCATCACGGGGGACTTTTTCTGACAAGTCGTTGCATTTGTCAATCAAAAGCGAATACAGTGAGACAAGTTCTTCTTTCGGGTGTTCCTTTGATTCAAAATATCTCTGCGAAAAGGTTGTGCAGCCATACATTATGAAACAGTTGAGACTTTCCGTAACGCTTACAAATGCCAGTACCCACAATGCAAAACATACCGAAAAAGATGATATTTTTTTCCTTGAATTTTTTCTGAATATAAGCAGTATTATCATCAGCGGTATGCCAAGTGCAACACAGAGTATTCCGATTACTATTAAGACTTCCCCGACCGAAAACGGGAAAAGTCCGCTGATAAACGCAAAAGGCTCGGATATGTAATGAAATATCTTATTCGTGTAAAAATCGGAAAACGGCTTTGAAAACCTCGCAAATACCGCAAGAGCAAACGAAATTACCGTTATGACAAACGGAATCATATATTTTTTCATTCCTCACACTCCTCTCATTTTCCTATTATTATAACATATATCAAAAAAATAATCAATGGAATTTTATAGTTTATTCGTGATAATCTTCGTAAAATTATTCCTGAGATTTGAAAAAACTATTGATTTTTTTCTGCAATGCTGTATAATATAATATAGAACAAAAGAAATATAAGGAGGTATTTATGGGAAAATGGAATAGGGCAAGAAAAATTCTTCTTGTCCAGACAAACCGCTATAATTCCGAACGCACAACAAAAATAAGAAGCGTTCACCAGACACTTCTCGCAAGGGCTTTGATGATATTGAAAAATATAGACCCTGAGACAGAAAACTTTTTCGCACCTATGCTCAAAACTATGATGCAGACTGTCATAAAACCCGACAACAAGGGCGACTGTGAAAACGGCATGGGTCTGCATTACTACTGCGCCTCAAATTCATCAGGTACTAAATATCAGATGAAAGGCGGATACCATGCCAACGGTATAGGCGATTTTTCAAGGAGCGCAAGAACTATGCTGGAAGAAAATTTCACTATGGCTCTCGCTTTTGGGTATGCAGGCTTTCAGAATCAGTGCGCTGACAATTTAGGGCGTGCTGTGCATATGATTTCAGATATCTGCTGTCTGCCACACGCTACTAAAATGACATACTATTCATCAAAAAGAAAAATACATAAGGCTTATGAAAATTTTGCGGAGGCTTATTATCCAGAATTTCTCCCCGAACAGAATATAAGCTCTCTCCCTGATATTTTTTCGTCACGTTCAGGAATGGAAAAGCCCGTCAATAAAATTGCCGAAAAAATTTCAAAGGAAATACCTGATTTCCTCTCAGACCCCATAAAGGAAATATCCGACAGGCTCTATCATACGGAAATAGTCGTGGCTTCACTGCTTATGCGCTTCTATCAGGATATTCATACTGACGGAAAATACGCAAATTTCATAACCACAGGTCTTGAATGCAATATAAACAATACTCCCCTCTCCCTCAAAGTAACAAAAAAAGGAATAGAATTTCACGGCGTAAATCCTTTCCCCTCATCAAGCCTAAATATCGTCAAAACTAATTTCAATGCCGCCCACAGACATGACGGTATGTATACCTTTTCCGTGGCAGGCAGCAAAAACGGCAAGGTTATCGAAATTTCAAAGGACAGAATATCTTTGAATAAATTCTCTCCGACAAATAAAAATCAGCTCTTTAAAATAAAATAAAATATTCCCCGATTTATTCGGGGAATAATTAAATATGTAAAATATATTATTTTCCTTGCAATTTTCTGAAAAGTATGTTATAATATCAAAGATGTCCCGATAGCTCAGTTGGATAGAGCGACCGCCTCCTAAGCGGTAGGCCGGAGGTTCAAATCCTCTTCGGGACGCTTGAAATCCCCGTCATGTGACGGGGATTTACTATTTTATCAGAATCCAAAGAAATCACAAACCTTATCCCACCAGCTCTTTTCGGCTTCTTTGGTTGTTCCGTCAGTGGTAGTGGTTTTAGATGGTACTGATACAACGTGTTTTGTTGTGTTTAATTTTCTCGGCATTGTCACATGGGCAGTAGGTCTTGAAAGACGGTTTCCGCAGTTGCTGAAAACAAGATTTGAAGTCATTGTGTGCTTTTCTGTTCTGGGAACTTCCATAATGACTGCGGCAGGTGTTGTCTTTGCGCTTGCGGAGATTGATGCTGTCGGAATTGCTAAACCTGTTGCCATTGTCATAACTGCCATAGCGGCTGCGATTTTGTTTGTTTTTTTCATAATAATTACCTCTTTCAATTTTTTTCTTTGCCTTTCGGCTTTTGTTTTTGCTTACACTCATATATTCGTTTCAGCGTATCAAAAAGGGACATAAATTTTAAAATTTTCTGAAATTTTTTGTGAATCAAAAATCCCCGCCATTAAGACGGGGAATTTTTACTTATTACCAGAATGTAAAGAAATCACAAACCTTATCCCACCAGCTCTTTTCAACTTCAACTGTTGTTCCGTCAGCAGTAGTAGTTGTAGTTGTCTGTTTCTTGATGTGTCTTGTTGTGTGTCTTGATGTTACTCTTAAAGTAAATCTTGCAGTAGGTCTTGAAAGACGCTGTCCGCAGTTATCAAAAACAAGATTTGAAGTCATTGTGTGCTTTTCTGTTCCGGGAACTTCCATAATGACTGCTGCAGGTGTTGTCTTTGCGCTTGCGGAGATTGATGCTGTCGGAATTGCTAAACTTGTTGCCATTGTCATAACTGCCATAGCGGCTGCGATTTTGTTTGTTTTTTTCATAATA
>ODAI012561727.1_pt1 | contig 32816 bp, 21 predicted proteins | sample 1539321 | NCBI WGS metagenome assembly ODAI01 (sample SAMN02144231, study PRJEB22623) | gut metagenome | biome: sheep rumen | host: Ovis aries | place: New Zealand
AACATCAAACAACATCAAACGCCCGCAGGGCATCAAACAACGTTAAACAACATCAAACTACCGGTTTGCACAAAGAACAAGCAATGAAAAATATAGTAATTATAGCAGGCGGAGATTCGTCGGAGTATGGCGTTTCTCTGCGGAGTGCAGCGGGGTTGTATTCCTTTATGGACAAGACTCGCTATCAGGTGTTTATCGCCTGCCTACACGGGCAAGAGTGGAAATTGGCGACCGACTACAGCGAAGGGAAAGAGTTCGATGGCTGCCACTGGGTGGATATCGACAAGAACGGGTTCACAGCGGGGGACCTCCGTTTCGATTTTGCGTATATCACCATCCACGGGACGCCCGGGGAGAACGGGGTGCTGCAAGGTTATCTGGACCTGATTGGGATGCCATACAGTTGTTGCGGAGTACTGGCGGCAGCCATGACTTTTGACAAATATACGTGCAACCACTACCTGCACGCCTTCGGGCTGAATATAGCAAAGAGTATCCTGCTGCGCGAGGGTGATAGTATCACCGATGAACGTGTGGAGAAAGAGATTGGTTTGCCGTGTTTTATCAAGAGCAACGTGGGGGGGTCCAGTTTTGGATGTACCAAGGTGAAGACGCGGGAGCAGATCCAGCCAGCCATCCAGGCGGCGTACGCAGAGGGTAACGAAGTGATCATAGAGCGCTTGATGAGCGGTCGTGAGGTGACCTGCGGAGTATATAAGACGTCTAAACGTGCCGTTGCTTTTCCGGTGACCGAAGTGGTGACAAGCAACGAGTTTTTCGACTATGACGCCAAATACAACGGACAGGTGGACGAAATCACGCCTGCACCTATTCCTGCCGGGCTGTTCCGCGCCATTCAGGACCTGACTATGCACATCTACGACATAATGGGCTGCAGGGGTATTATCCGTACCGACTATATCCTGGAGCCGGTCAGCGAGCCCGACAACGCGGACAAGCACATAGTGGATGGTTACAAAATCATGCTGTTAGAGGTGAACACCACGCCCGGCATGACCGCGACCAGTTTCATTCCGCAGCAAGTACGTGCGGCAGGATTGGATATTAAGGACGTATTAACGCATATCATAGAAAATGATTGATATCAACCAAGCAATAAGCAGCCTGAGTTGGCAACGCGAGCCGTATGGACTGTACGCGCCTATTGCCTACGCTCTGGAGGGTGGAGGGAAGCGACTGCGTCCCACGTTGGCGCTGATGGCATGCCGTATGTTCGGGGGAGACGAAGAAAAAGCGCTGCCAGTAGCACTGGCGCTGGAGATTTTCCACAACTTCACACTGCTGCACGATGACGTGATGGACCAAGCCCCCGTCAGACGGGGACGCCCGACGGTGCACGTCCGCTGGGACGACAATACCGCCATACTGAGCGGCGACCAGATGATGACGGAAGCGTATGTTCAGTTGGAGCAAGTAGAGCCGTCGTTGCTGCCACGCGTACTTCATTTGTTCAATGCCATGGCTACCGACATCTGGCGCGGACAACAATTAGACATGGAGTTTGAGAAGCGGGAGAAGGTCAGCGTGGACGAGTACATCGAAATGGTGCGCCTGAAAACGTCGGTTCTGCTGGGTGCCGCCCTGCAATTAGGTGGACTGATGGCGGGTGCCTCCGAAAGCGACCTGACGCTGCTTTACCGGATAGGAGAGCGGATCGGGCTGGCGTTCCAGATACAAGACGACGTGCTGGATGTGTGGGGCGATGAGCGCACATTCGGCAAACGTATCGGCGGCGATATTGTGCAGAACAAGAAATCGCTCGTTCAGATTCTTGCCTTGGAGAATGCCAATCCCGAGCAGCTGCGGGAACTGCGCCGGTGGATAGACATGAAGTGTTTTGACGAAGAGCAGAAAATCGCCGAGGTCACCGCGCTGTATAATGCCATCCGGGTACGCCCGATGTGCGAAGAACGCGAAGCGCAATACACGGAGCAGGCGATGAACGACATCATGCTGTTGTCCGTCCCGCAGGATAAGAAACAAGAACTTATCGACATCACCCGCAAATTGTTGAACCGTAAGAACTAATACACAGATATGCCGTACCGTAGATTTCCGACCACCGACAGTACCCGCCTGCACGCACTGCAACGCGCCGTGGAAAAGGCGAGCGAGGCCGATTTCACCGACCAGGTCATTTCATATAGAACCCTCTCCGAGGCACAGAAGTTCCTGATGATTTTTGAGAACCAGGTTACCCAGTACCACTCCAATTTCCAGTCCAAGGTCTCCGCCAACAAGCAGTACCGTCATGTGGTAGGCAGAGCCCGAATGTACATCAGCCACTTCATCCAAGTGCTGAACATGTCCGTGATGCGTGGCGAGATAAAAAAAGACGTCAAGACCCTGTACGGCCTGGACCCGAACAAACACGTACTTCCCGACCTGAGCACGGAGGAAGCGCTGCTGGAATGGGGCAAAAAAATCATACAGGGGGAAGAAGAGCGTATCCGTCAAGGCGGGTTCCCCATCTACAATCCCAATATCACGAAGGTGAAAGTGTATTTCGACATGTTCTGCGAGCAGCAGAGTTACAAAGAGATGCACGAGAAGACCACCACGCGCGTCTATGAGGACCTGGGTGAACTGCGCCGCCGTGCCGATGAGATCATCATGGATATATGGAACACCGTGGAGGCGCACTACAAGGACCTGTTGCCCTATGCGCGACTGATGGCATGCAAGAGTTACGGTCTGATATACTACTACCGGACTGGTGAAAAGAAACTCACGCCGGACACGGACAAGGAGATTATCCGTAATCACCAGATGCAACCGGAACTAAATTTGGAATAACATGTTATTTGCCAGTCAGATATATGATTTTCTCCGCAAACTGCCCTCACGGCGATTGAAGAAGGAGAAGGAAGAGATGAGAATGATCATGCGCCAGCGTATGCAGCGCATGTCAGCCGAAGAGAGAGTTGCAATGAGTGAACATATATGCCAACGTCTGCGCGACAATGACGTGTTCCGTGAGGCAAAGGTGGTGATGATGTTCTATCCCATCCTGAACGAGCCGGATGTGCGCCCCCTGATGGAAGAGTTCTACCAGAGCAAAACCATCCTGTTGCCGGTAGCGCACCGCAAAGATATCGAAATGCGCCGCTACACCGGCAAGGAGTGCCTGCACCGAGGGAAGTTCGGCATTCCGGAGCCCCAGAGCAACACGTTTACCGGTACACCGGACTTGATCATACTGCCCGGAGTTGCTTTTGACAAGAAAGCCAACCGTTTGGGACGAGGCGGAGGATATTACGACCGTTTCCTGCACCACTTCCACCATGTGCACAAGTTTGCCGTGGCGTATGATTTTCAGATAGTGGACAAGGTGCCTATGGCGCATTCCGATGTGCAATTGGACGCGGTGTTCACAGTTGGCACAGAATTTGTCCGGAAATAATGCGGGCAACTCCTACACTCCTAAAAAACATGATTCGATTCAAGACATATTACCTCCTGTTCGCGCTGCTCGGGCTACTGATAGTGCCGGGCTGCGAAAAGAAGACCGAAGTGAAAACGCCGTCTTCTGAGACCAAGTTGACGGCAATCGTTTTTGCAGCCAATGATAGTTTTCCCGGGTTGAAAGACGCTGAGTTTAAGGTGGACTTCAGCTCAGATACGGCTATTGTTTACAACCCCGACTCGTTGCCGGTAGGGACGCGTATTGACTCTGTTGTCGCCACGTTCTATTTCAGTACGAACATTGGATATGCGCGGTTCTGGTCCTACCTGGACACCACCATTATTCTGACGTCAGACACGCTGAACTTCACCCCGCAGCCGTGCTACCTGCACGTTGTGTCAGAAGACATGAAGCACGAGCGCGACTACAAGATCTACGTCAACGTCCACACGGTGGATCCCGACCTGTATGTATGGTCCCGTACCCGCGAGCACCTTATTCCCCAGAACTGCGATGTACATGCGGAGAACCTGCGTGACACGGTACTGCTATTCACCCATGATGGTATATCGACTGCGCTGTATCGTTCTACAGACGGCAAAGAGTGGAGCGGACCGGTACAAGTGACCGGACTGCCCAGGGGGGTCAATATCCGTCAGATTTGCAAGGGCAAAGACCTGCTCTATTACGCCGAGGGGCAGACACTATATACTTCGCTCACCGGCGCAGAGTGGACGGCAGTGAACTGCTCGGGATTAGGGCTGAACATGCAGAGCGCGCTGTTCTATTACAACGACTCGGTGTGGACGCTCGCCAAAGATATGACGACCAACGAGTTGTGGTTCACCACCATGAAGGAGGGGAAACTGCCCGCCAAACAGATGCAGATAGGTGTCCTTAACCGTTATTGCAGAACAGCGGGTGAACGTTTCCCTGTATCGGACTTCAGTGCCATCACTTTTATCGGGCAAAGCGGTCGCAGACGTGCTATGGTCATGGGCGGATACGATACAGAGGGACAGCCGCTTAACAGCCGTTGGAACCTGGAATGGGTGGACACCGACACGACTGCCGGCTACTACCGCCTGGAGAACTTCACCATAGAGCAGCCAGAGTTCTCAGCCATCACCGGTGCCGCATTGGTTTGGTACGACTACAAAATGCTGCTCTTCGGTGCTCTGGAGAACGGTGCCACCATCACGCAACACCCTGTGCTGGAGTCTATTGACGAGGGTATGAACTGGACCGTTCCCGACTCGGCGCAGAACAAACTGCCGGAGGAGTTCACCACTCGCCAGCGCCAAGCTATAGTTATCACGAAAGACAAGGCAATCCTGCTGATAGGCGGGCAGAACCACACCACCTCCTTCACGGACGTATGGCGCGGCAAGAAGAACTCGATAGACTGGTACTAACCTTACCCGTAACGGGAAGATAGAGGGGGTGCTTACCTTTGTGGTGGGCGCCCCCTCAACATATTAAAAATCAGCCAAGAGTACTGCTAAAAATAGTGGTCTTGTAATAAGCATTCCGGGGCAAGTGAGCAAAAACAGGGCACTTAGAGTTAGGAAAGGTTATTCTTTGATAACATAGTAATACGTTGGAAATAAAGTAGTTGAGACATGTTGGTTATTGAACGGGGAGGGGTGACGGAGGGCGAAATTTTGCTCACCCTTCGGAGAGGGTAAGCAGACCGTTCGAAGAAGGTATACACATAGTCTCCTCTCCTTGGGGAGGAGGGGCGAAAGGTTCGATGGCGAGATTTCGTTATATCGAGATGGCGTTATATCGAGATTTCGACTAAAGGCCGCAGGCAAATTGAGGGGGGATTAGTTGTAACGCAAAGCAGCGAGCCGAAAAGCCCGCTGCGTTATGCAAATACAACCAACGGCCCCCATCATGATGAGAGCCGTCAAGTTTTATTCTAAAGTTACACTCTGATAACTTGTATTATACCAATTGTAACCAGCGCCTATTTGTATCGTTCCGGAGGTCGGCAAACTTGGGATATATGACTTAGCAATGCTAATTTCCAGATAATAATCATCACTATTAGAATTCGAGGACGTGTTCGGATTCAAGCCATAAGCATTAATTGTTACGCTTGTCGACTCGCCATTAATCGTAGCCGTTGAGATGGCACCATCTACACAAGTTGGTTTATCTCCACTATTATTATCGGCATTTGTAAACGGCTGAAAAATAACTGTACAATTTGCCCTAGACAGATTATCAACAGATAGAGTTCCCGAATCATTCCATTTAAATGCAAGTGAAAGATCATTTCCTGTGTTCATCCTATTCTTTCTTAAGACAAGGTAGAAATAAAGATTATCTTCATCGGAATAGAACTTCCAGTCACGAATTCTGTCTGTACCGGTACTTCCTAACGGCGTGATAGCAGCCCAATCAGACATATTTCCATCAATTGAAATAGAAACAGACGGAGTATAAGAAGGCATTGGATACGGGAACTTATGAGTAACAACGGTTATAGCCTGTGTGGAACAATTGAAGATAATATCTTTCGTACCATTAATTTCGTTAGTGAACTCCCAATTACTTGCAGGATACCACGCATCCGTTTTCTTGTTATGGATTTTAAATTGATCTCCGGCAACGAAAGTGAAACCTGATAAAACACAATAGTTCCCGTCAGTCATCATGGGCACATCTTGCCAAGAGCTACCACCGATAGTACCATGGAATGTCCACTCATCGTCATCTTGTACGAATTTTTCATAAGCAGTAACGTTCACTGCCGGCATAACAAGCAGGTCTGCGCGCCTGAGGCTAGACTGGGCTTTCGGAGTCTTGGACCAAACAGTAACGCCATTATCGTCTATAATCTGAAAAGTCAGTTTAGGTGTGGTGAGTTCAGGAACAGGGAAAATCCAAGAAAACGCACCGCTGCTCTTCCATGTGTTGAGGGTGATGTTGTTCAAGGTTGTATTCTCTGCGGCATCCAAGGTCATCGGGTCCGTGCCGGCATTGGCAGGGTTTACATGGAAATCTCCAGTGATTTGTTTTCCCTCTACAGACATTTTAACCTTATAGGTGCCGGAAACAAGATTGTTCACCGTCAGCTTCACAGCAGCGCCTACGTGCTTGAAGGAGATTTCATTCGAGTTATCAATAGATGCCACCAGAGGAGTCAGCATCTTATTATTGTCATAACTCCAATATGCGCTGGGAAGCTTGAAGTACATGGTTCCTTCGTACACATTATTGTAAGTAGAGCCTGTACCTTGCCAAGGGAAGAAGGCTACCTTGGCATCAGACGGCTCATACTCTCCGGAGGCTCTTGTAAAAGTACCCTCTGTGGTTCCCCCACCATCAGAGAGAATAAAGTCTTGGTTGTTGGCATCATTCCAATTAGGGAAATAGATGCCTATATGATCTCCTGCACTCCAGACCAGCTGATTGCTCTCATTGATCGTGGCTTTGGCGATGCCGGAAGAAGCGGCGGCGCCTCCTGTATTGCCATTACTCGTGGGCTGCTCAATAGAGGCCTTGAAAGTAAAAGCATCTGTTTTCTGTTCGTTGTTGATAGGCGCATTTTTTTCTTGGCAAGAAACAAGAGCCAATGCAGCAAAAACTGCGAAATATACAATTTTTTTCATTACAGAATCTTTTTTATGTAGGTTAATATTCGTCTTCATCCCATGAACCATCAATCGATCTCATGGCTTCCGCACTGCTGGTGAGAATGTCCTGAAACTGAATCGGAACGATTTCCGATTTAGGTGTTTGATAAACTTTTTTCATACAAATATAGATTTATAAGTTACTAATTACACACAAAAAGAGCTATGCGCGGGGGTGGCGCACAGCCCGAGGGAAAAACATGAAAGCAGAGAGGGTATTTTTACCCCCCCCACGAGATTAGGCGAGAAGCCGAAAGAGGTAACTCGGGAGAATGGTATATGAAAAGGTAAGGCGACATAGAGCACATACTTTCAATTCGGTGTGCAAAGTTACAACTTTTTGCACAAAATAGGCTCAAAAGGAAATATGTTTTTGAGCATAATGTGCAGGAAGGTTCACTTAGTTTGCTATTTTTCAAAGCGTTGAGGAATTTCGTCCAAACGGAAAGAGTGTTTCGGAGGGTTTCGAAAAGAAGAGGAGCGGTGCAAAGTGCCATCTTAGACCGCATTTTGGTGCAAATTAGTAGAGAAATGCGGTGTAAAGTGCCACCTTAGACCGCAAACAGAGAGTGGCGCTAAGAATTGAGGGCAAGCGTGACACAAATGCAGGAGGAAAACAAACAAGCGGAGCCGTGTGGCCCCGCTTGAATTATTATCGCTAAAGGGAATCAATCCCAAATGCTGCGACGCCGGTCAGGAGCTTGAGCGTTCCAATTTCCGGTGGTCTTGGTGTCACCTATGCCAATACTGGCAGTAACAATATCGTTGTTGTTCACGCGAACAACGTGCAGTTGAGCTTCAATATACTGTTTCATAAGGCAAATAATTTACAATTTGACAATTTAACTTTATTGACTATTGATTCATTATGATTATTTAGCGAACAACCGCGCCAGTAGCGTCGTAAACAACACCGTTCTTGCGGATGAAGAGTTGCCCGTTTTGGATGAACTTAACAGCAGTTTCGTTGCCCTCAATGCCCTCGATGTTGGTGGCGTTTGCAATGATGCGGAGAACGGGAGCAGGACTCGGGTTCTTAACCAAGCTGATGTACGCTTTGTATTGAGCCACGTCAGCGGTAGCTTCCTCTGCTAACAAGTGGAACTCGTTATCCATGAGAATAAAATAGTCATTGTCTCCGTTAACAGCGAGATGAGCCGCCTCTGCCGCCAAATTGCCTACGAAGTTGTTGACAACAACCGGATCGTTTACTTTGCCGCCAACCAAGTCGAATTCGTAACTGCCATCAGCCGCTGCCTTCACCAAGTATGCCTTACCGGCACCAATTGCGCTTTCGCTCTGCAGTGAAACATATCCGCCAGCGATGGAAGCGATGGAGTAAGCCTCGACACCTGTGGGCAGTTCCATAGTAGCATACGGCAGACAGAGGGTGCTCCAGTTGGCACTGAGAGTAGCGTTGTGATTATTCGGCTTCACATACAATTTGCCATAATACCAACCATTGTTGAGTTCGGGATGATCTTCACCGGCAGGCTTGAAGTAGATGGTTTTAGTACCGGCGTGGTCAGCCTCGATAGCGTAATTTCCAGCAGGAGAAGCAGGATACCAAGAAGCGATAGCATTGTCCACGATAGAAACAACCTTGAACTCGTCACCAACAGTAAGCGTAAAGTCGATATACCATTCTGCATCATTCTCAGGATTTTGGGTAAGCTTACGCTCAGCTGTCAAGTCAGCAACTGTCCAACTCTCCTCACCGCCAAAGTTGCCTACGAGGTAGTAGCCGTCAGCGAGCGGAGCCGCAGGAGCCACATATGCAGACCAAGTACCTGCATCCCAAGCGGTGATAGTAAAGAGGTTGTTAGCACTTCCATCAATAAGTGTCAGGTTGCCTGTTTGGTTCCATTTACTTCCCCAATTTGGAGTAACTGCTGAAGCATCCAGGCGGACAAAAATCAAGTGAGAATACCCTGCAGGAACGGTGCCGGTATAAATATTTGTTTCATTTTCTGCCAATGCTAAGAAGTCGGACCATTGTTCAGGTTTGCCCGGTTCATAGGCATATATAGCATATTTCGCGCCGTCTGCATTCCACATACCAGGAGCGAGGTAAACAGTAGTTGCGGTGCTGGGAACAGCCGGGAACCAACGCGGGTCACCGAGATTGTCACCGTCGGTAGCAGCGCCAAGAGCAGGAGATCCTTCAGTAAGAGTAAAGTCACCATTTGCAGCGTCGGCGAAGAGAGGGTCTTGATCTGCAATAGGAGCTGTTAATGTTATATCATCTGTTCTGTGATTTGGTGTATTAAATACCAAGCAATTAGAAACAGAACCACCATAGAGTTGAGTAGCTCTTGCTGCATAGCGACCATCGGGGAGAGTCTCCGGATTTACAAAAATACAATTCGTAATTGTATTGTTGGTAGATTTACGAGAATCTATAACGCCATACGTATTATTACTTGGTTTCGTAATATTGTAGAAGGTACAATGATCAATCCTTGTTTCAATATCCGAAGTAACACTGTTACCAACATTTTCAACTTCAATGCAGCCATAGTCGGGTATTGCAAAATTAGCAAAAGTAGAATTCGTGACAATTAACTGGTCGCAAGTATTTGGAGCACTCGCTGCTTTATGGCAACGAATTGCATTATTATTGCCATTGTGGAAATAGCAATTGTTAATTTTAATGGAATTAATATGTTTTCCAGACTCTACGCGAATGAAAATATTATTATTATTGCATAATTCACATCCTTCCAACTCCAAACTATTTTCGGAATTATCATAAACTCTGAAAAAATAACTATAGTTACCTTGGGAAGTGCCATCAAACTTAACACCTATTATTTTAACATTAGCAGAATTTTGAATCTTAATATACGTATATACATTCACAACAGGATGAGCACCATCAGCGGCCTTTACTTCCAAACTTTTGTTAAAGTCGATGTAATTGCCAGACTCATTATAAGTACCATCAGCAAGAACTAAAACATCTCCTGCAGAAGCGGCTGAGATGGCAGCTTGAAGAGTAGCTGTTCCAGGACTTACACTTACCGTTGCAGCATTAGCTGCGAATGCTACCAGCATTGCAGCAATAAAAGTAAAGATTTTTTTCATAATATTAAAAATTTTTTGTTCATAAATATTCTAAGTTTCTATTCTAATGAATAAGAGCCAACGTGCATTTAATAAAGCCAATGTGCTTTGAGGTACTGCGGGTGCAAAGTTACTGCTTTTCGAACAAAAAAGGAACGAAATAGATTATGTTCTTCAACATGTTTTCCGAACAAGCAGTATAAGTGCACCATTTTTAGCGTGTTACAGAAAGAGGTAGAGCCTCAAAGAGTGTTTCGAAATGTTTCGTTTCCCGGAGGTCACAGGCGGAGCATAGGCGACCTTAGGCAGTCCTTAAGCAATCATAGGCGGACCTAAGAGATCATAGAGTTCTTAATCCATGCGACTGCAACCCATACAGGTAAAATATCTTTTGGGGGATCGTATGGGTTGCAGCCGCAGGAAGGGGTTACTCTACAATGACACCGAGGGCGTTGTAGGTTCTGCCGTCCTTACGGATGAAGAGTTGCCCGTTGCGGATGAACTTCTCTCCCTCACGGACAGTGGTTTTGGTGGAGAGGTTCTGCAGTCCGGACGGCAGTGAGTGTGGGGTGTTACGCTTGATCTGCATGGTGTTGAGGAGCGTAGCATTGCCGTTGGAGTCAGCCGTGTAGGAGTTGAGTTCGATGCAGTCACTCTTGACGGTGAACTTGGTGAAGGACGGTGCTCCGGGTTGCCCGAACATGCCGGTGAAGAGGTCGAAGTAGTTGGTGACCTTGTGCTTGCTGTACTCGTCCTCCATCTTCTGTCGGGTGTAAGGATAATACCGTTTGCGTCCGCAGGTAGCACCGATGAAATAGAGCGTTCCCTGGTCGGTTATGAACGTACCTCCCTCCTTGCCTGTCATGTTGGTGTTGGTGTTGACGGGTACAGTCTGCACATCGGAGAAGGCATTGGCGACCACGGTTCGGGTGTCGGGGTCAACGGGACCAATGACTTCGTAGCAGTGGTCGTGTCCCTGAATGGCGAGGTCGATTTCACACTCCTTGAAGATAGGTAGCATGAATTGGCGGAAGAGCGGTGTCTCGGAGTCCACGGAGTGTCCGGATCCGGAGAAGATATTCTTGTGCGCCAGAGTGACACGGTACTTGGTGTTGGGATGGAGTGCTATCTGCTCGCGGAACCAGTTCGCGACATCGTTGGTGAGGTAAGTTGAGGCGAGAGAGGACTCATTGTCACTGCTACCCTGTGCACGCCACCAGTCCTGTAACGAATAGACGAGGAAGAGGACGTCTCCATAGACGAAGCTGTAGGTAATACCGTGGAACTGCGGTTTGGTGGAGGCAGCGGAATAGAATCCCCAGTCGGTGTTGAAGTGGTAGTCGTAGTTGAGGTTCTCGCTGTCGTCGTGGTTGCCATCGGTAGGTACGATAGGCATCTGCATGATGACCGGCCGGATAGACTCTTCGAACCAGCGTTCCCATTCCCATTCGCTGTTCTGTGCCGTGCCAGTCTCGACGAAGTCACCGGGGAAGAGGCAGAATCGTGCATCGGGAGCCGTTGCCGCAGCGGCGGTAGCACACCAGCGTGCGTTGTTGACGTACTCGGCATCCTGGATATGACTGTCGGTCATGTAGAGGAAGGAGAACTCGCCCTGGTCGGTATCCTGCGTCTTGAACTGCGCAATGGGGCTCCAGTGCCCCTCGTACCCAACGCGCCAACTGTAGGTAGTGCCGGGCGTGAGGTTCTCCGCCAGTGCTTTGTGGCTGATGTAGCGGAACTTGGTGCGTGTAGGCAAAGCCGCTGCTTTGGCGATGCCGGAAGTGGAGACAGCGTAGTTCAGTTCGGGTGTCTGTGTAGGTGTAGCAGCGACAGTGAGTACGCCGTTGTTGGAGGCGAAGTCGGCAGCCGTAGCATTTGCCATGGGCAGCAACTGAACACTACCCTCGGTAATGCCGTCGTTGGGGAACCAACAGAACGCCATACGCGTGGGGGGGGGACCATTGATGTTCGCCACCATGTTGTAGGGTTCCTCTTTGTTTACGAGGTTACCGATCGCCACAATCATGTCGGCTATCTTGGCGTTCAAAGTGGAGAGGTCGCTCTCGGGATTGAGGCTGTCGATACGAGCCGCCTCTTTGGCTATGAGGAAAGGAATATAAGAGGGAACGGTGAAGTCCTCTGCCTTGAACAACGTGTCGGCAATCAAAACCTCGGTTGGGTATTTCTTGGGCGGGATAGGGGTGATGATGACGATAGCGGTGTCGGTGAAATTGCCCTCCTGTGTAAAGACGTGGGCGGTGGTCTGTCCCACACTGACGCCGGTGACGGCACCATTGTGGATAGTAGCCACGGCTTCGTTGTCAATAGACCACGTGACGCGTTTGTTGTTGGCGTTGGCGGGTAGGATGAGTACTGAGAGCGTGCCGGACTGTTCCTGCACCACCCAGATTGTATCCTGAATGATATCCACTCCTGTTACGGATACAATGGCAGCGTTGGGGTCGAACTCGTACGCGCCAATGTCGGAAGCCGTTCCCTTGGGTCGTGCCACTCCGTTGATGTCCGTAGCGGGTGCATGCGTTGCATCAGCAAGGTTGAGGAGTGCTACAGAGGCATCGGTGAGAGAGAAGTCGGCATTCCGCATAGCGGCTATTTCGCCTGCATTGGTAGGGATACCGACGAAGTTGGTCGGGTTGCGGAAGTTGGGTCCTGCCGGGTCGGTGTTATTGGAGCTGAGTGTGAGGCTGATATATGCCGCACTATTGCCGAATCCCTGATCTGCTACATTGTGGGAGGAGGCAGTATTGGAAATATAGTTGACGGGATCAGCAAATCCATCCTGCGCCTGATTGCCCCAGAAGACGGAGTTATATACTTCGCTATCGGCATGGATTCCTGCGTACTGCAGACCATAGTTATTGCAGACGGTGCAGTTGATAACTGTTCCACCGGGGTTATAAATACCGCCGGAGGCAGGCCATCCGGAGATGGTGGTGGCATTGTTGTGGATGACGCAGTTGCGAATTGTACCCGAGTCGTTCCGGATAGTGCCATACTTGCCCTGGCAGCCACGGATGACGCAGTTCTCGATGAGTCCGCCTTTGTTGCGGATAGCACCGCCGGAACTGGTGGCAGAACATAGTTCGATGAGACAGTTGCGAATAATAGGCTGCACTCCTGATGAGCCCATAGATACGTTGATACCACCGCCATTGGAACCTGAGCAGTTGAGAATATGGCAGTTGGTGATTGCCATGTTTCCGCGAAGGAAGACAGCGCCGCCTTCCTGAGAGTGGTTGGCGTTCTGGAGTGTGAGTCCGTCGATGACAATCAGCTGGTCAGGATCAGCGTCGTACTTAACTATAATCCATTTGCCTTGGTCGGTGCCATCGATGATTGTTTCGTACATCTCGATGTCGCGTTCCCCCGTAGTGGCGTTGTATCCGCCGAGAATAGTCTGTCCGCTACTTACGGAAAAGGCTTGGTAGTACGTACCTTCGGCGATGAAGATGGTGTCACCCGCAGGTACACCCCACACAGCGGTCTGGATGGTGGCGAAGGCGTTAGCCCATGATTTGCCGTCCAGACTGTCATCGCCGTCAGGCTTGACGTACTTGTTGCTTGCTGACGCGCACAGCGTGGCTGTACAGAGCGTCAAGAGGAGTAGAAATCGCTTCATATAGACAATTTGTTAATTAGTTGATGCCGGGTGCGGTGTGAGGACGAGTACGAACGACGCGCATGGTGTTGAAGAGTGAGACGTTGCCCTCGTCATCGTCGGCGGTGTAGGAGTTGAACTCAAGGCAGTCGTCCTTGACGGTGATTTTGGTGAACGAAGGTCGCTCGGGCTGTCCGAACATACCGGTGAAGAGGTCGAAATAGTTGGGTACGTCGTGCTTACCGTTCTGGTAGTCGGACTCCATCCGCTCGCGACTATGTGGGTAGTATCGTTTTCTGCCGCAGGTTGCCCCAATGAAATACAGTGTACCGTCATCGGTACAATAGGTACCTCCCTTGTATCCTGTGCGGTTCTTATTGTCATTGACGGGCACTTCTTCGCGGTCGAAAATCGCGGAGAGGATAGGGGTAAGGCTGTCGGGGTTGACTGGTCCGATGACCTCGTAAGTATGGTCATGCCCTTGTAGTGCGACGTCAATCTGGCATTCTTTCATGGTAGGCAACATACATGCCCGGAAGAGCGGTGGCTCCTCGTCGGTGGAGTGGTCGGAGCCGGAGAAGAGGTTGAAGTGTGCAAGGGAGAGTCGGTACTTGGTGTCGGGGTTCTCCGCCACCTTCATGCGGAACCACGGTCCGACGTGGTCGGTGAGGTAAGTGGAGGTTTTGTTCACGTAGTTGTAGTCTTCGCGCCAGAAGTCCTGCATGGAGAAGACGAGGAAGAGGGCGTCACCATAGACGAAATTATAGACTATACCTTCGAATTGCGGCTTGCGCGTGATGGTATAATTGAAGTCGTTGTCGGTGTTGAAGTGGTAGGTATAGTTGATATTGGGGCTGTCGTCGTGGTTTCCATCGGTGGGGACGACAGGCATCTGCTTGATGACGGGTTCGAGTGCCTCTTCGAACCATCGTTCCCATTCCCACTCGCTGTTGGCGACCGTACCATCCTCGACAAAGTCTCCGGGGAAGACGCAGAAGCGTGCCTCGGGAACGGTCTTGACTGCCGCGAGAGCACAACGTCGTGCATAGTGGATATACTCGGGGTTCATGATATGGCTGTCGCTCATGTAGATAAAAGAGTATTCGCCCTGATTGTTGTCCTCGGTACGGAAACGCGCGATGGGACTCCAGTGCCCCTCGTATCCACAACGCCAACTATATTCGGTGCCGGGTGTGAGGTCAGTCGCCAACGCCTTGTGGCTGATGTATTTGTACTTGAGGTTTTTCGCCAAGCCAGAGAAAGCGACGATGTACTGACAGATGCCAGTGTAGCGTAATGCTTTGGTTTGGGTAGCCTTGGCCGCGACCGTCTTGACGTTGCCTGCAGCGAAGTCCGCCTCGGTAGCGTCCGCCTTAGCGATGAGTTGCACCTCCCCCTCGAAGATGCTGTCGTTGGTGAACCAACAGAATCCCATGGATGTCTTGGGGGCGCCGTTGATGGTAGCGACCATGCAGTAAGGCTCCTGCTTAGGAACCAGTTCCTTGATACGCTGCCTCATTGCCTCGAGGTTCTCCTCGGTAGGGTTGTTGGCACAGGCAAACTGCGCCAACTTGAACATCGTGTGGGATGGTACGGTATAGTCCGCTACGGTGTAGAGTGAGTCTGCGCGCTCCCACTCCGTGAGGGGTACATATACAGCGACGGTGTCGGAGTCATTGACCGGCGGCTCGATAGGCGGGACCGGCGGTTCGGGTTTGCATGCTGCCAAGGAGCCGCAAACGAATATCAGTAACAGATGGTAGAAGTGCTTCATATTTGTTTTATTTTTATTGTGTTTCTATTCCGTTTCTCACGGCTTTCTTTATCGTGTTGTTGTCGTGTCGTTGTCGTGTCTTGCAGCAACTTGTCAGTGTACAACCACAATGGTATTAAACAACTCTGTTTGCCCGTCAGGTAGGACCTTGAAGGACTGGAGCAGTAAACTATCCCTGCGTACGGTGACGCGGGTATAGGAAGGTGCACCGGGCTGTCCGAACATGCCTGTGAAGAGGTCGAAGTAGTTGTCCACCTTGTGGATATGTTTGGACGCATCCATTTCCTCACGCGTTAGGGGTGTGTACCGTTTGGCTCCACAAGTGGCTCCGATGAAATAGAGTGTGCCATCCTTGACGTTGTACGTACCTCCGCGTCTGCCGGTGATGTTGCGTAGCGAGTCAACGGGAACGATTTCCTGTCCTTTGACAGCGGAGAGGATAGGCTTGCGCGTGTCGGGGTTGACTGGTCCGATGACCTCGTAGGTGTGGTCATGCCCCTGTAGGATGAGGTCCATGTGACAGTCTTTCATTACGGGCAGTAGGGTTGCCCTGAGGAGAGGTGTCTCTTTGTCGCGCTGGTGGTCGGAGCCGGAGAAGAGGTTTTTGTGGACAAGCCCGACCCGCCATTTGGCATTGGGTGCCTCCGCCACTTGCCGCCTGAACCACCCGGCGAGGTCGCGCTGGAGGTACTCGGACGTAAGTGCCTCGTAACTATAATCGCCGCGCCAGAAATCCTGCTCGGAAAAGGCGATGAGTTGAAGGTCACCATAGGTGAAACTATAGTTTATTCCGGCGAATTGCGGTCGCACGCGGGTCTGTGCATTGAAAGATGTGTCGGCATTGAAATGGTAGGTATAGTTGAGTAGTGGTGAGTCGTCGTGGTTGCCGTCGGTGGGAACGATAGGCATGAGCATGAGGACAGGCTTGAGCGCCTCTTCGAACCAGCGTTCCCATTCCCATTCGCTGTTATTGTGCGTGCCAGTATCGACAAAATCTCCGGGAAAGACACAGAAACGTGCGTCTTTTTCGTTCCGTGCCACTGCTTCGGCACAGAGGCGGGCTGCGTCGATATACTCCCGGTTCTGGATATGGCTGTCGGTCATGTAGATAAAAGAGAACTCGCCCTGGTTGCTGTCCGCGGTACGGAAATGTGCGATGGGACTCCAGTGCCCTTCGAATCCCACGCGATAAGAATAGGCAGTGCCGGGAAGGAGGTTGGTTGCGAGTGCTTTGTGGCTGACGTATCGGAAAGCGGTGTTCTTATCCATGCGCGCCTTCTTGAGTATTCCGGATGAGGAGATGGCATAGTGTAGCGGCGGTGTGGTAGTGGGGGTGGCGGGAACGACGATGAGGTCTTTCCCATGAAAATCCGCGTCAGTTGCTTCGGGTCTTGGCAGAATCTGCACTTCGCCCTGATAGACGTTGTCGTTGGTGAACCAACAGAAAGCCATGCGTGTACGCGGGTCGCCATTGATATTAGCCACCATGCAATAAGGCTCGTCTTTTGCAACCAAGGTAGCGGTGTCGCTCAGCAGAAAAGCGATGAAAGAGGGGACGGTGTAATCCACCGAACGATAGACCTTGTCCCCCACCCTTTTCCGGCATGGGAAGGTGAGAATATCGGTAGGCAGGTCGGGGCGTGGTGAGGCAGGGGGCATGCAGGCTATCCGGTGCGTAGGCGCCCCTATGCGGTAGTCCGCCGCCAGCATGATATCCTCTTCCGCCGAGGTGATGGGAATGCCAACAAAAGTGGCGGGGTCGCGGAAATGGGGTCCGTCAGCCGCCTCGTTATCGGGTGACAGCCAAGGTTTCTCGAAGAAATGCTCCTCGAAGCCCTCGTCCGCCCGACTGGTGCCGGAAGTGCTTTCGTCGGAGACATAATTGGACGGGTCGACGAAGCCATACTCTGAGCGGTTTCCCCAGAAGGTGCAGTCATAGACCGAACTCTCGGAGTGAATGCCTCCGTATCGGTCGCCGTAACAGTTGGCTATGGTGCAGTGGATGAGTGTGCCGTCGAAGTTTGCCACTCCGCCTGCGTCCGGCCAGTTGTGTCCGGTGGCAGAGCAGTTATGGATAAGACAGTCTTCGAGTGTGGCTCCGAGCGCAGAGGCTTCGGGCAGGTTGCCCTTGATGAGGACTCCGCCACACTGCTCACCGCTACAGCCACGAACGACACATCGGCGCAACACCACTTTGCCCCTGAGCCATGCGGCACCGCCCCGCTGGTCGTGGCGTGCGTTTTGCAGGATAAAATCCTCGACCAGAGTAGGCAAGAGGCAATCGTCCTCGCAGGTAATGAGACGCTGGTGCAAATCGGTACCATCGAGTACGGTCTTGGCCGTGTGCGTACGGGTGCGGTTGTCAGGTTCGAACGCCATGCAACCTCCGAAGATTGTCACGCCGTCCTTTAGTGTTATCCCCTCGTGAAAAGTGCCTTCCTCGACGAACAGGGTGTCCCCCGCCCGACAGTTGTCCAATCCCAGACGAATGGTAGCCTGCGCCGTCTGCCATGATTTGCCATCATCGCCGTCAAACCCATCGGTGCGCACGTACCATGTTCTTGCCGACACAGGCAGAGCCAGCAGGCAGAACAAGAGTATGTGAAGACGAGGTTTCATTTGTCGTTCGTTTTCGTTCGCAGGCGCGGAGACCTGCAGAGACAATTATTTGGCACAGGCACGGAGAGTCGCGTACCCGGATCTTTTTTAACTCCAGCCGAACTGCTCGCGTCCTATGCGCTCGACCTCTTCGCGGGAAGTGAAGGCAGTAGTACCTCCGGCGGCGGTGGTGTTCACCGCACCGGTCATGTTCCCATATTGTTGGCAGAGGTCCAAGGGGTCTCCGGCAGCCAAGCGTGTGATGAATCCAGAGTTAAAAGAGTCCCCTGCGCCAATACAATCCACGACATGCTTGTTGAGCAGCGCAGGTTGCATGCGGTCGGGTTGTCCCTTGCGGATGAGGAGCGATCCCCGGCTGCCACACTTGATAACAGCAGCATTGGCGTATGGGCGTATTTTCTCCACCGCCTCTTCGAGCGTTTGAGCATGTGTGAGGCACTTGAGTTCGGTTTCATTGGGCATGAAGACGGTGAGCATAGGCAGTACGGCTTGGTAGTCCAGGTCCCATTTCTCCATAGGGTCCCATTGGGTGTCGAGGGAAGTGGTGACGCCGTTTGCTTTGCAGAGTTCCAAAATCATCATGAGGTCGCGCTTGACTCCGCTCTGCATGAAGATAGAGGATATATGAATATGTTTCGCCTCGGTGAAGACCTTGGGGTTGATATCTCCGAGAGACATGTAGTCCATGGCGCCCTGGTAGGTGAGGTTGGCACGGTCTTCGTCGTAACTCATGCAGATAGTGGCACCCGTGGCGTATTGGTCCTGCCGAATGAGGAAACGTGTGTCCACACCTTTCTTTTGGAGACTGGTCTCGACCAAATCGCCGAAACTATCATTGCCAATCATGCCGCAGAATGCCACTTTGGCTCCGAGCGCAGCAGCATTGGCGGCAAAGATAGCGGTGGAACTGCCCAAGGTGAGGGTCATCCGGTGTGCAAATTTCTCTTTGCCTATCTCGGGCTGACCATCTATCTGGTTGAGAATAAGGTCCACATTCAGTTCGCCTAAAGCGATAATATCAAATTTATTTAACATTTTGGCATTTACAATTTTATCGTTTATTTGTGCATTTAGAGGAAACTGCGGAAGAAATTCCGTATCATACCATTCCAACCTGTGGGATAGGCATGTTGCATCTCGGGGTAGAAATGGTACTCTTTCTTGCCGGCAGGCGTGAGGAGATTGTTGTAGGGTGCGATATTGGTGTGCGGCGGGCAAGTACCGTCCTGCAAGCCGCTGGTAGCCAATACGCCACAGGAGATACGCGTAGCCAGGTTTTTGGTATCGAAATAAGAGAGGAAGGCATACATCTGTTCGTCTGTCATCGTGCCTTTGTTCGCCTTGGCAGTCTCAGCAGGCCACGACACAATTCTAAAGTAATCAGGGTAGTCGCCGAGGAACGCCACATTGGGTGCAATGGCGGTGAAGGGATAGTCGCTAAGTGCAGCGGCAGCGTAACTGAGTGCTCCTCCCTGGCTGGATCCCTCGCCAAACAGGCGGGTCATGTCGCTTGACTGACGTGTAGCCATGAATCGTACCGCCTGCACGCAATCCATGAAAGCCCCACGATAGTAATAACTATCCTTATCGCCGAAATGATAGGCAAACCAATCGCCGTAGATGTTGACACAATCCTCAGTAACGCCCGGGTTCTGCGTGGAGGCGGGCCGATTGTTGAGATATTGTCCACGGTGGGATAGGTAGAACTCGGCAAACTCGGCAGAACTGCCGCCATCGGGGCACTCGCATTTGCTTTTACTGCCCTGCGTGTCGTAACCGTAGAAGTGCATGATGACAGGATGTTGCTGCCCGTCTTGAGGCTCGCAGTAATATCCGCGGATAGTGACCGGTTCGCCCGTGAGACCGTCCGGAACAGAATGCATTTCGACCAAATATACTTTTCTTGCGGCAGTGCTCTTAGTGGTGATCTCTGTCAATTGTGCGTGCATGTCCAATGTATCCAACTGCGCTTTGGCTGTTGCCCAGAAGTCGTCGAAGTCGAGCTGTTTATCAGGTGCGGAGACAATATCGAACGGGTCAATACCGAACATGAACTGCGCGCGTGCCAGTTTGCCATTGACCACGCAGGTAGCCCGGTAAAAGCCGGGGCTGAGGTTGTCCGAAGTAGTCATGACGAAGTCCTGCGTAGTAGCACCTGCAACAGTAACGCTATCGGCAATTGTGCCCACAGTCTGCCACGTGTCAGTGACGAGTTTGATTTTTGCCTCGACCTTGACCGCCGCTTTGTTGGGATTTTCAATACGAATAGTGATTGCCGGTTTACCGCTGTATATCCAGTTCTCCGTAACAGGCACAGAGAGTTTGAGCAAGGACAAATCGGGCTGCTCTACAATCGTTGAATCCGAAGTTTGCTCTTCGTCAGGCCCGGAATTTGGGTCATTCCGGGGCGTGCACTTGCAACAACACGCCCCCAGAACGACCGCTAACACAACACACAAACTAAAAACATTCTTTTTCATAGCTCACCACAAATAATTGACGATTGGACAAACGATTGACAATTGACAATTGATAATTATTTCAGGTAGTCGTTTAGGTTTACTATATTGAAGGCATTATAATACTTGTCCATATTATGCTCGATACGCATGAGTACCACTTCTTCCGCCTGAATGCCAAGCCGCTGAAGGTTGTCGTACAGCATTTGTCGAGCCACCAGTGCCTCGGGTTTCTGCCAAATATACCGGCAGCCGGTCTTAACAAGCCAGAGTTGGCGCTCGGGTGTGCAGTCCTTGAGGTCCTTGCCCACCTCGTCGCCATGCAGCCATTTTTTCCAGCGTCCGGATTCGTACACGCATTGCCAGAGAACTTGGGTCATGCGGCTGAGTTGTGCCACTTTGCCCTCGGCGTGGAGTTTTTTCTCCTCTTCTTCGAGTTCAGCCAGTGCATCATACTCGTTCATAGTGAACTCGGGTCCCACATTGGCGGCGCCCATACCCGCCTTGGGATAGTCCTCGGGGTTGTCCACGTCGTCGGAGTAGTGTCCCTTGATATAACTGCCGTAGGGGCGTACCTTGGCGGTAAGTTTTCGTGCTACGTCTGCATCGAAGAAAGTGGTGTGGAGGTCTGTTCCCACTTTGCCCACGATGAAACAAGGCCAAACATCGTCCAGTCCCACCTCGTGGAGTCCGGCTTTGAGTCCCTCGAGGAAGGTGTCGAACGTTTTCTCGTCAGCGAGTCCGCCATGTACCTCTTCGGTGCCCACTTCGTAGGAGATGGGAGCGATACCATGTGCTTTGCGGAAGTTCTCGGCGTGGAGAATCAGTTCCACCGTACGTTTTACGACCACGTGAATATCGATGATTTGTCCTTTAGGAAGGAAAATATCCACAGTGGGGTCCACGTGAATGAGGTCGTAGCCGGCAAGTATAGCCGCCTCGTAACTCTCCTTGACCCCTTGCATTGCACGCTCGGTATCCCAACGTTCGATAGACTGTTTGTCCTTGAGCCATGGTCCACCATGGTCAATAGCCACCACATAGGGTCCTGTGTAGTGCACGGCAGCGGCTTCACGGGCAAGAATCTTGGTAAATTCAGCCTGTGTCATGCCGGTGTATCCGCCGTCGCAGTCCACTTGGTTGAGTGTAGTGGCGAAATAGATAGGCGAGTTGTTGCGCTTGGCAGCGCGGAATGACGCCTTAATTACCGACAAGGAGTTCGGGCATGCAGCAAACAAGGTGCGGGGTACTCCGGTTTTTTGCTTCAGTTCCTCCATTACGCGGAGGATATTTTCTGTCTTTTTCATATTGTTTTTAGACATTTAGAATTTTGCGAGAGAGCGAAATGGCGGCAGTGCAAGGAGGTTATTCATAGATAGTGACACCTTCCACAACGCGGTGGATATTGCCGCTGACGGATGGAGCGTCGGGGTTGAGATTGTGCGCCAGAGAAGCGTAGTAGCCCAGTAGTTGACCGACCAACACATAAGGTACGATACCGTAGAAATCGGTCTCCGCCTTGCTGTACGGCATTCGTACGGTGAGGTCGGCTTTGACCTCGGGTAGTTTGGGGTCTCCGGCGATGACGATAATCTGTGCCACCGGCTTGTTGTTGCTATCCACTTGACGGACGAGGTCACGCTCGTAGCGAAGAACAGACTCTTCGTCGGTCATAAGATAGACAACGATAGACTTGTTGTTTACCACCGCTTTGGGTCCGTGCCGGAAGCCAAGGAAACTATCAAACTTGCAGACTACGGCACCATCGGTAAGTTCCTGCAACTTGAGGTGGCACTCCTCGGCAATGCCCTTCAGAGCACCCGATCCCAAGAAAACTCCGCGCTCGAAAGGCCGCTCTGCAATTGTGCGTAATGCCTGTTCGTGAGTAGCGATGATGTACTCGGCATTCTTGACCGTTTTCTCAATCTTATCGGCATCGGCATCGAGTGTGTCCATATGCCCCAGCATGAGACATGTGAGCAACATGGTGGAGAAACTGCTGGTCATGGCGAGCGACTTGTCGTCGGTTTCTTCGGGCAATAAGATCAAGAGGATATTGTCCTTGCCGCTATTGGCAGCGAGTTTGCCGTCTTTGTTGCAGGTAATGTATATATGAGCAACATTCTTGCACAACTTGTTGGCGATATTCACCGCCCCCACACTTTCGGGACTGTTTCCAGAGCGGGCAAAACTGATAAGAAGCAGTGGCCTGTCCGCGTCCAAGAGGTACTCAGCATGCGTGATGAGATCGGTAGTGGGTATGGCACGAACATTGGTCCAGATACCTCGCATGACAGGTTCGATGGCATCGCCAATAAAGGCAGAAGTACCGGCACCGGTGAGCACAACATCTGTTTCGGGAGTAAGATATTTGTGCATGAAAGCACTAATCTCATTCCGGGCTTTGAGCAACTGTTCGTGTTCTTTCCGCCACATAGCCGGCTGCTGGTGGATTTCATTAAAAGTAAATGAAGTTGTCATATAAATGGAGTTTAGAATTATAGTAAAAAAAGATGCAACGTGAAAAGATAAACCATTTCACGCTGCAAAATTACTACAATTTCCCGAACTTTCGAAACTATTTCTTATGCTTTACAACATATTTTCGGAACACTCTATTATATTTCACTGATTTTAAGTTGTTTCAGTTGATTATTTGTTATTTCGTAACCTTTCGAAATGAAACCCTAAAAGAGCAGTCTATTATTCCAAAACTATTTCGCCAAAGAATTCGGGTCGATGGAAATCGGGGTTGGGCAAGTGGATAGGCTGCCAACTGACGAAATGGGGTTTGGCTGTTTTGTCGGCACACTTGTAGAAATTCACCATCAGCTTTTGTGGGAAGCAGGGAGGCTGTTCGCGGAAGATGAGCCGTAGGGGGATTTGGAGTTCGACGTCCCAAATGAAGATACCGTCACGCTCTTCTATGAGTGCACGCGGGAAAGTGCAGCGGCGCTTGATAAGGGACATTTCTTCGGGAGGCAGTGGTCGGACCTCGTCTATGCGACTGAGGCGGCGTGAGGCAACCATCGCCCCAATGCAGTTGGTTTCGAAATTCATGTAATGCTTGTCGCCGGGCACTTGACAGAAGAACTCTACGCAGGAGTCTTCCCACACCGGCCCCTGGTCGCAGGTAGTAAGTGCGCGTAACTGCTCGCCCTGAACATGGAAGTGGAGGAAGAGCGATTCATGGTCGTTGGTTAGTTCTACCGTCGTTTCGGGACAATAGGGGAAACGATCCGGCCAGTTGACTTGGTTGATGATGTATTTCATTGTTTTGAGATGGTTTTTAGGACTTCACTTGGGAGATGGCACGCTTCATTTCAGGCTCCATTTTCTCCTGTTCTTCCACCAGACGCAACTGAGCACGTGTGCGGACAAGATTATGTTCGGGGTACTGAATCTTATAATAAGTGTCGCCATTGATCCAGTCGGTAAAGAAGCGTACCGTCTGCATGTAACTGAGCAACCGGCATCCGTATGGCAGCAATTCTTTCTCGATGTCGGTGAGGAAGGTTGCTTGTCGAAGGTAGCCGCGTGTGTATGCCTCAAAGACCGCCATGTCCACATGGACGTTGTCGGGGTTGGGGTCGTCCTCGAGACCTGTATTGGCTGCAATCCGCATGAAGTCGCCGAAGTCGCTCAAGACAAATCCCGGCATGACGGTATCGAGGTCCACGATACAGATAGGACGGTCGTTTTGGTCAAAGAGCACGTTGTTGACCTTGGTGTCGCAGTGGTTGATATGTTTGGGCAGTTTGCCTTCGCGGAAGAGCCTTTCGGCAAGGCACATGTCTTCGCGCCGGCTGTTGATAGCCCGGATAATATCGTTGCAGGCGGCTTTTCGTCCTTTGGGGTCTGCAGCGAGAGCCTCGTCCAGTTGCTGCAAGCGGAACTCGATATTATGGAAATTGGGGATTGACTCGCAGAGTTCGTTGAAGGGTAAGTCTGCCAACTGGCACTGGAAGCGTCCGAAGGCTTCGCCTGTCAGTTCGGCAGCCTCGGGTGTTACTTTTTCATGCGAAGTGGCGTTCTCGATGAGCACATAGACTCTCCAATAGTCGCCGGCAGGAGTCTGATAGTACAGTTTGCCGTCGGTGGTAGGAACGAGGGTGAGTACCTTACGGTCAATGTCCGTCTCGCCAGCCGCCTCCAGTTTGTGGCGGATGTGGTTTGTAACTTTCCAAATGTTCTGCTGCAACCCCTCGACATTACGGAAAATGTGGTGGTTAATACGTTGCAGGAAATAAGAGCGCTCACCCGCATGCTTGGCACGTACAATGAACGAGTCGTTGATAATACCTATTTTCAGCGGCTGGGGTTCCGCCACCTCGTTGGGAATGGCGAAACATTTTATTATTTCTTCATTTAACATTTTATCATTTTATTTTATTATTTATCATTTATCAATTATCCACGGCTCTGCCGATCGTACGAGCCTTACGAGTAAAGAATTGTCAATTGTCAATTAAGGCATTGCCCCAGGACGTTGTATTTCCTGCCATCGGGGAGCAAGATAGAGACTGCGCCGTTTTCCAGCACCTTGCGTACCTTGGAGGAAGCGGAAGGTGTGCTCTTGAGTGCTGTTTCCACGGAAGGCAGTTCTCCGGGGTTGAGCGGTGCGGAGGCGTTGACCACGAGAGTGGCTCCCAAGTCGTTGAGGCCGGTCTCTGCATCCCATACTCCTTGATTGGCAAGGCGGACGGCATAGCGGGGGTCGTTCATTATCTGTTCAGAAATATCCGGCAGGTAGAGGTAGAGGTGGTAAGTCCCTTCGGGAACAGAGGCGGGGATGTCCAGTTGTTCGTTGATGGCACTGACAAAGCCGTTCGGCAGCCATCGCCTCGGGTCGGCAGTGAGGGGGAGGCTGTAAGAAGTGTTGCCGTTCTTGAGGGTGAGGAAGACATGCCGCTCGTTGTAGATAGGCGCATATCCGTCGTTGCGCAGGCGGATAGTGACATTGGCTTTTCCTCCCGGAGCCGCCGAGTCGGAGAGTTGAGCGTCTATGAGGTTGTAGCGATAGCCCATATGTACGTTGAGTGTGTCGAAGAGTCCGCTGTTACGCCATCGGCTGGTGACGGGAGTGGCATAAGAGGAGCCGCAGAAAGACCAGTGATACGTTGCCATCTCAGAAGGTGCCAGGGTGTAACGGCTCTCCGCCAGCGCATTATCATCGTCGATATTGGTTTCGCCTCCATTGGGAGTATAGAGTGTTTCGGTAGCAATAAACTGCCTGACAGCGGGGTCGTCGTCCAGGTCGTCGCTGGCATACGTACCCATGTTGCCCCAGTTGTGAAGGAAAGCGTCGTTGTGATACCCCATACGTGCGCGGGTAGTGCCGGTAAACGCAGAATCGGCGGGAAGCGGCTCTTCGCTGCCGAAATAGTCGAACTTGGTGGTGGGGTAGCGAAAGAGAACAAATCTGTCAGCAGGCACGCGCAACATGAGTGCATCCACTACCCTGCGGCGGTTGGGGTTGAGGTGCTGTGTCTCGTTGCCATAGTTGGTGGTGTAGTACCACTCGCCCCAAACTCCGACGAAGCCTGCTTCGACCACGTAAATTACGTCCTTGTTGCTTTCAAGGTGGGGAGCCAACTGCTGCAAATGGCGCTCGACCCAATCGGGCGTGGCATCCACCTTGTCACTCTCGGACTCGGTGTAAGCAAAGCGTAGTACGCACTTGAGTCCGTAATTACGCAGTTCCTGCATGTCCTCGTCGAACCCTGCCAATACCTGATCGGGCAGGTCCTGCGCCTTGAAGTAGTTGAAGTTGTAGAGCACAACCGCGAGGGTCATGTTGTAGCGGACGCCCCAAGTGGAAGAGAGATTGCCCTTGACCACGTTGGGTTTGTTGACGGATACCTTTCGGCTCATTTCCTCGGTAAAACCGCGCTCGGGGTTACGGAAGACCGTAGTATTGTCGGGAACATACGTTATCACTGCTGCCTGAACGGCAAGCAAGGAGAGAAGTGACAGAAATAGGCAAACAATCTTTTTCATTTATCAATTATCAATTATCCACGGCTCTGCCGATCGTATGAGGCTTTGCCGAATAAAGAATTATCAATTATCAACTATCGCAGTGCAAAGTTACTGCTTTTTTCTGACATATGCAAATAAAAGGTGTGTTTTTTTTGCTTTTTTTCAAGTTTTTTTGTTACACCTCTTCAATATACGCCTATGCGCGCGGAGGTGAAAAAGTGGCAATAAACATGTCCGTATACATACCAACAAGGGACTCCCCTGAGGGAATCCCTTATTAGTAGAAAAAGACGGAGCAATATTATTTTACAATAGCGCCGAGTGCGTTGTAGCGAACGCCGTTCTTGATGATAATGAGTTGACCGTTCTCGATTACCTTAGCAGCCTTGACGGTAGCGGAGAGGTTGCTAATAGATGAGAGAACAAGGTTGTCAATGCGAACACCAAAGATGTTGCTGGTATTGGTAATCACCTTGATGATGACGTCACCAGCAGCGTAAGTTCCGGCAGCGAGGTCGAACTCAGCAGCATAAGCGGGACGGATGCCGTTAATCTTGGTGCCGCTCTTGGCATACTCAATGGGGTCAGCCGTGCCGATTGTTACACTAATACCGCGGTCACTGTCACCATTAGGCTGGAAGTAAACGACCAGTTTACCAGCGGCAGAAGTGGTAAATCCACCGAGGTCGAGCATGGTACCACTGGCCGCGCGGAACATCGTACCGGCCTTGAGAGAGTCCACACCGTTCCATTCGGGAGTCGGCATAGTGGTGTTGTAACCGGTCTTAACATTCCAAGAGTTGGCAGCCTCGGAGCCATCAGCCTTTTGGAAGCCCTTGAGGATTGTTTCATTTGCCAGAGTGTAGGTGTCGGTGCTGGTGATGGTTTTTTTAGTCATTTCAGCATCGGACTGGCTGAGTGCCTGGAAATCAATGTAGTTAGCAACCTCAGAGAGGACGACAACGTTTTGTGCACTAACGGTTACGGCAGCAAACATAGCCGCAGCAAAAAGGAAAATTTTCTTCATATTTATTTGTTTTTAGTTGTTATTTATTGCGTGTAAAAACGATACAGAGTGCAAAGTTACTGCTTTTTTCTGGAATATGCAAATAATTTTTGAAAAAAGTGAAAAAATGGCATTTTTTTGTATTGGAGGGGAGACGGGAATGGTACAAGAATGGTATTAGAATGGTATTACAATGGTATTACAATGGTATTACTCAGTTTCGAAGTTGGTTTGAAAGAGTGAAGAACGAAAAAAACGGGAAATTTTGAAGGGGAATTCTTGTTTTTTGGAGAAGATAAGGTGCGAAAAAACAGGAAATTCATCCACAAGGGGTACGACACAGCGTGCGCCCCCTACCTTAGGGGGGGGGGGAGTTGCATTGAGGGCAGGATTTTTGGCGCAGGCACAGAGACACCTGCATACCCGGGCGAGATGACGAGAGAGAGGGAAATCAGAAGGGGTATCCTATGCCGAAGTTGAGGCGGAGGGCTTCGAGTACAGAGGGGATATTGTAGTAGGTGTGGATGGGCTGGTCGAGGTCGATCTTTCCCTCCTTGTCGTACCGGTAGGTTTGGTATGGCGCATGTATGGCAACGCCCAAGTCGAGCCGAACGACCAGTCCTTCAATATCAAGGCGCAAGCCGGCGCCTGTACCGAGGGCTATCTGTCGGGCGAGGTCCTTATTGTTGAGCAACTGGTCCTGCAGGTCCACCGGAATCTCGAATCGCTTGAGATAATCCTCGTATCCTGCCGCCTTGTAGAGTTCGTTGGTGCTGTACCATGTCCATACATTGCCTGCATCGACGAAGGTGGCACCATAGAGTTTCCAAACGAGGGGGAAACGGAGTTCGAGATTGGCTTCGAACTTGACATCACCCGCGTGGAAGAAGGACTGGTTGTACTTGGCAGAATAGAAATTGCCGGGTCCGTAGGCATAGGGTGCAAAGGCACGGTTGCTGTTGGGTCCGCCCGCATAGAAAGACTCGGAGAGTGGAGAGAGGATAGAGTTGCCCAGCGGGATATTCGCTCCTGCGAACAAACGTGTGGCGATGCAGACCTTGTCAGTAAGATTGAACTTGTTCCGGAGTTCGGCAGTCAGTTTGACAAACTGATTGAAGGTGATCTTGCCAAGAGGTTTGCTGAGTTCGTCCCACTTGTGACCGAAGGCGCAGTAGATAGCGTTGATGAGGTTACCAGACTCCTTGACACCGAGGTCGAGCATGGTGTTGACGGCACGCTTGTCCCGGTAGTCATTGTAGGTGAAGTTGTATGCGACAGAAGGCACGAACTCGTCTCCGGCTATTACCTGCACCAACTGGGGGTACTCCGTTGCCTTGTCGAGCAAGTCGTCCGTTTCCGCTTTCATGAGAACCAGAGAGAGGGAGAAAGGTGTAAAGGCATGTGTGACGAAAGGTGAGGTGTGGAAGAAATAGGTGAGAGAGCCGAAGGTCTTGTGCACACCATATCCGCCGGCGATATTCTCATACTGATAGCCGACCATGTAGCGTGTGTCCCCGTCGGGATGGTTGTCGCCCGCCCAGTGGAGGTAGGGGAAGAGAAGTGATACATTGACGCCCAGTTTGTGTGTATCGGTTTTCTTGGGGTCCCCCGGGTGGCGGTCACGAAGCGCCCAATAGTATGCACCGTTGCCTTTGATAGTAAGTTTCTCGTCCCGTCCCAAGAGGTTGCGTATAGAGGAAGAGAGGGTAAGGGAGGGTCCAATACTGTTGTTGGAGCGGTACGCAACGCCCGCATCGGCAGTGAGGTCGTACTTGTTTTTCCAGTCCTTGGTGGCACGGACGCCAATGCCGGACTTGTAGAGTTCGCCCTCGAAGATATTGTTGAAGTCGCGCATGGAGAAGAGCCTGAGTGCAACATTGCCGCTTCGGGTAAGTTTGTAGTCGGCGGTGAGGCTGTTGAAGAGTCCTCCGGCTTTGTTCACCTCGGGGTTATCAGAAATCTTGGAGCCGACGGTGACACGCAGTTTGTCGTTGAGGAAAGACTTGCTGATGGCGATATTCATGTCGTTGGTTTTTCCGGCGGCATGGTTGGATTGCCCGCTACTAATATCCACGTCGATGACGTTGCCCAATGCGGAGTTAGCCATAGCGGCATTGATACGGCTGTTGATGATAGAGGAGAGTGCATATCCTGAACGCTGCGCCGCCACGTTGCTTTCGCCTACATACATGCCAGTGGCGAGGAGGGTAGCCGCCAGCCCTTCGCGCGTCTCTTCGTCAAGGGACGCCAGCTCGCGTGTGACGGTCTCGTCCTCGGGTGCCTCGAGGAAGAAGCCCAGCGAACCAATCCCAACCGAGTCGAGCACGCTGTTCACCCGTACACCGGTACGGAAATCGACGCGTCGCGTTTCCTCGCCTTTGGACTCGACATCCGCCTTGATTTTCTGGGAGGCAGACACATCGAGGAGAGTGCTTCCGAGGGGTCCCATGAAGGTGACGGAACTGCCGGAATCGACCTGAAACGGCATGACGGGATAGAGGTTGGGCGAATAGCGGATAGTGCCTTTGTCCACATGAACCTGTCCGCCCAGATTGAGTGCTTTCCGGGGCACATTGTACTTGACATTGACGGTACCGTAAGGTTGCACCTGCGCCAAGTTCTTTTTATCAATAGGATACGTGATGTCCGTAGAGGGGAGGATGGTGACATCGACATCGGCGAGGATACTATCCAGTGGTCCGGTGACACGTCCGCGTATGTCGGTAGCCAAGTCACCATAGACAGGTATGGGCCCGTCCTTGACCAGTTTGGCGGGGGCGAAACTGTCGGCAGAGATTGCGACATCGAGCCTCATGCTATCCAAGTTCAATCCGCCGGTGAGGGCAATGAAAGTACTGTCGGCTCCGTAGATAGGCAAGCCGTTGAGTTCCATTTGGTTGTGCTGCATGACGATAGGCGTCTCTCCAAGCCCCAGTTCAACCTCGTAGGGCTTGTATAGGGCAGAGACTCCCAATGGCAAAACCTCGGCGGAGATATCCATCTTGGCGGGCAATCCGTCAGCTGACGCCTTGGCGCGAACCGCCCCACTGATGTCGAGGTCGTTGTTGCGTAGAATACTATCCACAATATCCAAAGGAATATCATCGAGCCGGATGTCTGCACGGAGCGCATCCTTGTAGTTCGTTGAGGGGGAGAGGGTAATATCCGCCGTGCGGTTGCCGAGGTCCATGTCACCGTAAATCAGTTTGTTGAGTGTAAGGCGACCGGTTCCGTTCAGTTCGCGCAGGTGCCGCTGCAGGTTGAGTCTGAGTCCGGCATCGGTGCTGAGGTTGTGCAACGACATTGCCCCATCGGTGACCTTGCTGTCGGCAGTGAGTGATGCCGTAGTGTTTCCCTCTGTCATGTCTATGCGCATCGCCGCTTTGGCTGCGGGCAGTCGTAGGGCGGTGCTGTCCCCGGGGTGATTGATTTCGGGGATGGAGGCATCCAACGCCAAACCGGTCTGTGCAGAGTCGGAGGCAAGAGAGAGGGTGACCTCGCGGATATCCAGCCCCGCCTTCTCGATGAGGGGCTGGAGGGGGCTGCCGTTGGCAAGCATGATGTCCGCCCGGATATCAGGGATAAGATGTCGCAGGGTGTCCAACATAGACAGGTCTTGCAGCGAAACCAAGGGACGGATGATGGTAGAGTCCTTCAATGCCCCGAGCAAAGGCTGCACGTTGTTCAGCAAAGAGAGTACATGCATCGGGCTGGCTATGCGGGCGTCGAGCCCCTGCGTCTGCAAGTTGAGCGAGGTGGTCCTGCCGGTAAGGAAATCCAGCGTCAGAGAGTCCGCCGAGAAAGACTGCCCACTGAGACTGGCACGGAGGGAGTGTATCCGAGAGTGCAGATCCACTGCCATCTGTTTCGGTTTCATGAAATCCGACACGCGGAAAGTGTGCGCGGTCTGCCCGCTCACCTGCAGGGAAGTGTCGCTCATCTGTACAGGCAAAGAGAGGGTGCCTTTTACCGTTTTGTCCGCCAATTGGGCGTTCAGGCGAAGCCCCGAGACGTTGATATTATCGTAAATGGCGTCAGTGAGGTGTAACTTGATATCGCTCTTCATTGCAGGGGATTGGGGGTCTATACCCTGCCCTACTGCATCCACATTGCCTGCAACAATGACGCGGGAGCTGTTTTTTACGAAAGGAGCGAGGTTGACTTTTTCCACATCCACGTGCATGTCGTAGGCTTCATCATCGATATCGTAATACCCGCGGAGGGCTACCTTACTGCCCTGGTAGTCGGCATCGCCCACCACATCCACGCGCATAGACTCCAAGTCCATGGCTGTGGCAGAGAGGTCCACTGCGGCTCCCAACTCGGATGACCGTGCATGCAGTCCGTCACTGGTGATAGTATGCTGTGCCAGGTTGACGCATGCGTTGCCATAGAGGGTGTCAGCAGGGATAGAGAGTTTGCCCAAGTTGAAAGACAGGTCACCGGCGTCCAGTCTGCGTGCATCATACAGACTACCCCCAACGTCCGCCAACACATTCGCATCCAGGCTGTTGACATCTATCTCCATCCCCAGCGGGGTGAGGCAGAACCGGATGTTGCGCAGTTTGCCATCGGGCACATCGAAAGCCATGGGCGTAGGCTCATTGTCCTTGGAGAGGTCGGTGGTGTCGGGTGGCGTAGGCCGGAGGTCGATACCGATGTTAGCATCATTCAGGCGCAGCCCGTGGAGGGGAAATTTGCCTTCGGCTATGACCAAGTCGGGTGAAGAGACATCCAATGTGTCCAACACCACATCCACCCCTACGGCGGCTATCAGGCTGTCGGAGTGGAAGACGGCTTGGTTGAGCAACAGTTTTTCCACCTCAATAGGGACAGATGTCAAGTGAGAGAAAGGTGCGGTGCGCCCCTCCGTTTGCAGAGTAGCGCGAAGGCGGAGGGTGTGTACATAGAGCAGTGTGTCCTGTCCACGATGACCCAAGAAGAGGCTGTCCACCTCGATGTGCAGGGGGAGATCCGCCTTGCCTTTATAAGCGTGGTAAATAAGTTTGGGCGAGTGGTGTACGGGTGAGAGGTAGATGCGCTTGAGGTCGATATCCATGCCGGATTTGTCGTTGGCGATGGCGATTCCCTTTTCCACTGCGGCAGAGCGCAGAGAGGGCACATAGAGAACGCTTGCCACCGCTAATAGCAGCAACAAAACAAGTCCCAAAACCACGCCAGTTATAGCGAGTGGAACTTTCCATATCCGTGCTCGAT
>ODAI011978263.1_pt1 | contig 32808 bp, 25 predicted proteins | sample 1539321 | NCBI WGS metagenome assembly ODAI01 (sample SAMN02144231, study PRJEB22623) | gut metagenome | biome: sheep rumen | host: Ovis aries | place: New Zealand
AAGACCGCTTGTTCCATTTTTCTGCTGCAAAGATACTATTTACTTGCGTAATCTATGTTTGCAATTCAGAATATTTTTCATTCATCTCGCTGACACGCTTTCTTACATCCTCGGCAACAGTGCCGTCTGAGCACAGCACAAGAAGGTCTTTGCCGTAAGAGCAGAGTTCACGGATCAGCTCAAAATTGTTGATGCAGTCCAAGGTGAAGAACATGCCGCCTTGCAATTGGGGGTATTCGGTGCGCAGTTGCTGTTCGGCATCGCCCTTCAACGGTGTATAGCTGCCGTGAATGGGTTTGGTGTCAACATAGCCCATCGAAGCATCGCTCACCCAACAGAGAATATGCTCCACGGGGCGGTTCTCATAGTAGGTAACGCCGACGATGTCGTCGAAACGATCTGCAATATCATCGGGACATGGGATATATTTACGTTCAGGCAGGGGGACCACCTTATCTATTCTGTCGAGGGCAAAAGTAAGGATGTGCTTGTCACTATCGGCTGCACCTAACAGGAACCAACGGTCGTTATACTGCTTCAAAAGATAGGGATGGAAAACGATGTCGCGAACAGTTGCATCGGCAAAAGTGTGATAGGAGAGGCGGATAACCACTTCGTTGGAAATTTGGTCGAAGAGCGTTCCCAGCAGGTTGGGGTTCTTCAGATAGGGGTTGTTGCTGAAGCTGATAATCTGGCGGCGGTCCTCGAAGCCCAGGCCAATCTTGAACTTCTCCAGCCACTCGAAGTGGGCAAGACCCTCAAACTGGCCGAGGGTGTTGAGTACCTCGTGCAGCAGGCCGCGCTCTTATCGGCTCAACTCCTCGCTGCAGAGCGAGAACGACTTGTTGGCGTATTTGTAGATATAGCCGGTGCCGCGCTTTGTAATCTCGATGGGGGCACTGAAGGGTGCCAGCTGCAGCGTCTCGATGTCTTTTTGGACGGTGCGCACACCGACGGTGATGCCCAGCTGGTCGAATGCCATCAGCTCGTTCAGCTTCTCCGTCAGACCGTTCATGTCGTAGTCGTGATAATGGTCGGAGAGCAGTCTGTCGAGATACTTGTAGCGTATGAGTGCGTTTTTGTTGATAGGCATAGGCTTTGGTTTTTCTGCTGCAAATATACAAATAATTCGCGAAATCTATGTTCGGGGGAAGATGAACCCACGAATTTTCACAGATTTTCACAAAATTCTTTTACTTATGTTCAGTTGGGGGTGAAGGATGAGGATTCATCTAAACTCTCGACACGAATGGCCATGAATTGCCCGTGAATACTCGTATAAATGACCCCTGTTCGGGATAAGAAAGCAGATATCAGCTATTCTTCTTATAGCTCTGTACGGCCCAGGCTGCCATGACGATGCCGATGCCGAGGAGGGCGAACACCTGATGGGCTACCTCATGGAAACCGCCGCCACGGACGAAGACGGTGCGGATGGCATCGATGAAATAGTGCATGGGGTTGACATAGGTGGTCAGGTAGGCCCAGTCGGGCATGGAGCGCGTAGGGGTGAAGAGGCCGCTGAGCAGCATGATGCACACCACGAAGAACCACATGACGAAGACAGCCTGCTGCATGGTGTCGCTGTAGTTGGACACAATGAGTCCGAACGACGAGAAGAACAGGGCCAGCAGCATGGCCAGCACATAGACCAGCCAGAGCGGACCGGCGGGCGTGAGGCCATAGACCAGCCAGGCGAGCAGCAGACAAACAGTGACCACGAAAAGGGCTATGAGCCAATAGGGAATGAGCTTCGAGAGGATGAAGGCCCACTTAGAGACGGGCGTGACATTGATTTGCTCGATGGTGCCCGCCTCTTTCTCACCGACGATGTTGAGCGTGGGCAGGAAACCGGTCATCAGCATCATCACAATGGCCAGCAGGGCGGGTATCATGAAGAGCTTGTAGTTTTGGTGCTTGTTGTATAGATTGAGGATTGAGGCCCCCCCTTCTGCCCCCGAGGGGGCTACTATAGTTTTGCTGGCAGGAAGAACCATAGTGCCCCCCTCAGGGTGCGAAGAGGAGACCACTATCTGACTCAGATAGGCCGAACCTATAGAGCCTTTCGTGCCATTGACGGCATTGGCGGCGATGAGCACCTGCGGCTGGCGGCCCATGTCTATATCCTTGCCGAAATGCTGGGGAATGACTACTACGATGTCGGCCTTTCCGTGTTCTATCTCGTTGAGCGCGGCACGGTAGGTGGGTTGCTGTCCGCCAAAGATGAAGTAGTTGCTGGCCTCAATCTCGTGCACCATCTGTTGCGAACGGGTGGAGCGGTCGTTGTCCACCACATCGACGCGGATATTCTTCACCTCCATCTGCATCACCCACGGCATGACACACATAATGACGATGGGGAACATGATGATGAGCTTGGGCAGAAAGGCATTGCGCCGTATCTGGAGGGACTCTTTCTGTATGAGATATCGGAGTGTCATAAGCGGTTATTCCAATCTTGTGTTAAACTTCTTGAGGGCAATGGCGAGGAAGAGCACGGTCATGGCCGACAGGACGGCCACTTCCTGGGTCACCTCGGTGATGCCCACACCCATGATCATCAACTTGCGCATGGCGGAAATGTAATAGCGGGGCGGCACCACGGCAGCCAGCCACTGCAGTATCTGCGGCATCGACTCTACGGGGAAGAGCATGCCCGAGAGCATCACCACCGGCATGAGCAGCACCATGGCCGAGAGCAGCAGGGCCACGAGCTGCGTCTTCGCGATGTTGGAGATGAGCAAACCGAGCGAGAGCGCCAGCAGGATGTAGAGCACGCTGACGGCGATGATCCACACCAGTGAGCCTTGCAACGGCACTCCCAGCACAAAGCGGGCCATGAGCAGAATGGTGATGAGGATGGCGAAGGCTAGCACCAGATAGGGCACCGCCTTGGCTATGATGACCATCAGAGGCCGCACGGGCGACACCAGCAGCACCTCCATCGTGCCCTTCTCTTTCTCGCGGACCACCGAGATGGAGGTCATCATGGCACAGATGAGCATCAGCAGCATGCCCATGATGGCGGGCACAAAGTTGTAGGCCGAGCGCACCTGCGGGTTGTAGAGCATCTTTAAATTGAGAAGGGAGGACGAAGCATTGAGCATGACCTGCTGGGCGTAGGTGGTCCACTGCTGCGACATGTTAGGGTCGGCACCGTCGACCATGAACTGCACCCCGCTCTTCTTGCTGGCAAAACGGTTGCCGAAGACCACCGCCATGTCGGCTTTCTGATGGCGCAGCAGACGCTCTGCCTCCCGGGGCGTGGCAACGGTGGCAGTGATGGTGAAGTAGTCCGACTGTGCCAGCCGTTCGACCGCCGCCTGCGTCAGGTGGTCCATCTGCGAGGTGACCACCACCGTGCGCACGTTCTTCACATCGGTGGTGATGGCAAAACCGAAGATAAGCATCATCACCACGGGCATGCCGAAGAGGATGAGCATCGTGCGCTTGTCGCGCAGGATGTGCTTGGCCTCCTTGATGACGAAGGAGAGAAAGAGACCCATCCCCAGCCCCTTCCTGTGAGGGAGGGGAGTGATGTGCTTATTCGATGCTGATAGTCCTTTCATATATTATTTCTTTACTTAATATTCAACCAACAGGTTTTTTACTTCATGTACTCATTCCTTGGCTATGAACGATCTGCTTCCACATCGCGTGAGGGGGTGGGGGTTATTCTCCGCGCGTTGCCTGGCGAGCCAGATAGGTGAACACATGGTCCATGTCGGGCTGGTGGAAGCGCTCTTTCAGCTCGTCGGGCGTGCCCAGGGCGCTGATCTTGCCATCGACCATGATAGAGATGCGGTCGCAGTATTCGGCCTCGTCCATGTAGTGGGTGGTCACAAAGACGGTGATGCCACGGGCGGCAGCATCGTAGATGAGTTCCCAGAACTGGCGGCGCGTGGCGGGGTCGACACCGCCCGTAGGCTCGTCGAGGAACACGATGCCGGGCTCATGGAAGATACTGACCGAGAAGGCCAGCTTCTGTTTCCAGCCGAGGGGCAGCGAGCCTACGAGGTCGTTCTTATGGTCTTCGAACTTCAGGCGTTCGAGCAGTTCGTCGGTCTTGCGGCGAATCTCATCGTCCCTCATGCCATAGATACCGGCAAAGAGACGGATATTCTCGGCCACGGTCAGGTCTTCGTAGAGCGAGAACTTCTGACTCATGTAGCCGATGTGCTTCTTGATTTCTTCGTGCTGGGTGCGGATGTCGTAGCCCACGACAGTGCCCGTGCCGCTGGTCGGCTGGTTCAGGCCTGTCAGCATGTGCATGGCAGTGGTCTTGCCGGCGCCGTTGGCCCCGAGGAAACCGAAGATCTCGCCCCGCTTGACGCTGAACGATATGTCGTCGACGGCATGGAACGACCCGAAAGCCTTGACCAGGTGCGACACTTCTATCACGTTCTCTGACTCTGTTGGTTGCTGCGGTGCAGCAACAGCCTCATCGGCGCGCTCGATGCCTGGCGGATTGAAGATGTCCTTGAAGCGGTCTAAGATGACGTCGGGCGTGTCGATGCCCCGAATGGTGCCACCGTCGAGAAACGCCACCCGGTCGCAGCGCCGCACCTCATCGAGATAGGGGGTGGCGGCCACAATGGTGATGCCGCGCTCTTTCAGCATGCCGAGCATCTGCCACAGCTCCTTGCGGCTGACGGGGTCGACACCCGTGGTGGGCTCGTCGAGGAAGAGCACACTGGGCTGGTGGACCAGCGCACAGCTCAGCGCCAGCTTCTGCTTCATGCCGCCCGACAGTGCTCCTGCGCGACGGTTCTTGAACCGCTCTATCTGTGAATAGATGGCCTTGATGGAGTCGTAGCCCTCGGCAACGGTGGTACCGAAGAGCGTGGCGAAGAACGTGAGGTTCTCCTCGACGGTCAGGTCTTGATAGAGCGAGAACTTGCCCGGCATGTAGCCCACCCGGCAACGCACATCGCGCATCTGCCTTACCACGTCGAAGCCATCGACCGTGGCCGTGCCGGTCTCGGGTAACAGCAGCGAACAGAGGATGCGGAACATGGTGGTCTTGCCTGCCCCGTCGGGACCGATGAGGCCGAACACCTCGCCCTTCTCGACGCTGAACGACACATCGCTGAGGGCCTGCACCCGTCCGTAGTGCTTGCTGACATTCCTAACTTCTATCGCATTCATCGTTGCCAATAATCAATTATCAATTATCAATTTTCAATTGCCAATCAAAGCTTCACCTCGCCGTACATACCGATTTTCACGAAGCCGTCGTTCTTCACGGCCACCTTGATGGCATACACCAGGTCGGCCCGCTCGTCGTCGGTGACGATGGTCTTCGGTGTGAACTCCGAGCGCGAGGAGATCCATGCGATGGTGCCGCTGTACTCCTTTTTCTGTTGGTCGCCATAGTCGGCAAACACCTTCACCTGCTGTCCGAGTCGGATATTCTGCAGCTGTGCGGAGGTGACGTAAGCCCGCAGATACATGTTTCGGGTGTCGGCCATCTTGAACAACGGTTTGCCGACGGCCACAAACTCGCCGCGCTCCACATATTTCTCCAGCACCGTACCTTTCGTCGGTGTCAGGATGTGGCATTTGCGCAGCTGGTCGCGCAACTGGCTCACCTGCACATCGACCGTCGAGAGCTGTGAGTCGATGGTCGACAGCTGATGGTTGAGCGACGACACCTGGGCGTCGAGCTGTTTCTGCAGCACCTTCACCTGACTGGCCGCGTCGTCGAGCATCTTGCTGGGGGCGGCTCCGTCGGCCACCAGCTCACGGTAGCGCTGCTCCTCCTGGCGGGCCTTCACCAGCTGCTGGCGGGTAGCCGCAATCTGGCGTTCCATGTCGGGCTTCTGACTCTGGTAGACCTTCTTGGTGGCTCCTTGCTGCACCATCTTGAGCCAAATCTGCGTGGTGTCGATGAGTCCCACCTCACGGCCACGCTCCAGTTCGTCACCTTCGTTGACGTCGAATGTCAGCAGCGCACCGTTCTGCTCGGCCGACACCGTGGTCTCGGTGGCCTCGAAAGTGCCTGTGGCATCATAGGCTTTCTCTTTGTTTCCGCAAGCGGCAAATATAAAGGCTATGCACACAAGAGCCTCAACCCCGCCCACTCTCCGAAGGGAGAAGGGAGTAAATAGACTTGTAAATGTATTCATATCGATAACTGTTTTTTTAATGATTCATTGCAAAAGTAACCTCTTCACTCTCCCCTTGGAGAGGGGTTGGGGGCGAGGCTTCCTGTCGTAAACTGATTGTCGTAGATTTCTTTCAGCATCTCTATCTCGTGCATCGACTGCTGCACGCGGGCGGCATTCTCCTGGTTGATTTCGCGCAACAGGTCGTTCACGTCGATGATGCCATGTGCCAGTTTCGATTCGGCAGCCTTGCGCACTGCCGACCTGAGGTTGATGATTTCCTTGTCGTCGGCCATCAGCTGGCGGTACTTGCCGATGCCCTCGCTCTGCTGAATCTGCTCCAGACGGTTGTTGAAGAGAAACACCTCGCGGCTGGTCTCGGTCATGTCGCGCTGCCACTGAATCTTCGCCTTGTCGTTCTTGCGGGTGTAGAGAGCCCCCACATTCCAGGAGAGCCGCACGCCCACCATGCCGTTCAGCGAGCCGCTGTGCCTCATCATGTCCTCAAACATATTGTAGCCGGGATAGCCGTAGTAGCCTTGTGCGAAGACACCCACCTTGGGCATCAGGGCTGCATCGAGGGCCTTCTCCTGGGCATCGGCCAGGCGCAACTGGGCGTCGAACAGACGCAGTTCAGGACGGTTGTTCGCACCACTTATCTCTGTCATGGCAGGCTTTTCCACGCTCTTCACCTCGATGCCGCAGAAACTGGAGAGCATGGCTGTCAGCATGCGCTTCTGCGACTCCAGGCTGGTGGCCTGCTGCACCGCATTCAGCCGTTCGGCCTTCACATTCTGCCAGTCGCTCTTGGCGGCAGTACCGCCCTTCACCATCGAGGCCAGCTTGCGCTCGTTGCCGCCCAACAGCTCCTGCAGGTCGCGGTTCAGCCGCAGTTGTTCGTCGAGCAGCAAGAGCGAGAAATACATCTCGTTCACCCGCTTGCGCACCTGGTAGAGGCTCACCTCGTTCTGGGCCGACTGCACGTTACCCTGTTCGCGGGCAATGGTTTTCTGACTGTTGATGGCTCCGCCGTCGTAGAGCGTCTGGTTGATGTCGATGCCCACGCGCCACTGGTCTTTCTTCAGTCCTTTCATGTCGAGCCCCATCTGCTGGTACAAGCCCTGCATCTGGTCGGGCCACGACACCACGTCGCTCTGCAGGGTGGCCTGTGCCGACGCCGATATCTGCGGCAGCCATCCCTTCTGGATATTGGCCACTGTCAGCGCCGTCGTTTTCTCAATGAGGCCGTACTGGCGTATCAGCGGATAGTTGCGCTCGGCAGCCTGCTGGCATTCCTCCAGGGTCTGGGCCTGGGTGGCTACGGTCAGCACCGACATGGCAATGGTGAGAATTGTTTTCTTCATAATGGATATGCTTTTCGGTTTCTCTGTTGCAAAGATAGATAAAAAAAGACGAACTACCATTACGCTATCAGGCGAAAAACTTTCTATTTTGTACGATTCTTCAGTCTTTTCTTCGTTTTTCTCGCGTAAATGCACTAAATTTGCAATCTCATCGTACAAAAACGCAATCGGCCGAATGGCATGACCGTCACATCTGCCTGCCGCTGCAGGCGCTCTCATCTCATCATCATGACCCAAAGCAAAAACATCAACTACTTCTCTGTCGCCGACGTAGACCTGCACGAGGTGGCAGGCATCAGTAGTCATATCTTCGACAACGACGACCTCAGCATCATCCTCAACGGAAAACCCTCCAGCAGCCCGTTCCTGCGCGAGGGACAAATCTACCAGTTGCCGGAGCCCCGGCTGATACTGGTGATGGAGGGCGAGGCCGACGTGTACCTGAACCTGGAGCAGTATCACATCAGCAAGGGCACAGCCATCCTCACAACCCCCGACATGATCATGGAGATGGAGCGATACAGCCCCGAGGCGCTCATCAGCGCCATTGCCATCAAAGAGCATTTCGCCGTCACCGAGAGCATCGTGACCGTCAGCTCGCACAGCGATTTCACGTGCCTGCTGCGCATGCTCTACCTGCTGTGGGACATCGCCAGCGAGAAGCCTTTCCGCCGCGACACCGTGCGCCAGATGGTCATGGCCATGATCAGCAATGTGCTGTACATCAAGCAGGCTGCCGACAGCCAGGAGCCGGCACCCGTCGCTTCGCGCGGACAGCAGTTGTTTCAGCAATTCAAAGACCTGGTGAGCCAGCATTGCGAGCACGAGCGCAGCATCCCGTTCTATGCCGACTGCCTGCACATCACGCCCCACCACCTGTCGGCCGTCATCGGCAAGACCAGCGGCCACAGCGTCATGTACTGGGTCAACCGCGCCTTGCTGCTCCGCGCCAAGGTCCTGCTGCGCACCAGCAACCTGATGACCTACGAGGTAGCCCAGCGCCTCCACTTCGCCAATCCGCCCGCCTTCAACAACTTCTTCAAGCGCGAGACGGGCATGACTCCTAGAGAATATCGCGAAAGTTTCAAACAACCCTAACACATATCATCCATCATGAAAGTACTACTCATCAACGGTAGCCCCCGCAGAAAGGGCAACACCTTCCTCGCACTGAGCGAGGCCGCAAAGACATTAGAGCAAAACGACATTGAGACCGAAATCGTACAGATAGGCGTAAAACCCGTGCGCGGCTGCATCGCCTGCGGACAGTGCAAGATGAAACAACTCGGGCGCTGTGTGTTCGACGACGACATCTGCAACCGCATTGTCGAGAAACTCGACGATGCCGATGCCCTCATCGTAGGCTCACCCGTCTATTACGGACAGCCCAACGGCAGCGTGCTCTCACTCATCCAGCGCATGTTCTTCTCAGCCGGTGCGAAGGTGCAGAACAAGCCTGCCGCCGCCGTCAGCGTATGCCGCCGCGGAGGAGCCACGGCAGCCTTCCAGACCCTGAACATGCCCTTCCAGATGATGAACATGCCCGTGGTCACCTCGCAGTATTGGAACATTGTCTACGGTGCCGAGGAAGGTCAGGCCGCCCTCGACACCGAAGGCCTGCAGACCATGCGCACCATGGCCAACAACATGGCATGGCTCCTGAAGAAGATCCATGCCGACGGCCAGACCGGCTCGCCCGAGCGCGAACCATGGCAGCCCATGAACTTCATCAGATAATGCAGACAAGGCTTATGAGATATTTCTTTTTAATCATCATGCTGTGGTGCGCCTGCAAGATGCTGGCCATCCCGGCAAATCCCACACCCGTACGCATCGCACAACCCGACGGAAGCACTATCACCATCCGACTGCATGGTGATGAGTGGCTGCATTTCACCACAACCACCGACGGATATACGGTCGTGAAAAACGAGCGCGGGTATTATGTGTATGCCCAACTGCAAGATGGCAAGCTATTGCCAACGAATGTCATTGCCCACGATGCAGACGGGCGTGATGTGAATGAAATGGATTATCTGAGCCGTGTGAAGAAGTATCTCACACCACAGATGGAGGAGTCAACGGCTGAAACAAAGAAGAAAGTTCAGGCCATGCAGCGGCAGACACTTCAGCGAAGGAAAGCCGCACGATACGACTACAGTAAGTTCCGTGGACTGATCATCCTCGTGGAGTTCAACGACCGGCAGTTCTCGCGCAGCAACTATAAAGAGCTGATGAACGACATGGTCAACAAAGAGAATTATACCGGCTTCACAGATACCGACGGCAAATTCCAAGCCTACACAGGCAGTGTGCGCGACTATTTCCACGATAACTCCAACGGGGTGTTCAACCCAGAGTTTGACATCGTGGGACCAGTGACGGTCGATTATAGTCAGGAAGATGGTAGGGCCCGTTCTTACTCCATCTTCAAGGCGGCTATCGAGGCAGCGGATGAGGATATCGATTACGCCAAATATGATGGTGATGGCGACGGAACTATGGACTTGGTTTATTTCATCGTAGCTGGCACTGCATCTTCATCTGATCCTGATCATCCAGATCACGTATGGCCCCATAGAAGTACATTTTATAAATACAAACGTGATGGCGTCTGGATAAATGATTACGCATGTTCTACAGAGTTTATTTATAGTGAAAAATATAATATGTTGGACGGTATCGGAACTATCTGCCATGAGTTCAGTCATGTGCTCGGCCTACCCGATTTCTATGATACCGATGGCGAAGGCAGCGGTGGACAAAGCCCTCATCCCGGAGATTGGTCGGTGATGGCGGGCGGCAATCATCTTAATTACGCGCGCACCCCTTGTGCCTATTCTCTCTATGAACGTATGGCCGTGGGGTTCACTGAACCGACGGTTATCAACGCTAAGGGACATTACACCTTGGAACAGATAGGCACCAGCAATACGGGCTACCGTATCGACAGTCCGGTGGAGGGAGAATACTTCCTGTTGGAAAACCGTCAAGGAGACTACAAATGGGATCAGTATCTGCCGGGCAGTGGTATGCTGGTATTCCGGGTGGATGAGAGTGATATGAATCCATGGAACAGCAACTCAGTCAACAATAATCCCGAACGAATGTTTTATGAACTGCTGAGGGCCGGAGGTGTGGAAAAACAGGATCCCATGTATGATCCCTTCCCTGGCAAGGACAACGTGACAAATCTCAGCAATGAGACGTCACCCGCTCACCTGCGAACTCACGACGGACAGGACACTCCTTGGGCAATACACCACATCGCGGAGGACAATGGAGAGATCTCTTTCGAGGTAAGTGCTTTCACCTATGCCACCGGCTCTGACTTAACAGTAACTTCTATCGACATCCTTGGAGGCCCTTATGTCGGAAGCAATCAGATGGTGAATGTCACCGTGGAGAGCCATAAAGGTGATTACCACCCACTTTATCTGTTTGCTAGCAAGACCGACGACATGGGGACAGCCGTGTATGCCGCAGGAGCAGACATCAAGGAGAACAGCAGTGGGGTGGTGACGCTCTACTTCAAACCGGAGGAGACCGGCACTTGGAATCTTTGGGTGTGCACCGACAGCGAAGGAAAAAACATCGTCGGTCAGACCACAGAGGAGATCACAGATGCTCCCACGGAGAAGGCCGTGTTAAAATCCAGTAACGTGGAGCTGTCCGAAGGTACGACGACCACGCTGACATTTACAATCAATAATAAAGGAAATGTAGCTTACCACAGGGAGATTACGGCCTACCTTTATGTAAATAGAGAGGGGACAACCTACTCCCAAATTCAAACCATTAACACGGTTCCATTGAAAATAGCTCCCGGGGATTCCATCGTACAAGCCATCACCTTTAAGGGCTTAGAGGAAGGAATGAAGTATCGGATTATCGGCTACTACTATGCTACACATAACGAGAGTAAAAGGAGCCCCTTGGTGAATCGAGAATTCACAGTTCCTTCCGGTTCTGGCATCAAGGAGGTGATAAGGGAAACCGACAAGGCTCCTTGGTATGGCGTAGATGGCAGGAGATGGGCCGATAAGCCCCGAAAACGCGGGCTGTATATCCATAGAGGGAAGAAAGTCGTTATTCGCTAATTGGCAATGAGAATGGAAGGTTTTATTCGCTAAGTGGCAATGAGAATGGGTGGTCTTATTCGCTAAGTGGCATTGAGGATGGGAGTATGAAAGCATAGATACTCCCATCCCGAAAACCTTCATTTGCAATTGATGCCTAATTAAGGTCTAATTAATGCCTAATTAAGGTCTAATTAATGCCTAATTGGGGGGTCAATAGATGCCTAATTAGAATGTAATTAATGCCTAATTGAAGTGTAATTAGGCATCAATTAGAAAATCTTCCTAACCTCCACTATCAGGAAGCCCCCGCCGGCTCCCCCAGGGGAGAGCAGGCTGGAGCCGGTATAAAGCTCAAGAGGCGGAGTATTGTCTACACTCCTACACTCCCACACTCCTACACTCCTAAAACTTGTCACTTGTCACTTAGACATGCTATTGTCCAAACTCGGAATAATCGGAGAATTCGGAGTATTCAGAAAATTCAGAAAAATCGGAAAATTCAGAATACTCAGAATAATCAGAATTCTCAGAATCCTCAGAATAATCAGAATCCTCAGAATCCTCCTCTCCTCACTTGGAAAAATTTTTCTCCCCCAATCTGCCGGAATCCGCTTTTTTTTACTATCTTTGCAAAGAGAACTAATAATCCTATTCCGATGAAGAGAACCATTGCTTTATTCTACGCATTACTGACTGTGGCCATGGTCCTGGCCAACCCCATTGACAAACAGCAGGCCCGACGACTGGCCGCACAGTTCGCAGAAAGCCGCGGAGCACAACTGAAAGGCGAACCCCTGCGGGCGCCCGGACGGACGACGGCCACGGAGCAGCAGCCACTGTATGTGTTTAACACCGATGGCAACCAGGGCTTTGTCATCGTCAGCGGCGACGACCGTGCCGAGACCATCCTGGGCTATACGGAGCAGGGACAATACGACGAGGATGCGCTGCCCGAGAACTTCCGCTGGTGGCTGGAGATGACGGCCAAGGAGATAGAAGCTCTGAGTCTGCAAGGCGAGGCTCAGCGCGAGGCTCCTGTCCGGAAGGTGAAACCCCACCGCGCCATCACGCCCCTGCTGGTGACGGAATGGAACCAGGGCAGTGCAACGGAAGAGGGATATATCTACAACACGCTCTGCCCGACCATCGACGGCAAGCATTGCATCACGGGCTGCGTGGCCACGGCCGGCGCACAAATCATGTATTACTACCAGTGGCCGAAGAAAGCTACATCGGTGGTGCCAGGATATACAAGGGAAGGAAGCAGTGCCGACACATCGAAAGACCTTCCTGCCATCACCTTCGACTGGGCAAAAATGAAGCCCACATACAGTTCCGCAGACCAAGGAACCGCCAGCGCTAAGGCTGTGGCCGAGCTGATGCTCTATTGCGGTTATGCAGCACGGATGAATTACGGTCTGGGCGGATCAGGAGCAGCCACCTCAATACTGGCCGAGGGAATGGCCCAATACTTCGACTACGATCCCTATACCTATCATACTGTATATAGAAACAGTTACACCATCGACGAGTGGGACGAACTGATTTACGGGGAACTGGCAGCCAGCCGCCCGATTGTTTATTCGGGCAGTAGTTTCAGCGGCGGCCATGCTTTTATCTGCGACGGATACGACGGAGAGGGCCTCTATCACTTCAACTGGGGCTGGGGCGGCAGCTACAACGGCTTTTTCACGCTGCAGGCCACCAATCCCTACAGCCAGGGCGAGTCGACCCGCGAGGGATATGTCTTCCAGCAGTATGTCACCATCGGCATCCAGCCCAATACGGGGGCAGGTGCTCCCGACGACCCGAACCGCGACGACGAATGGGAGGAGGAGACCATCGAGGGCATCGTGGCAACGGCCTCGGACCCCAGCTTAGAGGGCACAACGATCACCATGCGTCTGGCGAACCAAAACGAGGAGTCGTGCTACTTTGGATTCGGCATGGGCGAACTGAATGCCGACGGGAGCATCACCGTGATTGACACGCAATACGAGAATTATCAGAGTGTAGAGCTCAAAAAGAATTGGGGCTTCGGCGAGATGAGTTTCGATGTCTCCGGCTACGAGCTTTCGGAGGGAACGCACAAGCTGGTGCCTGTCAGCATCAGCAAGGGCGAGACGGAATGGAAACGCTGCAAGCCCGCCTCTGTCTGGTTCGAGGTGACAGTCGACGCCAACGGGGCGAAAAGCATTGTTGTTCACCCCGTTGTTGACTTGGAAATCAGCAACCTCAAAGTGGCCAGTGGTCTTCAGCCCGGCCAGCGGCAGACCATCACCTTCGACGTGACCAACAAAGGTGACAACTTCGACGGCGCGCTTTATCTCCTGCTGCAGACCACGGGCGAGAATGAGTATAAGAGCAGCAAAAGCATGAAAATCAAGACGGGCAACACCAAGAGCTACCGGATGAGCGTCTACCAATTAACTGAGGGCACCCACACCCTGCTGCTCTGCAGAAATTACTCCGGCACGCAGGTGCTGGCCACCATCACGCTCACGCTGAAGCAAAGCCTGAAGGCCACCGCCTTCGACGTTCCCGGCTACCGGCTGGCCACCAGCGTGCAGCGGGGGAACGTCACCGTGGAGAACAGCCATGGCGAATACACCTCGCCGCTCTACCTCTTCGCCAGCAAAACCACCACTAAGGGCAGTGCGGTATATGCCGCAGGAACGGCCATCGAGGAGAACAGCAGCGAACAGCTGCGCTTCTACTTCCAGCCCGATGAGGCAGGCACCTGGAACCTGTGGGTATGCACCGACGAGGAGGGTAAGAACGTGATCGGGCAGACCACCGTCGAGATCATTGCCCCACCCACATCAGAGGCGAAGCTGGAAGTCAGCAACGTGAAAGTGACACCCAATGAGACCACCACCTACACCCTGACCATCACCAACAAAGGCGCCGACACCTACTACAAGGACATCTATGTGTACCTCTATAAATACAACAAGGAGACCAACGACTATCCTTGGGAGCGCACCCTGCGCTCGGAGGTGCTCGGACTGGAGCCGGGCAAGTCGACCACGCTGACCTTCACGTTAGACAACATGGAAGTGGGGGCAAAATACATCATCAACGCATTCTTCTATCCGAAGTTCAGCGAGAACCACACCACGTCGCTGGAGAACGCCCGTCAGTCGTTCACTGTCACGACCACGGGCATCAACAGCATCTCCATCGATACCGGCCGCGACGCCTGGTACACTACCGACGGCAGAAAACTGAACGGGAAGCCAGCGAAAAAAGGTGTGTATATCCACCGCGGAAAGAAAATAGTGCTGTGAAGATGGGAACTTACTCCGTCTCGGCAAAAAAAGAAACAGATTTCTTTGTTTTGCGCTCGACTTTTCGTACCTTTGGCTGACGCCGAACTTACTTGGCATTCGGAAATGCAAAAGAAAAGCACGCTTTCCTTTTGCATTTCTCTCATTTTTTCGTAACTTTGCGCTATACCAGCGCGAACTTACTCCGTCTCGGCAAAAAAAGAAACGGATTTCTTTGTTTTGCGCTCGACTTTTCGTAACTTTGCAACGTCCCTAACACACACCGTAAGATGGCAGCAAAACGAAATCAATGGTCGGATGAATACTGGCTGCTGTTGATGCAGCTGTACCTGCGGAAACCCGTGGGAGTGAAACCACTCTACTCGCGAGGGCTTGTCAACCTTGCGCTCGAGCTGCATGTGCAGCCGCGACTGCTCTACGAACAGATGTTCCGTCTGCGGTCGCTCGACGAGCCGAAGCTGCGCAAGTTGTGGGAGACCTATGCCAAGAGCCCCAGCAAGCTGGCGCGCGGCATCCAGCTGCTGCGCCGCATGAAAGGCTTCGGCATGGCCGACAGCTTCTACGACGGTGTGGAGGTGAGCGAGTCGTGGGAGAAAGACTTCCGTCCGCTGGCCGAGCGCCCCGACATCATCCCCGTGATGCTCATCCTGATTCTCGACCTCTACTTCCAGCTAGTGCCCGCCACCATGGTGACAAGCACGCCCGAGATACAGGAACTGGCGCGGCTGATGCGCATCAAGGCACAGACGGTGGTCGAGGTGATGGACATCTACCAGGTGTGCGACCCCTACCTGAACCGCACCGAGGTGGTTCTCAACCCGCTACTCAATGCCTGTCAGCAAATCTGGCAGCGGTTCGACAGCAGACAACCCGAACAGCTGTCGGCACTGGCCGCCCAGCTGAAGGCTTATTTCAAGTAGGATACACGGAGAAAGCAGCAACAGAGACTAACACACAGAGCAAGAAAAAGGAAACGAATGAAACTCATACAAGAACAGGAGCAAAGGCAGACGCAACAACAGAAGCTGACGCAGCAGCAGATGATGCTGGTGCGGATGCTCGAGATGCCGTTGACCGAACTGGAGCAGAATGTTCAGGCCGAGCTGGATGACAATCCGGCCCTCGAGACCGACGCCTATGGCGACGACAACCACCCTGCCGACACCGACGAATGGGGCGACAGCACGGGTGGCGAAGGCGACGACGACAACTTTGAGACCCTCACCGAGCGGCAGGAACGCGAAGAAGCCCTCGACCATGCCCTTGAGCGCATCGGCGGCGACGACGACCTGCCGGGCATGGCCGACTCGATGGCTGTCAGAGGTACGGGCGGATGGACCGACGGCGCCGAACAGGAGCAGATGGTCTTCGGCGAGCAGACCTCGTTCTACGACACGCTGAAAGAGCAGATGAACGAGCTGGACCTCACCGAAGAGCAGCAGAGCGTGATGGAATACCTCATCGGGTCGCTCGACAGCGACGGTCTGCTGCGCAAAGACCTCGACACCATCTGCGACGAACTGGCCATCTACCATAACATCGACGTCACCGAGAAAGAGGTGGAAGAGGTGCTCGAACGGCTGCAGGAGTTCGACCCCGCCGGCATCGGAGCACGCTCGCTGCAGGAATGCCTGCAACTGCAAATCGGCCGCAAGCGCTGGACAGAAACCCGCGGACATGCCGCCACCATCCTGGAGGATTACTACGACGACTTCCTGAACAAACGCTGGGAACGCATCAGAAACCAGATGAACCTGACCAGTGAGCAGACGGAGGCCGCACAGGAGGAAATCAAACGACTGAACCCCAAGCCCGGATCGGCGCTCGGCGAGACCGAAGGGCGCAACATACAGCAGATCACGCCCGACTTCATCGTCGACACCAACGACGACGGCAGCGTGACGTTCACCATCAACCGGGGACGCATTCCCGACCTGCACGTGTCGCCATCGTTCACCGACCTGCTGGCCACCTACCACCGCCGCACCGACAAAGAGAAGCTGACACGCAGCGAGAAAGAGGCCGTGGTCTATGCCAAAGAGAAAGTGGACCGCGCCCAGAACTTCATCGAGGCGGTACGCCAGCGGCGCCACACGCTCTATGTCACCATGAAGGCCATCATCGACATTCAGCGCAAATACTTCCAGGACGGCGACGAGAGCGACCTGCGGCCGATGATACTGAAAGACGTGGCCGACCGCACGGGCCTCGACAAATCGACCATCTCGCGCGTCAGCAACATGAAATATGCCCAGACCCGCTGGGGAACGTTCAAGCTGCGCCATTTCTTCAGCGACAGCTACAAGACCGAGTCGGGCGAGGAACTGTCGACGCGCAAGATAAAAGCCGCCCTGAAAGAGGTCATCAGCACCGAGGACAAACGCAAGCCTATGAGCGACGAGGCCCTGCAGAAGGCCCTCGCCGAGAAAGGATTCCCCATCGCGCGCCGCACCATATCGAAATACCGCGAGCAGATGGGCATACCCGTGGCAAGACTGAGAAAGGAATCATGATGAAAGCACGAGACTTGATACTGGCCGCCCGCATCGTGAGCATGCTGTTCACACCCTTCTACCTGCCGTTGGTAGGCATGCTGGCACTGTTCATCTTCAGCTACCTGCGCATCTTCCCCTTTGCGTATAAGCTGCAGGTGCTGCTGCTGGTCTATCTCTTCACCATCCTCCTGCCCACCTTCATCATTCATCTCTACCGCCGCTATCAGGGCTGGACGCTGCTGCAGCTGGGCACCAAAGAGCGCCGCATGATACCCTACGTCATCAGCATCATCTGCTACCTGGCGTGCTACTACATCATGAGCGTGCTCCACATTCCCCACTTCATGGGCCGCATCCTGGTGGCCGCCCTCATGGTGCAGATCATCTGCGCCATCATCAACATCTGGTGGAAGATATCCACCCATACGGCAGCCATCGGCGGAGTGGCTGGAGCACTCATGGCCTTCGCCCATATCTTCACGTTCAACCCGCTGGGATGGCTCTCGGTGATTGTCGTCCTGGCCGGCGTGCTGGGCACCAGCCGCATGATATTGCGTCAGCACACACTGTCGCAGGTGGTCGCCGGCTTCCTGGTGGGTGTGGTGACGGCATGGATGTCGGTCATATAAGAAGACAGGGAACAGGCGGCAGACGACAAAAAAGACAGACGAATTATAAAAACAACCATCATAACGATATGAAACCATTAGTCAGCATTATCATGGGCAGCACCAGCGACCTGCCCGTCATGGAGAAAGCCATGAAGTTTCTGAACGAGCAGCAGGTGCCCTTCGAGGTGAATGCCCTGTCGGCCCATCGCACACCCGATGCCGTTGAGCAGTTTGCCAAGGGAGCCCGAGAGCGCGGCGTGAAGGTCATCATCGCCGCCGCAGGCATGGCGGCAGCCCTGCCCGGCTGCATAGCCGCCTCGACCACACTGCCCGTCATCGGCGTACCCATCAAGGGCATGCTCGACGGCCTGGACGCCATGCTGAGCATCATCCAGATGCCTCCCGGCATTCCCACAGCCACCGTCGGTGTGAACGCCTCGCTCAATGCCGCCATCCTGGCCATGCAGATGATTGCGCTGGGCGACGAGGAGATGGCCCGCAAGGTGGCCGACTATAAAGCCACCCTGGGCAAGAAGATCGAGAAAGCCAACCAAGACCTGGCCGCCATCGGCGACTATGAATTCAAGACCAACTAAATGAGTTATCAACGACGACTATCCAGCGTAGCACAGGTGGGGCCTGTGGCCATCGGCGGCAGCAACCCCATCCGCATCCAGTCGATGACCACCACCGACACCAACGACACCGAGGCATGCGTGGCACAGGCCAAGCGCATCATCGACGCTGGCGGCGAACTGGTGCGCTTCACCACCCAGGGCACCCGCGAGGCCCTCAACATGCGCAACATCTCTGAGCGGCTGAAGGCCGACGGCTACCGCACACCGCTCGTGGCCGACGTGCACTTCAACCCACGGGTGGCCGACGTGGCGGCATGCTACTGCGAAAAGGTGCGCGTGAACCCCGGCAACTATGTCGACCCGGCCCGCACCTTCAAGCAACTGGAGTATACCGACGAGGAATACCAGGCCGAACTGCGCAAGATCGACGAGCGCTTTGTGCCGTTCCTCCATATCTGCCGCGAGCACAACACGGCCATCCGCATCGGTGTGAACCACGGCTCGCTCTCCGACCGCATCATGTCGCGCTATGGCGACACACCGGCGGGCATCGTGGAGAGCTGCATGGAGTTTCTGCGCATCTGCCAGCGCGAGCAGTTCGACAATGTGGTCATCTCCATCAAGGCATCCAACACGGTGGTGATGGTGCAGACGGTGAGGCTGCTGGTGACCCAGATGGACCGCGAGCAGATGCACTATCCGCTGCACCTCGGCGTCACCGAGGCCGGCGAGGGCGAGGACGGCCGCATCAAGAGTGCCGTGGGCATTGGCGCCCTGCTCACCGAGGGCATCGGCGACACCATCCGCGTGAGCCTCAGCGAAGAGCCCGAATGCGAGATTCCGGTGGCCCGCAAACTGGTCGACAGCATCGAGGAATGCGCCCGGATACGCAGTGAGGCTGAACAGCACATCACCGACGACACCATCGTGGTGGAGTTTCATGAGACCGACTGGGAGTCGCTGCAGCTGAAAGCAGCCATGGCCACAGGTGCCCTGCTCATCGACCGCAAGGCCCACCAGCTCATCGTCCGCAACGAAGGATTCAGCGACGAACGGCTCACCGCCCTGGCCGACGCCATCCTGCAGGCCGCCCGCATCAAGTTCACCAAGACCGAGTATATCTCGTGTCCGGGCTGCGGACGCACGCTCTACAACCTGCAAGACACCATCCGCCGCATCAAAGAGGCGACAGCCGGCATGAAAGGACTGAAAATAGGCATCATGGGATGCATCGTCAACGGTCCGGGCGAGATGGCCGACGCCGACTACGGTTATGTAGGGGCCGCCCGGGGCAAGATATCGCTCTACCGCGGCAAAGAATGCGTCGAGAAGAACATTCCCGAGGAAGAGGCCGTAGAGCACTTGCTGCAACTCATTCAGAGCGACAAAAACAAAAGTGAAGTGTAAAAAGTGAAGAGTTTAATGGTCAACGGTCAATCGACAACAGACTTAAACTGTTCACTATTCACTGTTAACTGATAACTAAACAAACATGGACATCAAGAAACCCTATACCCCTGCTCCCGACCGCTACGAACAGAGCGAGCAGATGTACCGCCGCTGCGGACGCAGTGGTGTGCTGCTTCCGAAAATATCGCTGGGATTCTGGCATAACTTCGGCAGCGTAGACCCCTATGAGCGCAGCCGCGAAATCACTCACTATGCCTTCGACCACGGCATCACCCACTTCGACCTGGCCAACAACTACGGACCGGTCTACGGCTCGGCAGAAGAGACCATGGGACGCCTGATGGACGACAGCTTCCGACCCTATCGCGACGAACTGTTCATCGCCACCAAGGCCGGCTACGATATGTGGGAGGGGCCTTACGGCAACTGGGGCTCACGGAAATACCTTATGGCCAGCCTCAACCAAAGCCTGCAGCGCATGCACCTCGACTATGTGGACCTGTTCTACAGCCACCGCTACGACCCGGAGACACCGCTCGAGGAAACGCTCCAGGCCCTTGTCGACATCGTGCGCAGCGGAAAAGCACTCTACGTGGGCATCAGCCGCTGGCCGCTGGAGGCACTGAAGATTGCCGACCAGTACCTGCGTGAGCGCGACGTGCCATTGCTCATCTATCAGGGCCGCCTCAACCTGCTCGACCGCGAACCACAGGAGGAGGGTATCATGGACTATTGTGCCGACCATGGCATCGGGTTCATCTCGTTCTCGCCACTGGCTCAGGGCCTGCTCACCGACCGTTACCTCAACTGTGAGTCAACAGCCGAGGGAACCGTCAGCGGCATCCCTGCCGGCTCGCGCATGACCCGGGGGAAGTTCCTCAAGCAAGACATGCTCACACCCGAGCTGCTCGACTATCTGAAACACCTCAACGGCATCGCTCAGGGGCGCAACGAGACACTGGCAGAAATGGCGCTCGCCTGGATTCTGCACCAGCGCGGCGTCACCTCCGTGCTCGTGGGAGCCAGCAGCACAGGACAACTGGAAAAGAACCTGCGCTGCATCAGCGCCCAGCCGTTTAGCGACGAGGAAATTTAATGAGTTGAGAAGACCCTTCCTAACCTCCCCTATAAAGGGAGGATAATCTGAATAATCGGAGTATTCGGAATAATCTGAATAATCTGAATAATCTGAATACTCGGAATAATCTGAATACTCCGAATCCTCTGAATACTCCGATTATTCCGACAACCTATCACTTCACCACACTCTCCAGGGGATTGCGGTTGCCCTTCATGCCAGTAAGGAAGGCTTTGGCGGAACCGAAGCGGAGGAACATGTCGAGGCGCACGGGAATGTGGTTCTGGTCGTCGGTGACGTAGAAGCGCACAATCTCCTTGTATTTGCCTTTCTCCTGCTCCATGTAGCTGAGCTGCAGACAACGGTATTTCACGCCGTTGTCGGCCTTGATATTGGTGGTGCCGGTATATTTCAGGATGGCGTTGATGACATCCGTTCCATCGGCGATGGGTATCTTGACGATATGCCCTTTCTTCCATCCCTCAGGATTGAAGCTTCTGGCGCGGAGGAAGATGTTGAGCATGTCGTAGATGCAGTCGTCGTAAGAGGTTTTCTTCCACGAGTGCTCGCCGCTGTTGTGCTGACGGTGCTGGCGCAGGTTGCACTTGTCGCCGCTGTAGGTATAGAACACCTCATCGACGGTGTAGTGCTTACCCTCGCGGGCTCCCTTGCGGAAGTAGAGCGGTGCCAGGTCCTCGCTGCAATAGCAGAGCAGCGTGTCGCGCAGGACGAACATCTCGTCGACCTTGTTGTTGCCACGCGTGGTGAGGCTGGCGCGGTAGGCCGGCTTTCCTCCGTAGCGGCTGAGGACGGTCGACATGCTGGCCGAACCGGCTTTCACCCATACGAACTTCCAGTTATAATAAAGGTTATAGCTGAGGAACTCGCCGCTTTTGAAAGCGGTGTTGTTGAAGGTGCATTGTGCTGTGGCGCTCTGGCTGCATGCGATGAGCACGATGAGCGTCAGTAAGTAGGTCCTGAATGTTTTCATCGTCATTTCGTTTGAAGTTGTGAATCCAATATTTTCAGCTCGTCGGGCAGTTCGATGCCCAGTTTCTTGGCTCGCTGATAGTTTTGCCGCTTGATGGTTTTCTGCTTGTCGGCTTTTTGTTTGACGATAGCCGCCGGTTTTTGTTTAGCGGCATTAACACTTTTTGGATTCCAGGTGCGCGAGACATCCCATTTTGCCTTGCACTCGATTTCTTCGTTGAAGTAGAAGACGGTCTCGGGCTGCAGGTCTTCATCGTAGCAGCCGGTGTCCCATAGCCCGTTGTCGTTTTTATCGATGAAGGCACGCAGATAGTAGGTGCCTGGCTTCACATAGAAGAATTCGGCGATGCCGTTTTTGGTGGTCTGCTCCTTCACGGGCTTGTCTTGTTTGTCAATCAGCTGTACGACCATGGTGCTGTCGGCCATGCCCGTGAGGGTGACCAGGAGTGTCGAGAACTCGTCGTTGCTCTTCACCTTGATGCCTTTCTTGATTTTATCTGACACCTGTCCGTAGATGCTCCGGAAGGCGGCAGAGTCTACTTCCAGGCTATACTCGCCGTCGGGTCTCCATTCGCCCAGCAGCTCGTAGGTGCGCGGCAGGTGGGGCACAGGACGGAACACCATGGGAGCGTCGTACCACAGGGTGTCGTGCTTGGCATAGAGGTGGATGGCCGCCGTGTCGATGCTGGCCAGCGGCAAGGGCGAGGTGAACAGGATATTCTTCTCGGGGTCCATGTCGGCAGGCACCTTCGCTTCTATCTTCAGCGGCTGGTCTTCCTCGCGGCGCAACGGTTCTACCTCCTGTCCTTTCTTCTCGGCCTTCTCAGCCTTCTTCTTCCACTCGTCGAACTCTTTCTGGCGTTTCTTCATGCGCTTCTCGTACGACTCCTTGGCGAGCACCTCCAGCGTGTCGGTCTGCATCACCAGGACGCCGGTAGAGTCGGTGTGCAGGTAGCTCATCTCCATGCGTAGCGTGTCTTGGTTGATGAGCAGGGTGTCGCGCAGCCAGTAGCTGATGGTGTCTTGCTTTTCGTTGGCCTCGACGATGAATGCCGAGTCGGCCTCGAAATTGAGTCCCTTGATGCGTGGCAGCTCAGGATTGCCATAGCTGAAGTAGAGGGTGAAATGGTCGGGTTGTGTGCGTTCCTGCTTGAGGAAGAAACGGTCGGTCTGCACCTCGGTAAAGGCCCTCAGCACGATGTCGTCGGGCACGAAATGGGTATAGGGCACGGTCCGGATGGTCTCGATATGCAGCGAGTCGCGCCAGATGGTGTCGGGCCGTGTGTCGGGGAACGAGCTGGGCACCACAATGTCGTGGTTGAAAGCCAGCTTCTCGCTCTTCTGACTATATACGTAGTTGCCGTCGGCATCCTGCAGGGCATAGATACGGTAGCTGCCCGGGGCGATGCCTTTAATGACGAAGCGGCCCCGGCTGTCGGTGCGCGAGACGCGCAGCAGCGGCTGACTGCGGAAGATGGTGTCGGTGAGGTTGTCGTAGAGTCCCACCAGGATGCCTTTCACCGGTTCGAGGTCGGAAGCCTCGAGCACATACCCCGACACCTCCATCGTGTCGATCTGCTCGCCGGTGGAGAAGCTGTAGGTATAGTTGCCCAGCGGGTTGCCCTCGTTGTTGTCGGTGATGGCGTCGCTGAAGTCGACGGTGTAGGTGGTGTTGGGCTTCAGCGAGTCCTTCAGTTCGACAATGATGCGCTTGCCGGCGCCTTTGATTTCGGGCATCTCTATCTGTGGCGGCGACACGACGACATTCTCGGTGGGATTGTCGATCTTGATATACTCGTTGAAGTTGATGACGATTTTGCGCGACTTCACGTTGATGGCCTTGTCGGCGGGCGTGGCTCCCACCACCTCGGGGGGTCGCTCGTCGTACCAGCCGCCGTCGGGTTGTCCCATCTTGGCGCACGAGCCCAGGATGAGCGAGCACACGATGAAGCCCACCGACAAAACCGCCAGCAGACGGGAAGACAAACGTCCTCCTGCCCTGTTGGCTTGCTGTTGATGGTTGTTCTGTTGCATCGGCATCGTTTCTCCTATCTCTTTCAGTGGCTGCCGGCTATTCCTGCTGGCCCTGCTGGTTCATTCGCAGCAGCTCGTCGATGATGGTACGGCTGTTGCTCAGGCGCGGCACCTTGTGCTGTCCGCCCAGTTTGCCTTTCGACTTGAGCCAGTCGTTGAACAGGTCGTGGCGCGCCTCCACAATCTCGAGGTGCTGCAATGTGATGTTCTTATAGCGTTTTGCCTCGTAGTCGCTGTTGATTTCCTGCAGTTTGCGGTCCAGTATGTCGGCAAACTGCTGCAGGTCGTTGGGCCGTTTGGCAAACTCGATGATCCACTGGTGGCGGCATTTGGCGTGATTGTCCATGAACACGGGTGCGGCGGTATACTCCGACACCTCGGCGCCGGTGAGCATACAAGCCTGCTCGAGTCCCTTCTCGGCATTGTCGACGATGAGCTCCTCGCCGAAGGCATTGATGAAATGCTTGGTGCGGCCGGTGATGACAAACTTATAGGGATTGCGCGAGGTGAAGCTGACGGTGTCGCCGATGATGTAGCGCCACAGTCCGCACGAGGTAGAGATGACCATGGCATAGTTCTTGCCCACCTCCACGCCCGAGAGCGGCACCACGTGGTCGTTCATCTTGCGGCGGTCGGCGGGGTCGTCGCTGTAATACTCCATGGGGATGAACTCGTAGAGCACACCATAGTCGAGCATGAGCAGCAGCGACGGGTCGGCGGGGTTGCTCTGGATGCCGAAGAAGCCCTCGCTGGCATTATAGGTCTCCATATAATGCATGTCGGGCTTGGTGATAAGCTCCTGGTACTGCTGGTGGTAGGGTGTGAAGGCCACTCCTCCGTGGAAGAACACCTCTAGGTTGGGCCACACCTCCTCGAGGTGCTGCTTGCCGCTGATCTCGAGCACACGGGTAAGCACGCTGAGCATCCACGACGGTACGCCGCTCAGGTTAGTCACGTTCTTCTTCCAGGTCTCGTTGGCAATGCGGTCGCGCTTCAGCTCGAAGTCGCTCAGCAGGGCCGTCTTTTTCTTCGGCACGCGCACGAGGTTGGCCAGCGGGTTGATGTTCTCGATGAGAATGGCACTCAGGTCGCCCACCAGCGAGCCCGACACATTGTAGTTGGGCGAGTGGCTGCCGCCCAGGATGAGCGAGCGGCCGTCGAAGAGGCGGCTCTTGGGATGGTCGCGCAGGTAGAGGGCCACGGTGTCGAATCCACCGGCATAGTGGATGTGCTGCAGTCCCTCGTTCGACACGGGGATGAACTTCGATTTATCGTTGGTGGTTCCCGACGACTTGGCATACCATTTCACCTGTCCGGGCCACAGCACGTCGGTGTCGCCGTGGCGCATGCGGTCGATGTCGTATTTCAGGTCGTCGTAGGTGTTCAGGGGGATGGTCAGCCGGAAGTCATCGTAGCTTTTGACGGTGGTGAACAGGTGCTCACGGCCGTAGTCGGTATCTTTGGCACGCGACACGAGTCCGTGGAGCGCCTGCATCTGCATCGCCTCACCCTCGCGTACGTACTTCTCCAATTCTTTCTGGCGGGCCAGAAAAACCTTGGAAACAATAGATGTTAAACTCATGGCACAATTATTCTGCAAACGCGGCAGCCTCGGCGGCCGCAATAATGTCTTCTTTGGTCATCTCGCCCGGGTTGGCCGTGATGTTCGACAGGTCGAACTCATCGGTTTGCGGCTCCGACGCGGGCTTCTCAGCGGTCGCTTTCCTGTCGTTCTTCACGGGTTTCACCGTCTCGTCCAGGGGCTCGCTGCGCACAATGATGAAGTCGTCTTTCACTTCTGTGTCGGGCACGGTCTGCACCGGCTCCTCCTCCATCTTCGTGCGGTTGGTCTTGGCGGCAAACACGGCGTCGATGAATTGCGGCTTCTTGCGCAACCGGTCGAGGGTCTGCTTGGCAGCCAGCTGCTGGCTTTCCTTCTTGCTGTAGCCAGTGCCTCGTCCGCCTTCCACACCTTCCAGTATCACCTGACAGGTGAACACCGGACTGTTGTTCTCGTCTTTCTTCTGTTCGAGCAGCTTGAACTCCATGTTCACGCGGTTCTTCTGCGACCACTCGATGAGCTTCGACTTGAAGTTGACCTCCTTATAGGCCACCTTGTCGAGGTTGATGAGCTGGTTGAGGATGCGTTTCTCCATGAACCTCATGCAAGCGTTGTAGCCGTGGTCCAGATAGATGGCTCCAACCAGTGCCTCAAACGCATTTCCTCCCATATAGCTGTTATGAGAGGAAGTGTGTCCCGACGACAGTATCAGTTGGTTGATACCCATCTCCTGAGCCAGCTTGTTCAGCGTCTCGCGCTGCACGATCTTGCTGCGGGTGTTGGTGAGAAAGCCCTCGCGCTTGCCATCGAAGTGGCGGTAGACAATGTCGCCCACCACAGCGTCGAGGATGGCATCGCCCAGAAACTCGAGCCGCTCGTTGTTCACCGGCTTACCGTTGGCATTGCGTTTGGCCACACTTTTGTGCATCAGCGCCTGCTGATAATACTCAATGTTGTGGGGGTAGATGCCGGTGATTTGGTATAAAGACGAAAAAAGCTCCTTCTCCTTGCGGAAAGGGAGCCTTATTCTGTCGATGATTCTATTCAGCATACTTCTTGAATACTACACATGCATTGTGTCCGCCGAAGCCGAAGGTGTTGCTGATGGCAGCACGCACGACGCGCTTCTGGGCCTTGTTGAAGGTGAAGTTCAGCCGGTAGTCTATCTCCGGGTCCTCATCACCCTCCTCATGGTTGATGGTGGGGGGCACAATATCATTCTTCACTGCCAGTACGGTGGCCATAGCCTCCACGGCTCCGGCGGCACCCAGCAGGTGTCCTGTCATTGACTTTGTCGAGCTGATGTTCAGCTTGTAGGCAGCGTCGCCAAACACTTCCTTGATGGCCTTGGCCTCGCTGATGTCGCCCACGTGGGTCGATGTGCCGTGAACATTGATGTAGTCGATGTCCTCGGGGTTCAGTCCGGCATCCTTCAGGGCACGTTTCATCACCAGTTTGGCGCCCAGGCCCTCGGGATGCGAGGCTGTGATGTGGTAGGCGTCGGCGCTCTCGCCCTCGCCAATCATCTCGGCATAAATCTTTGCTCCACGGGCTTTGGCGTGCTCCAGCTCCTCCAGGATGAGGCATCCGGCACCCTCGGCCATGATGAATCCGTCGCGGCTGGCGCTGAACGGACGGCTGGCGCGTGCAGGGTCGTCGTTGCGGGTAGAGAGGGCCTTCATGGCGTTGAAGCCGCCCACACCGCAGTTGCAGATAGCACTCTCGGCACCACCGGCCAGAATGGCGTTGGCCTTACCCAGGCGGATGAGGTTGAAAGCATCGGCCAGGGCATTGCTCGACGAGGCACATGCCGACGTGGTGGTGAAGTTGGGACCGCGGAAACCATATTTGATGCTGATCTGGCCGGCAGCAATGTCGGCAATCATCTTCGGGATGAAGAACGGGCTGAACTTAGGACCGTCCTCCTCGTGAGCACCAAAGTACTTCACCTCATCCTCGAAGGTACGGATGCCTCCGATACCTACGCCATATACAACACCTATCTCATTTTTGTCTTCTTGCTCTAAATCCATACCGCTGTCGGCAACAGCCTGCTCGGCTGCGATGATGGCCAACTGTGTGTAGCGGTCCATCTTGCGGGCCTCCTTGCGGTCGATGTATTGTGTGACGTCAAGATCCTTCACCTCGCAGGCGAAGTGCGTCTTGCACTTAGAGCAGTCAAACTGTGTAATAGGGGCGGCACCGCTCACACCGTTGATCAGGTTCTGCCAAGTCTCCTCGGCGGTATTGCCCACGGGCGTAACGGCTCCGATACCTGTTACTACTACTCTTTTTAACTCCATAAGGTATAAAATTGAAAAATTGAAAAATTGAAGAATTGAAAAACGAATTCAGGTAGATGCCCGAATCTCAATTTTCAATTTTTCAATTCTTCAATGATAAAATTTCTTATTTTGCGTTCTCCTCGATATAGCTGATAGCGTCGCCAACAGTAGCGATGGTCTCTGCCTTATCATCGGGAATTGAAATGTTGAACTCCTTCTCAAACTCCATGATGAGCTCAACGGTATCGAGTGAGTCTGCACCCAGGTCGTTTGTAAAACTTGCCTCGGGCTTCACCTCAGCCTCATCAACACCCAGTTTGTCTACGATAATAGCCTTTACTTTGCTTTCAATTTCTGACATAATCTTTTTACGTTTAAAATGTTAATAATTACTTTCTTAACCAAAATTCGGGTGCAAAGGAACAAATTTTTATTCACGTGTGCAAATTTTTTCACAAAAAAAGCACTTTCACCTGCACACCGACATGCGTTTTGTGCAAAAAATCACGGTTTTTTGAACGAACACTCGCGCCGTACAGGATAATTGCCACGCAACAACTCGAAATCCGCAGGGGCATTTTTCAGCTTCTGACTGTCTGTGAGGGGGTTGTAATAACGCAGATATTGGTCATCTGTCGTGTCCGTAGCGGACAGCTCAATGTCGATGGCGGGCGGCTCAATGTGCCAACGGTTCTCCAGACCAAAGTGGCGGCACAGACCCTCAATCACCATATTGTCGGCATTCACCTTGCCGTCGGCACTGTAGCCGGCAATGTGGGGCGTACCTATATACACCTTATCTAATAAGGCAAGGTTGACATGCGGCTCGCCCTCCCACACGTCGAGCACCGCCTGCCGCACACGCCCCATGCACAGGGCGCGCAGCAGGGCATCGTTGTCGACCACGGCCCCGCGGCTCGTATTCACGATGATTGGCCGGCGCGTGAGGCTCTGCAGGAACCGCTCGTCGGCCATGTGATAGGTGGGATAGTCGCCGCAGCGCGTCAGCGGCACATGGTAGGTAATCAGGTCGCACTCCCGCAAGTCGCACTCCATGCCCAGCGGCGGGGCGCTCACCACCACCGCATAGCCCATCTCCTGCGCCAGTTGCCTGACGAGCGACCCCACATGGCCGCAGCCAACGACGCCCACCACCGACTGGCCGCGCCGCAACCATCCCTCGCGCTCGAGCAGAATGAGCACCGACCGCACATACTGAGCCACCGAACCGGCATTGCAGCCCGGACAGTTCATCCATTGGATGCCCGCCCGCTGCAGGTAGTCGATGTCCAGGTGGTCGTACCCGATGGTGGCCGTGGCCACAATGCTCACCCGGCTGCCGCTCAGCAACTGTTCGTCACACCGCGTCCGGGTGCGCACAATCAGTCCGTCGGCATCCTTCACGTCGGCGGCACAGATCTCACTGCCCGGCAGGTAGACCACCTCATCGGCCAGCTCGTCGAGCACCTCGCGGATATACGGAATCTTATCGTCAACTATCAGTTTCATGCTGCAAAGTTACGAAAAGTCGAGAGCAGAACAAAATAAACTTGTTTATTTTTTATGCCGAGGCGGAGTAAGTTCGGCAAAGTCAAAGTTACGAATAAACGAGAGAAATGCGAAAGGAAAGCTCGCTTTTCTTTCCATTCCCGAGTGGCAGTAACTTATCCAAAGTTACGAAAAGTCGAGAGCAAAACAAAGAATTCATTCTTTTTTTGCCGAGGCGGAGTAAGTTCGGCGAAGCCAGAGTTACGAAAAGTCGATGGAAGAACCAAGAAAAGTATCATTTTGCGCCGTCATTTCATGTTTTTGCGACAGCTTTTCAGGCACTTTCCCCTCATTGTCGCAAAATGCGAAGACAGTCGCATGTAATCTTCGAAAAAAGGAAGAAAAAAGTTGGAAGCTGCCGTTCGCCTGCCTATCTTTGCAACAGAAGCAACAAACGACAGGCAACCTGTCACAGTATGAACCCTTTTAAAAAAGTACAATTATGAAGACGATGTGTTTGACCCCGATGACTGTCGACCTGAGCCAGGACCAGGTCAAAGTTCAAGACTATTGTCCAAACTCCCAAACTCCCCAAATAGTTCAAGGTTCAAGGCAGGAAGCCCCCTCCATCTCCCCCAAAAGGGGGAGAGCTTGGTTACTCCACAAGCCGGCAAGCCTCTCCAAACGAGTGGAGAGCTGAGAACGGAGAGGTATGATTACCTTTGGTATTGTCCATACTCCCAAACTTCTAAACTCCATAACTCCCTTAAAAAAGAAGGTTTAAGAGGCGGAGTATTGTCTACACTCCTACACTCCCACACTCCTACACTCCTAAAACTTATCACTTGTCACTTTTCACTTATCACTTGTCACTTATCACTTGTCACTTGGACTAGCTCCTAAACTCCCAAACTCCCTAAATAGTTCCAGGTTTAAAATGACCTACAGAATCTGTCGTTCTGAATTATCTCGATAGTTTTTTCCTTCCCTCTTGAATGTACACTCCGCGTTGAGGCTTGCGCACGAGCCGTTGACCCTTCATGTCGTACATGTTGGAACGGCCGTTGCGATAGGATGATGGGGTGCGCTTCGCCGATGATATGCCCGGGGCAGGGTATGGCCCGGTGATGGGCAGTTCGTCGTAGAGGATAATGTTGGCTGTGGGGTAACTCTCCAGAATCAGTCGTTTGAGTTCGGGGTGGGTGATGTTATACATGAAATCCTCGCCCACGATGGCGATGGTCTTACCGTCGAGGGTCGACAGGCGCGGTGCCATCTCGATGGGTTCGACGGTAGAGAAACCCACCGGACTCACTACGTTGAAGGTGGCAATGCCGGTACTGCCGGCAGAGCAGGAGTCGTTGCACTCGAACCGGTCGTCCTGGGCGTAGCTGCTGAGCGAGAGCAGAAAGAAGAAAACGGTTATAATAGGTCTCATAGGTAAAGTGTGGAAGAATGGATAGTGATGGATGCTGTATACTAAATAGATGGGTTTAACGCGGAGAAGTTTAATCGCAAACAACGCTTTTTCATGTCTTCCCATGAGAGACATGATTATTCGTGTTGGTCAGCCATTCAGGGGTGCTCGTGCAAGTCCGCTATTCGGGGATGCGTTAACAGGTGTAACTTTTTTCGTCATTTTTATTTGCTTTTTTCGTAATTTTTCCTTATCTTTGCAAAAGTAATAACTAAAACAGACCTCTTATGAAACTAATGAAAACACTGGTGGCCCTGATGATGGCCCTTTTCTGCCTGCCTGCTGTGGCTCAACAGGCATCTTATGCGAAGTATACCAGCGGACTGCCGTTCCGTATGACCGAGGTGAAGGCCCCCGTGATTCCTGCCAATCAGGTGTCGCTCAGCGACTATGGTGCCAAGGGCGACGGCCTGGCCTTGTGCACCGAGGCCTTCCAGAAAGCCATTGCCGACCTGAGCGGTCGTGGTGGTGGCCACCTGAACGTGCCGCAGGGCGTGTGGCTGACAGGCCCCATCAAGCTGCAGAGCAACATCGACCTGCACCTGGAGAATGGCGCCATCATTTTGTTCTCTGGCGACATCAGACTCTATCCCGTCATCGAGACCGTCTACGAGGGGGGTAAGCGCATGCGCAGCATGTCGCCCATCACGGGCACCGGACTGACCAATGTGAGCATCACGGGCCATGGCGTCATCGACGGCAACGGAGCATGCTGGCGCCCGCTGAAGAAAGAGAAGGTGACCGAGAGCCAGTGGAAGAAGATCACCGGCGACGGTGGTGTGTTCCCACGGCCCACTATGTGGTATCCCTCTGAGGAGCGCGTGAACACCCGTCCGGTGATGGTTCATCTGGAGAACTGCAAGAACGTGCTGCTGCAGGGTGTCATCTTCCAGAACTCGCCCGCCTGGAATATCCATCCGCTGATGTGCGAGAACCTCATCGTCGACGGCATCACAGCCAAGAATCCGGCGTATGCCCAGAACGGCGACGCCATCGACGTGGAGTCGTGCAAGAATGTGCTCATTGTCAACTCGACCTTCGATGCCGGCGACGACTGCATCTGCATCAAGAGTGGCCGCGACGCCGAGGGACGCCAGCGCGGCATGCCCACCCAGAATGTGGTGGTGAGCGGTTGCACGGTGTTCAACGGTCATGGTGCCTTCGTGGTAGGCAGTGAGATGAGCGGCGGTGTGAAGAACATCATGGTTCGCGACTGTCAGTTCATCGGCACCGACGCAGGCCTTCGCTTCAAGAGCTGCCGCGGCCGTGGCGGTGTGGTAGAGAAGATCTACATCCAGGACATCTCGATGTTCAACATCCTGGGCGATGCCATCACTTTCGACCTCTACTATGGCGGCAAGTCGGTCATCGAGGCCCGCGAGGACGGTACCAAGGTGAACAATATCGAGCCGAAACCAGTGGATGTTACCACCCCTGAATTCCGCGATATCAGCATCAGCCGTGTGAACTGTCATGGTGCCCGTCGTGCCATTTTCTTCAACGGACTGCCCGAGAAGCCCATCAGCAACGTCACCCTCACCGATATTAATATCGTGGCCGACGAGGGAGCCGACTATTTCAACTGCCAGAATGTGGTGAAGAAAGATGTCACCGTGAACATTCCCAAGAGCAAGGGCAACGACAAGACGGTCACTCCGCTCTGATGTCCTCCGGTGTTTTTAAAGAGTGATGATCGATAGTATTGCGACAGCCCGTCACCAGACGTTTTCCTCGTTGGTGACGGGCTGTTTTTTAGTTGCCGACGAGTGGGGTTGCCATTGATTGATAAATGAGGTTGCAATTAGTTGACAAATTAGGTTCTAATTAATGCCTAATTACATTGCAATTAATGCCTAATTACATTGCAATTAATGCCTAATTAGAGTGTAATTAATGCCTAATTAGAGTGTAATTAATGCCTAATTGCAACGCAGCTGATGATGAATCGTAAAGTGTCA
>ODAI010824532.1_pt1 | contig 32797 bp, 24 predicted proteins | sample 1539321 | NCBI WGS metagenome assembly ODAI01 (sample SAMN02144231, study PRJEB22623) | gut metagenome | biome: sheep rumen | host: Ovis aries | place: New Zealand
CCTCGATCACGACCTGCTTCTCGCGGGCGAACTCGTCCTCTGGGATAGTCGCGCGGAGATACATGTCGGAGAGTATGTCGACCGCTTCGCCGAGATAGTCGTCGGGAAGATGCGCATAGTAGCACGTCGCCTCCTCGCCAGTCATCGCGTTGAAGTTGCCGCCGCGGCCTTCGATCGCGCGCGTTATGTCGATTGGCTTTCTCGTCGGCGTTCCCTTGAAGAGCATGTGCTCTATGAAGTGCGATATTCCGGCGGTCTTCGCCGTCTCATGGCGCGAACCGCTCGACACGAACACGCCGACGGCGGCGCTCTCGGCCTCGCATGGCACGAGAACGAGCCTGAGCCCATTGGCGAGTGTGTACAGTTTAGGTGAATTCATCGATGATTGCCTTGCTTTCATTGAGATGACATTATAGCATAAATCGCCCAGGTGGCTACTTGCGCACGATCTTCGTGTTGCGGAACATCCACTCGTTCGAACTGACGACAAGCGGCTTTCCGCTCGCTGTGCGGATATTGGAGAGAATGACCTCCTCGGTCGGGACATATGGAAACTTCTCTACATAAGTCTCGTCCTTCATCTTCGGATTGAAGGCGCCGAAGATGGTTGGACCAGCATACTTCTCGGGATGGTTCGCATCGTCGACGAAAAGTCCGTCGATTGTGACTTTCCTCGGCAACCGGCACACGTACCCGAAGTCGTGCTGGCCATCGTTCCACCCTGCAAAGACGCTGCCCGCCTTGGGTTTCCCGCCATACGGGACGAACGTGCAGTTCCTGATGACGAAGTCTCCGTCCCATGTGCTGCCGTAGTCGGGACGCAGTTCCACAAGGCATTTTGAAGAGACGGTCGTGTTCTCGACGAGGAAAGTGCCGAAGCCAATCGCGTGGACGCCCATGTAGCCGAGTTTCGAGTTGCGGATCGTCGCGTTGGCAACGCCCATGTGGGCGTCAAACCGAGAGAACTCGCAGCCGTCGAAAAGGATGTTCTTGCAGTAGCTTGAGCCGAAGATGCCCCAGTAGCGCGAGTCATTTATGTCCGTGATCTGACGCGAGTCGACGAACGAGATGTTGACCGCGTTGCCGACGCTCAGGTCGTAGGAGCCCATCGGCACGGAAACGTTTGCAGACCCTATTGTCTCGTATGTACGGTGCCCGGACAACACGCAGCCCCTGACCGTAACGTTGGCGCAATGAGAGATGACGATGAACCCCGCATACGGTGCGCCGTGGTCAAGTTCGCCGGTGATCTCATGGCGGAGCCCCGAGAGGACGACGTTGGAACGCTTTACGACAATGCCGCGGTTGTGGTAGCGATACCGCGACTCGGCCTGGTTTGCAATCGTGATGAATACGCCGCCCTTTATCGTCAAAGTCGCGTCGTCTATCGGAAACGCCTCGATTGCGGTAATCTCGGGATAGTCCCAGACGAGCGGAGCGTTCCCATCTATCTCGCCTTCCTTTGAAACAATGAGCATCTCCTGCTGGTCGTGACCATTGTCCTGGTTCGGTCCAAAGCGTATGTAGCGCTTCACCTTGTCGTCTACGACCTTCACGAGACAATCCGACGGAAGCCGCACGCCGAGATTCGTCTGCCCCTTCTTCAGCGACTTTACGCCCTCCACGGAGAACTTTGGAGACCCCGCCTCGACGCAAAAAAGCGGCGAGTACACCTTCTTTACCTTCGTGTCGTCGATGACGAACTTCGCCGTGCCGAAGTCGACGTCGGTCTTCACGACGGCGGCACCTACATCCGAGGCCACGTAGTAGGTCGCGCCGTCCTTCGCCCTGACGCTTGCGCCCAATCGGTTTGCGGCCTCGTGCGCGGCGATTATGGCCGCGCGGTCGTCGGTCTTGCCGTCACCTTTCGCGCCGAACTGCTCGTATTCGACGGTCGCACCTCGGGCACCAGTCGCCAATATCGCACACGTCGCAAGAACAGCCGTCATGGCCTAACTTTCTTCATTGCGCCTGCGCCTCTGGGAGCTCCTGAATTCCCGTAGGCCGTGAAAGCGGCTCTATGCCCATGTCCTTCAGTCGGGCGTTGACGCCAAGCCATGCGCGTTCACGCAAGCTCTCGGGGGCGCGATAGACCGTATCGAGCGCCTTTTCGCGAAACTCGCGCTCCTGCGACTGGCGTTCGTCGAGGAAGTCGAAGTACCCCACGACATCGCCGCCATCCGCGATGTATGCGCGCATATCCTCACGCATCTTCGCGACAATGTTCTTAAGCATGCGGTGCTCCGGCGGCTCGCCGGCGACATAGGCGACCGACACGTCCAGTTCCGCCGTGAACGCGGCGCAATCCGCCTCGGTCAACTCCTCCGGCTCGACGTAGCGACCCGGCTGCGCATACCGCGCGAGCTGCCGGTCGAGCGCGGAGGAAAGAACATTAGTCCACCCGGAATAGACCCCTGCGTCGATGACGGCGCGATCGCCGACGAGTTGCGCGCGCGGATGTGGCCTGCGGTCCTCGCGTCCAACAAGAAGGACGGCGGCGAGAGCTGTGGCGAGAAGGACGATGGCTGCGCCTGCAGCATACGGTTTCCAGTTCAATGGATCGTCGCCGATGACACGATAAGGCCTGATGCCTGCCTTTCGAAGCTCAGCATAGGCGTTCTCGCGGCTCTTGGCATTTATCCAGCCTTCCTTGTTTTCGTTGTCCTTCGTCTGGTATAGGTAGCGGTATTTCACGGGAGAATCCCCTTCTTCACTATCTCGTCCAGATATGCCTTTGCGAACTTAGAAGCCCACTTTATGCGCTCTTCCGCATCATCACCGTCGCGTTTCAAGATGCGATCGGCAGATTCAAATGCCGCAAGAAACGCCGCACGAGCCAACGCCACATCGCCGCGGCCACGGTCGTAAAGAGTCCTGCCACGGCAGAGCAGCAGATCAGGGTCGTCTGGATTTCGCTTAAGTCCCTCATCAACGACGCTTAGCGCAAGCTTCTTGTCCTTCATAGAATTGTTCGCAATGTACCATGTCGTTGTCCACGCCTCGATGTTGTGCGGATCGGCTCTTACAGACGCCCAGAACCACGGCATCAGCTCTACGGTCTGCTTGCCTTCAAGGTGGCGGTGGATTTCTGGCGCACGAATGTGCGAGTTTATCCAACGCCAGGGATCGAAAGAATCGTGAGCCGTCCCATCGTGATCTGACTCAGACTCATGCGCGTGATCTTGGTCCTCCTCGTGGTCATGGTCTACCTCGTGGTCATGATCATGCCCGTGACAGCCATCCTTGCAATCGGCGTCGTGATGGTGGCCTCCGAGATGGTGGCAGTCCATATCGATGCCGCCGTGAAAGTAACTGTCCGCCTTGTGCACAAGCGCACGGCTTATTGTCTCGCGGGCATCACCGAACACGACCGCAAGAGCGCCTTCTCCCTTCACGACTTGGGGCATACGTTCGGCATCTCGACCGCAAAAACCAACAAGGCACCATACAAGCGCGACGCCGCAGAGGGTCCCAAAAACTCTGCCAACTGCATTCACAGGCGTTTTCTCCCCAACACGCAAGATGCAAGTGAAAGCAAAATGGAGACATAGACCACTGCATACGCAAGCACTACCAAAAAGACAACGCCGTCAACCGCACCCCAGCCGTGTATTAGCCGCTGGCGCATGTCGAAGAACTCGGCGTGCGGCGCGATAGCGTAGACTGTCTTCACAACCCACGAAAGCGCGGGATTGAGCCCTTCCGCATATTCGGGAAGACGCCGCCCAAAGAAAAACATGCCAACAAGGACAATTGCGGAAAGCGACAAGTTCGCAGACGCCGTCACAACGAGCGAGCCAAGGAGCGAGACTGCGACAGCAAGCGCGACAAACGCGAAATGCAGCACGATGGCCTGCGGCATCTCCGAGGAAAACCCTCCGCCGCGCACGAGGACGCTCGCGACGAAGAGGACATAGAAGAACGCAAGCGCCGACCAGGACGCCGCGACCGCGCCGATGTACTTGCCGACGAGGAGCCGCCCGCGCGAAATCGGCTTTGCGAGAAGCGGGTAGATCGTGCGCGACTCGAATTCAGGCGGGAAGAGCCGCTGCCCCGCACCAAGTGCGATGAAGAGCGAGAAGCCCCACACGAGAAGAAGCGCCATCTCGTCGAGGTAACGCGACGCGCCATCTGCGCCAAAGGGCGTCGCCATAGAAAGCGGCACCATAAGCGCGAGGCCGAGAAGAACGAGGGCGAAAATGTCGTTGCGGCGCCAAAGCTCGATAAACGAGAGCTTCACGAGAGCGTGGACCTGGCGGAAAAAGAGTTTCATTTCGCCTCCCCCAGCGTCTTGAGGAAAAGACGCTCAAGATTTGTCGCGCCGTCGCCGGCGATATCCTTCACAGGACCCTGGTAGACGCAATGGCCCTTCTTCATTATCGCGACATGATCGCAGAGAAGCTCGGTCTCGCCAAGTTCGTGCGAAGAGAAGAAAATCGTCTTGCCGCGCTCCTTTAGTCCGCGCAGAAGCTCGCGGAAATGGATTCGCGCAAGCGGGTCAAGCCCCGTGAACGGTTCGTCAAGGACAAGGAGATCAGGGTCGCTCAGGAGCGCCTGGGCGATGCCTGCGCGTTGAAGCATCCCTTTCGAATACGTCTTAAGCGGGCGTTTCGCCGCGTCAGCAAGCCCGACGGACTCAAGAAGCGAGTCTGTGCGCGAGCGGACTGTCTTTGCGTCGAGCCCGCAAATGCCGCCATAGAACGCAAGAAGCTCTCTCGCGTTGAGATAAGGGTAGTACGTCGCGACCTCCGGCATGTAGCCGACATGAGCACGAATACGCGGATCGGAAGGATCTCCGCCGAGCACCTTGACTGTGCCGGACGTGGGCGCAAGAAGCCCGAGCATCATCTTTATGGTCGTCGTCTTGCCGGCGCCGTTGGTGCCTAGAAAACCCATGACCTCGCCCGCTTTCAACTTCAGCGAAAGCCCGTCGACCGCCTTTGTGCCGGCAAACGCACGGGTGACGCCTTCGAGTTGAACAATATCCGAACCCTCGCTCATTATTTCTCCTTAAGGAAGCGCAGGACGTCCGCAGCCACAAGCGGATTGTGGAAAGTGAACGCTAATCGCGCGGCATATGTGCCGCCATCCGTCTTGAAGACAAGACCGCCGGGCATCACGGAAAAGGACTTCAATTCGCCAAATGGGATGCCGAAATCCATGTCCTTGCTGGCGAACGCAATTCGGCGATCAGTGAAATAGCAGTGTGTGCGCTGCGCGACGCTGCACTTCCTTCGCATGCCCGGGAAGGCAACATCGCTCGGACGACCGACGGGGCGTCCTGCCTTGCGCGACGAAACAACGCCTTCAGAATCCAGCTCCGTGTAAAGCGTCCCCTTCTCGTGGAAGAACACCTGACTGTCAGACGATATGGACGTTACTTTTGCACCCTTGCTCGCGCCTTCGCCCTTCTTCACCGGCCGAGGACGTAGACTTTCGATGCCGCCTTCCGCAAGCCACTGCGCATGGCGTTCGCGGTTTTTCGCGCGGCGACTTCTGATCCTGAGCCATACGACAACCATGGGTATCAAGATCCAGAAAAACGCAAACGCCACCGCAATTAGGCCGAGTGCATGCATGAACCACGGCTTGCCGAGATTGTCAAGGTCCTGGTATATCAACCAGAACATCCCGCCGAGGAACACGAAGGCGATCAGCTTTCGAAGTGCGTAGATCATGTGCAGGTCATGCGGCAAGATTCACTCTGACTGAACACTATGTTTTCATCACCCATTTGAGGGACATTATATCATTTCGTTTTGAGAAATGAAAGGCCGCCCCCGCACAAGTCGCAAAGCTACGAAATCCTGGCAAGCCACTCCCGAAGGAACGGATTGAATATCTTGTATTCCTTTTCGTGACGGTACAGAATTCCACGATCGATAAGCGCCCCCAAAGCACGCTTTGCCGTAGGCGCGGAAGACAAACCTGCGCGCTCAATGAAGTCGGCCGAAGTCACAAGTTTCCCGCCAATCCTCGCTACGGCAAGCAAAGCCTTCATCTGATACCTGGTCAGGCTTTCCGTCTGCATCTCAAACGCCGAGGACTCCTGCTTGAGAATCCTCTCTATCCCCCTGCCTATGTCATCAGGCGACAATTCCTCCTTGCCGTCGGTCTCGGTCAATATGGCGTCGCACAGCTGCTGAACATCGCCGCTTACGCGATTGGCCGTCTCCAGAACTTTCAGCAAAAAACCTCTGCTCGCCTTGCGTCCGCCTACGGCGAACCTCCGCTGGAGAAAGTCAATGAAACAGTCGTCGTCTATCGCCCCGACATTCAGCGAAGCGGCGGATTTGTAGAACGGGCTCTTGTAGTCTATGAAAATACGCACCATGTCGCGCCGCACACTGCCGGAAAACACAAAGCACGTTTCGGGCAAAAACTGGATTTTCGACCTCAACGTGGCAAGTGCCTGTTCTGCATTGTCAAGTTTGAGAATCTCCTGGAACTCGTCGAAAACGACTACGACATGTTCCTTCTCGGAGAATCGCCCTATCATCGCGACAATGTCATCGAACGAGGAGATATGTTCCGCCAGTCTGGAATCCACCGAAACAACGGGCATGCCGTTGTGCGGATCGACCGAAAGCGTTGGACGAAGACGGGCAAGAAAAGAAAGCGTCTTCTGAAGAAATGTCTGCCCCCTTCCCATGCGCGAGGCGGCAGACGCCACGCGGTCGCAAAAGTCGGCAATCGTCCGAATATTTAAAAGGTCAACATACAGCAATCGACATTTGCGGGTCTTAGAAAACGCCGACATAATCAGCGAAGTCTTTCCCATTCGACGCTCACCGACAACGACAGTGTTCTGCCCCGCCTCCATATTGGATGCCAAAATGGACTCAATTTCTGGTCTAGGGCAAAACACCTCTCCCTTTACAACACACCCATACTCAAAAGGTTTCATTGCAATTTTCTCCTTGTTGCGACCATTTTATCAAACTTTTCACAGTCCGGTCAATAGCAAATTTAACAAGTAAGTTTAAAACAAGGTTGTTTATTATAGTAAACCTATGCACCCTAACCCTTCAATATGAAACTACTTTCTTGTTGGTCGCAGCCCAATCGGAATCACCGAGGCTGCAGCACTCAGGCACACCAAGCGCAGTCGTAGCGGCTTCGGTGCAAAAGGCTGGATGCCGCTATATCGTGACGCGCAACCCTCGCGACTTTTCCCTCTCGCCCGTGCCAGCCGTCACTCCGGGCGAATTCCTCGCGACATTTCGCTGTGAGAATTTAAAGGGCGGGAAATAATCGTAGCCTTTTCATGCGGGCATCAGCGAAGCAGGAACAGGCTACTGGAAGAACCAGTAGGCGAAGGCAACATGCTCACCGAGGAACATGATGCGTGAATTCGGCTGCGTCACGAACTTGCCGGGAATGACAAAGTGCGCATCGCAAAAATCCCCTTCTTCTACGGGGAAAGAAATGTCGCCAGCAATCTCGCCGTCAACCATCACCCGCAACATCATCGGGCTCTTGAAAGAAAAATCACTCCTCAAATGCCCAAGACAGCGTTCCAGCGAGACTGAACACTTCAAAACCGTACGCATTACAACATGGACGTCTTGACCCGGCTTCAACGAAACAGTCATGGCGTCGCCACCGAAAAGGAACCTGCCGGCGTCAAACACTGTCTTCTCGCCAAGCTTGCCTATTGCATGGAATGGAGCGAAAAGAGGATAATCATCACGAGTCAACTGCTCGTATGCTGCGGCACTTTCGCCGCGCTCATACGCAACATCAACTAGATCAACAAGCGAAAGCCCGTCGGTTGGCGGCGGTGGCGTAGCACGCCCAGCGTCATAGGCCGACCAATCTGCCTTCCTAAGCTCAAGACCAGGGGGCGCCGCAAATACAACGGGGCCAGCAACTTCGTCTGGCTTGTCAAGATAGTGAAACTTCTTGTCCGTCACTTTGGATATCCAGTAGTCAAACCTCGTCTCCGGTTCGTTTTTAAGTATCTCGAATTTCCCCACAATCGACTTTGATGCAAGGAACTCTGGCGAATATATCCCTGAAAGATGCGCAATACGGCGCGAAGACATCTCATATGCAATGCCGCAGTTTCCCCATATCCCCGCACTGCATCCAGTCGGCATCTCAACATCGCTCCGCACGGCAAACGCACGGACAGCGTCTGATGCCGAAGCAGAAACACCGAATACGCAAAGAAACACAATTGCCATTGCTCCTGAAAACAAAACGAGCACGGTGCCAGGAAGCAAACGCAAAGCGCCCGCACCCAACTTCGACGCAAATGTCTCCGCACCGAACGCCATATAAGCAAGCAGGACCGGCATAGTCCACACAAGGTAGCGATCGATATTTGTCCCCTGCCAACCGCTCGTGGCGACCGTGGCAACACCTCCGAGCATGGCAATGTACCAAACAAGCTCACGCCAAGAGACATCGCGCCACGGGCGAGAAAACACGCCAACCCACATAAGTGCAGCCCCAACGACTGGAACATAGAAGAAATCACGAGGAGCATTTTGCGGGATGCCGAAGACATACGCCTTTAAGATGCGCATCATATCCTCTGCCGACGCATATGCCGCATGGACGAACGAAAGATTCTTGAAATACCCCTTATGGGCGACAGACGAAAACTGAGGCACACCCGAAATGGCATAATTCAACGCGAAAACGCCCACCACGGAAATCGCCGCTACCACGGCAACAAGCGATTCAACCGAAAGCCGACGACGGCGCAAAACATCAAATCCACAAAAAGCACAATACACAACCGCAACAATCATACCTTCTGGGCGCACCCATGGAGCAAGGACAATAAGAGGAACGTATATGCGCTTGCTATCGACATAAAGGCCATACGCAAGCCATGCACTGACCGCCATCCAAAGGCCTATATCGCTCTGAGCAAGCGCACAATAGGCAAAAGGGCCAAACGAAGCGACAAGCGCAACTGAAATAACGCGCGCAATCGGCCGTTCGACAAAGGCACGACAGAAAACAGAAGTCCATCCAACAACAAAGAACAGATAAAAAATTGCGTTGAGAAGAAATCCCGCCACGAGCAACCCGCCGCCCTTGAAACCAAGAAAATACGGGACCGCAAGAACAAACGGATATATTACAGAAGTCGTACCAGTAGATGGTGCCGTTCCAAACGAAAAAGAGAAAGGAAATCCCTCGGCGATTCGTCGCGCCGCCTGGCAATAAAGAAGCGTGTCGGGCTGGGCGATAGCCATGCCGCCGTCGCTACGCACAGTGGCGCCTACAACATAGTAGCAAGCGATCTGAATCAAGGCGACGCAACCTGCAAGAAGAAGAAGGTTGCGCCTTTTCGATATCTCTGTGAAATCCATTGTCAACTTAAAACGAACGGGCGGCCTTTTCAGACCGCCCGTGGCGTCATGCACTTTCGTGCGTCATCTTATCAACCACCGGTACCAGTCGCCGCACGATTGAGCGAGTGCCAGGTCGACGTGTCGTTCGCGTCCGTATCCGAGTAGTCGCAAGTCGGATCTGTCGTCGAATCGCCAATCGTGTACGCACCACCTGCCGGGCAAGTGGGGGTAACCTTGATGTAACCAGTGGAGCCGTACAGATCCGCTGACGTCAATCCCTTGCCAGCCATAAGCGACTGCTCCTTAGCAGACTGGATCTGCTTGAGGTTCGAAACGCAGGCGGTCGCCTGGGACGAACGGCGGTACTTAATGAAGTTCGGGATCGCAACAGCGGCCAAAATGGCGATGATGGCGACCACGATCATGATTTCTACGAGGGTAAAACCCTTCAACATCTTTTTCATGGTTGTGTTCCTTTTTGTTTTGTTTATTTGTGCCGACACCATGCCGACACAAAAACTAATATGCAATCAGTGTGCCAAGACTAGAAATGCGACAATATCCATCGATTATTCTCGAATTACACAAACTATACCCTTTGAATGTCATATCAATTCGTTTGCACAAATAAGAAAATTTTGCAGCAATGCAAATAAATCAGTCGTCCGAAAGCTTCCTGTATAGAGTGGACAAGTTAACTTTCAGCGTCTCTGCTGCCTTCTCCTTATCTCCACCGGTATTATTGAGAATTTGCTCAATATACTCGCGTTCCTTTTGCTTAAGAAAAGACTTTAGCGACGCATTAGTATTCCCCGAAGATGCCACTTGTTCAGACTTGGTCTTGTGTTCAAGAATCTTGGGAGGCAGAAGCTCAGGCGTAATCTCCCCACTGTGGTAAAAGGTCAAAGCATGCTTGATAGCATTCTCAAGTTCACGAACATTGCCCGGCCAATCATACGCCATAAGCACCTTTGCCGCATCAGCAGAAATCTCCGGCGCAGACCCCGCAGAACCATATTCGGCCCGAATAAAATGACGAGCGAGCGGGATTATGTCATCAGGACGCTTTCTAAGAGGCGGTATGTCAATTGTTATAACGGCAAATCGGTAGTAGAGGTCGCTCCTAAATGTACCCTTCACAACGGCCTCTTCAAGATTTGCATTCGATGCCGCGATCACTCGCACGTCCACGGGAATCGACTTGGTGCCGCCAACGCGGCGAATCTCCTTTTCCTGAAGGACCCTAAGAAGCTTCCCCTGCAAGATAAGCGGCATGGAGGAAATCTCGTCGAGGAACAGCGTTCCACCGTTGGCGGCCTCAAAAAGCCCCTCCTTGTCGGCAACCGCCCCCGTGAAACTGCCTTTCATGTGACCGAACATCTCGCTTTCAAGGAGATTTTCTGGTATTGCCGCACAGTTCACCGCAACCCATGGACGTTTTGCACGCGTTGAATTGCGGTGTATCGTCCGCGCGATTATCTCCTTGCCCGTGCCACTCTCGCCATTGATGAGAACCGTCGCCGCCGTGGGGGCGACCTTCTGTATCGTGTCGCAGACATTCATCATCAAGGGCGACGAGGCAATAAAGTTCTCAAAGCGATACCGTACAGGATGCTCTGGCTTCGCTGCCGTCGTTGCAGACTTTGAAACCTGCTCTTCTGCCCGTTTCAGGCACGCTATGAGATCGTCAACCTTGAACGGCTTCGTCAAGTAGTCGAAAATCCCGTTCTTCATCGCCTCTATCGCAGTCTCGACGCTCGCGTAGGCAGTAAGAAGGATTACGGGAATCTCCGGCGCTATCGACTTGATCTCGTGAAAGAGGGTCATTCCGTCCATCGGCGCCATGCGCAAATCGGTAACGGCGATATCGACACCGCCCTTGCGCACTATGTCAAGGGCGGCGTTTCCATCACGCGCAGTCTCGACGACATAGCCGTTTGCCTTCAGCAAGCTCTGCAGCAAAAGCAAGATTCGCGGCTCATCATCGACAATCAAAATCTTCGCCATGGAGAAAATTATACTACAAAATTTTGCAATCGGCAAGCGCGAGTGGCACACAATTTGCTAAAATATGCCTTGTCGTGAAATTGCAACTAACAAAAGACAAGACGATAGAGATAAAATTCCCCTCCGGCGGGACGAAATCCGTTCGTGACATTACCGGCATAGAGTTGTTCGCCCCAGGGGAAACGGAATGCCCGGCCATCCGACTTGCATACAAAAAGAAATCCTGGCACATTGCGGCGTCAGGATTCGCAAAGCCGCCAAACGGCGAGCTCCCAATGCGATGGGAAGACACCCCCCACCAGCCAGTGTGGGAATTGCCGAACGAATTCACCTCGCCGCATGCCGCGCTTGCAGTGAACTCGCCGATGGCCACGTTTGCCCAGTCTACCGCCGATGCCGTAGTGCAGGATATGATGGCCGGCCTTGCCGCACAGGACGCAAAGGACACAACGGGCGACAAATCTCTGCAAGACGGCAAAAGGCGCTTCGGCATCAAACGAGAGCAACCCGCCATTCCCGCGAAAAAGACATCCGCACAACAGGAGAACTCCGCGCGCAAGCCCCCATTCCCCGGAGCTGGCACTCCTGTATCAGAAAACGGGCGACGCTTTGTAGTCCGCCCGATGGCAGAGGAAAACTTCCACCTTTGCGCATCGCTCCCGGAATTTCAGACATTGTGGATCTCCCGGCTTCTCCCAGAAGGCAAGCGCCCAACCGCCTCGTCGATCCAGGTCGCCGATTCCGCGCTGATGGCGAGCATCCTTCTGCAGCCAGAGTTTATCGCGGCAGACGGCAACGCTCTTGCGATATTCATGAGGTCTGACTCGACATACCTCGCCGGATACAAGAAAAGCGAGCCGGTCCTGTGGCGGCGCTGCCCTGGAGTAGGAGGGGTCCTTGCCATGCGCGATGCCGTTCGCTCCACCCTCGGCCTCGACGAAGAGCTCGTTGACTCGGTCTTAAACGAGTCGCTAATCGACCCGCGGCCCGCGCTAGAGCCGTTCGTAAGGCCAATCCTCGGCCAGCTTTCGCTGTCGCTCGACTACATGACAAGCAAACACGGGCTCAAGTTCGATCACGCGTTCCTGATGGGAGTCGGCGCCGGAACATCGCATTGGTCGACATACGCAGAAGAGTCGCTTCGCCTTAAGCTCATCTCGCCAAACCCGTTTGACGGGCTGGAACTCGAAAAGGGAGTGGATTCCGGCGACGCCTCGCGCCACCTCGTCGCGCTAGGCGCGGCAATTGCGGGAGCGGAGGTGACTGCATGAAGGCGGCATCATTCCATCTCAATCTCCTCAAGCCAAGCGAAACACTCTCGTCGTCGCCTGTGCGACTCAGGATAATGCTCCCTGTAGGCGCCCTTCTCGCCTGCATAGGACTGCTCGTCTGGTGGGGCGTCCTATTCACGCAGATTGTCCTTGCAAAGACACAGGCCCACAGCATCGAAGAAGACCTCGCCGCGAAAAACAGCGCGCACGCCGAGGCAATCCAGAAACGCGACCTTGCGCGAGAGCTAAAGCTCCAGCTCGAGCAGCTCGAATACTACAAGTCTGGCGTACGCTCTATAGGGGAGCCGCTCGCCAAGTTCGCAGAGATAGTTCCCCTCCGCGTGCAGCTGAAGGAATTGTCCATAATCCCGCCGAATCCGCAGGCCCTAATGCCGCCAGGGCTAAAGGTTCCGCTTTTCGGCCCGACAGAGAACGTCGAAACGCAAAAACTCGTTATTGCCGGACTTACGACGAAGGAAACGCCCGTCGTATCGCTTATGGAATCGCTTGAATCCGGCTTCGAGTCTCTCGTAACCAGCGAGCGGAAGATCAACTCGTTCAAGCAGGACAACGCCGAAATGGACGGGCGCAAGCTGTTAAGCTTCGAAGTCGAATACACGATGCCGGCAAGGAGGTTTGCGAAATGAACAGCGAACTCTTCCAGAACATGGCCCCGAACGCGAAACGCTCGTTCGTCGTTACCATCACGTTTGCCGCACTTGCCACGATAATCTACCTCTTCTGCGTCCAACCTTCCACCAGCGAACTCGAAACGTCGAAACGAAAACTTGCCGAGCTGCAGGACAAGCAATACAGGACCGACCTTGACCTAAGGCGCTCAAGCACGGTCACGAAGGATCTTGACGAACTCGAAGCGGAGCTCAAGCCATTCCGCGAAGCAATGCTAGTTCCCCTTCTCGAGTCGTATTCCATGCGGGCAAAGTCACTCCTCGACCCAATCGCGCTTGGAGCTGGGCTTAACGACGTCACATACTCAGACGAGCCGTTCCGAGCGCTTCCGCTGCCAACCCCGATGCCACGTCAGCTCCACACGCGCGCGGCGGTAAAGCTCGATGCGACAGGCAGCTACCAGCAGGCCGTGTCCTTCCTTCTGCGACTTGAGAAGGAGATGCCCCTCGTCTCGCTAAGGCAGTTCGACATCACGGCACAGCAGAATCCCAATATCCAATCCATATCTATTGTCCTTGAATGGCCGGCGAAAGGAGGTCTGACCCGCAAATGAGCCCGCTGATCCTTATTGCGGCAATAGCCGTCAGGAATCCATTCTGGCCCATCGGCTACGAGGGCGAGAGAGAGACGATTTCCGCAGAACCAATCGTCGACGTCAAGACGTCGACATCGACTTCCGACGAAGACACGACTACGGCCGGCGCCGTAGCGCGCTCTTCGCAGACAATCTCCGACCGCCACTGGAGCGAAGCGCGCAAGACGCTGAAAACCAGCGGGATAACGGTCGTGACGGGCAAAGACGGCACAAGGCGCCAGTGCATAATGCTTAATGGCCTCGCCTACGGGGACGGCGACCTTGTCTCCGTCAACCACAACGGACGTCGCTTTACCTGGCGCGTCAAGGGGCTTACGGAAAAGGACACGGTAAAACTCATACGCGTCCGCGCCAAAACGATCGAAGACGCCCCGCCAGGCGAAAACAAGCTGAAGGGCATTCTCAACCAGAAGGAGAACAAGAAATGAAAAGTTTCTCTATAGCACTATCCGCAATGTTCATCACGGCGGCGATTGCGCAAGAGCCAGCCGCCCCGGCAAAAGACGAGACGAAAGGAGCTGTTGCAACGCCACCTGCGGAAACGGCCACCTCAAATGTTGACGATGCGAACGCACTGCAGGACGAGGGAACGGACGAAATCGACCTCGAAGAAGACGACTCGGCCATTGCAGCGAAAAAGCCGCAGATAAAGGGCGACATCAGCGAAGGCACGATGTCGCTCGTCGACATAGACTGCGACGACGCGACGCTCGCAGACATTCTCCGACAGTTCAGAAAGACAACCGGCGCAAACATAATCTCAGACGACTCCACGAATCTCCAAAGACGCGTCTCTGTCTCGCTCAGGCACGTTCCGTGGCTGCAAGGCATGACGGCGATCCTCGGCTCGCGAGGCTTCCGCATCGAGATCAGGGACAACATCTACAGGGTTGTAGAGGACATGCAGTTGATCCCCGTGTCCACTCGGACGTTTAAACTAAACCATGCGTCAGCGAAAGAACTTGCCGACCTGTTCAACGCGACATACGCACCGAAGGATCCTGCCGGCAAAATAAAATCACCAATCGCATCAAGCTTCCCAGGAGCAAACGTCGTCGTTGTTACTACAACCGACAAGATACTCTCCGACTGCGAGGCGATCATAGCGGCGGTAGACGAGGCTGTCGCGCAGATATACATCGAAGCGCGCTTTATCGAGCTTTCGACCGAGGCGATGCACAAACTCGGCATGCAGTGGAATTCCCTTGAAAGCTGGGGCGCTTCAGTGAGAAACATCTCCGGCGGCTGGGAATACAACAACGGTCGCACCGCAAACTACGGGATGCCGCTGACGTCCAAGTCTCTGTCGTCCTCGTCCAGCGACTCCAAATCGATAAGCGTCAACACCACGAAGGACGGCACCACCACATCCACTTCTTCCTCGCCATCCACAAGTTCCTCCGACTCCTCGACATACACGGGTCTCATACCCAACTCAATTGGTGCCGCAGCTGGCGCAGGAAGGACGGCAGAGAACATGGCATGGCACAATGCCCGCGGCTTCTCGGGACAGCTTTCAATGGACGACTTCCGCCTTGCCATGAGCGCGTTTGAGACGATGAGCGACGCGAAGGTTTTCTCAAACCCGAAGATCATCGTCTCGAACGGCAAGGAGGCGAAGGTCGACATGACGACAAAATACCCGAACGTCACGATCGACTCGAACTACACCGGCCAGAATTCACAGAACCTCTCGATTTCCACCAAGCTTGACACCATTCCGGGAGAAGACAAGTTTATGTTCGCCAAAGAGGCGTTCTTCAGCTGGGGCATTGAGCTTTCAGTTACCCCCCGCATCTCGCCAGACGGACTCATATCCGTCGAAATCGTCCCGACGATCAGCGACTGCACCGGCTACCTCACCGTCAACTCGAGCCAGGAAACCGACACGCCCTACACGCAGTACCCGATCATCGAAGTGAAACGCCTCACAACGGAGTTCACGATGAAGGACGGCGCAACAGCTGTCATCGGCGGTCTTTCAAAGTCCGCCGAAGAAGACGTCGACTCTGGCATTCCGTATCTCCGCAAGATTCCATGGATTGGCCAGAAACTTTTCGGCTGGAAGAGCCGCCAAAAGGTCCAGAGGGAGATCCTCGTCTTCGTGACCATTGGCATTGCCGATCCCTCCAACCTCCCGAAAGACGTCGGGCTCCCGAAGAATGCAATCCTTGGCCGCGAATTCGTCCGCGGAAACCAGTTTGAGCCTGGCGATCGTGAAGGAGTTGACGCGAAGGTACTCAAGCTCAACATGACCGAATTGGACAAGCGCGGTGGAAAGAAGACGCATGGCAAGGTGACCATCACTCCAGTCTCCGAGCCCAAGCCCGTCCAGCAAGAACCCGCTCCCGAGGCAAAAGGCGAAGAGCCGGCAAGGGCCGAGGAAGCTCCTGCGGCAGTTGAACCAGCAAGAGTCGATGCACAGCCCCAAGCCGCGGAGCCGGCAAAAGAGGAAGATATCTCCGAGCTCCAGAAGCTCAGCGAGGAGCTAAAGGAGAGCGAGAATCAGTGACGGCGCTCTGACGTTCCCGGGATGCCCAAGATGGCGCGGTACTTCGCTACCGTCCTGCGGGCGACCGGGAACCCTTCTTTTTTAAGCATTTCAGAAAGCCGGTCGTCCGACAGGGGATGCGCCTTGTCTTCTTCCGCGATCATCGCGGCAAGTCGGTCGCGAAGCGCGTCTTTCGTGACTTGTTCGCCAGAGTCGGTTGTGATTCCCGAAGTGAAGAACTTGCGGAGCTCGACAGTCCCCTTCGGCGTAGAGGCGTATTTGTCGCGGACGGTGCGCGACACCGTCGCGTGGTGAACGCCCGTCTTCTCCGCAATCTCCTGCATCGTAAGCGGCCTCAAGCCCTTCAGCCCGTTCTCGAAAAACCCCGGCTGGGCGTCGAAGATCGCCTGCGCGATGTCGGTAATCGTCTGCTGGCGGCGTTCGACCGCCTCGACGAGGGAGTTTGCAGCCGCTATGCGCTGGCGTATGTAGCTCTTCGTCTCCTTGTCGACATTTGGATCCGCAAGCATCTTGAGGTACTTCGGCGAGATATGCACCTCGGGAAGACTCCTGTCGTCCACTCTCGCCTTCCAGCCCTCGTCGGTCTTGACGACATGCACTTCGGGATGCACGTAGCTTATCGACTTCCCCGCGAGGTCATACGCGCGGCCTGGGCGCGGTTCGAGCGTGCGAAGCGCCCTCAGCACGTCGGCATAGCGCTCGTGCGAAATGCCGAGGTCGCGCTCGATAACGGCGATACGCCCTTCCGCCATGTCCTCGAAATGACGCTCGATAAGCGCGCGCACATCTTCCTGGTACGGAGAGCCGTCAAGTTTGTCCAGCTGTGCGAGCAGGCATTCCTGCGGCGTCCTTGCGCCGCATCCGGGAGGGTCGAGCTGCATTATCTCCTTGAGGACGGCGACTATCTTCTCCTCGCTCTCGCCCGAGACCATCACGATGTCTGGGATCGAACCGATGAAACGCCCGTCTGCGTTCAGCTCGCCTATCAGCATTTCCGCGAGCGGCAGGTCTTTCTCGTCGATGTCCGACATCTTGAGCTGTGCGAGGAGATGCTCCTCAAGCGTCTCCTCCTTCGTCTGCCTGTCGAAGAAACGCTGGCGCCTCTCGTCCGCATCCTCGTCCCGCGTTATCGCCGCAGCGGCACCGAACTCGGGCTCGTAGTCCTCGTCGGGGGAATCAGGATCGTCGACACTCTCGTCGCGCTCCATCTCGCGCACCTTCTCGGAGACTGTCGTCTGCTCGAGCGTCGCCTCTATGTCCTCGATGCATGGATTGCGGCTCATCTCCTCGTGAAGCCGCTGGCGGAGCTCGGGGAGACTCATCGCAAGAAGCTCAAGCCCCTGCCGCATCTGCGGCGCAAGAGTCTGGCTCTGCGTAAGCTTCTGCCGTAACTCGCCTGAAAGACCGGGCATCACTGATCTTCCGTGACGCGCAAGATTTCCTTGACGCTCGTGACGCCCGCAAACACCTTCGCCCAACCGTCCTCGCGCAGCGTTTTCATCCCCTTCGAGAGAGAGATGTTGCGTATCTGGGTCGCGTTCTCGCGGCGGACAATCGCGCCCTCGATGTCCTCGTCGACTTCCAGCACCTCGAAGAGCGCGCGGCGGCCCTTGTAGCCGGTCCTGGTGCAGACGTCGCAGCCGGCGGGCTCGAACACCGTGTTCCTCTCGGGCGGCGTGTCGAGCGAGTAGTACTTCATGTCGAGCGGGACTTCCTTCTTGCACTGCGGGCAGAGGCGGCGGCAGAGGCGCTGACCCATCACGCCCGCGACGGCGGAGGCAATGAGGAACGGCTCAACGCCCATGTCGATAAGACGCGGAAACGCGCCTGCCGCGTCGTTGGTGTGCAGCGTCGAGAACACCATGTGGCCAGTGAGCGACGCGTTGATCGCGATTTCGGCCGTCTCGCGGTCGCGGATTTCGCCGACCATGATGATGTCGGGGTCCTGACGCAGAAACGCGCGCAGCGCCCTCGCGAACGTCATGCCGATCTCAGACTGCATCTGCACCTGGTTGATGCCGGCCATGTGGTATTCTATCGGGTCCTCGGCCGTCATGATGCGGACGTCGATCTTGTTGACTTCGGAAAGGAACGAGTAGAGCGACGTCGACTTGCCGGAGCCAGTGGGCCCCGTCACGAGGAAGATGCCGTTCGGTCGGTGGATGATCTTGCTGACGACCGCGTAGTCGCGCTCGTTGAAGCCGAGGTCGTCCATCTTGACGAAGTTGCCGCTCTTCGCGAGAAGTCGGAGCGAGATCGACTCGCCGTACGCGGCAGGCATCGTCGACACGCGGATGTCGATGTCCTGGCCCGCGATGCGGATGCCGATACGGCCGTCCATCGGGAGGCGCTTCTCGGCGATATCGAGGTTCGCCATGACCTTGATGCGCGAAATGATTGCGCTCTTGAGGCGGTTAAGCTGGGGAGGGACGTCGACCTTATGGAGCATGCCGTCGATGCGGTAGCGGATGCGGAGCTCTGTCTCCTGCGGCTCGATGTGGATATCGGTTGCTCCCTGTCGGTCGGCTTCGGCGATGATCTGGTTTACGAACTTGACGATCGACGCCTCTTCGCCCATCTCGTTGACGTCGATCTTCGTCATTGCGCCGATGTCTTCGTCGACGGAATAGCGGCCGTCCTCGATCATCTTCTCGATCGCGTCCGCGCCTACGCCGTAGTATTTCTTTACGGCATTCTCGACTTCTTCCTTCGGGGCGAGCGCCGTCTTTATCGGGCAGCCCGCGACGAGCCGGAGGCCGTCAGCCGCGGAGGTGTCGAACGGGTCGGAGGTGACGATCGTAAGCGAAGTGCCGTCGGTCTTGAACGGAAGGACGTTGTACTGGTAGACTGCCGACGCGGGGAGTTTAGTAAGCGCGTCCGGGTTCGGCTGCTGGCGCTCTAGGTCGACCGTCTCAAGGCCAAGCGACTTCCCGACCGCCGAAAGGAACTCGATTTCCTTTGCGCCGCCGAACTTGACGGCGGCCTCGGCAAGCCCCATTCCAGGGTTAGCCGCGCGGTTTTCGGCAATGCGCTGAAGCTGCTCGTCGGAGTATATTCCGGCGGACTTCAGTATCATGTTTGCAAGAGAGTTCTCGCTCATGTGCTATATTTTACCAAAAAACACCGTGGCATGTGTTGTGTTTTAACTGTGTCTCAAAGTTATGACAGATGCTTCTTTGGTTGAAATTGGTGGCTTTGTGCTTGTGTGCGCGTGTGCTTGCCTTCCAACGTGCGGCTTTGTTTCGGGCTACCGTGCTCGCCCACGAGAAATGGCCGATTCGCGCGTCCTTGCGACCGCTCGACATATACATATATGTCTTCGGGTCGCAGCCCTGCGCGACTCGTCTCATTTTCGTGGGTTCCGCCCGGCTTCGGCCCGAAACAAAGCCGCGCATGGCACCTCTGGTCGAGTTCGGCGCGGTGCTCGGGGTCTCGGCCTCTCTCCCGCTCCCTGCGCCGCCGCTCCCGTCGTCTTCGCGGCGATACGCGCCGCAATGCGTTGTCGGCGGGATACCGCCTCCTCGCCTTGCAACGTGTCTCACCGCGCATCCGACGAACCGCGTCGTTGCATGTCGCTTAGTTCGGCACTCGCCCCCTCGTCCCTTGCCTCACCTTCCGCTATGGCGCGTTTCTTTTCGTAGCCTTTGCGCTCGCTGCCGTTCCGTCGGCTCGCTTAGCCACTCGTGGGCGCAGCCACACTTCTATCCGACGCAAATCGACTCTAACCGCGACTCTATCCGTCTCTAATCGACCCAATCTCCCATAACTGGGAAATACGGCGTCTCGCCGACGCTATCGCTGCGAACAGATGTCTCCGCGGCAAATGCGCCGCTCCGCCGTCAAACCTCATCCGTCAGCTTGCTCAGTTCTTCGCGGATGCGCTCGGCCTCTTCCTCGTCCCCATGCATGACGGCATACTCAAGCAGCAAATCAAGTCGCTTGATCGCCTCAATCGTGTCGTCTCTCTGCGGCATCGCCATAGTCTCTACTCCACCAGTTCTATTCCACCAATAGTGCCCTTCTATCATCTACGCGATTACACAGTATTCGCCTATTGATCTGTACAATTCTTAGCCAACTCCCATATATACACTCGCTCGGGCTCGACATACACCTTTGTATAAAGCGCACTTCGTTCTATTCGTGCTCCGACAATAATTTCGCATTTCAATTCTTTTTCTATTTGTTTAATCGCCTCGTATGACATCCATAAAACAGAACCGACATGTTTTGGTGTATCTCGCCGCGACCACACATCTTCACCCGTTCCCCATCTTAGGAGCTGCGCAATCTTCTTGCGACCACAGTAAAGGGTTTTACCCAATTCGCATCTTTGGGCACAAAGCAGGCCTTGAAGTTCCTCGGCAAGCATAATTTGATGACGAGCAAATCCACCGTAATTCGGATCATAACGCTCAAATCGGCTCCAATCCTTTTCTTTCCATGATTGAAGGACGCCACGCCACTTACCCCGACACACAAAGGGCGGTTTTTCAAGATCAGAATATAAATCTGGGATCTGATACACATATCGTTTTTTGCATGAATGCAATTTACTAACATATTTCGCCCCCGTTCCGTTAGGGACTATCACACAATAAAATCTCACATTGATTCTATTCTTCACACCCGAAGTATCCCAGCCACCACCAACAGGTAATACCTTCTTTGTTGGTGATGCAAAACTAAAAATCTTTTCACAGAGTACATCCCGTAAATCCCCCTCGTCTAACTCTTTCACAAATGAATGGTCTGACACAAAATCAATTGGCACAGGATCGCACTCATCCGAGAGCCAAAAGCCATCATTTCGCTCTAATAAATGTTCCTTGAGCCAATCATCCCAGTTATCACCAAACTCTTGAGAGTATTTGACCACAGGGAAATGCCGTAACAATTCATCTGCCAACTCCGTAAGAGCGATGAAACTTACATACGTGCTGAAAGCAAATGCGCGAGGATATGAACCATGCGAATGCCAACGACTTTCATTTTGATAGTCACGTTTATCATTATCATAGCGCAAACGACTCGGCCAATTGTCATATCGCTTAGCCACGCGCCGAAACGCCTTGTCAAAAATGGACTGAAAAGCCCGCTCTTCAATCCCAAACACTCTTGCCAATGATGGTATCCAATATTTCTCTACATCATATTCTACCATGCCATGTGCACCGTCCATTATTGAAGCATCCCAATCATATTGCAAACAAGCACCCCAAGACCTCACAACTATAGGCGGCGTTCGTGACCGCAAACCGCGTCCTAGCACTTCAACAATTTCTTTTGCTGGCTCCCCATACGCAGCATTAGATTTTTTGAGTGCCTCGTAATAATACCATTTAATGACAGCGTTTCGACAATCTCCACACCTTGAAATCAGCCATGGAATCATATTAGAAACTGATGCAGGATTCTTTGCTACCGCATGGTTAATAGCGATTGCAAAAAACATTTCAGCAAAGCCATCATAGAATGCCGCATCAGCAGACAAATAATATCGGGAGTCAAACTTGTCTTGACATTTACAAATACTCTTTATTAGGGAATTACATCCGTCTTCAATCAACGCTGAAACACAGTACGTGGCATTCCAACGATACCATGACACGGGCGATCCCAATGCACTCAAAAGCATCCCCGCGACTGCATCATGAGCATTCTCAATTTGGATTTCGCTCATTTTTTCCAAGTGATCCCCAAAATTCTCATCAACCTCTACTTCAAATGAATTGATATGTTTAATTGCTATTGTTTCAGCATCCTCTGGTTCGATCAAATAACTATCGAGCCCTATAATTGTATAACACAAGTGCGAACTCACTCCAATTGTTTCTGAAGCCTTGGACAAGCAATCCCCCAGATAAGCCCGCTTAGTTTCTGCGTCCGGGAAAAGATCAACGAGGTAATTCAGATCGGAAATCCTCCCCTCGGCGATAAAACGCTCCGATATCTTTTTGATGGAACATCTCCACTTGCCATCACTGTCCGCACCTAGTCGCTCACGCGGGAAAACCCTTAATAACCCACTAACATCCCATATTGACAATCCATTGGGGATAGCCATCTGGTCTAAAACATCTCTATATTTATCCGATGGAATATTATCCAGCAAGAGCTGCCCTGCATCAGAACTAAAGCCGATGTCCCATGTTCTTTTGTAGTAGTCGATAAGCCAAGTATTAGCATTATAATCAATTCCATGTAAAATCTTGGTCAAAGCCTTCTTGTTCGCTTTCTGCCTCCTGTCATAACGAATCACATCATAATGATTACATCTATGCAAACATTTCACATAGGGACGTATCGTCTTATCATCCAGTGCAAATCTTCCAGATATATTGGATAGCGTTGACCACTCACTATCAATTCTTTCAACAGTCTGTGAAAATACTTTAGTAAGCTCATCAAAATACTTCTGTCGCGAACCTGACGCCTTACTCTCAAGCAACACAAATTCCAACAACTGTAACTGCTCGTACCTGCCCAACAGAAATCGCATTCCCCAGACTTCTTCACAACTAAAACCATGACATCTAACCAGACCCTCCAGAAGCCCAACCAAAACATAGCCAAACTGTCCAAAACCTCTGTCCCGAAATCTGCTTAATGCCGCTAAGGCATCTGTTATATTATGGCGCACGAAAGGTTCGAATGCGGCTTTAGCATCAAAATGTTTTGAGTCATAGTTATATGCATGTTCTGCACATCGCAAGAACCTTACAACTGTGTCCCCTTTTACTTTCTTTTCACAAGCCCGCCGCATCAATGTTTTCATCGCGTCAAAATGTTCCAAAGTGTCATCACCCACACTTGACAGAATCTCAAATGCTTTATCGTAAAATCGTTTTGAACGCTCCGCATCCGAATCACCTGCTATTTCAGACATCCCCATCAGCAAGTCTGCTGTTTCCTCAATCTGAAATTCTCCTTTAGTGTCAAACAAAACAGAATACGCATTATCCAAATGAGCAATACTTTCTTTAGCAAAGCCAAATGCCATTAAACGCCTAGCGACGTCAACACCCTGTTGAATTCGTATTTTCTGGGATAGCCACCGCGATGCATCTTTCAGTGTTTCATTCTGAATGCCCAAACATTTTGCACGCAACTTCAATTCAATGCAATCCGCGTCAAACTCCCACCTCTCCCAATCTCTAATCTCATACGAACTAATTATCCCACCATACGACTCTAATGCGTTACTTAAATTGGCGGCGTTACAATCAATAAAAAACTTCTCTGTTGCGATGTAAAACCCGATTCTCTTCTCAACTTCCTTTACGGCAATACGTTTTTCATATTCATCTTTTGCTATGAACTTCTTATCTGCAAAAGATTCAACGTCACAATCTGCGTGAGATTTGCCTGTTAGGACAAGCCAAAGCGCATAAGCCCGCAAAAACAAATAGTTGCGTTCCTCAAAATGGCGCTCGCCATAATATGGTGTATCCCGAAGAATCCGTGCCACAACAACCTCTGCCGCATCCTCATTAAGCGACATACGAGCGGCAATCTCGCAGGCAGCAAGTATCGCTTGAACATAACTGTTTTTTCTTGGCAACTGAAATCCATTCGAAAATGGCTCAGCTGATTTCAAGAAAGCCATGATGCTTTCAGTTGCTTTTCTTCCAACCGATTTCCCATATCCGGCTAAAGTCAAATTCCAAGCAAGATTTACAGCAGGATCATCAGGCATCATATCGCTCAGCGACAAGAGTTCGTCAACATTTCCACCAATGGCAAGTAGATTTGCCGCAAAGCCACTCGCAATCATAAATCTTGACGTAGCCGGCCTCCACATTTTTATGTATCTTGCACATTCAGAAAGTCCGCGGATACGATAAACTACTAATGCCACAAGCGATAGTTGCGATTCAGATGGAATACAGATATCTTGATTCGCGAAATTTGCTTGTCTATCTTTCTTTTTCTGGCACTGCTTATATTCATCAAAGCTTTCCCACATCCAATCAAACGTCGATTGCAGATACGATTCTGCGACAGGAGACTTACTATTCCGAACAGCCTTCAATGTAGCGACAACAAGGTTATGACTACCCTTCCACCCCCAGGCAAGTTCCTTGTCTCGACAAAGGAAATCGACTTCATCCTCACAGATTCTATTAGCTATAAATGGCAGATGGTCTAACACCAATGATCTTTGACGAACATTGCCGCTATCTTCAGCTGCCAGTAAGAAAGCCAAAGGGACCACTTCTGTAAAGCACTTTAACTTTAAAGCTGCACGATATGCAAATTCTAGCCGCAATAGCCATAAATGCCGCGCTTCGGTCTTGTTTGAATCTGGGATACCGTCTTTGGTTTTCGCCAATGTGAAAAGCCTGGCATAATCACCTAACGTAAACAGCAATCTTGGAATGGCAAGTGCCGCGTAACTATTTTGAGGACCTAGTTTCTCTAACGCAGACAACACTCTACGTTTACAATCTTCCGATTTCCCATAATTATCCCTAAAGTATGTTTCGGTTGGTTCATCACAAAAATGCACCATGTCGCCATCGAACCAAAATGATGCACCAAACTCAACAATAAAACTTTCAATTAATTCTTGCTCAACACCAGAAACGCCTGACAACACATCTATTGGTATTGTCGGCGGCAAGATTGCCAATGCATCAAACACCATCCCCATCTTATCAAGTTCAATCTGATTGTGATCTTTACGGAGGCTACGAATAAATTCCTGTATCCTCTTCCCCACAATACCAGAAACCTTATTGGGCATACTAGGCGAGATCGTCCGCTTTAATTCCTTGACTGTTTTTGCCTGTGCCAACAAATTTAATATTACACGCGGATTTCCTCTTGCAAAGTTTTTTACAGCTGCAGCCAAGTTCCTATCAACACCTTTGGTTATTTTAGAACTTATAAGCGATTCAACTTCTTCAACTTTAAAGCCGCATAATTTAATCTTGAACACATCCTCCACTTCTGCGATGAACTGCAATCGTTCAGAACGTGCAGTAAAGACAATTCGACACCCATCTGGAACATCGGCCTTAACTAAGTGGTCTATGAAACTAGTAGCCTCGCCATTATCATACGCAGCTATATTTGCATTATCGGCAGCATCTATTAACAAATACAAACAGTGCGCAGGATCTTGACAACGGAGTGCTTTTACCGCATCTGAAATACGCCGCCAAAACATGTCGCAAATAGCTTCAGCAGTAGTTGATTGCCACTTGAGTATCGGGAGACACAAGCCTTTGGCATATAATTCATTTGCGATTTCAACGAGCGCATCACGAACCCTATGTCGCGCCCCATTACTAGCACGATAGATTCCACCACCATAGCAATCATATAATACTGATTGACACATTAACTTCGAGTGTATCCATCTCAGGAAAGCGGTCTTTCCAATTCCTCCTGCCGCATGAACGATAACTTTCTTTTGTCGTGAATCTCTTATTTGTTCACAGGCCTTTGTGAAACTAGATGTCTCAATCGCATCAAAGGATGGGTCGTAGCAAGCTCTGGCAGGGAACAGATCGTTCAGGCATGAACACCCCAAGTACGATAAGACACTTGCCTTCGTCAACACATTGTTCTGCTCCGCAGCTCGTTCAGCGACAAATTCAACAAAAGCCCGCGCCTCATCATCATTAATCTTCGAGCTTACCAAAGCCATTAGCCTGCACTCGACATTATGCAGTTGTTGTTTAGAATCTTCGGCCAAATCTATAATTCTAAATCTCTGACAAAACCCTATAGCAAGGTCATCGGGTAATTGCAAATACTTATTGATCTTTCCAAGCGCACCAGGATCCACACTCACTACAGTAAAAAGTTTCTTTACTGCTGTAGACACCGAGCGATTGGTCAAAAAGACATATTCAACACAATCTTTCTCTTGCTTATATAACTTCCCAAACCTCTCTAATGTACCGCCCAAGAAAGACAATGTACATTCTTGGGATGAATGCATCGTTGAATACTTAAGTTGATATATGACTCTTTTTGCCGCAAAACATTCCTCCACATCGATAATATAGTCATTCTGACATGGTTGGCTCCCTCCCTCAACACTAACACGCTGCAATGCCGAATCGGGATTCAAAAGATTTAACACCCTCGTTGCCGCCCACCGATAATGGAACAAGTCTCCTGCCCGTGTCGCACGAATATGCGCACTGTCCATTTGCCTTTTGTTTTTTTGTGAAACAGACATTTTCACTCCATCGGCTTGATCATCGACTCGATGAACTTCTGCTCCTCTTTCGTGATGCCGTATTTCGCATACAACTTCGAGTCCGTCCACTTTTGCGAGAAATCTTGCATTGGAACAAGTTGATAAACAGTAGCCACCGAATGCTGGGTGCGCTTCTTAATGTAAACCATAAAGCGGAAGAATCTTGTCTTAATATACGAGACGATATTGCGACACTCTTGCTCTGTAAGATGCCGCGTTTCAGGATCATACCCAATGCAGATATAAGTTTGAGAACAAATACTACCTGGTTCACCGTAAAACGGAACACCCAGTATTTGATGCGGGAATCCCTCTCCGGCACCGTATGCTTCAGGAATAAACACCTTGTGCAAATTGACCGTTCCAAATCCCTTAATCATGTCTTGTGGACGAATCCATCCATAGCCACATTTAATACGATTCTTATTCAAATAATACTTGATGCTGTGAGCTTTATCCTTTTCTTTTACATATCCATCCCAATTCGAATTCAAGATGCCTTTAGCACAATCACAAAACAAGGTGTTAGGGCCAACTAACGAAGCAAACGTCTCTTCATTAAAATACCCCTCACCTTCAACCTTCGCCACCTTAGCCAAGATATCTAATGCCCGCTCATCTCGGATTACAACGCCAGCTCCTGCCGCATCCAATCCCTGTCTACTTTCGCGAACCTCATCGCCATCATGAACCATAAACTTACACGCTCCGGCATGATGATCTGAATAATAAAAATAGTTTACACCGCCTTTAAGTTCTACACTATCAAAACATTCATCGGCAACAGGGAAATCATGTATCTCAACAAAATGATTACACGCCAACAATTCATCAACCCAATCTCTAGAAATACCACGTCCAGACTTCGTCATCCAGCGACTTGGAGTAATCATTGCGACATTAGATGGCGAAATAATACGAGCGGCCTCTATGAAATTAGGATAAATTGCTCCTGCCATCGCCGCTGAAACCGTACACTTTTCAGATGCCTGGTTATGCTGATACGGCGGATTGCCGATGACCACAGCTATTTTCATATGCTTACCCTTAGATGTGACCTTGTCGTTCATGGTGATTTTGTTGAAATGCTTTTTCTGCGTGAGAAGATTCTTGATGAGTTCGTAATCGATCTCACCGTTCTTGTTCTTGACGTCAATCAGATCGTATGCCGTGAACTGTTCGGCGATGTTGTTGAGGTTGAGCCCCAACGCCTCATAGACCTTACGCGTGAATTCATAAGCGAGAGAGGATGTTGGGATTGTTAGGATGATATCTCGGACGTTGATCTTCGGATCGATCTTTTGGTAACGCTTGTAAAGCGCAATGGCGAACTCACCTGTCTTGCCGGAGATATCAAGTATCTTTTCTCCGTACGCGGCAATTCGCTTGAGTTCCTTTTCCGGCAACAACGCAACCATATCGTCGGCAATCTTTCCCGGCGTCACAATCTCAGACTCGCCCAGCCGGTCGAACTTGCTGTTCGCCGTGGTTGCGCGTTGAAGCGGTTCAAGCGACTCGTCCCGCGAAAGCTTATTGAGATTGGCAATCTTGTAGTCCCATGCCGAAAGGATGAATCGATTGAAATACTTCTGAATGGCCTTCAACACCTTCTTGGAGATGCGAAGGTTTGCGGCGATTCTGGAATTCTCCCCCGCGTCCATGCATGCGATAATGTCCTCCAGCGACTGAACCTTGCTCTTGGTCAGAAACGCGAAGAAAAGAATGCGAGCGCAGTAGGCGCGAAACTGGTTGGCAATCCGCCGCAGTTCCTCTTGTTCTTTAGATGTCTCCGCAGAGGATTCCCCGGTCGGATCGTTGTTATCCGCGGCCTTTTCAAGTACATCTGGAACTTCAAGATCTTCCCCGTCACCCTTGTTGGGGTCAAGAACGAACCCCTTCTTGTCCCCAAGTGGATTCTCCTTCAGAATCGCCTTCAGGAGCGCATCAGACTTCGTTGCCGCCGCCACATCCACGTCAATTTTGGATGCTTCGTCCGCAACACCACGATTACGCGAATAGTTGCTGATCTCCTCCATGATCTCCGCCGCTTCGACGCGGTGGATCTTTCCAGCGTTCATGCAGACAACGGGCGAGACTTTCAGCTCTTCGCGGATGCGCTCTTCGAGCTTGCTGTTTCCGGCCTTGTCCTCGTTGACGTTGTAAATCTTGGACTTCTCCTCCTGCATGCGGAAGAGCCGCGCCGGATCGAAATCGACAAGAAGCGTCTGCGGCTTCTTGTTGAACTTGATGACATCGGACGGCTTGCCATCCGCACCTTCGGACTTCAGCTCCTGCACGAACTGGTTCTGTAGCCGGAAGATCGCCTGATCGTATTCCTGCGCAGACGCCGTATCCTTGAAATAGAGCATTGTATCCCATTCTGGAACGGTTGAGCCAGTCAGCATGCGGTTCACGGTCAGCGTCAGCGTCTTTTGCCCCTTCTTCTCGCAATCGGCAATGGCATTTCGCACACCCTCGACATCCGCATACTCACGCGGCATTTCGTGACCAGAAATGTTTATCACCCGGTAATCGGCCAGATTCTTGAACACCTTGCTCTTACGCTTCAAGAGGGATTCAAGAGCGTCGCATGACGCACAATACGGCAGGACGCAGACAATGTGATGGCACATCTTGCCGTCCTTGATCTTATCGTAATCAAGGAATCCAAGAAGGTTCTCGTCCTTCTTGCTGCCGTCAATCACCTGAAAGAGATCGAGAATCTCCTGCTCGTACTTGAACCTCTTGTGGCTGCCATCTTCCTGCGGCTTGACGCTCACCGGCTCGAATAAGGCGGAGAATGCATATGTCACGCCATTTTTGCGAAGCGAATCCAAACGCCTGCGCGTCGATTCGTTTGGATGGAAGGCAAAGCGCACCATCTCCGGGAAACCATAATACGGGTTCTCCCACGCCTTCCTTTCATCGTCCAGGATTTCCTGCTTGTGCTTTTCGTCCCAGTCCTTCTGCTCTTTGACGATATCGGTGAACTGGCAAAAGGCAATGATGTCCTCTTTCTCGAACTCGCTCCCCATCAAAATTCGATAGGGCGTACCCGACAGATGGATCGTCACCTTGACCTTGAACGCCTTGATCGCGTCATCCATTTCTGCCGCGCTGTCCTTATCCTCGCCATCCTTCTTGGATGCCTTGTCTGGGATGTAGTTCTTGGTATTACGAAGAATCTCTCCGTACTTTCCGGCTCTTGCCCCGTAATGGGTCTCGTCCACCAACAGAAGGTCGATCTTCTCTTTGAAAAGTCGCTTGTACTTCTTCTTGATCGTGGGCGTCTGCAAATCCTGCAGCGTGATGAATACAACTGCTTTCTTGTGCTGCTTGTTTAGGATTCCATCCAACACATTCGGGTTCTGAACAAAGTGTTTTGACGAAAGAAACTCATACTCGTCGCGGAAGTTGTCCGCACTTTCAACCGTCCGCCGCCATTCGTCCCTGACGTCCGCCTTGGCTGAAAGCACGAGGACTAGCTTCGCGCCCTTTCCATCGTTCATCTCCTTGGCGCAACACATAGAGGTGAACGACTTGCCGAAGCGCATCACGGCATACATGAGCAAGTTCTTGCGCCCCTTGGCGATTGCGGACTTGAACTTCTTGACGGTCGCGGCCTGATTGGGGCGAAGCTTCCACATTCCCGTGGATGCGAACTTCTGCTCCGTGGGCAAGCCGTCCTCAACACGATAGAACTGGTATCGTTGCCCCTTGGCGTCGAAGTCCTGCTGAATGTCGGTTATCGCCTCAACGACATTCTTCTTCGTCGCTCCCTTGAAGAACTCATTGGAGAAGTATATGCCGGGAAAGATCCCCTTTGTCAGCCGCTCGCAATGTTGGGTCTCTTCAAGAAACGCATGAACCGAATAGTCGCGAAAGAAGACATCATCAGCAACCTTCGCGGATTCATCATATTCGCTCTTCAGTTGCGGATAATGTTCCCGCCATTCGTCAAGACGCACTTCTACCGGCCGATAGGTGTCGCCGACTTTCAGATAATTTGGGACTGTATTGGTGGTAAAGGCGTAAATACGCGGCTCAACCCGTCCGACAATCAACTCATCAAGTATTGCCGTATCCGCCATTATTTCACCTCCCGATTCCCGACCAATTCATGGAAAAACTCCGGTTCGCCCGTTTCCCAGTTCATTACCTGGCAATAGGTGCCATTGTGAAGATGCGCACCGTCTATCGGGTTCTTCTTCGCGCAGCCAGGACACGGAGCCTCAATAGGTGGTTGTTTCACTTTACGCTTCGCCGGCTCTTCCTTGACGGCAAAAAGGTCGTCCTGGCGTGCCTTCGGTGCTTCCCGCACGATAGGCGTCGAATGGCATGTACAGGGAATCACGAACTTCAGTCCGTCCATCTGCCAGATGTTCCAGCTGATGATCTCAGCAAACTCTTTGATCGCTTTGGGAGATAGCGTCGCTCCGTTAAACTCATGATGCACTGTTTCCAGCACTGTCCAAAGCACATTTTCACGAGCAATAAAAACATTGTCCCCCTGCCAATCATAACCCAAGACCGATTGCACGGCTTTCTTCGCCCAATCAATCCACGTTATAATGTCGCGGCAGTTTTCTGTGACAATGCGCAACTTACGATCCAACAGGCCAATGCGCTCGTCAACGGGAATCAGGCCTTTATAATCGGCCGACGCCGCCATATCATAGCGGCTCACCAAATACGGTGCTTCACCGCAGGTTATCTCAAGACGAACCTCTGAAACATAATCCTGCCAGGATTTCTTGAGATTCTTCGGGAAAGAAATCGGTTTGAGCGTTGCCTTCCAACCCTTTGTCTTTTCCTTGTTGAATCCAGCGTTCTTGCGTTCAAACCATGCATTGTCCACAAGGTTATTCATCGCGTTACACACCCACGCTGGAGTGAACACCTCGCCCTTCTCCTGAACGCGACGACGCTGCTCGTCCTTACTTTTGCACACGCGCGGGACTATGACCTTGTCATTCTCATTCGCAATCAAGTCGGCCTTTATCTCATCCCATTCGCCAAAGCCCTTGCCACGACTTTCGTAATCCTTCGTCCCCCACATGATGTTCTTGCCGGTGGTCCGATCAATCAAAAGGACGTCCAGCACTTCGGGCATCCGCTCACGGATATACCATTCCTTGATATCCCGTTCAAAGTCGGGAACAAGTGTCTTTGCAATCGGCTTTCTCTTTGTCATCATTCTTACCTGCCCCCACTTGGCAGCTTGTCAATATCCGCGGCAACTTTCCTCCGTCCGCGCATTGAATGATATTCCTCAATCAGCCGCTCGACCTCCTCTTGCGTGATCTCGCCCCGAATGTTTCGCTTGGCCGTGTCAATCAAGAACTGCGACACGCTCAAATGATCGACATCCTGCAAACCGATGGCGACACTCCAATTGCTCGCCCGCTGCCGGACCTCTGGGTCGGGGTCGTCTTTGAACTCGGCAAAGATACTCCTCGCTGCTTTAGGCGCACGTACACTTTTATCCTGTCTTGTCATGCTCAAACTCTTTCCTCCATTTCAAAATGACATGCGAAAAGCACCTTCCTCTGGAACGTTCCATTCCGGAATGTCGCGGGCAAAACCGCTCATCCCTTTTGTGCGTTGCTCAATCATCATTTCCACGACAATATTATACCATTCTTCCATCCGTCCCGAACGCCGACTTCTTGATGCGGCGGATTTGTCCGTTGGATAGGCAACACTTTCTGACGTCGCCATGCGAACTACCGAGAAATCCTCGGTAGTTGATCCACATACCAATTCTCCCGTCGGTTGATAGACGACAATCTGGTTTCCGTTCGCGCTCATTTGATTTTTCCTTTTATGCGTATATTATACCAAACATCTCGCCTTTGCGCCCGTTCCAAACGCCGATTCCACCGCGGCAAAACCGCCGCGAGATTACGACGCGGACGAAATCGCGTATTCCCCGAGCCGTATGCGAGCCGCGCAGCGGTGGCAGATTTGCCGCGGTGAAGTGGCGGGTCGGATTAGGGGCAGTTAGAGTCGGTTAGGGACAGATTAGAGCCAGCGTAGCGTCGGACAGAGCCATGGCGCGGGGTAACCGCCGAACGAAGTGAGGGCCGAGCGTAGCGAGGGGATAGCCGAGGGCGAAGCCCGAGAGCCGAGCGGAGGGGGTGTTTCGGCGAAATGCGAAGCGACGGCAAAAAAGACGGAAGCGACCAG
>ODAI010085987.1_pt1 | contig 32782 bp, 33 predicted proteins | sample 1539321 | NCBI WGS metagenome assembly ODAI01 (sample SAMN02144231, study PRJEB22623) | gut metagenome | biome: sheep rumen | host: Ovis aries | place: New Zealand
GACGTTGTGCAAATATATTAAAAATAATGCATTATCCCCGACTCTCTTGAAAAAAAATATTACCTTTGCACCAATATGAAACGACAACTGCTCATAATATTGGCTATTTGTGCCGCTACGACGGTATATGCACAGGTAGGAAAATACCGGAACGACCTTGCCGTAGGCTTCAATGCAGGTATGGTAATGAACCGCGTAAACTTCAAGCCAAGCGTTCCACAGGTCATGCACACAGGACTGGAGATGGGTGTCAGTCTAAGGTACACGTGCGAAAAGTTTTTCTCAGCAGTTTGCGCACTGCAGACCGAAATCAATTTCCAGCAACTAGGTTGGAAAGAAAACATTCTCTATAGCAACGACACTTACTCGCGCACCATGAACTACATCAGCATCCCTCTGCTGGCACGACTTGGCTGGGGACGTGAACGCAAGGGATTCATGGGATACGTGATTGTGGGCCCGCAGATTGGGTTCTGCATTGGCGAAAACGAAACAAGAACAGGAGAATGGAGCGATTACACGCTCTCCCTGCGCGAGGGGATGACCGAACAGTATGATCTAAGGTGTCAGAAAAAATTTGCCTACGGCATTACCGGAGGCGCTGGCGTGGAATTCAGCCGTCCCAAGGTGGGACACTTTACGCTGGAAGCACGCTACAACTTTGGTCTGTCCGACATCTTCAATAACAGCAAGCGCGACCCGTTCCAACGCTCAGCAAATTCCACGATAAGCGTAAAGCTGACGTATTTCTACGACGTAGTCAAAACAAAGGACAAAGGTATAAAATAAGGAGCCCGGTGTTATCTTAACCTGTCCAGGCTCCTGACAAGCAGTTCGTCCTTCAGAATAGCACGGAAAGCAAGGTAAAGCAGGATAGCATTTACCATCGGTATCGCTGCCCACGGACGGGGACGGTATATTCCTACCAGCCCGTCACCAAGGACAAATGCAAATGCAGCATATACAGCATACCATGCAATCATCAATATAATGCAGAATGTACAGAAACGCATCTGGGCAGCACGACGGCGGAACATAAATATAGCCATAAATTGCAGTACGGCAGCAATAGCCATTATCACCGTCAGCGCCCACGGATGGTTCTCAGCGGAAACCTCCAAATATATACATACAACGCCCATAACAAAGGCTGCAAGTATGTATAATGTCTGAATCCGTTGTATCATGACAATCAAATTTCCTCCTGGGTATCTGCGCCTTGCTGTGGAATACGGTAATAGATGCGATTCTCCAGGAATTCCTCCGTCGCCAACAGGGTGGGCTTTGGCAGTTTCTCGTAATAGCGGCTGATTTCAATCTGCTCGCTGTTCTCAAAGACCTCCTCCAGCGAATCACTGGCTGTTGCAAACTCCTGCAACTTCTGGTTCAGCTCACGCTTCATCTCAGAACTGATCTGGTTTGCACGCTTTGCGATGATTGCTACGCTCTCGTAAATATTACCTGTCTCGTCAGCCAGGGTCATTACATCACGTGTCACCGTATTGGTGGGTGCATTAATCTTCTTGTAATCCATATCTGTGTATTTTCTGTTTATTCTGTTTTTATTCAGCATATTCGTCCTTACTGCCATACTTCTTAACGAATCTGTCACTCTTGGTAAAGATTGACTGCGCCTCGGCAAGATATTTGCTCTCGGGGTAATCATTCCTGAAGGCATAGTATTCGTCAATGCAGTCGCGGTATCTCTGCAAACGCTTTGACTCCACGCTCTGCTGTGCAAGGTGAAATTTGGCACGCAGTATCATAATCGACAATTCCTCACGACGCCAGGCCTCAGCGTATGGGAAATCATGCAGAGCATTCTCAGCCGTTACCACACAGGCCTCCCAGTTGCTACCTCCAAACTGGCAGTTCATTATATACGAACCCAGATCGTAATACAGTTTTGCTGCCAGGTACTCCTTCTCGACCAAACGGTCCTGCAGCTGAAATATCATATTCTGTGTCTGGCTCTTGATACTTGTTGTGGGATAGTTGTCCAGAAACTCCTGGAACTCCTTGATTGCATCGTATGTTGACTGCTGATCCAGGCGGGCATCCGGAATCAAGTTGTACAGCGAAAGACCGCAGTAGTAGCGTGCATACTCGACATAGAGTCCACGGGGATACATCTGGTAATACTTACGGAAATACTGGGCTGCTGTTTCATAGTCCTTCTGGCAATAATTGCTCATAGCCAGGATATACAGACTCTCCTCGGCATAAGCTGTACCCTTCAATATGGTTACGACATCTGCAAACAGCAAGCTGGCAGCAGAATACTTACCCTCGGCAAAATACTGCTTGGCGACCTCGTATTTGTACTCAAAGTCCGTAGTCTTCTCCAGGGCAGTCATCCTCGAACAAGAAGAACCGACCATCGCCAGCAACGCCATCAAAGCTATGATTACATGCCTCTTTTCCATACTTTCAGCGTGCAAATATACAATAATAATATTAAATGTGACTAAGACTGACACAAAAAACTGACTTTTACAAGCCTTTTTAACTAATATTGTAGTAACTTTGCCGCATGTTCAACAACTGAGTTGCAATGGATTTCGAACTGACAGCAGATTACAGGCCAACGGGAGACCAGCCCGAAGCAATACGCCAGCTTACACAGGGTGTACTGGACGGAGTTCCGGCACAGGTCCTCCTGGGCGTTACCGGCAGCGGCAAGACATTTACTATGGCAAATGTCATTGCCAATGTAGGCAAGCCCACCCTGATACTTTCCCACAACAAGACACTGGCAGCCCAGCTGTATGGCGAGATGAAGCAGTTCTTCCCACGTAATGCCGTAGAATACTACGTCTCGTACTATGACTACTACCAGCCAGAGGCGTATATCCCATCTACCGACACATATATCGAGAAAGACCTGGCCATCAACGAGGAAATAGACAAGCTGCGCCTCGCTTCCACCTCGGCCCTGCTTTCAGGTCGCAAGGACGTTATAGTCGTAAGCTCGGTCAGTTGTATCTACGGCATGGGCAATCCAGCCACGCTGTCAGAAAACAGCATAGACCTGAGAGTCGGACAGCATATCGACCGCAACGTATTGCTGCGACGTCTGGTCAGTGCCTTGTATATCAGGAACGATGTCAGTTTCTCCAGAGGCGATGTACGTGTAGTCGGTGACACCCTGGATGTCTGGCTTGCATACGCTGATACCGTCCTACGCGTCACGTTCTGGGACGACGAGATTGAATCCTTGTACGAACTCGATCCCGTGACCATGCAACGCCAGGGCACATTTATGGATTACCGCATCTATCCTGCCAATCTTTTCATGACAAGCCAGGATACGCAGGAACGGGCAATACGCCAAATAGAGAAAGACTTGGAAAAACAAGTCGGGTTTTTCACCGAGACAGGCAAATCCCTTGAAGCAAAGCGCATTGACGAGCGCGTACACTATGACATCGAGATGATACGTGAACTGGGACATTGTTCCGGCATAGAGAATTACTCGCGTTATTTCGACGGACGTGAACCCGGTCAACGCCCATATTGCCTGCTCGACTTCTTCCCCGATGACTACCTGCTCATCGTGGACGAGAGCCACGTCACCATACCGCAGGTCCGCGGCATGTATGGCGGTGACCAGGCACGCAAGAAAAACCTTGTAGAATACGGCTTCCGACTACCTGCAGCCAAGGACAACAGACCACTGAAGTTCGACGAGTTCGAGCAGTTAACGCCACAGACCATATACGTCTCGGCAACACCAGAGGACTACGAACTGGAAAAGAGCGAAGGTGTTGTCGTTGAACAGCTTATACGCCCAACAGGACTTCTGGACCCACGCATCGAGATACGCCCTTCGGACAACCAGATTGACGATTTGATGGAAGAGATACAGCTACGCATTGAACGTCACGAGCGCGTCCTGGTAACAACCCTGACAAAAAGGATGGCCGAGGAACTTAGCGAATACCTCCTGCATCACGATATCAGCACTGCATACATACACTCCGAGGTCGATACCCTCGAACGCGTCCAGATTATGGACAACCTGCGAAACGGCAAATACAACGTACTGGTTGGCGTTAATCTCCTGCGCGAAGGTCTTGATCTCCCCGAGGTCTCGCTCGTAGCCATCCTGGATGCTGACAAGGAAGGTTTCCTGCGCTCCCACCGCAGCCTTACCCAGACAATAGGCCGTGCGGCACGCAATGTCAACGGACTTGCCATCATGTATGCCGACAACATCACTCATTCCATGCAGAAGACCATCGACGAGACAAACCGCCGTCGCGAAAAGCAGATGCGATACAACCGTGAACACGGCATAACCCCGACACAGATACGCAAGACACGCACGATGACAGATTTACTGGAGCTGCGCCAGAACCAGACGGCATCTGCAGCCCCCGTCTATACCATACCCGAAACCGAAACACTGAAGGTAGCCGAGGTAGTCGGAGATCAGATGACACAGGAGCAACTGCGAAAAGCCATAGACACTACAAAACGGCAGATGCAGGAAGCCGCCAGGAAACTCGACTTCATTACCGCAGCACAACTGCGCGACAAGATGCTGAGCCTAATGCAGCACATCAAGGATTAAACTACTGCATACCCTATGATTACAGACTACACACTCAACACCCTAATTGCACTTGCCGAGGCCTACGAAGGTTGCATACCGCTTCACCTTGCAGGCATAGCACAAGTCCGCACGGACGACGATCTCAACGTCTATATCGATATGGAAGACAGCCGCACCCTATCACCTGGCGAAGCTGACGAAGCCCAGATAAACGAAGCCATAATGCTCTGGCGCAACGACCACGGCCCATACTTCCAGAAAATCCTGGGCGCCATGATGTAAAAAAGGCTGGCACCAATGCCAGCCTCACAGAGTATTTTTTCATACTACGCTATTCCATGTTTCTGAAAGCCTCTTTCTGGGCCTTGATATATTCTTCAGCCTGCTTGTAGGCATCAGTTGTCTTGTCCATAACCTCAATCTTGCCCAGGCGAGCCCATCTGGCTGCATCATAGTCACTGACGCTTACATAGAACCTGATGGACAGTTCCTTACCCTCCTTGATGGGATAGTCGCTGAAGCTGACACTGCGACCTGTAGCTATGGCATTACCATCTGTATCAAATGCCACTGGGCAGAAATTAAACACATTGGTCTCATTAGATGCCTCAGCAGTAAAGAACGCGCTTACAAAAGCATCGCGGCTGTCATTCAGCACGAAATTACCCTCCAGTCGTATAGGAAGCCCGTCAGCAACTACAGCAGGAATCTCCCTACCCTCCAATGACTTAGATACAGCAGGCAATATTTCCTTCTTGAACTTGGTAGTATTTCCCTGGCTGATATAATCTCTCCAGAATTCATCAGCCTTCTCTGGATCCGACAGCCTCAACTCATCATATTTAGCCGTCGCCGCAGCCTCGGCTGCCCCGTATTCAGCAACCACCTTAGGCAACTCACCCAGAATACCGTCAACCGGCAAATCGTCAACCGCTGACCCGGAGTTGTTACTGCCGCCTCCACAAGCTGTCATCACGGCTGCCACAAGTGCAATTACACCCGTCTGCCAAAGATTCATTGTCTTTTTCATAGCAATTGGTTTTAGTTTGTAATAATTAGAACTCATAGCCGAGATCAACGAAGAAATACGGCTTCTTGGTACGATTGCTGTAGCCCAGAGTAGCACCCAGGGGACCAAAGATAGTGTTATAGTAGTATCCTATCTGTCCTCCCAATATGGTACGATTGTCGAATATCTCCTTCAGTTTGTTCGCCTGCTGTGCAGCAGAGAATCGCAGCAGTACGTAATGATTGCTGGCAATGCGTTGCTGAGCCTGCAACTGTACGGCAACGAAATGGTGTCCTACGTACTCGATATTACCTACTCCGGACAACGGCATCTGCTGTTCCACATAGTGCCCGAAATAATTACCGCCTGCCAGGTTGCCGAATATAGGCGGAACCACATCGCCAAAGAGCAGGCGTCCATACACCATAGGCTGCAGGGTGAAACGCTTCCCGATCGTAAACGACATCCGCCAGTCGGCACTTACATCGCTCATTCCCGTCTCACCTTCCAGCTTCAGGAAATTGTCCGTCAGGTAGGCATATCCCGCATGAAAACGTGCACCCCGGGTCGGGAAAATCCAGTTATCCTCGCTATTGTATTCAATTCTGGCACGATAGCTGAAATAATGTCCGTTATGCAGTAACCCAGTGTCATGAGTCTTGTCAGACATAAGCTTGTCGATATACCTGATATAGTCCCATCTCAGACCCACCTGGATATTGAAATGCTTTATATCAAAATCAAACGGCAACACCTCAGCCTGATGGTGATGGTACAGAATACTGTAGTCATGATCACCCCTGTAATACACGTCCACATCGCTGCGGTGGAAAGAATATGATACCGAAGGCTTAGTGAAACTGCGAGGATGGAACACCCAGTCACCATGCACCTTGATACGCTTGCCAAGCCTTACCCTAATGTCTGCACTCATAGGCATCTGGGTCTTGAACGGAATCTCGATGCTACCTTGCAACGAAGCATGTTCCTCGCTGTCATAACGCATACCCACATGCAGTTGGATGGACTTGCGCTGCCCCGCCGAGATTATGACCCGTACACCATCGCCTTGCGGAACAAAGCGGCACTCAGCACTCTGATAGAAAAGGTCAGTACGCATACAGGTAGTAATCTGGCTGGCAACAGTCGCATCTATGCTATCCCTCTTGTTGAAATGGAATTTCTGTCGCAAGTACATCTCAGTCTGCGGCGTCATATTCTCGAAAGTATAGTTTACGACATGATACTTTTCCGTCATAGCCTTGGGACGCAAGGGATGCAGGATTGCCGGACGGAAAGTCGAATCAATGCCAATCCGCTGCTTTAACGCAATTATTTCGTCCCAATGGCTCATAGCCTCCTCCTCACCGCGACGTATCAGCGTATCAATTGCAGCCGCCGAGAAACTCGCAGAGCTGTAACCCTTGGTATTCACCCGCATGTGCAGGTCCGTAATCGCCAGGTTATCCTCCAGTTTATTCTTACAGTTCACATCCACTATCTGGCTTATGATACTCATCGTACCACCCATGTCCTCTGCTGATTTCGGAGCACCCTGTACCGTTACACCTATAATAATATCCGCGCCCATCTCGCGAGCCAAGTCAGCAGGATAGTTGTTCTTCAGACCACCGTCCACCAACACCATGTTCCCCAGCCTTACAGGCGAGAAAGCACCCGGGATAGACATCGAGGCACGCATTGCCTGAGGAAGCCTTCCGCTGTGGAAATCCACCTCGCTGTTCTCTATAATGTCCGTTGCAACACAGGCAAAAGGTATAGGAAGGTCCTTCGAGAAATCCAACGAATCTGTATAGCCAGAGCATAGCTGCATAAACAGTTCAGCTAGGTTCTTACCCTTTATCAGTCCCCCTGCATTCACATCCTTCTTGCCTATGACCAGGCCCGTCGTGAAGATATACGTGTACTGGCGCATCCTGTCCTTCAGGCTCTGGTTACGCAAATTCTCCTTGTCGCTGATGACATACGACCAATCCTGAGCACGAGCCACCGAATCCAGCGCATTAGCATTGTAGCCTATGGCATACAGACCGCCTACAATACTGCCCATCGACGTGCCGGTAACAATATCAATCGGGATGCCGGCCCTCTCCAGCACCTTCAGTACACCGATATGTGCCATGCCCTTGGCACCGCCGCCACTAAGCACAACAGCAACCTTCTTACGTCTGCCTTTCGTCCCGGCAATGTCACCTCCGTCCTGATGCGCAACCGCCGCAAGACCAAACGCCATTGCAGCCACAAAAAACAAAAACCTGACTTTCATAAATATTTAGTATGTAGGGAGGCAATCATTTCGTCAACTGTTTTACGGGGAAATCAAAGTATGTGTCCGGGAACGGCTCATCCTTCAGCGTGAAGTGCCACCATTCGGTATGCAAGGGAGCAAAACCGTGACGCATCATGGCATTACGCAGAATCATGCGATTGCGGAACTGTTCTGCCGTAATCGAACGCCCCGTCGGGCTCTTGCTGTTGTCACCGGTAAACAAACCCGTCTCAGGATTACCGCAAAAATCAGGATGACTCTCAGGACCGAACCAGTCGAAAGTACCGCCCATATCCAATTCCCTGGCAGTATCCATGTCAAACAGTGTCAGATCCACTGTAGAGCCACGCGTATGTCCACTCAACCTGTATATATATTCCTGTTCAAACAACACACTCTTGTCCAGGTCGGGGTAGAAGTATTTTCTCATCAGCGTATCAGGCACGTCCTTAGCCCATCTCACAAAGTTGTCCACGGCACGCTGGGGACGGTACGCATCATATATCTTCAGCCGGTATCCCATCGCCTTCACGTCATCACTCACCGCACGCAGGCTGTCAGCCGCAACCCTCGTCATCAGGGCAGTCGGCTCCATATAGCCGTCAATCCTCGTTCCGACAAAATTATACGTACCGAAATAACGTATTTCCAAGATAGCATCAGGTACAGCATCGGTAAGCGTCACAAACTGACTGGCATCATTCTTCGGTTCATACACCATGCCCTCCTTGTCCCTCACGTCACCACTTGCCTGTATCAGGGTCACTATCATCCATATACCAATAATCATACAGACAATAAATGTCAGATACATAATCCTGCTCCTACTCATAATCCTGTATTTTATAATTATTTATCGTGGTATTCACTTTTCCCGCACCAAAGGTATTAAAAAAACAACATATCAGCAAAATTACAGTGTATTTCTTTGGCAACACGGAATCAAATACATATCTTTGTGATGAAAAATAAGAATAACAATCAATTATGATGGATACTCTTGATTTAATACTCTCGGGAATTGTCTTTCTGCTCCTGATTGTACTGACAGTTCTTTCCATTGTTACTGTCAGGGTTCGCAGGCAAAGGATTGCCGAGTACCAGAATTTGTCGCAAAGCAAAAAGTTGAGGTATTTGTTACTGAAACATACCTGGCAGTACTTCCGCATTCCCCTGGAAACAATCATCGACTCATGCAAGACATATGCCGAGGCCGCAGAATCAATCCCTCTCACCCCCGAGAAATCCAATGCCCTGATTCAGGACATATACAAGAACAGCCAGTTAATGAGCATTTATCTAAACGAGCTATCCGAATTGTTTGGTTTCAATGGCAATATCCCTGACATGGCAAAAATCGAGGTTAATCTGGCAGAACTTGTCATGTCCTACAGGCGAGAGATTCTGCGCGAGACAAACCGAGGCGTGGTTGTGTCCATCCGCAGCAATATGTCCCCAAACAGCAAGGTTACCCTGGACACCCCCATGTTCCATGTACTTATGATGCAACTGTTGCGCATCTGCGCCCAGCATACCAAGGAAGGAAGCATCACCATCAATTACAATTGGGAACGCGAGGGCTTGCGCTTCAGGATTGAGGATACCGGAGGCGGCATCCCCGAAGAATATGAGGATATAATATTCAAGCGTCAATTGCCCGACCTGCGCACTATGCCTGAAGAATGCCAGATAATCGGTGTCCTGTCACGTAGCAGCAAAGCTATTATAGACGCCGCCGGTGGCACTATCGAGGCCTATTCGAGCGAGGAAGACAAGGGAATTGTCATTGATTTCTGGCTCCCTTGTTATGTACGGTTTACCTAAATAGCCAAGCAGTAAGAAGATGAAGAAAATTTGCATCCTGGCCACACTGCTCGCCCTGTGTCTGAATACCAGTGCACAGGATAGTAGCGACCAATCATCCGTCTTGCAGGAGTTAGCAGGTAATATGGTGCTTGTCGAGGGAGGCACGTTCACCATGGGGGCTTCAGAAAACCAGCTTAAAGAAGCTGAAAGCGACGAGAAAACACTCCACCAGGTCACTCTGGACGGTTTCTATATATGCAAGTACGAGGTCACACAGGACCTGTGGACCTATGTAATGGGCAAAAATCCCTCACATTTCAAAAATGCACGCCGTCCTGTGGAAAATATCACATGGAACGACTGTCAGCAGTTTATTGACAAGCTGAACGCCCTCACCGGAGAGACCTACAGATTGCCCACCGAGGCAGAATGGGAGTATGCGGCACGAGGCGGCAATCATAGCAAGGGGTACAAGTACGCAGGAAGCAATTCCATCGATGATGTGGCATGGTGCAGTGTCAACAGCGGCAACAGCACGCACATCGTAGGCGAAAAGAAGCCCAACGAACTGGGACTTTATGACATGTCCGGCAATGTTTACGAATGGTGTCAGGACTGGAAAGCACCATACAGCCACAAGCACGAGGTTAATCCCCGTGGAGCTGAGGAAGGAACCTATCGTGTAAACAGAGGCGGCCGCTGGTGTGGAAGCGCAAGGGCATGCCGGGTCTCTGACCGTAGCAAGAGTCTTCCCCGCGACCATTTCTACCATTTAGGCATACGTCTTGCCAAAAGCATAAACAAAAAATAACATAAATCTTATAACACCAACTAATTTGTATGATGTATTACCTTATCGCGCTAATCATTTTGCTCTTGGTTATCTTGGGAGCCACTCTCGTTTTGTTCCACAGGCAAGGAAAACGATTGGAAGAAGAACTTCAGCATGCCATAGACAACGAGGACATCAAGTCTCAGCACCTGAAAGATGTGAGTGTGACATTCAGTGATACACTCAACAAGATTATCCTCAGTTGCAGGAATATTGAAAGTCAGCCATGCATCTGCCAGAATTCAGATGTTGCAAAAGCTGTCGAGAATATCCGTTTTGACAGCCAGCAACTGGCACAGTATGCCAACGAGATTCTGGAGATGTCCAATACCCAGGGTAATATCCCTCACTCCAAAAAGATACAGGTAAACCTGATAGAGTTGATTATGTCATACCGCAGGGAAATTATGTACGATGTAAAAGACAATGTACAGGTCAACCTGCATACTGATTTATCGTCACAGACAAAGTTCTGGGTTAATACTACAATCTTCCGCCAGCTTGTCATGCACATACTGCGATATGCCGCAAGAGCCACTACACACGGATCCATTAATATCTGCTATGCGGCTGAAGGCCAAGGGTTGCGCTTCTGGTTCGAGAACACAACCGATTCAGCTCCCAATGACAGCATCAAGACATTATTGTCCAGCAAGACAGACCTTTCAAGTCTGGACAACATCGAGTGCGACAAGGATACCATAATGAGCATGTCGCTCTGCAAATCAATAATCACCACCCTAAAAGGCAATATCGAAGCCTCATCCCAGCAAACAGGCACAAATTACCTGAACACTATAACGTTCTGGATTCCGTGCATTTTTGGAGAGGAATAGAAATCCGGTAAATACGCTAATAAAATCAAAGAGGTCGTGTCCGTTTTGACACGACCTCTCTTTCTTCTTCTTAGAAGCAACTTTTAATGGGCCCCCTTTGCCGGGAACAATACCGAACCGACAGTCAGCACAAGTATCTTGAGATCCAGCCAAATGCTTCTATGGTCTATGTACCAAATATCCCTGATTACACGACCTTCCATCATCCACAATTCCGGAGTATCGCCTCGCCATCCCTGCACCTGTGCCCACCCCGTCAGTCCGGGCCTTACCTTATGGCGTTCCATGTAGAAAGGAATGTTCTTGGTATAATATTCAGTATGTGCAAGCATGTGGGGACGTGGACCTATAACACTCATGTCACCCACCAAAATATTGTATATTTGCGGCAACTCGTCAATACTGGTCCTGCGCATAATCTTACCAAACGGAAACTTGCGTGGATCGTCGGGGGTTGCCTGTACTCTGTTCGCACCGTCATTTACGTGCATGGAACGGAACTTGTACATTCTGAACGTCTTTCCATTCACTCCGGTCCGCTCCTGTGAAAAGAACAAGGGTCCCGGGCTCTGATACTTGATGATGAATGCGACAACAGGAAATATCGGAAGTAGGAAAACCAATGCTATCAGAGACACGACAATGTCAAGTCCCCGATGAAAAATATTATAGGCTATATACGATGATCTGTTCTGCATTATATCTCACCTTCTACAGATGCAAAGCATTTTACTTTGCGTCTTTCATCCATGATAAGACTGGGTAGTATCTTAATAAAACCCCAATAACGAGGTATATTCTTATTTGGTTCCTCGAAAGCTCTGTAAAGCCATTCCAATCGCATATTGAGCATCCACTTTGGGGCTCTCCTTACGGGACCTGTGCCCGAGTGAAAATTAAAGACTGCACCATAGCCAAACATCACTCCTCGCTTCAGATAAGGTTTCAGCCGTGCCATGAACATCTCTTGCTTTGGAGCCCCGAGCGATACCCAGATGATGTCGGGGTTATCCTTGTTAATCCTGTCGGCTATAGACTGGTAATCAAACTCATCTACCTTGCAGAAAGGCAAAGTCTCGAAGCTCATGTCTGCTATCTTTGGGTCTAATTTCGACATATTAGCTTTCAGGCCAGCAAGTACCTCGGGAGTATTTCCTAAGTAGAACTGTCGGAAACGCTGCATCTTGATGAATTTGATGAAAAGGTCACCACCAATATAGCTGTCGAAAGGTTTGTGGTGAATCCATGCAAGAATCTTGGCCAAAACAGAACCGTCACAGCTGTTAACCAATGCTCCGTTGACGACTTCCATAAACTCTGGATTCTTATTTGCCACAGTCAGGTTATTCGACTCGATGGCACATACGTATCCGGGTATATCCTTCTCGATGGCATCAAGAATTATAGCATCAACCTTCTGGCGATCAAACTCAATCTTGACATTGAAATATTTCTGTTCCTTATTCATCTGTCGTATTTGTCAAACCAGATATTGTGGTGTTTAGTACACCCAACATATTCTTTTCAAATTTTTCTATCGTATATTCGTTTTCAAAGATCTGACGTCCTTCCTTGCCCATCCTGATACGCAAATCCTTGTCAACTATCAATTTTTCTATACAATCTGCAAGCGATTGCGGATTTCCTTTTTTACAAATAAGTCCGTTAATTCCGTCATGCACCATATCAATGATACCACCCTCGTTAGTAGAGACAACTGGCAGGGCATAAGCCATAGCCTCCATTATAACCAAAGGAAAGGCTTCGTTCACTGTTGGGAAAACAAAGATGTCGGCACCCTTAAAATATGCAACCTTATCATCGTCATATTTAGGTCCATGATATTTAACACAATCATCCAGGTTTCTTTTCCGAACCTCTTCCTCAAAACAATTACAATCTATATCCTTTGTCTCTCCTCCTACATAATCACAATAGAATGCATGTCCTTCTTCTTTCAAAAGTTTTAATGCATCTAAGAGTATTAATACACCTTTACTCGGAATAAGATTACTGAGGAAGAATAGGCGTGGCACAGCGTTTTTACGCTCCAAATAAGTATAGTCAACAAAAGGAATACCATTGGGGCAAATTGCTACATCCTCATGTCTTACATACTTCTGCATATCAGGATAAAGTGCTTCTGACAGAAGAATTACTTTAGCCCCTTTGAAGAAACGACGGTAAAATTGGTCGTAAAGCCAATTCTCTTGCTTGGTACTCACTCCCTTGTTGTGATAGTGCGCAATGACTTTACAACCCATTCGTTTTAGCATTTGCACAACAACAAACTCCTTGAAGAAAGCTCCTCCTTTGGCATTAGGCGTCACATAAACCACATCTGGTTGAAAATTCTCAACTTCCAAACGTATTTTTCTCAACAACTTGAAGGTAGATGATATTTTGCCGAGCGAAACCTTTCCGATATCTTCCATTGATTTTGCCATCGTCAAGTTGATATAACGGCAGTCAAAGGTTTCGTTGATAAGTTTACTGTCATGAATATACTTCCCCACCATTGCAGCCCCGTGGACAGGAGGCGGCAAATGTAAGATAAAAAGAATACGGGACTTCATCTCAATTTACCAATAGCATCCTCCTTCAACCCTGTTGGCGTTAGTAGGTTTGAATTTATCACCTGGATACACCCAAAATTCATTAAACAAAGTCCTGTACCAACCGGGGAATTTTAGCTCTGCTTTTTCATAATGAAGAGTTTCCCACCTATTCCCCTTTATTCCAAATAACAATTGAAGTGCTCCTCCCAAATGTACCGCCTTTTTGCCTTGGCGTTTAACATGTGCAGCAAGAGGGAAACCATATGCGCCACAGCCAATTAGAGCCACATCATATTCATGCCTATCTATCTCATCTTTCATAAACTGGAGTGCCTCAAACCAATCTTTAAAACCATTCGTATTACCGCCAATGCTTTGTACAGCAGGAATAGCCGTCAAATGAAATTTTGGCAGAACATCCTTGTTAGCAAACAGCTGTTCACGATGGTTTTCATATTGAGAGAGCATCAGTTCTGCAAAAGGATGCACCACTAAGACACGTTTACCCTTTAAACCCCGGCTCCATGGTCGTTGACTATGGTACGGTTCAAGGTGCAAAAATCTTACGCCCGCAACATTATCTAAATTCAGTACTTTTTTTTCGCTCCGAAGCCATCTGCCTAAAACGTCCACTTGTTTAGCATCTTCCAACATTAATTCACAATATCTAGACAGATGTTCCTCATCTGCTGGAAAGAAGCCTGCGTTGTTCTGCATGGAATTCATCAACTTCTTATTCCACCACCATTCGGATTCCTCTCCAGTTATGAATTTTATGATTGAATGTTTTTTATTTCTAATGCTCAGATAATTACACATTGTTGTCAGTTCAAAAGCTCCGAATCGGGCAATCATACAAGGCTTTTCTTGCATTAGTAACTGATATATAATGTCCGAGGCCTCATCTGGAGTTGTTCTTAGTTCGCCCAATGCCAGCCTGTCACTCTTGCGAAATACGCGCAGAAATCCCCTACGAAGTAGTTTTAGAATTATGTGATTTGTTTTCTCCATATACGACAGACAGATTTATTTATCAGATTTCTTACCAACGCTCTCTCACTCTCTTCGGTCGCAAGCAGCCAATACCCAAGAATAAAACCTATAAACGAAAGGCTTACAGTTAAAAGCAGCCTTACATATGATTCTTCCATGAGCATAACAGATAGTATGCCCATTACAGTACTTGTTACTGTGACTATGATTATTGGAGAAAAAAGCGAACGGAAAAATGTTCTATATTCCATACCGCAATTACGATGCATAAAAAATAATAATATACAAGCACCCAAAATGCCATTCCACGCAATACTCGTCACAAATAACATAACTGGCGATGCTCCAAGTGCAAAGAACACGATCAGCAATAATAGATAAATCATAAAGAAAATGCTTCGGACTTTGCTGAAAAGAGAAATATGTCCCTCTGCATCTAGTGATGTTCCATATGCAATCGTGACCTGTTCAATCAACGATACTACTATTGTCAACTGTGAGAATATAACAGTCCATTCTGGAACTTCATCAAGCCAAATGCTCAGTATTATATGCATCTCCAAGATAAATGGAATGGCAAAAACAGCAAAAATAAGATAGGAATATTTACATGCCATATTCGAACGGTAAATCATTGCTATCCGCTGTCCACTACCCTCAGACTTTGTGATAACTGGAACGACCGCCTTTATCATATTCGTTGAAAAAGTCATCAACTGCCCGTTCAACTGATTTGCTATACCATATGCAGCATTCAATATAGTCCCGAAAAAGTGATTAAGGACAATACCCGTACCATAGGCGCTTACCATTCTTGACGTGTTTGCCATCAAATTCCATGAGGCAAACGACAACATCTCCTTCATTGCTTTCCCATCCCAGTACTGCCTCGGCTTGAACACACATTCGCTGTACCTGCTTTTACAAAAGCCGCGTGTAACCAGATATGTCACGAATGGGATACATGCCATCAGAACACCATAAACAATCAACTTGTCTTTTGAGGTATATACACAGGCAAACGCCACCGATAATTTTAACAGGCTTTCCACAATCCCCAATATCGCATAGAATTTCATGTGCTCATGAGAATTGATTACAGCATCGTAGGGTACACGACAGATATTGAAAAGCACTCCTGTCACAAAACTACCATATACCACATAAGCCGCGTGCATGCGTTCAGGAGGAATATTCAAGACCCCATTGAAGAATACGAAAGCAGCAATGAATAGTACCAGAACCATCATAGCAGCTATGCCGATATGAAGGACATTACATACGTTAAAAATGGTGATTTTCCTGCTTTGGTCAGACTGCCCTTCTGCATAGGCCATAAACCTAACTGTTGCACTCGACAACGCGCCATTGAAGAAGCCCAACATGCCAATGGCACCGGCAACGATGGCATAAATACCAAAGTCACTTGCACCGAGTGATAACAGAATAAGACGGGTAACCCATAGAGAGATGAACATCGTAATGCCCATCTTAGCATAAAGCCATACCGTATTTTTTATGATTTTATTGGTTACTTGACTCATCTTATAGAAATTAACAAGTGTACTGCGGTTTCCATTTTACATTACCCTCATCATCACACATGATCCAATCTTTCTTGTCTGGATAGCCATGCCAGAAATTCTCCGGGCATACCTTGATTCCCCTGTTCAACAATGCTGGTTTATATGAGAAAGAACTTTTGCTGGTAATCAAGAGGTCGGCATATACCATATGAAGAAAAGACTCTTTCACTCCCATATCCATACACCAATGCAAATTCTCATAACACTCAAACTCCTTAAAATCTTCAGGTCGACCTTGTGAGAAGAAATAAATATGAATCGGTTTACTTTGGCTTCTTTGATAATGTTCCACTGTCTGGAGTAAAACCTTCTCATAATAGTCATTCCCCAAAATACGTATCATCAAGTTTTCATTTGTAGCATCAGTCATAATATCACCACGGCGTACGTGAATAGCGATATTGAAATTATTTGGGTCATACAGAAGATGATTCTCTTTCCTTGCTGGAGCACAGAAGAATTTAGCCTGAATCTCATCTATTACCCCGTATTGATCCCTGTAAAATTGATCCTGCTCACATAGGATAATTATTTTTTTTCCACTATATGACGATATGATATCCTTGATTAGTTTCAGCGAATTACTATCCGATTCTTTGAATAGCGGAATACGACGTACCTTCCATCCGGCTTTCTTCAAAGCAGAAACCTGAGCTTCATTCTCCCCAAATCCAAGAAAGTAATCCCATGATAAATTTGAAAAAGGCAAATGGGCAAATTTAACACAGAACTGTTCAGCCCACCAATATCCGGCTATCCAATTAGCTATCTGATGACCTATGCCAGCCCCAGGGTTGGGACAAGCCGTCATGTATATATTGGACAAGTCTGGGCAATCAATCCTGCCTTTCACCAAATACCGCCAATAAGACGGATATATCCAAACACCAAATAGCTTCAAACACCAAAGATGTACTCTGGCACAAAGCTTTGCATAAGTGAGTTTGCGTAACTTTGAAATATAATGCATGCTGCTTCTATCTGTTTTGATCAATCTTTCTCCAATAACTACCCTTTAATCCGTGAAGAATCATGTTCTTCTTGATTTTAATCCTGATACGTAGAGTATTGTAGTCATTACGGTACAATCCTCGTTTTTGGAAATCAACCTTATACTTCTGTTCATCCAGAAACTTGACTGCATCTGGCAGCCATTTTCCCTGATGAAGGCAACCAGCAGGATTATAGACAAATATAGGAGAAGCGTTCCCGTTAATTCCTCTAATATCCAGATTTGCCTTTAATGCCCGCTTATTACCATACCATTCAGATGTCCAAGGATTTTCATGAGGCAACGCCATTTCCTTTAACATGTCCTTTTTCCAGAATGCTATTTGATAACTGAACACATGGTCAGATTTCAAATATTTATTAATATCTTTTCTGTCACTACATCCGGCGGATGGCAAGTCCTGATATGTAAGGCATAATGACGCCAAACTGTTCTGGCAGAAATAATGATATAAATCGGATAATTGACGAGAATCTACTGGCCCCATGAACATATAGTCAATCATAATGAACAAAATATTATCATTAGGCACTTTGTCTAAACCCGCACGGAGTGTCTCTCCAAACGCTTTATGCTTTCCAACTTTCGTACAAATAATATTCAGATCAGCATGTTTATATTCCTTATTTTCTGTCTGAAGATATATCTCTCCTTGATAGTCTGGCCAGAACCGTTGAAACATGTCGAAAAAAACATCATATAGATCTGCATACGAGTCAGATGAAGAGACAAAGATAGAATATGGCGGGAAGTGACTGTTCATATAGAAAAGATTTTATTAGTCGCTCAACTTATCTAAAAGAAATTAATAAATAAACTGCTATGACAATTATGACTGGAATTACTGCCAATAAGCACCACAGGCGGAAATTAGGATGGGATGAGGTCATATTATTTAAGTTTATGATTTAACAATCTTCGAGTAAATATCATATATCATTTGGACTTTCTTGTCCCAAGTGAAGTCCTGTGCACGATTCTTAGCACCTTGTCCAAGCGAATGGCGATAAGACTTATCTTCATACAGACGGTCAATAGCCTTAGCCAGGTCTCTTACCACCTGCGCCCTTGAACATATATCAATTTTAATTCCGCACTCATTTGTCAGCACATTGGCAAACCCTGTATGGTTCAATGCTACAACAGGCAGCCCCATTGACAAAGCCTCAAGCACTACTGTGGTGGTATCATCACACAACGATGTGATTACAAACGCATGTGAAGACCGCATAAGCCTGAGTGAAGTATCACGGGGAACCCAACCATACCAGTTTATGTGCTGTAATCCCAGACGTGCAGCAAATCTCTTCCACTTCCCGTTTGAAGGACCGTCGCCAACCACATTTACCTCTATATGTTCTTTATTCTGGCAAAGATTTACCGCCTCAAGCAATAGATTCAACGACTTCCTTGGCTCGTGCATGCCGCTCCAACAAAGGCGAAGTATGTCATCATCCTTTTCGTTGCTGACATTATCCGTGGGTATTGAAGTCAAACCAACCTCTGGAATAATGACTGCATCACGCTTCCAAAGTTTGGCTACTGCATTGTAACCGTCTTGAGTCGCACATATAATATAGGAAGCCCTTTGTGCCATTGTACGAACTCTTCGGTTAAACCGCATCTGCCACAAATTAATCAGATTCCTCGAAGCATAGAAGATGAAACCTTTCAATCCCATCGACGGCAAGAGTTTCCAAGGAGTCATCTGGAAGCCCCCGATTGGTCCCCACACCAAAGGTTTGTTCATTTTCCAAAGATAACCAGGTTCGCGGTAACCTATCATATTGAGTTGATGAACAATATCAAAGTGCTCCTTTTTGTCTAATTCCAATGCCAACGACAACGCCTTCTTTTGCCATTTCTTATAAAACCAATAATAAGAAGGAGGCCATATTTTGCGTAACGTTTCATGACTTGGTTTGCTTAGATAATAGACGTGCATGTTCTCTTTCACCTGAGGATGCTCGTCAAAATACCGCTCCAAATCAGGCTGAGATTCGTATTCTGTGATTATATGCAGTTCATGAAGACGGCTAAGATTGCTAACAAAGTTCCAACCCATACCCGGCTCTGAACCCCTATATGGAGAACATACAAAACAATTGACCAGTATCTTCATTTTCCAAAGAATCTTTTTATCTTCTTCTTCGCTCCTATCATTCGGATACGCCAAAAATCATCTTTGTCTATATCAAGTTGCTGTTTGTCAAGACATATCTCAGATGGATGCTTCAAAGGAAACTGAAGTTTACCCATCTTCAAATGAGCATAAGGATCATCACCACCTTCTGTATAGTGAGTACCACCTCCATTGATGATACCGACATTCAAACCAAGGTTCGTTTTAGGACAGATACAAAGCAATTCGTTGACGTCCGCTGCCAGATGCCATCGGTTCGCCCACGAAGAATTGGTCGATTGCTGCTTAAAAGCACGATGCCAATAATACCACATCATTAGGGTTTGGAACCATCCATAGTTTGGGAGCATCCTTAAGGGATTGAATTGTGGCCATCCCGACATCTCCATATCCATATATTTAAACCACGACCGACGCCATGTGGCCCATCCCCAGATAAACGGCCGCCGTTCAAAGGTATAGGTGTCTGTGACCTCGCAATGAGGACCATAGAACTGCGAGGTAATCTGCATAATGCGGTCATCATCCTTGTACATAGGCAGCAACACTTCGCACATCTTGTAGAAGTCCTGGCTTAGCACAATATCGTCCTCGCAAATGATACCCCACTCCTCTTGTTCCAAAAACCAACTGATGGCTCCGAACATTGCTTTTGCACATCCTAAGTTTTCTTCACGAAAAAGTGTGCGTACATCGCAGGGCCAATCTATCGCATCCAAAACGGCCTGACGGGTATCAGCACATGCCTGTTCCTCGCCTTCTTTATGAGTTCTATGACCATCTGCAGCGATATACAGTTTCTCCGGTTGATAAACCCTTATACTTTCAAGAGCTTTCAGGGCCGTGTCCTTACGGTTGAAAACAGTTAGCAGAACTGGTATTTTCATAATATATCCCGATTTTTCTATGTATTACCAAAAACTAGGCATGCAGCAATGTATAATGGTTGAAAAATAACTGTAACATGCTTTAGGAAGGCCATGATGTTTCCTTTCAAAATGAAAAACCTCATGAGGCGGCATACCATTAGGTTTCCACAAAGCCTTCCATCGCTCAGCGAATGACACAGCAGGATTACACCATTTATCCAATGACTCATGCAAATCGCACTCTCCCAGGAACTCATCAATCTGATAGATTCGAATATTGACTTTCCGTGCCCGCAGACCATAATCGAAATCGCCAAAGCGGTGAGAGAAATAGCTGTCAAGGTTACCTAAACGAATAAAAACCTGACGAGGGATAAGCACTATGTTTCCATTGAAATAATCTACAGGCTGAAGACCATCTCCCATTACAGGGAACGAATTGTCATTCATTCGCCCGCCATATGTCTGCTTAGTATGGTCAAATGTCTGTGTTGCACCGACAATGATAGCTTTGTCATCTTTTGTTGACGAAGCTTTAAGGAGCATTTTCAACATTTGAGGATAGAGGAGGCAATCATCGTTCAACCATAGGTAGAAGTCGTAATCTTTATCTTTAGCTGCTGCAGCCCATGCTGCGTACATGCCTCTGTTCCAAAACAGCGTGCCGTCCCCTTCAATGATTTTGACGTCAGGAAATCTGTCCCCTACCGCTTCAGGCGTACCATCTGTACAACCATCGTTGGTCAAATAAGTGGTCAGTTTGCAGTTTTGGGGAAGCTCTTGAGACAGGATCGAGTCCAAACACCTGAGTGTCTGCTCTTTCCTGTTGAATACAGTCATCAGTATTGCTACAGAAATCATACTATTGGTACATCTTAAAAATTTGTCTGGCATTATGTTCCATAAAATACTTTCTATGTACCAGAGCTTCAGCTTTTGCAGATAGTCGGTCCCTCAAATCTCCATCGTTTTTAAGTTCCATAATCTTTTCTGCCAGCACATCTATATTCTCGGGTATTAATAACGAGCATTGTTCCTCGTTATTGAAATCCCGCAAACCTGACACATTATATAAAATGCAAGGTATCCTACATGCCATAGCCTCTATGGTTGTAATGGGAATACCCTCATAGCGACTGGTCATCAGATAAATATCCGAAGCTATCAGGAAACGGCGAACATCTTGCTGTGCTCCACAAAACATAACATAATCGTCCAGCCCAAGTTCTGCCACCAATTGCCTTTCATGTTTTTCATAGCCCCCGCTTCCGACATGCAGGTATAGGATTTGTGGACACTTTGCAACAATCTTATTAACTGCATGGATGATATCGCAATGACGTTTCATCTCGCGACATCCTGCGACAGAAACTACAACTACAGCATCATTCTTAATACCCAATTGCTTGCGAGCATTCGCCTTTTCCCCTTCTGCAGCTGGAAAAAAACGATTGCAACCATACCAGTTGTATACTAGCTTCGTATTGTTCAGGAAACGTTTTTTCTCATTTTGACAAACCGAGTCGCTAATGCTCTGAAATCTTGCCCCAAAGATATACTTGGCAGTCATACGAAGCCATATATGCCAAGGACGACTATACCAATGTGTAGGGAAAGTACTATGGAAGGTGGATACACACCGGCATCCCGTTAGCCATGCGCAGAAGGCCCCACCCCATCGTAATGCTGAAGTGTGAACATGTACGACATCATATTTTTCACGCCTGATCAGTTTGCATAAATACCTGTAATAAATAAAACGTGATATATATCCGTTGGGATAAGGCAAATGATACACCGTATAACCGGCCCGCTCCATTACAGGAGCAAACTCTCCGATTTGGGAAGCAGTTGCGACAACACCAAGTTCACATCCCAATGATTGAAACAGCGATGCAGCATCTGCATACATCACTTCCGCACCAGAAAATTTCAACTCATACAATAAATGTAAAACCTTCATCCCTTGATGCCAAATACTTTAATAACTGAATACATTTTTATCCTTTTTAGGATGTCATAAGGCGAAAAGTCCTGACCCGGTGTAAAACATGACCTGAACCATATACGGAATTCCTGATCAGACATTTTCCTGAATTGAGGCGAAAAGCAAATACCCATCATTAGGAAAAGTGCCAAGTCTGTAATTTTGAACATGGCTGCTTCTTCCATCCATGCCAATGCCCAATGAAAAGCAATGGCGCATGCAATAATCGGCACATACTTGTTTTTTGAATAAAAAAGTCCCAGACATGAAGCCTGAAAGTAAAGCAAAGAATAGGCTATGACCCCAACAATTCCCATCCAAGTAAAAATGTTCAGCATTTGAACTTCATTCATCAAACGCTCATTTCCAGTGAGTTTCTCAGCATCAGCAAAGGCGCCGCTCAAAAGCGTATTTCCCCTTCCGACGGATCGTCCAAATAACACATAGTCTTCTACGATTGCAGAAGCTATAACATCTTCGTATAGGAATGTACGTGTGTCCGCTGTTAATTCACTCTGTATTTCATAATCTATCTCACTCGGATCAGACATATTTACCGTAATTTCGGAAGGAGTATCACCCCTAAATGCATGAAAGACATTAAATGTTCCTGTTAACCCCAATATCACCAAAACAATAGCCAGCAGATAAAAAAAGAAATGCAATACGAAATTAGCTATCTTTCTGAATGCAGCAGGTAACCAAAGGGTAGAATACATCAACAATGAACCCATCGCCTTGATAACACCAGTACGGTTTTCTATCGATACCAATGTAAGGACAAGACCGCATAAAATGATAAACACTGCCCATTTGTTATGAGTGGTCAATCCAATAAAAAGTATATAGAAATAAATGATAATCGGAATTTGAAGAGCTATATAATCCGGTTCGGTAACCCAGGCAAAAAAAAGGATGAAAACAGGAAACACATACCAATTCCACATTCTCAGACAACTACAAGTGGTTGTTGGATTCCCGAATGCGTACAACATGACAAACGACAGAGCACACTGTGAGCATAACATCCATCCTTTGTACCCGAAGTAACCGTCAACCGCAAAAAGCCCCCTGAACATTCCTATCAAAACAAGTATCAATAATATATGTGCTGATAGATAGGAGAATTTTCTGTATAATTGCTTTTGAAACAGAATTTTCAATGAATATCCCGAAAGACAAATATGAGTACTGAGCCCCGCTGCATATGGCAATTTGATTGTTTCAATAGAACTCCAATCTATTGTATAATATATGCAATCTGCTATAAAAGCACATACAAAAAACGTCATTAAACTCTGTCTTTCAAACAAAGAACTCAATGCGGTATTTGACTGCATGATTGTCATTTACTTCCTGGCTATTGACTTTACTGCTCCGAACCCCTTTGGCCCCTCGTAGTCAAATGCTCCGAAATTGATAGGCAGATTCTTGTTGGTCTTGGCGTTTAAGACGATAACTGCACCACGCGTCAACAGTCCTTCACCGATGGCATAGTTGATAAAGTCCAATGAACGCATCTGGCTTTTCCCCGCAGAAAGCGTATATATGGTTGCATCTGCATTTTTACTCAATTCGGGTAACTTGGGATTGCTATGATAGTTACCCACGTCAGAAAGCACTATATCACCCAAGCCCTCTTCTTCGATTATAGCGTTCAGGTCATCCCTCATCCGTATGTCACCATCTTCTTCATATCCACAGCTTATGACAATATTCTTTGCACCACTCATCTTGATGCGTGTCAAGACCGCCTGAAGACCAATCCTGTATAGGTCCCCCTGTTTATCCCTATTTGGCAATATGCCCCAGATGGGCAGTGGGCAGTCCTTGAGCACGTCGCTGAGATTGACCTTTTCAACAGGAATCTGCAAGCACCACAGGTAAATGGATGCAAGTACTATACCCAGAATTATGCCAAAAAGATAGATATTCTTGGAACTTTTCAACAGGCTGCTGTCTATACTATATGGAGGAGTGACAATACGCGCCTGATCCTGCTCTGCCGACCGGGCTATAATCGTTTCGATAAGCTTCTGCTGCAATAAAGTGTATAGCGGAGTAATAATGGCACGGTCGCGGTCAATCTTGTCCTTGACTATACGCTTATGCGGCATTTTTCTCAATCGGTCTTCACTTTCCTGCTTATTCTGTTCATATTTAGCAAGACGAATATCGAAGGCCTGTGTCAGTTTGTCAATAGAGATGATAATGGCTTGGCGCTGGTCCTCGATCTGATTGGTAATTGTCTTCACACGCATAGCGTCCTCACCCATAGAGGTCAGGTAGTTGGAACGGCGCATCACCAAGTCGTTGAACTGAATTACGATACGATTGATCTGGGCATCATCGATACCTGTATTGGCAGGGACCACAACATAGTTCTCACCCATGTTGGTCATATAACTGCGTATGATTTTCAACAGTTCACGCTGCAACTGCATATTACGCACTTCTGCCTCATCTTCTTTGTCAATATTCAAGTATGTATCCGATTGTTGCCCAAGATCTACAATGAAATTGCTCTCAGAGAAATCTTCATCATAGATGTCAATATTATCAAGTTCCTTTCGAATGCTGTCGATATTTTGCTGCAAGAATTTTATAGTCCTCTGGTAGCACATGTCGTTGTAGTCACGAGTATATGCGTTATATGCGTTGACAAGGCCGACAAGCATCCTATTCCTGCCCTCGCCATTTCCATCAATAGAGATGGTTATGATACTGTTTTTCTGAAATTTGGTAGGGTCTGCATAAGAGACATCCAGTTTGGCAGCATGGGCTTCTACAAGAGAACGGACAAGTTTTATACTGTCTTCCTCGGAAAGGACATGTCCACGTCTCTTTGTCTCATCCGAAACAACCGAATCTACAAAATGTTCCTGACGGAGCATGCGCTCGATAACGGGCCGCGACATCAAGACTGCGATTTCATCATATTTATTGGTAGTCGTAGACCAACCGGTAATCCGACCAACAATCTCGTATGACACATTATTGTTGCGATTGGCATCACGCTCCTTGTTGAACATTATGTCCATCTTGGTCGTAGATGTATGGATTTTACTCAAAGGGAAGTGTATAAACCACGACATAAGCAGACAGAGCATAAAGAGTGTGATTGCTCCAAGACCACCATGCCAAAGACGTCGTAGTAATGATGTGAAAATACTCTGCTGTCGCTTAGGTTTCCTTTGTTGGCCGGACAGTAGTTCTATGAGTTCATCGATATCAGACATAGTTCTTTATTTAGTGAGGGCGATAACCAGAGATACTAAAGATGCTAAGGTTGCAAGTCCTGAGAGAAGCCAAACGCGAGTAGTTGCATTGGATCGCTCATTGGCAGCTTTTGCAGAAATAGGCGGAACATAGATTACATCGTTCTGCTGCAGGTACATCTGCTTGGAATCAAGCAGGTCGCTCTTTGTCAAATCGAAATTATAATGTCTTACCTGACCGTTTTCAAAACGTATCAGCTGCACTTTACGGCGATCACCCGTCAGTTTCATATCACCTGCCATAGCAAGCGCCTCTAAGAATGTGACGCTGTTGTTCTTGATTGGGAAAGAACCGGGTTTATCCACCTCACCCATCACATTTACGCGGAAATTCTCAATACAAACAAAACAAGTCATATCCTTGATAGTCTCGTCTAGACGGTTATGCAGATAGCGGCGGACATCGTCACAGGTCATACCTGCTACATGCATTTTACCCAATACAGGAAATATAATATCCCCATTTTCGTCAACATCGTATGGCGACTGCGCTTCACGCGTACCACCAGAACCCAGATTACCCTCTGACACCGAATTCAGTGTTTGGTTATATGGCATAATCAGATATTTGTCCGCACCGAATATCATGATGGTTAACTGGTCACCAGGGCGTATTTTGACGTTAGTCTCCGTAATCTTGTTATGCAACTGCACGGAATCCAGGTCCTGGAAATAGACCACATCACGCGAGGAACCGCATGATGTAAAACTGATGCTGACGCAAAGGCCAAATATAACAAACAACAACAGGATTGACTTTTTCATTTTGTTGATAATCAGTAAATATAGAGATTTTTAGTTACAGTAATTATTGAGGCATCTTTTCGTACCTGATGATACCTCCCAGCGTAAAGATATAGTCCTGTCCATAAGGAGATGACTCGTTTGGATGAGCAGATATGACATAACGTTCCCTGTCCAGTTTCAGCACGTTGCCAAGGTAGGCGTCTACCCCATCGGCACGATCTACTACGCGGAACTCCATCTCCATACCGCTGACAATATTTTCATCGCTATAGATATGAATGTGGGCGCGCTCGTTGGGATGCTCCTTCAGATACTGGGCCATCTTTCTCAGCTTGCTCTTCTGCATATCCGTAAGATAGTGATAGTCCCTGGGGAACAAAAGGATACTGTCTGTTTGAGAGATATCAGTAGCAGGTTCTACCCGCTTCTTCATTCGTTTTGATTCCGCCTTGGCTTTTTCTTTATTCACTTTTTTGTGCAAACGTGTCAGACGGTCATTCATCACATTGAAATAGCGGTTGGCGTTATGGCTACAGTTCTCGAAATGGCGCTGGCCGTAACGGTTGCTCAGACGCACATTAAATCCTATGGACAATTCGGCAAAATGACCTGCACTACCGCTGTTGAACTCCTTGCCGTCAAGAGCCTTGTTAGTTATTCCATACAGACCGCGTAACACCAATGACGTGCTGTTGGCTATCCTCCAATGCCATTCCAGACCTACACGGCAGGCAGGATAAATCTTTGCTTTGGAATTAATGGGATATGTATCCATCGGATAGGTTATATCATCCTTCAGTCCACTCAACTTGCTACTGTAGCCAAAGGCGAACATACCACCTACTCCCGCAAAAAGCCAGAACTGATGTCTCTCCATGGGATTATAGCGTTTGAACAGTCTGTCCAGGCAAAACATCACGTCAACATTAAGACCGATTGTACTGAACGAATAGTGATTCGTTTTGGGATACAAATCAATTATCTCCTGCGGAAAAGCCGACTGGCGGGAGTGATATCCCAGCATGACACGCGCGGCCCACTGCCTGCTCAGATGTTTACCGAACTCGAAGTCAAAACCCGGTCCCAACATCTTGAAAAAAGACTGCTGGCGCGCATACTCGGATATCGAATAGCTGCCACCGAAACTCATGCCCCAGAATAGGTTGTCACCAAATTTATAGACCTTGGGCACAGGACGGTTCAACCACAACGTGTCCTTATGCGTCTGCGACATCACGGGCATTACCAACATACACGCCGCAAATACACATAATAATTTACGTAAAATAATATTCATGAATATAAATCAGATTTCCCGTATATCTTTCTTGTCAATCTCTACATGTGCATATCCCAGACCTTGCAACAACACACCTACATGCAAGGTTCCGTCACGCATATAGCACACCGTACCCTCTAACCCCCTGAATACGCCACGCATCACAATAACCCTACTGCCAATCTCCAACTGACGCACATTGCCATCCAGTTCGACAGGAACGTCCGACTGACCAAGCATAAAGCGCAATCTCTCAATCTCGGCATCTGGTATCTTCGCAGGCTTCCCCTCTCCCGGATTTGTCAACAATCCCCTGACCAAAGACTGTCGCCTGAGCTCGACGAAGCGAGACTCCTGGCATCTGACAAATACTATCGAAGGTATTACCATACGCTGTACCTTCTTCATCCGGTCGCTCCAGCAATGTATCTCCTCCTGAACAGGAATATAACACTCAAAGGAAAGGTGTTCAAGCATGTCTGCAACACGCCTCTCGCAGTTGGTGTGGACCATGATTGCCACCCATACCCCATGTACGGCTTCGCCTTCGTCTGTTACATTGACAGCCGCCCCATTGCTAATTCCAACAGATTTGCTATACACGTTTTTTTCAGAACCACTCGTTCTAAACCATGCGCAAAATTACATAAATATTCACAATATACCCCCCCGGACGCTATTTTTTTTAGCTTTTTATCACATTTTTTTAAAATATGTTTTCAATTAAAAAAAGTCCCCATAACAAATAGCCGACAGAACTCTTGTCATAAATTTCACATAATATATAGCCAAGGTCAAAAGGCTGGAATAACTTTGGATGGAACCTGAGTGCAGTATGGATAAGGTATAGATAGAGTGGATGTAGTGGTGAGACGGATGCTGATATTGTCCGCCCCGTCGCATGGATTCAGAAAAAAAGCCTCCCGATTGGGAAGCTTTTTGTCTGTAGGATTAACGTCGCATTATCCTGCGACCGTTGATGATTACGATGCCACGGTAGTTATCCGTAACCTTTTGTCCAGCAAGGTTGTAGCTGTTACTGTACCGCTCGGCATTTTCGAGAGTATTGACCACCGTGGGATCGCTGTCTGGGGTGATGGATACGATGTTACCCTCTATTTGCTCAGGGGTCGTTCCGTCTTTCTTCAGGCATCCGACAATCAGGATTCGGTCTCCTGCCATAATCAGCTTACTGTTGGTTATGTCATCACCGTTATACTTATCCGCCCTGTATATGTGCAGTTTTTGGGTGGGGTAATCGACATCGGTTATGTCGAAATCCATATATTTGTTCTCGGCATTATAACTGACATTTCCCGTCACGATACCTTCTACGGCGTATTGCTTGGGAGTTTGCTGTCCCTTATTCAGGGGGCTGATGATGTCAAGGGCATCAGATACGCTGATAATATCGGCAGTGACGTTGAGCCTGGTATTGGCGAATGGTATCTGCGGACTTTCGGTTGACATGCTTTTCTTGTAGGAAAGCTGCAATGTCTGGGTTCCGAGGGAGGTCGGCATGAAATCGACATTCCATACGGCAGTCTCCCCGGGAAGGATTTCCAACATGCGACCGACGACGTTTTCGTTGTCTATCAGAAGGAAAAGGTTATTGTTGTAATATGTTCCGTAGTTTGTGATTGGTATATTAAGTTCGGTAGTCTCACCTACCTTGGCATTGATGACACTGGGAAGACTGGGAACAAGGTCAACGGTGGGCGGCGTCAGGGTGAGAGTATTGCCGCTGATGGTGGCCCTGATCGTCTGTGTATTGGAACCAGTACAGTTGGTCCATTTTGAGATACCATTCAGGGTGCATACAGGGACGATGTAGTAGTCACCGTCCGGCAGACCTGCACCGAAGGATACCGTTAACCATGTATCGGATACCATGTAGTTGTTGTTAATTTTATGGACATAGGGGTCAATGACATCGTCAACAGCCCAACTGCCGTCTGCATTCTGAATACTGGCAGCCAGTAGGAATGTATCTGATATGCCTGTATAGTTCCATATATTCATATAAACCTTGATACCTTCGAAGTTGGCATCGGCTGATGCACGCGTACGGATTGTGCTTCCGTCCAGGGATACATCCTCGACAAACAGGGCATCGTACGAAGCCTCGCCCTGTCCGTCGCAACTGATGCCCACAACGACTTCCTGGTCGATACTATATCCATCATCACTGCTGTTTGAGCCTATGGCCGCGTTATTATTGGGGTTTAGCACCGAGAGCAGGAAGTACTGATCCGAGTCACCGCCCCACCCCCAGTTGATGTGGTAAAGACCGTTATTGCTATATCCATCCACGACGAAAGCGTGCCCGCCGGAGGTTGACTGGCCCGAATACAGTACCGGGCGGCCGTTGGCAAGTTCGGTATAGACAAGTTCGTCCCATTCGTCGGTGGTATATGTTTTGCGCAGCTCGCATCGTACCGATGGGTCGTAGCCAAAATAGTTGCGCAGGGCATTGACGTTCTCGGACGAGTATGCCGAACTGCCTTTTTGAGACGCAATATTATAATCCATAAGCAATGCCTGTCCACATAGTTTCATGAGCATTGCTACGGCATACTGCTGTGCCTCGGTCTCGCTACCGGTATAATTATCAAGCATGTTTGCCCAGTCGATGGTGGTAACAGGAGCCTCGTCTATGCGAATACCTAGGGTATTGGTGGTATAGGATGGTATGGGGCGCACTGTCTGTGCGGGGAATTTGTAGTAGTTCAGTATTTGGGCAAGTGCGGTCGCCACACATCCCGTGACTGTTTGCGCCCCACTCGCGTTTTTGGGGCACAGGTTGTAGTATGGTGCATTCTGATTCCATTTGGACGTCAACAGAGGGCTGATTGCTGGGTGTTCAACAACTTTGCGTGGAATCTGGTACTTGCCACCGGTCTTTTCGAGATATGCTATCTGGTCGGCATAGCCCTGAATCCATGTACGCATATTGTCGGGCATCCGTTCCTGGTCAAACGAGCCGCTGGTGGCGTATGCAAGCACCTGCGGTGCCAGGTCACTGCCGCTGATCATGACATATCCCTTATCCTGACCGACATTAAAAACATAATAGGCGGCTGCATCGCTTGCCTGGGTTATGGCCAGGGGTTGGCGGGCTGCCATCCTGATGCGGGCAGAGCGAGATGCAGGGTGACATTTGGAAAGAAACTGGCGCGCTGACTGTTCAGCCTCTTCGGGGGTTACGTTACGTGCTGCCAGCAAGAGTGTAGTAAACAGAGCAACAGAAAAAAGTATTTTTTTTCATAGTATTGTTGTTAAAGGTTTTGCTGTACAAAATTAGCAAATATTTTTTTGAAAAACTTACCTGCTACCCCCCAAAAAAAAGATATTCACAACGAAAAATATACAAATCTTTTCACAAAAAATATTATATTTGCACAATTAAACAATATATTCTATGAAATACCCATGTGAAAACTGCAAGCTACGTGCTGCATACGAAAAGAACCCAAAGTCCCTAATTGGCCGATTCTGGCGCTGGCAAATCAATTTCTGCCCAAGCTGGCGAGGTTATTTCAGGTCGCTGTCGCCAGAGAAACAGGAAGAGCTACGCAAGAAGTACAACTTCTACAAATACTGACACCATTACTTTTGTGTTGTCAAACATAGAATCACATCACAAAAAAATAAATGACTGCACCGAAATTTGTTATAACGATGGACGGATATTTCCGTCTGGGTATGGTACACCAGCACAAGGACCTGCTTATTGGCAATGATTCATGCATAGGTGGCGGATACTACCATTTCGACTGGATTGCCAGCCGTCTGTTACTTGACGGATTCTCGTACGATTTCGGTGAACCACGATGGCATCTGCTCAATACACTGTTCGTGCCAGTTCAATACAAAGGAATACGGATTGTATATTGCTACAACGACAGTTTACACGAGGACTTTGACGTGAGCAGCGAATTGGAAATCAAATACTATGACTGAATTCCACTAAGGCACAAACTTCGGCACCAACAGAGAGGACGACAACTATACCCGCTTCCGTTTTGTATACAGTCGGAGTCAAAATATCTCCCAACTTGGCTGCCACCCTGTACTCGACACGCAAACCACGGATAGCAAACGTCTCGGGCAATAGCTCCATAGCCATGCGGATGTAGTTGGCATTGTTCAGATGGCGGTTATAGTCGATGTCGGCTCGCAACACCTTTATGGGCTCCTGTACCTCTCCTTCCGTCTTGGGCAGGATAATACGACGATCCTTGTAGTTCATTTCCAATTTCGGCTCCAGTTTCATCGTAGCGATAGTAGCATCATCCACCCTCTTCAGTTTACCTGCCGCTCTGTCAACGAAGGCTCCCATGCTCCACGTTTTGTAGCAGGGATTTCCCTGAGCATCATATATGAATGTGTTGCGGAAACCGAACATCGGTTTCATTCCATATACCGTACTGGTTACTGTCAGTTCTTCCTTATATTCTGGAACACGGATAATTTCTACCTGCCGCGTAGCCAGAAGCTGAGCCATGTTATGCTCTGCAAAATACCTCTTAATTTCCGGTTCCGAATCAATCCACATCTCCGAGCAATCTTGCATCATCTGAAGCGCCGAGTATAATTTCAACTTTCCCTCGCTGTCACAGGTACTTGTCGTTACTTTGCATTGTAGGCTGTACATACTTTATTCCTAATTTACATTTTTCACTACCAAAAAAAACAAGTGCCACACTTGTGGTAAGTATGACACTCCGGATTCATTGTGTTAATCCTTTGCGGTGCGGACGGGACTCGAACCCGCGACCCCTAGCGTGACAGGCTAGTATTCTAACCAGCTGAACTACCGCACCGTAAGACAAAATTCTTCGAGCGGAAAACGAGACTCGATGCTGTAGAACCTTGAGCTCGTTTTGCTCTTCGAGCGGAAAACGAGACTCGAACTCGCGACCCCAACCTTGGCAAGGTTGTGCTCTACCAACTGAGCTATTTCCGCATACTTGTAAGTGGGCAGGGACGGATTCGA
>ODAI010836441.1_pt1 | contig 32753 bp, 37 predicted proteins | sample 1539321 | NCBI WGS metagenome assembly ODAI01 (sample SAMN02144231, study PRJEB22623) | gut metagenome | biome: sheep rumen | host: Ovis aries | place: New Zealand
ACGACTATCAGGACCTGCTGAGACTTTCCGTTGCTACCGCAGGCAATGACCACCGTCTCGGTGCAAACGAAGCTCCCCCTGCTGTTATCTCCATATTCCTCGGTGACGAGCTTACCGCTGTTCTCGACGCTATCGAGACAGACACTCCCTACGGCGGAACTGCAAAGGAGAAAATGAAGCTGGGTGTTGACGTGCTCCCTCAGTTCAGCAAGGACTCCACTGACCGCAACAGAACATCTCCATTTGCTTTCACCGGAAATAAATTTGAATTCCGTATGCTCGGCTCATCAAACAGCATCTCCTGTGCTAACATCCACCTAAATGCGGCAGTTGCAGAGGTCCTGAAGCAGTTTGCAGACGAGCTTGAGACAGTTTCAGACTTCAACGCCTCACTCCATGAGCTCATCAAGCGTACTATCAAGGAGCACAAGAGGATAATCTTCAACGGCAACGGCTACGATGACGCATGGATAGCTGAGGCTGAAAAGCGTGGACTCATGAACCTGAAAACTACCGCAGACGCAATGCCGCATATCTGTGACAAGAAGAATGTGGATATGCTTACAGCTCACGGTATCTTCACTGAGGCCGAGATATTCTCTCGCCGTGACATAATGCTGGAAAACTATATCAAGACCGTCAACATCGAGGCTGTTACCATGATAGATATGGCTCGCAAGGAGATAATCCCTGCAGCTGCTAAGTTTGCTGCTGATACAGCATCTGCTGTGGCTGTAAAGAAGAGCGTATCAAAGGCAGCCTGCAAGTACGAGACAAAGCTGGTAACAGAGCTCTCAGAGCTCATCGATGAAATGGACACCGCTGCCTCTGCGCTTGAGGACGCAGTTGCAGAGTTCAGGACTATCAAGGTCATTGTTGACGCCGCAGATTTCATAAGAGACACTGTCCTCCCTGCAATGGATAAGCTCCGCAGCGCCGCAGATAAGGCCGAGACCCTCACCGCTGAGTCATACTGGCCCTTCCCTGCATACGACAAGCTGCTCTTCGGGGTCTGATGACTTTCAGGAGCGCCCCTTGAAATAACGAAATGCTCAGGAACCATTCCTGAGCATTTTGCATTATATCATTTTTCTAATATACGCTCACTACTTGACACAATGGAACTGATAGTATATAATTATACTCAAATACAGCATACTCTGACATTGGCAATGTCAGCAATAAATATTAAAGGCAATACCGCACAAAGACGTCAGGCGGTCTTTGTGCGGTGTTGCCTAAAAGGAGGTCACTATGCAGGATTTCTTGTTCGGACAGGTGGAGGACCACACATACAGCATAGTCGGATATGAAGGCGACGAGCCGGAGGTCATTATCCCGGATAATTACGGAGGTACCAGAGTAACAGTTATCAGCGATAAAGTGTTCACCGGACACAGCGAGATAGTTTCAGTTACCGTACCTGATACTGTCACCGACATGGGAGAATTTATATTTGAAGGCTGCTATGGCCTTAAACACATCAGACTCTCCTCAGAGCTGAGGTATCTTTGGGGATACACCTTCTGCCGGTGCGGTATAGAGGAGATAGTCCTGCCGGATAAGTTAGTTTCTCTGCCTCCCTTTGCATTCAAGGAGTGCCGTGACCTCAGACGTGTAGTCTGCGGTGCAGGATTGAAGAAGATATACGCATGGGCATTCGCAGGCTGTGACAGGCTTACAGAGTTAGTTCACGGCGACGGTGTGGAGATAAGTCCCGATGCATTCAAGGATAAGAAACTTAATACATGATACGGAGGTCCTGAAATGAAAAGCCGCATTATCACAAAAACATCAGCAGTCCTAATGGCTGTATCAATAGCTCTGACTTTTTCCGCCTGCGGTAACAGTTCCTCCGGCTCAAAGAAGAGCAGTTCCCAGGCATCATCAAGTGAGAAGAAAAAGCCGCAAACTACAACTGCCATAGTAACAGAGGAACCCACCGAAGCTGAAACAGAAGCTCCCAAAGAGATAACAGGTACACAGCAGACCTGGGGAATATTCACTGTACTGGTACCGGATGACTGGACTCTCAGGGGCGGAAACTTCATAGATGAGGAAGACCCTGACATATGTAAGGTAATGAAGTCCGATTTCTACTATTTTGAGTTCAAGAACGAGAAGGAAGATACTCAGAAAAGTCAGTATGAGTACAACAAAAAGACATACACCAATGAACAGTTCGACCTGCCTTCGACTGTGCTGAACGGCATCGAGTGGAACGGTTTCCAGTACGGCAATGACTTTGGCGGAGGATTTGAGCTTTACGGCCAGTCCGGCGGAAGGTTCCTGCGTGTTTCCTGTGCAGGATTCAGCTTCGACAGCCAGGAATCTCAGAAAATACTCAGCTCACTGACAGTCAGTCCGGCAGAAGAGGAAGAAGACACCGGTCCTTCGGAAGAAGTGTCCACTGAATAAATGTTTATATGAGAAAAGCAGCCCTATTCAAGAGGCTGCTTTTTATTTCACTTATATACTATCACAGCAAGTCAGGATACTTCATCTGACTCTATGAGTTTTTTCAGAGCTTTCTCAAAATCCTTATCCTGCTGCGGAGTACGCTTTGCAAGTCCCTTTGTACGTCCGCCGCTGCGCCTTATTTTTGCCGAAACTGCACGGAACTCCAGCAGTCCGGATATATTTTCCTCAGTGTATCTTCTGCCGTTCTGGTCAATGACTGCTGCTCCCCTGCTCAGACACATGGCAGCCAGTCCGTAGTCCTGGGTCACCACAATGTCCCCTGTCCTGACAAGATTAACGAGCCGGAAGTCTGCGCTGTCTGCACCCTTGTCAACAGTTATGGTCTCCGCACCTTCCCGGTGTATGGAGTGTGCAGTATCACATATTATCGTGCATTTCAGGCCGTAATTGGCGGCAGTCCTGACCGTTATCCCCACAACAGGACAGCCGTCAGCGTCTATCAGGATATTCATTTTCAATCATCTCTCGTTCCGGATATGTATTCATATCATTCAGGCTCTTTTCCGATAAGCCTGAATATCTCGGAGTCATCCGCATCGGGATAAAGCTCCTTTACTCTGTCAATTATCCGCTTCCAGGAATCCTTGGGCTGTTCACTGTAAGCGGATGTTACTCTGTCGTATCCCCAGACAGTCTCCGGCGGAAGCAGTATTGAAACTGCCATGCCGTACTCTGCGCCTTTCTTATTCCTACGCCGGCGGAAACCGGCAGTAACAAGGTACGTTTTCATCATAAGGTCAGTCGTGATGCCCGGGAAGTTCTTCTCGCCGCCCTTGCCAAAACCAGCAAGCTGTTTCAGCTCGGTGGTGAGTATATCCTTATCTGTCCAAACAATATCTCCTTCACTGTCTTTGTCAGTCAGGACATCCATAATAAGCTTTTCACGGTGGTTGACACGGCTGTCCTCCCATGCGGAGTCAAAGTCGTAGCCGTCACGTCTGAAATTGGCAAAATACGGCAGCCACTCAGCACTGATGAACCCAGCCTTTCCGCCGAAAAACTTTCCGTATGCGACCTCCCGGTCTGACGCAATTTGTTCTCTCCATTCCCAGGGGTCCTGCTCCCGGTCACCGCTCCACCAGTAGTCCGGAGAAACGTGTTCCTCGGCAGAAAATCCCTTTACTCCGTTAGCGAACAACGGCAGGAAACCCACCTCATTTATCCAATTCACAAGCTCTTTCGGACTGCGTATCCTGTATGGGTCATCCCATGCAAGTCCACGCATTATCCATTCTCCATTTTCTAATGCCATGATGCTCTCCTATTTTATCACAGCCGGCTCAGATGATATGTTGCGGCTGTTTTTATTAATATACATCATATCACATAAGCGAAGCGATGTGATATGATCGCCCGATCCGCAGGGAGCAGATCTTTGATTTGCGTATCTGCGAGGGCATTTAAATCAGTTATAATGAATGCTTATGCATTCATTATATCACATTGTACCGCTGTTTACAACACCTGAGAGTCAAAAAAGCAGAGCTGCTCCGTAACTTCCATTGAAACCATTTACAAGACCGGATCAAAATGATATAATAGTTATGAGGTGATATAAATGGAATCATACAGAGTCACTGCCGATGAAGCCATACAGAAGCTCATCGCCGGAAATCAGCAATATATAAAGTCAAAGGAACTGACCACTGATGTCTCCCCGGATACTCTGCTGAGGTTCAGCAGCAGCGGTCAGCAGCCTTATGCCATAATCATAACCTGCTCAGACTCACGGGTAGTCCCGGAGCTCATCTTTTCAGCAGGTATCGGAGACCTGTTCGTTATAAGAGTTGCCGGAAACGTCATCGACTCCCACCAGCTCGGAAGCATAGAATATGCCGCAGAGCATCTTGGCACAGGCCTTATCGTTGTACTCGGCCACGACCGCTGCGGTGCAGTAGATGCCGCTATGAATCATGAACCTGACGGCTATATCAAGTATATTACAGATGAGATACTAAAGGCAATAGGCAGCGAAAAAAATGAGGTCAGAGCCTGCTGTCTGAATGTACAGCATAGCTGCGAGATGATACAACACAGCCTCCAGATACAGAAAGACGAGAAGGAGTACGGCCTGAAAGTCCTCGGAGCTATATACCATCTCGAAAGCGGAAGGGTGGAGTTTCTATGAAAAAAATCATGTTTGTGTGCCACGGCAATATCTGCCGCTCGCCAATGGCAGAATTCATAATGAAAAAACTGGTATCAGATGCCGGTATGTCTGACCGTTTTCATATCGCATCCAGTGCAACGAGTACAGAAGAGCTCGGAAATCCGGTATATCCCCCCGCACGTTCAGAGCTTGCCAGACACGGCATCGGCTGTGCAGGAAAAACAGCAGTCCAGCTCAGGAAGTCAGACTATGACAAGTTCGATATTTTTATAGGGATGGATACTGCAAATATCCGAAATATGAACCGTATCTTCGGCAGTGACCCTGAGGTTAAGATATACAAGCTGCTGACCTTTGCAGGCCGCAGCGATGACGTTTCAGACCCTTGGTACAGCCGGGATTTCGGAAAAGCCTACGCCGACATCGAAGAGGGCTGCATTGGACTTCTGCGGCAGCTTACAGAGCAGTAAATGAAGGACGTAACTATAATAAACAGCGGCTTTGCATATGGAGGATTCACCTCCGGGAGCGAAGGCATATGGACGAGAAATGAGCCAACAGACCCGCCGGCTCCGGATTATAAGTCACTCAGTGAAAGACTCCGCACACCTGTTTCACACATTGTACGGCCGTACCAGGCAGGCGGCGGCAAGGCCGCAGTAGTCAGCAGTGAAAACGGCGGTTCCGGAGTCATAAAGGACAGCGCCTTTAAAAAGACAGACGGTCTCGTCACCGCAGAAAAAGGTCTGGTACTCAGCATTATAGCCGCAGACTGCGTACCTGTATATCTTGTGGATAAATATGCAGGAGTTGTCGGACTCCTTCACTGCGGCTGGAGGTCGGCTGCCGGTCCTCTCTTAAAGGATGCAGTCGGGCTGATGAAGGGACTCGGCTCCGTACCAGGCGATATACAGGTATATATCGGTCCTCATATATGTGCTGACTGCTACGAGGTAGGGGCAGAGGTACGTGAGGTATATGCCCATGCATTTACTGAAAAAGAGCTTGAAAAAATATTCATTGTCAGAGGAAACAGTCTTTATCTTTCACTTTCACAGGCCATACGCTCAAAGGCTGAAAATGAAGGCATCCCGGATGAAAATATATCTGTATCCGAGGAATGCACCTGCCACGACCCGGAGTTTTACTCGTTCCGGCGTGGAGACAGGGGCAGACAAAATCTGGCATATATAATGATCAATACGACAGAACAAGGAGCTGAAAACAATGTACCAGTGCAAAATACTTTCAAGAGCTGAGATAACTGATGTCTACAACAGATATATGAAAGAGGATTTTCCAAAAGATGAGCTGAAACCCCTTTCAATGATAATGTCCTCACTTGACCGGGAGCAGTACATCTGCTATGGTATATCCAATGGGGAGCAGCTCTGCGGATATGCCTGTATTGCGTATATCGAAGAAAACCGCCGGAAGTACTGTCTGCTCGATTACTTTGCAACAGTAAAAGAGTTCAGGTTCCAGGGGATAGGAACAGTTTTTTTGAAGCTGCTCCGCAGTGAACTCAGTGACGCTGAGGTGCTGCTTTGCGAGACAGAAAGTCCGGAAGGTACGTCCGGAGAAGAAAAAGATACCAGAGAACGGCGGATAGCATTCTATCACCGCAGCAGCTTCATTGATACCGGCGTCAGTGCCTCAGTTTTCGGAGTCAATTACATGATATTAGAGCTAAGCCTTCAACGTGAACACACACAAGAGGAGATCCGTGAATATTATTCTGCACTCTACAGGAGCTTCCTCCCCGAAAAGCTCTATAACAGGTTCATAACGATAAACTAAAACAGCCCTCATACGAGGGCTGTTCTTCATTCTTCATAAAGGGAGCTTCGATGCTTAGGTCTGCGTTTATAGGCCTTTTTTTCGTCCGGGACCACACGGGTGACCGGGTCAAGGCCGTTCCAGCTCCGGCGCTGAGCATCATTGATTTTTTTCTGTTCCTTTTTGCTCATTTTTTCATAGGATACGAACTTTTTCATTATTCCTCACCTGCCTTGAAATTGTAGATAGGCTTTATTATTTCGTTTACGTCCACAGTATCACCGACATTGTCAACAATATCCTCAATGGACTTGTATGCCATAGGGCACTCATCAAGAGTTGCAGCATTTACAGAGGTCGTATAGATACCGTTCATCTGTTTTTTGAACTCTGAGACTGTGAAGCTCTCCCTGGCCTGCGAACGTGACATGAGCCGTCCTGCGCCATGAGGGGCCGAAAAGTTCCAGTCGGCATTTCCTTTGCCGGTACAGATAAGGCTGCCGTCACGCATATTTATTGGTATAAGCAGCTTCTCCCCTGCTCCGGCTGAAACAGCTCCCTTACGTAGTATCATAGAGTCAGTGTCGATGTAGTTATGGATAGTTGTGAACTGCTCCGAAACGTGCAGGTGCATACCCTTTATTATCTCATCCATCATGGCCTGACGGTTGAGCATCGCAAACTGCTGGACTATCTTCATGTCGTGGATATACTGTCTGAACAGCTCGCCCTCACAGTATGCAAGATGTCTGGAGACTCCGGCACTGCCTGCAAGATTCAGAAAAGCCTGTTCCTGATAGTATTTTGCAGTTTCAACTCCGAGGTGACGGGAGCCGGAATGGATAACGATATAAATACTGCCGTCCTCTCCCCTGTCAGCCTCGATGAAATGATTGCCGCCGCCGAGAGTACCGATGCTCTGCTCTGCACGGCTTATGTTGATGTGCTCGCAGCAATAAAGCTCCGAGAGGTCTATCCGCTCATTATAGCGATGTACCTTTTCACGCACCGCAAATCCTGAGGGTATCTTCTCATAGATGAGCTTATCAAGTTTCTGGAGCTCGATATGCTTTTCCTTCAGTCTGACTGTTTCCATTCCGCAGCCAATATCGACTCCCACAAGATTCGGCACCACCTTGTCTGTAATATGCATAGTTGTGCCGATAGTGCAGCCTGCTCCGGCATGAACGTCCGGCATTATGCGTATCTTCGAGCCTGCACTCAACGGCTGGTCACAGAGTCCGATTATCTGTGCAGCCGCATTCTGGTCCACTGCATCCGTAAATACCTTGGCAGAGCTGTACTTTCCATTCAATTCTATCATGTCTTTTCCTTTCCTGCCTGCCCGATAAATAAAAAAGCGCCCCCGCAGGAGCGCATATCGCCGTATAGGTGCAAAACGTCAGCACATGGCTGAGTATACCGGGCAAACTCCATGCTTATTTTTTATGATATTTGGTTCTGTTGTTTTATAGATGTTCATTATTTCAGTCATAGAGCTCACCGCCTTTCTTTGAATTATGGGAATATTATATATCACTCGCCTGATTTTGTCAAGCGGTTTCTTCATTTTTAATTATTCTGTAACTTATGTGAACTCTCTTCACAGGTGTTCACTCAAGTCCGTCATCAAGCAAATTCCGGTATTCCTCCCAGCTTATCCGCTCACCGCCCATGCTCTCAAGGTGGTCTGTGTGGAACTGGCAGTCTATCATTACGAAATCCTTTTTTTCAAGCAGCTCAGCCAGAAGAATAAGTGCTGTCTTGGAGCCGTTTTCTGATTCAGAGAACATACTCTCACCGAAAAAGCACCTGCCGATGCAGACCCCATAAAGGCCTCCGGCAAGCTCTCCGTCAACAAATGCCTCCACGCTGCAGGCAAGACCGTACCTGTTCAGTTCACAATAGGCCTTCTCCATATCATCAGTTATCCATGTTCCGACAGTGTTTTCCCTTTTCATTCGGCAGCGATGAATGGTATCCGCAAAATCACGGTTCAGCATAATTTCGGTCTTGTGCTGCCGCATGAATTTTTTCATTGACTTTGAAATGTGTATACTTCCCGGTCTGATAATGAATCTTTCATGAGGACACCACCACAGTACAGGCTGTTCAGGGTCGTACCACGGAAAGATGCCATTGCTGTATGCGAGCACGAGACGCTCAACAGACAGGTCACCTCCGACAGCAAGGAGACCGTCATCATCTGCAAGCTCAGGAGCCGGAAACCATATATCGCTGTCAAGTTTGTAGACTGCCATTTCACACCTTCCCCTTTTTCTCCGCAGAGATGATGAAACTGCCGTCCGCAGCAGACAAGTTCAGCCTGCCGCCGTTTTTCAGCTTTCCGAACAGTATCTCATCCACGAACATCGGCTTTATCTCGTTTCTTATAACACGGTCAACTTCACGGGCACCGAATTCCTGACTGATCCCCTTGCTCTGAACAAGTGACCTTGCCTTCCTGTCAGCCGAAAATTCAATTTTCTTTGCACCTAACTGAGCTGCCAGCTCACCGAGTTTCTTGTCAACGATAAGCGAAGCCATTTTGTCGTCCATGCCGTTGAACACAACTATCTTATTGAGCCTGTTCCGGAATTCCGGCTGAAATGTCTGTCTGACCGATTCCATTATCACGCTCTCACTCAGACTTGAACTCTGGAACCCGATAGTACTTTTTCCTATACGAGCGGCTCCTGCATTTGATGTCATTATCACCACAACATTGCGGAAATCCGCTTTTCTTCCCTGATTATCCGTCAGTGTAGCATAGTCCATTACCTGAAGCAGTATGTTATAAATATCCCCATGAGCCTTCTCTATCTCATCAAGGAGCAGAACAGCCGACGGAGTTTTTCTTATTGCCTCAGTAAGCAGTCCGCCGTCCTCATAGCCAACATATCCGGCAGGAGAGCCTATCAGCTTTGCCACTGCGTGTTTTTCGCCGTACTCGCTCATGTCGAAACGTATCAGCTTTACGCCGAGCTCCTCTGCAAGGCACCTGGCTATCTCCGTCTTGCCAACTCCGGTAGGTCCGACAAAAAGCAGGCTTGCCAGAGGCTTATTTTCTTCGATCAGTCCGGCTTTTGAAAATTTCACTGCATTGACTGCCTGGTCTATGGCCTCATCCTGCCCGAAAATACGCTTTTTAAGTCGCTTTTCAAGTCCTGCAAGGCCGGAGAGGTCGCTGACCGAGACAGTCTCCACAGGAACTCTGCAAATAGTAGTCAGTACTTCATTTATGACATTTTTGTCTACGCTCTGGGACTTCTTGTCAGTGGGGTGGAGCTTACGGTAGGCACCTGCCTCATCAATGAGGTCGATAGCCTTGTCAGGCAGACAACGTTCGTTTATGTATTTGGCACTCATGCGGACAGCGTATTCAAGAACACCCTTTGAATATCTCACACCGTGGAATCCTTCATATTTGGACTTCAGTCCTTCAAGTATCCGGACAGCCTCTTCCTCGTCAGGTTCCTTTATCTCAACATTCTGAAATCGCCGGACAAGGCTCTTATTTTTCTCAAAATACTTCTTGTATTCCTCAAATGTAGTCGCACCGATAAAGCGTATATGGCCGTCTGCAAGGTATGGTTTCAGCATATTCGACGCATCAAAGGAGCTCTCACCTACAGCTCCGGCTCCGGCAAGATTATGTATCTCATCTATATAAATTATCGGCTTTTCCTCGTTCCCTATGCCGGCAAGGACCTTTTTGAACCGTTTTTCAAAATCACCCCTGTACTGCGTACCTGCAAGCATACCTCCGAGGTCAAGGGCGAACACCTTTGCACCGGCAAGCGGCTCAGGGATATTTCCCGAACGTATAAGTTCCACAAGTCCGTATGTAAGTGCAGTTTTTCCGACACCGGGCTCACCAATATGGAGTGGATTGTTCTTGTCCTTCCGGCAGAGTATCTGTATAGTCCTGTCGAGCTCTTCCCTCCGCCCGATAAGAGGGTTCACATCACTGAGGGTATCGTTCAGACAAGGGGCATAGAGCCTCCATCCGCTGTCAGTTTCATTTTCAGCGCCTGCTCCATCTGTTCTCTCAGAGTGCTCATCAAGCTCTTCGTAGGATGCCATTTCCTGTAAAATATCAGCCTCTGAGATGTCCTGTTTCTCCAGAAAATAAACTGCATAACAGTCCTCAAGGTTCCAGAGTCCGTGAATGATATGTCTCAGAAAAATCTCCTTGTTTCCGCTGCTGTAAGCGCTTTTTGCCGCAAAGTCCAGCAGCCTGTTCACGCCGTCAGAAAGCTCAGGCTTATCTGACTTTGACTTGCCGATGTACTCCTCTGCATACGCTTCAAGGTCCTCTCTGAGCCTTCCGATACTGCCTCCAGCTCCCTCAAAAGCCTCTGCAAAGCTCTTTTCGTCAAGTATCATCAGGAGGAGTATCTCCGGTGTCACGAACTCGTAGCCCTTTGAATGCGAGTATTCAAGCGCTTTATATAACAGCTCCATTGCCTCTTTTGAAAGCTCCATATTATGCCTCCTCGATAGTCATTCTGAAAGGGAAACCCTCTGCATTGGCTCTTTCAAGTGCCCGTCTTACTCTTGTTGAAGCAATATCGTAGGGATATTTTCCTACAACTGCCTTTCCGTTCCTATGTACCTTCATCATGATCGACTGCGCTGACAATTCATCCTTATGAAAAATACTGACCAGCACCTCCACTACAAATTCCATAGTAGTAAAGTCGTCGTTCAGCATTATGACATTATACTGTTTAGGCTCTTTTATCCGACTGTTAGTCCTTTCCTTTGCCGAGCTCTGAGTTCCCATAATTACTTCTCCATTTCATCAGCATTATCCAATAATGTATATTTATTATACATTATTATCTGCTGAAAGTCAATGTATCCCGGATCACATAAAAACAGCATATCTGTTAGAGCAATACCGTACAAAGACGTCAGGCGGTCTTTGTGCGGTGTTGCCTTAGTTACTTTCAAAATAAAACGGAACTGAATATTATATCTCTTTCCGGCAGCTCTTGAAATATACCGGTATATATGCTATAATATTTATATTAGCATCAACTAACAAATATAAGGAGGTATCATTTTATGCTTTTTACACTTTTCTTAGCGATAATTTTTTGTGCCGCTATCACTCTTATGCTTATCTCAGCAGTGGCTTTCATTCAGGATAAGAAGCTCTTTTCATCTGCTCCGAAAGAGGCAGTAGAGCTCATCAGACCACGAACCGAGGAGCTGTTCTGCGGCGCCAGGATAACGGGCTGGGTGCTGATGATATTCAGCATGATTATGATAGCAGGAGTAGGTGTTGTCTCGATCTGGGACGGTTTAAGATGCGGCTTTTCCTTCATGGATTTCTTCATTCGTTTTGCACTGATATTTAAAGTCCTCAGAAAAACTCTGAGGACTTTTTTCATTGGCGGTCACTGTATATAGCGGCAGCTTCATCTGCCGGACTTGGTGTACATCAGGTCATATATCTTACATCCAGCCGCTTCACGGGTCTGGACCAGCTTCATGCCGAGGTGAACATAGCGGTCGCACTTTCCCTTAGCATCGGTATCCAGGATGCATGGGCAGTCATTTTTGTCAGCCATTCTGTAGGCGAACTCCATGAGCTTTCTCATATAGCCCTGTCCCTGATATTTCTCGGTAACAATGAGCATTTCTACTTTCACGTATGGTTTTTTCTGCTTTTTCATCTGTATCTCAAGGGGCTTTCCGGTACTTCCGCTGTTGGCCTGTTTAAGGAATGAAAACAGCTTTCCCCAGCCGCCCAAAGCACTTTTCATCCTCCGTGCCATACGGACTATGCTCCGGAATCCGGGGTGATTTCCGTTTGTATCGGTAATAAGGATATATCCCTCGCCGTTGTCGGTGCAGTAGAAGGTCCCGCTTTCGATGCCGGCTATGACAAAAGACTTCATATACTCTGTCATTGCTTCTTTTGACGGGAAGAACGGCTTCAGACCGCCTTCACCCTCCTCATAGGGCCAGTCCCAGAAGGAAGCGCCTATAAGTGCGGATATTTCGTCTATCTTAGCTTTTGATAATGAACGTATCTTTTTCATAATTGGTCCTCACTTTACTACCTATCTTCCAGTAAGTTAGAATAAACTAACTAATTATAACACATTATTTCTTTTTTTGCAAGATGATGTGTATTCCGGCTAACAAAAATGCCCGGTCCTTGTGTTTTCACTTTCATGAAAGCACTTAAACCGAGCCTTTTCCACGATATTCTTCAAGTAGTACCCTGTTCCCCATATTCATAGTACCGAATTTCTCGGTACAGCAGATGACCTCCCTGCATTTTCTCATTATCCCCCTTGCATAAGCTATTTTTTCATCACTTATGGGTTCAAAGGCTTTTTCAGAGATAAGTTCTGCTGCGAGGCTTCGGGCTATAGGATATTCTATGTCATTTTCATGTATTACTCCTGCTGCAAATGGTATGCCCTGGCGCTGGAGCCTGCGGTACACCGGGATACCGCTCCCCCCTCCTCCTATCACAAAGACCTGCGGCTCTCCATTCACCTTCTGAGCCTCCGCTGTCCCGAAAAGAGAATGAAAGGTCCCATAGGTAATGCCGTAAAGATGGCTGATATAATCTCCGCTGAATATCTCTTCCGGAGTGCCGACCCTGTCCGCTTTATTGTCTTTGATGCAGAGTATCTTATCTGAAAATCTCTGAGCAAGGTCGAGCTCGTGCAGAGTCTGCACAACAGCTATATTTCTGGTCTCAGCAAGTCTCCTTAGCAGGCTCAGCAGTCTGAGCTTATTGTTTATATCAAGGAAAGAGCTGGGCTCGTCGAGAATGAGCACCTCCGGCTGCTGAGCGATAGCTCTTGCAAGCATGACCGTCTGCCGCTGGCCGTCGCTGATACAATTGATGTCCGTATCACGGAGCGGTGATATGCCTGTAAGCTCCATAGCTTCACTTACTATCCGTCTGTCGTCAGGTGAAAGCAGTCCAAGTCTTCCGGTATACGGATAACGTCCGGCAGACACTATATCCTCGCAGGTCATTCTCTCCGGAGATATTCTGCCGGTAAAGCATACTGCCAGAGTCTTTGAGATGTCATTGAGGCTCATCCGGCCCACATCGTTGTTTTTAATGCTGATACTTCCGGAAATGGCCGGGAGCTGTGCAGAGATGCTTTTAAGTACTGTAGTTTTTCCGGCGCCGTTAGGACCTATTATCGTCAGTATCTCACCGGGACACACCTCAAAATCAAGACCGTTCACTACTACTCTTTTTCCATAGCCCACTGACAGGCCTCCGGCAGCAATAACAGCTTTTTCCATTCATGCACCTCTTTTCTTTGTATGCCGGCTGAGCATTGCTGCGACCACTATGGGTGCTCCGAAAACAGCAGTTATAGTGCTGATACTCAGCTCTACCGGAGCAAAAAGCGTCCGTGCGATAAGGTCACAGGCAAGGCAGAATGCCGCTCCGCCGACAAATGAAGCAGGTATTACGATGAGCGGCTTAGCAGTGCCGAATAAGCTCTTCACAAGATGCGGGACAGCTACTCCCACAAATGAGACCGGTCCGGCAAAAGCTGTCACACAGGCAGAGAGGATGCTTGAAAGAATGATTATCGCCAGCTTCAGCAGCTTTATATCCACTCCAAGATTCATAGCATAGCTCTCACCGAGCTGATAGGCTCCCATAGGCTTTGAAAGCAGAAATGCAGCGGTCACGGCTAAAGCTATCGTCACAGCGATGACAGGTATCTTATCCATGCTTATCCCTGAAAAGCTGCCCATTGACCAATTGTGGAGGTTCACGATGTTCGCATCATCTGCAAAAGTAACTGCAAGCTCAGTGGCAGCGGAGCAGATGTAGCCTATCATAACACCTGCTATTATGAGCTGTGACATATTCTTTACCCTTCCTGAAAGAAGAAGGATGAGTCCCATGGACAGAAGCGAGCCGGCAAAGGCGGCTCCGACCAGCTCTCCTGACCTAAGCAGTATATGCTGCCGCATGGTGAACATCATAGCAAGTGCGACAGTCAGCTTTGCACCTGATGAGATGCCTAATACATAGGGTCCGGCGATAGGATTATTGAAAAAAGTCTGAAGGAGAAATCCGGAAACTGCCAGTGCTCCGCCAAGCAGAGCGGCCGCTATAGCACGGGGAAGCCGTATATTCATAACAATGATATGTGCCGCTGTAGCTTCGTCGTCTGTAAGAGCACGGAGCACTTCACCCAAAGAGAGGTCTGCCGTGCCGCCGGCTATCTCAAGCAGGAAAAATACCGCTGTAAGTATAATAAGGACAGTCATGCCGAGCGTCCAGCGTATTGCTCTGTTTTTTTTCATATAGGCACCTCATTGAAGCCGGTGGAGGAAGGTCAGTTCTTCTGAGTCAGCATTGCCGCTGAAAACAGCATTCAGGTCGCATATCATATCGGCCTCACCTGTGGTCTGCTGGAACATATTCTGTCCTGCACACCATACATCTCCGTTTTTCACGGCTTTGAAATCAGCGAGGATGCCGCATTTTTCAACGAGCTGGCTGATAGTATCAAGCTCTCCGTCGATAGTGCTGTTATATATGAGGACATCAGCATCCCGTGCAATGTCGCAGAATGTTTCGAGCTGGATATTCATTGTCGAAAGCGCATTTTCGTCCACGTCCAGGTCACTTGCAGTGAAAATATAGCGTCCTCCTGCAAGCTCTATCATTTTTGAGACATAGTCCCCCGGCTTGCGTACACTTGCATAGCCGCTGGAGGTGATATAGAAAAATGCCGCAGTTTTCCGTTCATCATCAGGAATATCCGTACCTGAGAGCTCCTCAAATGCCTTGGTCTTTTCGTTGAAAAGCTCCTCAGCCGAGCCAGGGTCCCCCAGCAGGAGCCCGTAGAGCTTTATCCATTCCATTCGTCCGAGCGGGTGGGTCTCATAGCTTGACCGCTCAACGAGGACAGGTATCCCCAGTGCTTCTATCTGTTCCTTGACCTTCGGAGCGTGGTATATCATTGTGGATTCCACTGCAAGGCTGCATTTTTGCGAAACGAGAGCTTCATAGTCCGGAGAGCTGTACTTGCCGATAAAATCTATCTCGCCTGAACTGACGGCACTGCGGATGTCCGGAAGGCTCCAGCTTTCAGCAGATGTTGAAGTCATAGTAACTGTATCAAGTCCCCCTGCGGCATCGAAGAGGTCCATAGCCGAGCTTGCGGCAACGTATATATCAGTCAATGGCTGCTGTATCACAGTCATTCCCTCAGTATCGTCCGGAACATCAACACCATCCGGAACAACGATGAACTTGTCATCACCGATAGTTACCACAGAGCAGCCGTCTGCACAATAGTCAACGCTGAACTGCTCAGCGTATTCCAGCTCCATGCTGCCGGTAATGTCAGGGGTGGCGGTGTCTATTTTCTCTCCGCAGCCAGTCAGGAGAAAAATCACGGCAGCCGAAGTGAATGAAAGCAGTCCTTTTACTCGCATTTTTCTATAGTCGCAGAATCGAAAAAGAGGGTGTAGTCTATCATATGAGGCTCACTCATAGCCGTAGTCTCTGCCTGTACGGGCATCCTGTAGTCAAAGCCGATAACTGGTATATCAAAAACGGAATGTCCGTCAGTTATCTCAGGAGCATACTCAACATCGCCTGCTACCATTTTATTGTACTTGTCGCTGCTCCACTTTATCTCCGCAGCGGCTTTTCCGTTTTCGACTGTAAGTCTTGCCGGGGATGCAACAGATGCTTTTCCCGAACCGCCGTCAAGTGTGACCTCAACAGTGTATTCTCCGTCCTCCAATCCAAGTGAATCTACAGTCGCATACCTGAGCTCCCTGAACGCATTATCCGGCAGTGAATCCCCACGAAAAACAAGAGTACGTCCGTACCACTCCTGCTTTTTAGCACTGAGAGCCGCACACTGTATCTCCTTGTCAAGAGCTTCTACAGGCACCGTGAACACAGACTGTCCGCTTTCATTTTCAGTATAGGTTATCCGGCCGGAGCCCTCAGATGCCTTAGCCTCGTCCTCAGTACCCATGAACAGGGCATCGTAGGACTTGCTGTCTATGATAATATCGGCAGTCATACCGTCCTCTCCGACATGAAGTATGCAGTCAGCTATCTTGAACATGGACGAGCTTGAATCCACTGAAATACTGTAGTCCCCGGCATTAAGTGCATCAGCACTAATTTCCTGCATCCCATCAAAGCCCACCTCATTCTGGGGAGCAGTTGCGTGTTCGGTGGACTCTGCGGCAGTTGTTTCCTCTGTGTTCTCTTCATCCGATACAGATACCGCAGCCTGGCTGCTGCTCTGTTCTGATGAAGTCTCACCTGCACCGCATGAAGCAAGTGCAAGTACAGTCAGGAGCGATATTGCAATAATGGTCTTTTTCATATTCATACCTCTGATGTTAAAACCGGGCAGTTGAAACTGCCCGATGAATTATCTTAATTTAAAGCATCAATAGCCTTCTGAGCGTGTTCAGCGTAGAGTTCTCTTATCTTCTCGTTTTCACCAAGACCTCTGAGGACGCACTCTACCTCATAGCCTTCAGCCTCAAATGCAGACTTCCAGGAGCCCTCCTCGTCACCGGCCATATCATTGTTTGCATGGTCTCCTGCAACTACCATAAGGGGCTCAAGTACGACCTTCTCGTATCCGCCTGCCTTGACCTTAGCGATAACATCCTCCAGTGAAGGCTCTGCCTCAACAGTTCCTACGAAGTAGTTCTCATATCCGTCAGCAGTGAGGAGGTCCTGCATTTTAGCATAAACACTGTTTGAATCCGCTTCAGTACCGTGGCCCATAAAGCAGATAGCGGTCTTTCCGTCATCGTATTCCTTTGTCCAGTCAACGATAGCGTCCTCAACACGCTTGAAATCGTCATCGCTGGTAAGAAGGGGCTCACCGAAGGAGACCTTCTCAAACGCATCTGAATAGCCTGCAACAATATCAACGATCTCGTTGTACTCAATACCGTTCATCAGATGTGTAGGCTGGATAACAAGGTTCTTTACGCCATTATCGACAGCTCTTTCAAGTGATTCATTGATGTCGTCGATATGTATGCCGTCACGGCGCTCAACGTGGTCTATGATGATATTCGCTGTGAATCCACGGCGTACAGAGAAATCAGGGAATGCTTCTTCAAGTGAGTTCTCGATAGCGCCGATAGTCAGACGGCGGCTGTCGTTGAAGCTCGTACCGAAGCTGATAACGAGCAGCTCATTTTCGCCTATCCCGTCCTGATTGCGGATATTATCCAGAGAAGCGTCACCTGTGTCGTAATTCTCCTCGTCCTCTTCTTCCTCAGGCTCTGCTGCCTCTGTGTCGGCCTCAGTTGTGTCAGCTTCCTGTACAGCCTCTGCTGTGGAAGATGATGTTTCAGATGAGTTGTCAGATGAGCTGTCTCCGCAGGAAGTGAATGCAGCAGTGATGCAGCTAAGTCCTAAAAGAAGTGCGATTGTTTTTTTCATGATTATATTCCTTTCTGAGAAAGGCATGGTCGCAAAAAAATACCCTCTGCAAAGGCAGAAGGCATTGCAAACAGACCCTTTTCTCAAGAGCCTGAAAACAGTACGATCAATACCTCGTGACCTTGACCTTTCGGTCATGTACCAACAAAACGGCAGGTTTCCTGACTTATGCATCATAACAGTATACCGCCTTCCCGATCACTCAGTGACATTATCGTATACTGCTCCGCAATTACAGTGACGAGATCGTGCAGGAGCTTCACCTGCTTCCCTTTTACCCTCCTGCATACCCGCTAAGGCATAGGAGGCACCGTTTGCTTTATTAAATTATTGTTCATGAACATAAAATATTATATCAGAACACTTTATAAAATGCAAGCATTAAGAACAATTTATACGTTCACTACAATCTGCTTTCACTTTTGTTGTCCTTTTTTGTCGTCAAGCATATACAGCAGAGCATTGCATATGGCAGCTGCAACAGTGCTGCCGCCCTTTCTTCCTCTTGCAGCGATGCAGGAGACTCCTGAGGATATGAGCATTTCCTTTGACTGCACAACATTTACGAATCCTACTGGAGCACCTATGACGACCTCCGGAATGAAGTCTCCGGCAGATATATGTTCACACAGCCGGACAAGGGCAGTAGGTGCATTCCCCACAGCATAGACCACAGGTCTGCCGAGTCTGGCAGCCTTGTCCACGGACGCAGCCGCTCTCGTGGTACCGTCGAGCCTTGCCTTATCTGCAACATCATCATCTGCCATAAAACACACGCACTCGCAGCCGTGACGTGCAAGTGCAGCTTTGTTGATGCCTGCTTTTGCCATATTCGTATCTGTGACGATAACAGCCCCTCTTCCGAGAGTTTCAAGAGCCTTGTCTATGACATTTTCAGAGAAATAAAGATTTTGGGCATAATCAAAATCGGCAGTAGTGTGTATGGCACGGATGACCACAGGCTTTATATTTTCAGGTATATCTGCTTCAAGCTCACTCTCTATTATCTCAAAGCTGCGTTTTTCGATGTCCTTTGGAAGTACATATTCTAAGTTCATACACCCTCCTCGATGATACGGTAAATAAGCTCCATATCAAGAGCCTTTCTTACATTTTCGGCAAGCAGGTCGAGCTGGGCATCCCTGTATCTCCGCCTGTCAGTAATGTCTCCGCTGTATGTCAGACCACGGCGCTGATAGAGCGCTTTTACAAGCCTGCCAGATACGTCGGCGCTGTCAAATATGCCGTGAACATAGCACCCGGCAGCATTTCCTTTAAAAGTTCCTCCGCAGTCAGTAAGTGCAGGACCGGCAGCTTCAGTTTCTCCCATGTGGACCTCATAGCCGTAGAACTCCGCACCGGAAAGGCACGAGAAAAAGCCAGTGACACTGCCGAATCTGCCCGTTACCTGAGTCTGCTTCTTTTCGCTTCCAAATATTGTCCCGCAGTCAAGCAGACCAAGGCCGCTTATACTTCCACCGCACTCGCTCCCAAGCGGGTCGGTAATGGTCCTGCCCATTATCTGATAGCCTCCGCAGATACCGAATACCGGAATACCACGTTTGAAGCATAGCTTTATTGCATCGGCAAGTCCGCTCTCGCTGAGCCACTGCATATCAGAGACAGTACTTTTTGTTCCGGGGATCAGCACCAGATCAGGAATACCAAGGTCTCCGGCTCTTGAAACATAACGCACCGAAACGCCCTCATACTGACGCAGAACGTCAAGGTCAGTGAAGTTGGATATTTTTGGCAGACGTATTACAGCAATATCTATTATCCCTCCGAAATCCTTTTCTGTCAGCTTTTCGGACAGACTGTCCTCATCCTCAACGTCGCAGCTTATGTGCGGAACGACTCCTGCGACCTTCTTGTGCGAACGCTCCTCAAGAATGCCGATACCGTCGCTGAAAAGTGATATATCGCCACGGAATTTATTGACAACGAGCCCCTTGACCATATCACGCTCACGATTTTCGAGCAGTTCAAGAGTTCCGATGAGCTGTGCAAAAACTCCGCCCCGGTCAATGTCTCCCACAAGCAGTACCGGCGAGCTTACCAGCTCTGCAAGGCCCATATTAACAATGTCATCCTTTTTCAGGTTGAGCTCCACAGGACTTCCGGCGCCTTCTATAACGATAATATCGTGCTGACTGGATAGCGTATCATAGGCTTTTTTTATGTCAGGTACAAACTCTTTTTTGCGGCAGAAATATTCAGATGCCTTCATATTTCCGAGCACCTGTCCGTTGACTATCACCTGTGAACCTACGTCAGTTGTCGGTTTCAATAATATCGGATTCATAAGTGCTGACGGTTCAAGTCCGGCAGCCTCAGCCTGTAAAGCCTGGGCTCTGCCTATCTCCAGGCCGTCTGGTGTTATAAATGAATTGAGCGCCATATTCTGTGATTTGAAAGGGGCAACAGACCAGCCGTCCTGCTTTAGTATCCTGCACAGTGCAGCGGTCAGGAAGCTCTTGCCTACGTTTGACATCGTCCCTTGAAGCATTATTTTTTTAGCCATTCAAGCACCTCCTGAGTGCGTTCAGGAACACCGTATTTTCCTCGTGGGTCCGTACTGCGATACGGTAATAGCCCTGAGAAAGTCCGGCAAAATTTCTGCAATCACGGATAAGTATTCCCTCGTCCAGCAGTCTTTCTCCAAGGTCTGAACAGCTTCTGAACAGAAGAAAATTTGCCGAGGACTCAAACACCATGATACCCATGCTCCGCATCTCAGCAGTGAGACGCTCACGCTCCTTAGCGACGTACTTCACCGTTCTGCAGAGGTAGTCCTTCTCTCCGAGAGCAGCGATACCGGCCGTTTGTGCAAGGGAGGAAACTCCCCAGAACTGACCGCTCTTTCTTATCCTCCCGGCAGCGCTGATGCTGCCGCAGACAACGTATCCAAGCCTTATCCCCGGCACAGCAAACAGCTTTGTAAAAGCCTTGAGTATCACACAGTTCTCGTTAAGGGCTCTCATCAGACTAAGCGGCTCTCCGTTCTGAACGAAGCCAAGAAAGCATTCATCGCACACGAGAATGATGTTGTTTTCAAGGCATTTCCCGGCTATTTTTTCAAGCACGTCAGGAGCAGCCGTTCTGCCCGTCGGATTGTTCGGGCTGCAAATAAAGCATATATCAATATCAGGTGTAAGCTGAGAAAGAATGCCCTCTGTCAGCTCAAAGCCGCTTTCTGCACTGAGGATATGCTCAGTCGTTATGCATCCCGTTTCCGCAAGTGCCCGGCTGTATTCGCTGAATGCCGGAGCTGTGACTATGGCCCTCGCAGGCCGGAAAGCGTGAACTATCCGAAAAATAAGGTCGTCAGCACCGTTCCCGCAGACTATGTTATCTGCCGGGATGCCTTCGTATGCTGCCAGGCTTTCACGCAGAGCAGAGCAGTACGGGTCGGGATATTTGTCCATCTCAGAAACGCTTGCCTCAACTGCTCTCTTTACACTCTCCGGTATTCCGAGAGGATTGATATTTGCCGAAAAATCGAGGATATTTTCAAGGTGTGAGATGTTTCCTCCATGCTGCTGTATCATAGGATACCTCCAAATATCAAACATCTCGCTGCGGCCGAGAGGATGAGCATAAGTATCGACGCTCCATACATCAGGCGGTTTGCACATCTAATGTCATCCGGCTCTATACGGCGGTCGTCGTCCCCGATATATGGCTTTTTGTGTAGCTTACCGAAGTACCATGCGTCCCCTGCAAGTCTCAGGTGCAAGGCTCCGGCACAGGCAGATTCGGTCTGTGCGGAGTTTGGACTTGCATGATTTCTTCTGTCACGCTTCCATATGCGGAAGGCATTTCTGCCGTCAAGTCCGCAAAGGGGGGCTGTGACTGCCATGAGCACAGCGGTCAGACGGGAGGGGATATAATTCAGGACATCGTCCAGCTTAGCCGCAAACCTTCCTATATCAGCGTATCTCTCATCTGTATAGCCTATCATGGAATCCATGGTATTCACAGATTTATAGAAAAATCCGCCTACGGCGCCGCCGAGTCCCATATAGAAAAGCGGAGCGGTAACACCGTCTGAGGTATTCTCTGCCACTGTTTCAACTGCCGCACGTACTATTCCGTCGCTGTCAAGGACCGCAGTGTCACGTCCGACTATCATCGAAACAGCTTCTCTCGCAGCCTCAGTATCACCTTTTTCCGCAGCCTTGCATACCTTCATGCTCTCATTGCATAGGCACCTTGCAGCGAGCATATAGCAGCATAGGATAGTTTCGACAGCAAGGCCGAGCAGAATGTGTATACTATAGCAGATAATGAGCACTCCCAGCGGAACTGCCGCTGAAAGAATGATAACGGTCAGCGCAAGTACAGTACCGCCCTTCCTGAGGTCAGAAAAATGCTTCCGGACCACATTTTCAAGTTTGCTGATAAGCCTGCCTATCAGCTTTATCGGGTGCGGCAGGCTGTACGGGTCACCGATAAGACAGTCGAGCAGGAAGCCAAGCAGTATGGGTAATGCAGGTAAAAAAATTTTCATATTCTCTCCGTGATGTGAAGTTCTGAGCCGTTCCATTCGCAGATATATCCGTGACCGTTTTCACAATGCCAGTCGAAGTAGCTCCTGCATGGAACAGCATATTTTTCAAGTATGGACATTATGGTCCCACCGTGAACGATAAAGCATACTGAGTGTGATGTACTGTATTTTCCAGAGACATCATCAAAAGCCCTGACGCATCTTGCTCTGAATGACTGAGGACTTTCTCCATTGGGAAACTGCGTATTTCCGCCGCTGTCTATCCACCGCTGATAATCGGCATCTCCTGACAGGTCAGTGTAATTCTTCCCCTCAAAATCTCCGAAATCACATTCACGCAGCTCGCTGTAAGTGATGATGTCCTGATGGGGAAAAATTATCTCAGCAGTCTGTAAACAGCGCCGCATAGGACTGCACACCAGTACCTCACACTGTGGATATTCTTTGCTTCTGAGAGATACTATCCCCTCTTCACAAAGAGGTTCATCAGTTCTGCCGATGTAGCGCTTTTGAAGATTTCCTGCTGTAAGTCCGTGACGAATAAATATTATCCTCATGGCATATCACCTTTTATTGCTGTGGGTATGCCGCATACCATTCTCACTACCGTTTCAGAATTTGCAGCAATGATACAGCCGCATCGTCCGACATTCTCCCTCCAGACTCGTTCGCCTTTTTCCATAGGCACTATCCCGCATCCGATCTCGTCCATGATGATAACTGCGGAGCTGTTGCGGGTACAAAGCTCCCTTGTAAAGTCTGTACAGCCGTCACCAAGTCTGCGGACAAGTTCCTGATAATCGGTGATGCATCCTGCTGTCATAGCCTCCTCAGGAGTACAGGACCTGCCGCTTTTGATGCAGTTTTCAGAGATACCTAACCTTTCCGCAGCCCAGGCAGCTTTCCCCTGATACGCTCCGCCTGTTATCATTATCATAGCAGTAACATCCTTTCCGAAAAAATAACAGCGGCAAGTATCATGATTTCGCACATCTGCAAAAACCAGCCGCATAAGTCACCTGTGATGCCGCCGAAGTCACGATAAGAGGAATACCTGTGCCATATCAGCACAACTGCCGCTGCTGCCGCAGCAGATGCTCCGCAAACCGGCTGGAGCACCACAGAAATAACAATGCTCACTATCCCCCAGAACAGCACCATAGCAGCCGTGATCCTCTTATGTGCCGGACGGACAAAGCTCTGCAATGTTCCGCCGCTTTTGGCAGACCTGAACGTCACGGCAGTCAGTCCGCTGAGCGCCCGTGACAGCACATATCCGCAGGAGATAACAGCCACCGTCCGCCATGATTTTGCCTGAGAAAAAAGGGCTGTCTGAACGATAAGATACAGGCACAGCTTTATCACAGCAAAGGAGCCTATATGCGGATCTGACATTATTTCAAGGCGCTTTTCCCTGTCAGCATATGAAGCTCTTGCGTCGCACACATCGCAGAATCCGTCCAGGTGAATGCCCCCTGTAACAAGGACAGGTATGAGGACCGCACCTGCTGCAAAAATGAACTGGCCTGTATCAAGCACATTGCAGACATACCGCCACAACATGAGCAGGCCTCCTGTAACGGCTCCAACAAGAGGAAAAAATCCCAGTGCATAACGGCGGTTTTCCTCTTTCCATTCGACCGCAGGAACAGGAATATGGGAATACATCAGAAATGCAGAAAGCAGGGACCTCAGCATGACAGCTCTCCTTTCAGCAGTAATGGGATGCCATAAACGCATTCGATAACATTGTCTGCAATCCCGGCAATGCACCTGTTTATCTCTCCGAGATAACGTATATACCGGGAGGTCTCCTCAGAGTAGGCTATACCGTCGCTGCCCACCTGATTTGTAACTATCACCAGCTCGGAAACGCTTTCCGAAACAGACCTTATGCCTCTTAATACGGCATCTGTCGGGCAGACCACCTCATTGTCACGGAACATCTCATTTGCACACAGATTCCCCACACATTCAAGTAAAGCAGCAGAATCTGCCGGAAATGACAGCTCGTGAAGGTCAGTGTATTTCTCTATCGTCTCAAAGCCTTTCCCCTGACGCATTTTCCGATGACGCTCAATAGCCTCAAATGCGTCCTCTCCGAAAGGCTGCATAGCAGCGATATAAAATTTCCTGCCGTGAAAGCCGTCAAGTAACCTTTCAGCAAGGCTGGATTTTCCGCATTTTGAACCGCCTGTGATAAGCGTAGTCATTTCTGTTCAACATACCTTTCTATCGTAGTCTCATCAAATCTGTGAGAGTTATTGTAAAGTGAAAGTGCTCCGTCAAGAAGAGAAACGAGCAGAAGTCCGCCGGTCCCTTCGCCAAGTCGAAGTCCTGCGTTTATAGGAGCTTTCAGTCCGCAGTACTGAAGGAGTCCCTCTCCGGCAGGCTCTCCCGAACTGTGACTTGCCAGCATATATTCCCTGCACAGCGGCTGGATAGCATATGCGATAGCTGCGGATGCTGCCGAGATAACACCGTCGATGATCACAGGGATACGGCAGTATGCTCCGCCGAGGAAAAGTCCTGTCATAGCGGCTGTCTCAGCTCCGCCCAGCTTTTGAAGGAGCTCCAGCGGTTTGTTGGCAGAGGGCTCATTCACCTCTATCGCACGGCGCACAGCCTCCACTTTTTTCCGGAGTCCCTCAGTTGAAAGTCCTGCACCCCTGCCGGTGACCTTCTCAGGAGGCAGGCCAAGCAGTACAGATGCCACAGCCGAAGCTGATGTGGTGTTTCCTATGCCCATTTCTCCGGATATTATGAGCTTTACGCCCTTCCTCTTCAGCTTCTCCGCAGTATCTATCCCTACCCGGATAGCTTTTTCGGTCTCGTCGGGAGTCATTGCACTTCCTGATGCAATATTCCTCGTGCCGTAGACGACCTTCCGTCTGAGCAGCCTGTCACAGTCCACATCGGCTGCGATGCCCACATCCACTGCTAAAACATCTGCATTATATGCTCCGGCCACAGCATTTACATTCGAGCGGCCCTCAGCAATTGCTTTAGCACATTCTGCCGTGACCTCCTGTCCGCACTGGGTAACACCTTCACAGACGACTCCATGGTCTCCGCACATCACGACCACAGTCCGGGAAGAAATATCCACCTCAGGACTGCCCTGTACTGCCGCTATCTTCTGTACCATTTCTTCAAGCAGTCCAAAGCTGCCCAGAGGCTTTGCAATACTGTCCCAGCGCTCCTTAGACGCAATATATGCGGTTTTATCTGGGACTGAAATATTTCGTATCCTATTCATTATTCTCTCCGTAGCTTATACATTTTCTGACGAATCTTGCAGCAGCCTCTATGTTGGAATAGAAGTAGATATGTGGAAATCCTGCGTACAGGGTCCCGCTCGTATGACAGCATTCCCAGCTTCTGCCGTCAGGCTTTTCGGCGGTAAGTCCATGACCGCAGTCTGAGCTTTCCCAGTAATGGAACTCATGGGACCTGATAGTATCTCCTGCATTCAGCAGCAGGCTGTCCTCAGCAGCTTTCAGTGTGATATAACCGAATCTTTGCAGCTTTTCAGTCGGGAAGGCCCTGCCTTTTATCACGCCTGCCATGGAGTAGGTACGGCCGCTGTCATCCGTAAGCTCATCGTGCAGATACATAAACCCTCCGCACTCTGCGATAGCCGGCATCCCATTGGAAAGGAGCCGCTTTATGTCTGCGAGCATTGGAGCGTTTGCAGACAGACGCTCCGCATAGAGCTCAGGATAGCCTCCGCAGAGTATCAGTCCGTCTGCTTTAGGGACGGCACTGTCAGCAAGGGGAGAGAAATACTCTATCCTGCACCCCATTTTCCGGAGCAGCTCGATGTTTTCCTTATAGATAAAACAGAAAGCACTGTCCCTGGCAACTGCGATAGTCGGAGCATTGCTGAAACTCATTATCTCTGACTTTCTGTATCCTGGAAGGGGCATTTCGCAGATATTCAGGAGCTTGTCTACACATATGAACTTTTCAGCCAGCATTCCCAGCCTGTCCAGCTTTGAGTGTATATCAGCGACCTCGTCAGCAGTAACAAGGCCCAGATGACGGCTGCTGATATTGAAGTCTGTCTTAGGCAGACATCCGAAATAGACTGTTCCCAGCTCATCGCAGAGCTTCATTGCCAGCGGTATCAGCTTCTCAGGGAGGCGGTCAAAAATAAAACCGGCGATGTGGTTGTGACGATAGTGAAGAAATCCGCTCATTACCGCACCTATAGAGTCGCTCATTCCCTTGCAGTCGATAACAATGACTGCCGGTGTATCTGTCATTTCAGAGAGAGAATATGCGCTTCCGGAGGTCCCGTCGTAGAATCCCATTACACCTTCAATAACAGAAACACCGGCTGAACCTCCGTACTCGTCAAGCAGCTCAAGGACAGTATCTCTGCCGCAGAAAAAGCTGTCAAGGTTATGAGAGCAAACACCTATGACCTTTCTGTGGAACATGGGGTCTATATAATCAGGGCCGCACTTGAATGCAGAAACATTAATCCCACGCCGTTTGAACGCTGACAGCAGAGCACAGGTCACAGTGGTCTTTCCGCAGCCGCTTTTAGTGCCGCCGATGATAAAACGTCTCATGAGAGCCTCCCGCAGATGATGAATACCGGATTCTGTGCCTGCAGCATAGTGTGAGTCCCCAGCTTTTTAGTGCGTGCTGCAGCTATCTGCAATATTTCCGGAGCCGTACCGTATCTTTCAAAGCAGCTTACAGAGTCCTGCAAGGTCTCAAGAGATACTGCTGTTACAACGATGTCCGCTGACGGGTTTTTAGCAAAGACTGCCTCGAAAATGCCGCTCATATCTCCGGAGCTGCCGCCGATAAAGACCTTGTCAGGAGCATCCGCATCTGCAAGAGCTCCGGGACAATTCCCTTCTTTTACTATTATGTTGTCACAGCCGTGTATACGTGCATTTTCTTCTGTCAGTTCAACAGCTTCCGGATTTTTGTCAAAGGAAAATACTCTTCCGTCAGGGCAGCGGTATGCAGCCTCCACGGACACCGAACCTGTTCCGCAGCCTATGTCCCACACAACGGAATCCCTGCATATCCCCAGCTTTGAAACAGCTATGCACCGAACTTCGGATTTTGTCATCGGCACACTTCTGCGGATGAACCTCTCATCATCTATCCCAGAAGGGATGCAGCGCAGTGCGCTGCTGTTTTCGGTTATCATCACTGACAGCCCTCCGGTCTCAGCATCTAAAAACCCGCCTGCTTTTCCGGTCATGACAGTTTCGCTTTCGTAGCCGAGGTCAGTTCCGATATATACATTCACATCAGAAAGACCGAAAAAGCAAAGTTTCCGGCAGACCTCAGCAGCAGTGACCTCCCCTCCAAGAAGGAAGAAACAGCGTTCGTTCAGCATGACATTTACAGCGATATTTGATTTTTTTCCGTGAAGTGTAACGAACTTCATATCCTCATAAGAAAGTCCAAGGCGGCTGCAAAAATACGAAACTGAGGAAATGCCGGAGATAATGCGGACGTCATGGTAGCTGATAAGCGGAAGAAGTTTCCTTGCACCGCTGAAAAATCCGCAGTCTCCCGACATGAGGACAGCCGCAGCATCATATTTGCAGGAGTCCAGTTTATCGGCTATATCCTGCGGTCTGTAAGTGACATAGAGCTCTTTTCCGGAGCGGCTGAATGGCTTCAGCATCCGCTCTGCGCCGATAAGAAGGCCTGCGTTTTCTATAGCTTTTTCCGCCTCTTTAGTAAGTGTAATTTTGCCGTCAGCACCTGTTCCGACAATGTAAACTTTCATTTCAACAGTTCCTTTTCAATTATCTTGATTATTTCTTCAAAGCTGTACCCGCTTTCGGACGGACGTGCGAGAGTAAGGAGTTCTGCACCGCATATCCGGGCAGCCTCAGCTTTTTCAGGGTATCCGCCGGTCTCGCCGCTCTCCTTTGTGAGAAGTATCCCGGCACCGCTTTTCCTAAGATGCTCCACATTCTGTTCGGTGTTGAAGGGGCCCTTCTGCTGTATCACCTTTTCCGTGTCATATCCAAGAGACCTGCACTGCTCTGCTATCTCATCTGAGGGCAGGACTCTGACCCACAGGCGGCTGTGAAAGTCCTTCACCCTTGTCAGTGCAGGCAGTGCCTTACTGCCAAGGGTACTGAGGATGACGCCGCTTGTACTGTTAAGGAGCTCAAGGAGCTTTTCCATATCCGGGACAGTTTTCCCATATATGACAGAGCTCTTGCGGATAAGACGAAAATATTTCATCCCTGTATCATCACAGGCACGGCGTATATTCGCAGTTGCTTCAACTGCATAAGGGTGAGTTGCATCGACAACGGCAGCATATCCGCTGCGTATGAGCTGTGTCATCTGCTCAGCATCAAGCCGTCCGCAGAGAACGTTCACCCCGTCAGGCAAGAGCGAAGCTCCGTAATCAGTAGCCACCGAAACATCAGCGTTAACGCCGTTATCAGCGCAGTATTCCGCAAGCTGCCGCCCCTCTGTAGTACCCCCGAATATCAGCAGTCTAAACATTCCGGTAGCCTCTCGGAGTCACCATTTTCCCGTTTATGACCTTTGTCTCTGAGCTGCCGATGTAAACTGTCGTGAACATATCAGCGGCTGTCTCACGGAGCTCCGAAAGGGTAAGGATGCGGCTCTCCTGCCCCTCCCGTCCGATATTCCGCACATAACCGCAGACAGTTTCTCCTGAGCGGTGCCTCAGCACTATGTCGCAGGCTTTTCTCAGATAGTCAGCACGGCTTTTTGAGGACGGATTGTACAAGACAATGACCATATCACACTCTGCCGCACATTCAAGTCTCCTGCGTATTTTTTCTGCCGGAGTCAGCAGGTCTGAAAGGCTTATCACTGCAAAGTCGTGTGTCAGCGGAGAGCCCAGGACAGCTCCGCCGCTGAATGCCGCAGTTACTCCCGGAACAACTTCTATCTGCACATCGGGATGAGCTGCACCAAGTTCATAGGCAAGCCCAGCCATGCCGTAGAGCTGTGGGTCTCCGCTGCAAACGAGTGTAACGGTCTTGTCAGAGGCCTCTTTCAGAGCAAGCTCCACACGCTCACGCTCCTGCCTCATCCCTGTAGAGGCATATTCTTTTTCGGGAAAAAGTTCTTTCATCAGCTCGGTATATTTTGTGTAGCCGACTATGAGCTCACTGCTGAGGATAGCTTGCTCAGCAGCCATAGTCATACCGCTCCGGTCCCCGGCTCCTGTACCCACAACATAAAGCATTACAGCATCTTCCTTTCAAAGTCAAGTATCACCGTTTTTTCAGCAGCAGCGGCCGTAACTCCCTCTGACGAGGTCTTGCGCATGATAAGAGCCCCTCCGCTGAGCTTTACCGCACTTCTTTCACAAACGTTGTCTGCTCCGGTAACGCTTCTGACGAATTCAGACGAGCAGAAATCCCCTTCTGTGCTCATGAGCTCGTCGGCGGAAAAAGTTTGCAGCTCCAATCCGTGTTTTTTGCAGAAGTCCAACAGCCCCTGCTCGTCTTTTTTAAGGTCTATGGTAGCTATGCCGCAGACACGCTCCATGTCGATACCGGATTTTTTCAGAGCTGCGGAAACAGCCTGCTCTATAGTTTCGCTGTCCGTCCCTCGCTTGCAGCCTATACCGAGAACAACGTTCCTCGGAATGAGCCTGAGAGTCACCGGAAAGGGCGCCTTATCTTCAGTGCCGACATATATGCCTGCACGGGTACCCGTTCCCGGAAAAACATCCTCCGGGATGTTGATACAGCTATAGTCGCTGACAAGTCCTATCCTGCCGTCCTCAAGAACTGAGGCGGCAGCTGCCTTAGCAGCAGACATATCGGTGATAATGAGGTCATTTGCTGACGCAAAGCTGTCAGGAGAAAAATGTCCCCCTGTATCAGTGGCAGTAGTGACAACGGCCTGAGCTCCTATTAGCTCAGCCAGTCTCCGGGAGAGCTCATTTGCACCGCCCATATGCCCCGAAAGAAGAGGTATAACAAACCTGCCGCAGTCATCAGCTGCAACAACAGCCGGGTCAGTTGTTTTTGACACGATATGCGGAGCAACAGACCGTACAGCAATACCGCAGGCACACAGGAATATGAGCGCATCATAGCGCTTAAAAATATCAGAGACAAGCTCGCTCAGGCTGTAAAAATCAACGGCTGATGTATCAGAATGTTTATGGAAGCAGAAACGCTCACACTCCATAAAATCCGCATTTTCAGCTATCTGCGCTGAAAGCGCCCTCCCCTTTTCGGTAAACGAGATAATAGCCGTCCTCATTGCTCCCTTGCCTTTCTGAATCCTGTTTCAAAGTCCGGTGAGTACAGCTTTGACAGCGAACGAACGTCTCCGAGGAAGTTTCCCACTGTTATGAGGGCAGTCTTTGTAATGCCGTTTTCTTTGGCAGTCTGTGCAAGAGCCGAAACAGTGCAGCGGCAGACCTTCTCATCGTCCCATGTTGCCTTGTATACTATCGCAGCCGGAGTATCAGCACTGTAGCCGCCTTTTATCAACCGTGCTGAAAGCTCCTCAAGCATACCGGTACTGAGAAAAACGACCATAGTCGCATTATGTGCCGCAAGGCTTTCGATGCTCTCACTCTCAGGCACAGGAGTCCGCCCTGCCATTCGTGTAAGGATGACTGTCTGTGAGACATCCGGAAGAGTGTACTCAGCTCTGAGAGCTGCTGCCGCTCCGCAGAATGAGCTGACTCCCGGACAAACATCGTATGGAATACCGAGTCTGTCAAGTCTGTCCATCTGCTCACGTACCGCTCCATATAAGCAGGGGTCGCCTGTATGAAGGCGAACAGTCGTCATTCCGCTGCATTCAGCAGTTTCAATGGCTCTGATAACATCATCGAGTGTCATTTCCGCACTGTTATATATCCTACAGTCAGAGCGTGCATAGCTGAGGAGCTCCGGATTTACCAGAGAGCCTGCATATATGATAACATCGGCAGCTTCAAGAAACTGCTTTCCTCTCAAAGTTATCAGGTCAGCCGCTCCGCTGCCTGCTCCAACAAAATGTACCATTTCATTCACCCAAAGCCTTTCTCAGTATTTCATCAGAGTGAGATTTTTCAGAACATAAATATGAAATATATTGTTTTGTGCTCAAACACTTTCTTCCACTCCCGGCAACAGAATTCTACAAATATTATAGCAAAGAAACATGAGGAAGTCAATCACGGCCTGTCAATAATAGAAGCCGGACTGATCTCCGGGACATTTCATCGCTGACAGCAAAAAAAATGATAAAAAGAAAAAGGCTGCGTAACTGCGATGTTACGCAACCTTATCTTCCCACCGCAAACTGCCTTATGTGCGCTGCCCTAAAGACTGGGAGTTTTATGATATGCAGAGTAATACTCTCTTCTATCCATTGATGCCAGACAGACTTATGTCTTCAAAGTGATATGTACCCTGACACAGTACGGTACATATGATCAGGGTCGCATAGTTGCTTTGTATATAGTAATCAGAGATTTTCTCTTGTATCTCATACAATCCCCAGTATTCACCGTTCAGGAAAACGATCGCTTTGTCGCTGTCGATAGTCGCCATGTTATCAATATCCTTCAGAGGCGCCTGTACTATATGATCCCGCCAGCGATTTATCCAGCTCACAGCACGCAGCGAAAATGAGTCATATTTCTTTATCTGCTTTCCGTCGTCAACGGCTTTGTTATCCTGGATAAGGTCAAAGTTCAGTTTAGAGTCGCCATATTCGCTTCTTGCATAGACATTAAAGCGCTTCATTGCAGCATTGCGGGTAGATGCACCCTTTATACGTATTCCAATATCCTGAGAAAGAGCCATTTCGCCGTTCCGGAAAAGGGTCAGGGTCGCCGGACGCTCCCATGCTCTGCCTTTACTGAAAAAATTGATAACATTATCTGTATCCCATTCACTCTTGTTAGGAGCATAATTGCTGCTGTTTTTCCAGTCCATGAACTGCTGTCCGACAACATATATCCCACTGTCCTTATTGAATAGGTTTTCGCCGTCCGTAACAAGTGAAACGACTGGTATTTCCCGATAATGATCCAGCCTGTCACTGTCCATAACGAAATATGTATTGGTGACAACGTCGCTCCAGACATCGCCTTTTTTAGCTGCAGCACGGATAACATGGAAAGCGTCTGTAGCCTACCTCCTTTGCATAATGGCAAGCCGTTTTCTATGTTAAGATTACACCATTTTCTCCGATAATTGTCAGCGATGTTTGTGCTGTCTGCACTGATATTATAAAAGCTGAGGTGATGATGATTGAAGAATCCGCTTATAAGTTTCAGCAAAAAAGCTATGGAGCGACCTTACTTCTTTAAGATTATATATTCAGAAAAGATCCAGCATACTGTCGAGATAGATCTCTTCACGGACAGTAAGCTGATATTCCGGCTTTGTGAGATAATAAAGCAGAAACTCAAGGACTACAGCACTTCC
>ODAI014402535.1_pt1 | contig 32743 bp, 26 predicted proteins | sample 1539321 | NCBI WGS metagenome assembly ODAI01 (sample SAMN02144231, study PRJEB22623) | gut metagenome | biome: sheep rumen | host: Ovis aries | place: New Zealand
GACCTCGGCACCTTCGGCGTGGAACTGTCCTGCACTCCAGCCAAGACGACTGACGACTTCAACGCCAACAACATCGAGGCAGTGCACGTCGCCTGGGCGCACGGCAAGCGGTTCAAGAACCTGCGTGAGGACGCTCAGTTCCAGCTCGTTCCTGGCCGCAAGGCGCAGGCCGACGCCATCGAGGTAATCCGCAACGAGGATACTATTCAGGGACTCGAGTAAAGACCCCCTCGTCCTCCGTCGCGACTGGGTAGTCGCTCCCCTTTGTGGGGCCGAAGCCACATTCAGTGGCTTCTCTAACGACCCCAGTCGCCCCCTTAGGGGGAGGACTGGGACCACCAAAGCCTTGAAAACCCTCGTTTTTGTCTGGACTCAAAAGTACTGCCCTTCAGGTAACATCTGGGGGGCAGTTGTTTTTTTATTATTTTTTCACATCAAGGATTTGCTCAGTTCTGTTTTTTTTCGTAAATTTGCACGCAAAAATATAAACAACCAAACCAAGGTTTGAGAAATACTAACTAAATCCAAATGGAAGATCAAGAAAGAATAATCAAAGTTGACATCCAGCATGAGATGAAGAAGAGCTACATCGACTACTCGATGTCGGTCATTGTGGCTCGCGCTCTGCCGGATGTGAGAGACGGTTTCAAGCCTGTTCACCGCCGTATCCTCTACGGCATGCGCGAACTCCGCAATTTCCACAGTAGTCCTTACAAGAAGTGCGCACGTATCGTGGGTGAGGTGCTCGGTAAGTACCACCCACACGGCGACAGCTCGGTATATATGGCCCTGGTGCGTATGGCTCAGGAATGGGCGATGCGCTACACGCTCGTCGATGGGCAGGGCAACTTCGGTAGCGTCGATGGCGACTCTCCTGCCGCCATGCGTTACACGGAGGCGCGTCTAAGCCTGATGGGCGAGGCTATGATGGATGACCTGGAGAAGGAGACCGTCGATATGACAAATAACTTCGACGATACGCTGCAGGAGCCTACCGTCATGCCTACGAAGATTCCCAACCTGCTCGTCAATGGTGCTACGGGTATCGCAGTCGGTATGGCGACGAACATCCCCACGCACAACCTGAGCGAGGTGATTGACGCTTGCGTGGCTTATGTCGATAACGAGAACCTCGAGGTGGAGGACCTGATGCAATATGTGAAAGGTCCTGACTTCCCGACAGGTGCTTACATCATGGGCATGCAGGGCATCCGCGACGCTTACGAGACAGGCCGTGGCCGCATCGTCATCCGTGCGAAGGCTGAGATTGAGAACGGCGAGACGCACGACAAGATTGTTGTGAGCGAGATTCCTTATGGCGTCAACAAGCAGCAGCTCATCGAGTACATCGCCCAGCTCGTCGGCGACAAGAAGATTGAAGGCATCAGCAATGTGAACGACGAGAGCGACTCGGAAGGTATGCGTATCGTTGTTGACCTGAAGCGCGACGCCAATGCCCGTGTTGTCCTGAACAAACTCTTCAAGATGACGCCGCTGCAGACCAGCTTCAGCGTGAACAGCATCGCCCTCGTGAAGGGACGTCCGCAACTCCTCACACTCAAGGACTTCATCTCGAACTTCGTGGCACACCGTCACGACGTCACCATCCGTCGCACCAAGTACGACCTGCGCAAGGCAGAGGAGAGGGCTCACGTCCTGAAGGGCCTCATCATCGCCTCGGACAACATCAACGAGGTGGTGGATATCATCAAGAAGAGCAAGACTCCGCAGGATGCTCAACGCGCCCTCGAGGCTCGCTTCGGACTCGACGAGATACAGAGCAAGGCCATCGTGGAGATGCGACTCGGACAACTCACGGGCCTCAATCAGGAGAAGCTCCACGCTGAGTATGACGACCTGATGGAGAAAATCAAGTACTACAACCAAATCCTCACCGACGACCAGCTTTGCCGCAAGGTGATGAAGGACGAACTCCTCGAAATCAAGGAACAGTATGGCGACGAGCGTCGTACGGAGATTCTGCCAAGCGCAGAAGAGTTCAATGCCGAGGACTTCTATGCCGACGACGAGGTAGTCATCACAATGTCGCACATGGGTTACATCAAGCGTGTTCCCCTGGCAGAGTTCAAGGCTCAAGGTCGTGGCGGCATCGGCGTGAAGGCATCAAGCACTCGCGACAACGACTTCATCGAGAAGATTTATCCCGCCACGATGCACAACACGATGCTCTTCTTCACAGACCGCGGACGTTGCTATTGGCTCAAGGTTTACGACATTCCCGACGGCAACAAGCAGGGTAAGGGTAGGGCTATTCAGAATATGCTCAACATCGAGCCTGGCGATGCAGTTCGCGCTTGCCTCTGCATCCGCAAGCTGAACGACCCCGACTTCTGCAAGAGCCACTTCGTAGTGTTCTGCACAAAGCAGGGCATCATCAAGAAGACAGAACTGACGTACTACAGCCGCGTCCGCTCGAACGGCATCAACGCCATCAACATTCGCGAGGACGACCAGGTAATCGGCGTAGAGCTGACGAACGGCAAGAACGAAATCATCATCGCTAACGCAGGCGGTCGTGCAGTTCGCTTCGACGAGACACAAGTCCGTTCGATGGGACGTACCGCAACAGGCGTGCAGAGTATCGTCCTCGACGATGATCCACGCGATCAGGTTGTCGGCATGTGCATCATCAACGAACCCGAGACGGAAAGCATCATGGTGCTCAGCGAGAACGGCTTCGGCAAGAGAACCAGAGTGAAAATCGACGACGAAGATGTCTATCGCAAGACAAGCCGTCATGCTAAGGGCGTCAAGACCCTCGACATCACCGAGAAGACAGGCTACCTCGTTGCTATCACCGTCGTGAAGGACGAAGACGACCTGATGATTATCAACAAGAGCGGCACAACAATCCGCCTGCATGCCGATGTCATCAAGGAAACGAAGAGTCGCGTCACACAAGGTACGAAGGTCATCGAGCTGAAGAAGCGCAACGACGTCATCTCGCACCTCAGCGTAGTTCCTCGTGCCGACGAAGAGCCGGAAACAGAAGAAGGCGCTGAAACACAAGAAACAACAGAAACAAGCGAACAACAATAAAGCAAGTTTTATACATTAAATTATTATAAGACATGAAAAAGATTATGCTTTCGATGGCACTGCTCCTCAGTGTCGGTACCATCATGGGACAGGTAGATAAGGCAGCCCTCAAGGCCCTTCAGAAAGAAGCAAAAGCTCAAATAGCAGAGGCTCAGAAGATTAACGAAGCCATCACAGCTAAGATAAACGAGAAGACTGCTTCCGAAGAGGAAATCATGACTGAATGCAAAAAGAGTCAGGCCATCATCCGCAAAGCACTCAAGAGTGGCGGTGTCCCTGAAAACAAGCTGGGCGAAGCATACAAGACTTATGTGGAGATGACATTCTTCCCTCATAACATGATGCTTCAGCATGCCGTCAACAAGGAACCCTTCGACACAGCATTCTTCTACACCAACCTGAAGAACATGACAGATGCTCTGCAAGGCGAAATCAAGAATACAAAGGTCACGAAGGGCGAAGCTGGAAATGAAGTTTACATCAAGAACAGAATCGCTAACCTGGCACAAAGCGGCGACTACTACATCTATGCAGCTCAGTTCAACAGCGATTGCGGCAGGTACGACAAAGCACTCGAATCCTTCGAGACAGCAATGAACTACACGCAGAAATACCCCGAAGTGGCAGACAAGGCACAGCTCCGCATCCCTGCAGAGCAGATTGCTTACTATGCCTTCCATACCGCTCACGAAGGTAAGATGTATGACAAGATGGACGGACTCTACGAAAAAGCCATCCAGTTTGCCGAAGGCGCAGCCGGTACTAAACAAGTGATGGCAGAGTCTTTCCGTGAACGTGGCGATACAGTTGCTTGGGCAAACTTCGTGCGCGACTTCACCCTGAAAGACCCCAAGGCAAACGAAGACTTCATCCAGATCCTGATTTCCCATTTCCTCAAGCAAGACAAGCAGGCAGGGCCTTCAAGCAACCTGACAATGCAATACGTCGATGAAATCCTCGCTAAGGATCCGGATATCTACATCGCTCAGTACGGTAAGGCCTACAAGCTGTTCGAGCAGGAGAAGTACGACGAAGCATTCGAGGCCTACATGAAGTGCACAGAACTGCAGAGCGACAACTACGATGGGTGGTATCAAGCTGGCCTTTGCAAGTATCGTAAGGCTCTGGCTCTGAACGCTACAGTCAGCACAATAAAGAACCAAACCGAGGCAAAGAAGACTCTCGAGAAGACGAGAAGCATCTTCGGCGAGGCAATTCCTTTCTTCGAGAAAGCTCGCGAATGTGTTCCTGATGAACCCATGAAGTGGGCATTCGAACTTCGTCAGTGCTACTCTGTTACAGGGCAGGCTGCCAAAGCTGCCGAAATGGACAAGTTGCTCTAATTCTCAGTTCATAGTTCATAATTCATAGTTCATAGTTATGAGGTGGGTATTGTTCCTTGCATTCTTGTTCCCAGCCTTTCTTACGGTAAGTCCCGCCAAGAAAGAGAAGCCTGAGAAGCCGAAGCAGGAGAAACTTGCGACGCTCTACAAGAATGCAAGGAATGCAGTAAAGAACCTGAGGGATCAGGATGCGGCTTGCAAAGCATTGCTTGATGCGCTTGCCCGCCCTGAACTTCAGAACAAGCAGAAGGCGAAGATATACTACTCTGCCGCTTTGCTCGAGGAGTCTGTCAATGCCATAGAGAATCAGAAGGCTTACCTCAAACAGCCTTACGATACGGCTAAGTTCTTCAACAAGCTTTGCGATATGTATGGGCAGCTTCGCCTCTGCGACAGCGTTGATGTGCTTCCGGATGCAAAGGGAAAGTGCCATCCTTCCTACAGGAACAGGACGCATTCCCTGCGCATGAAGCATCTTCGCAACATGCTGAGCGGCGGTAAGTTCTTCCTTGCCAAGAAGAACTATGCGGCAGCTTATCCATTCTTCGACAATTATTGCGAACTTTCACCTGATTCGAGCGCCACGCTTTGGGCAACAGTCTCGGCTTTCCTCACAGACAACTATGCCGGAACGGTGAAGCATGCTGATGCTGCAATCTCATATACCGACCCAACTACGGCAGCTATCCTGCAGGAATACAAGGTCCGCTCTTACGGAGCTCTCGGTAATGATACAGCTTGGCTCGCTTCCCTGAAGGATGGCGTCATCAAGTATCCGCGTCACGACTGGTTCTTCGTGCAACTCTCCGATTGGTGTAATCGGCAGAGAAGGTTCGACGTCGAGAGGAAACTGGCAGACAGACTTATCGGTCAAGTTGGCAACAAGCCTATTTATCATTATGCCAAGTCGAAGAGTTATCTCTCCGAAGAGAAATACGACTCCTGCATAGCCTATGCAGACAGTTGCATTGCCCTTCAGCAGGACTTCGCCGATGCCTATTATAATAAAGGTATAGCTTATCTGAATATGGCTGTGGTTGCTCAGGAATCATGCCCCAAAGATGTGAATCATCCTGATTATTTTGATGCAAAACAAGTCATTCAGGAATACTATCGGCAGGCTCGTCCCTGCATGGAAATGGTTCGCAAGCTGCAACCTGACAGGATAGACCGTTGGGGCTCGCCGCTCTATCGCATCTACCTCAACCTCAATCTTGGTGATGAGTTCGACGAGATAGACCGCCTGCTCAATCAGAAGTAATAAGAATCAGCAAGGAAACCAATAAGACAAAGAAGGAAGCCTCAATCGAAGCTTCCTTTCTTTTTAGTCGTTATGGACAATCACCTTTACTTTCACGATACGTCGTTTCTCAACTTCAAGCACGTCGAAAGTGAAGCGTTTGTACTCTATTCGTTCACCTTGGGCAGGGAACTCTCCCTTAATCTCCAGCAATAATCCAGCCAAAGTCTCTGCCTCGCCCTCGATGTTCTCGAAGTAATCGTCGTCGAAGCCCAGTATCTTGGTGAAGTCAGACATGAGTGTCTTTGCCTCGAAGATGTAGGTATTATGATTGAGACGCTGGTAGGGCTTCTCCTCGTCGTCGTATTCATCGTTGATTTCGCCCACGATTTCCTCCAAGATGTCTTCCATCGTGACGATTCCGCTGGTGCCTCCAAACTCATCTACCACGATGGCGATGTGCACTTTGTTGGCTTGGAAGTCGCGGAGGAGGTCGTCCACCATCTTCGTTTCAGGCACGAAGTAAGCGGGACGGATGAGTGTCTGCCAACGGAAGCCTTGAGGCTTGCCGAGGTGGGGCAGGAGGTCTTTGATGTAGAGCACGCCTTTTATGTTGTCCTGCGTGTCTTGATAAACGGGGATGCGACTGTAGTTGTTTGCCACGATGCAGGCAAGCACGTCTTTGAAAGAGTCCTTTATGTCGAGGTCAACAATATCGACGCGGCTCGTCATAATCTCTTTCACCATCTCACCTCCAAAGCGGATGATGCCCTTCAGCATGTTGCTCTCCTCGGCGATATCCTTCTTGTCGGTTAGTTCCATGGCCTTCTCCAGGTCATCTACCGTCAGCATTTCTTCCTCGTGATTGGCAAGGCGTTTTGTGATGACTTTGCTTCGAATGAGCAGTTTACTCAAGGGCCAGAACACTTTGCTCAGCACCTGCAGTTTCGGAGCGGCGAATCGGCAGAAGGCAAGCGCATGCTGAGCGCTGTAGATTTTGGGAATTATCTCGCCAAAGAGCAAGAGCAGGAAGGTGAGGAGCACCGTCATCACGAGGAACTCGAGCCATACTGCCTGTCCGAAGTCGATGGTCTTGTCGAAGCAGAAATACAGGATGATGATGACGGCGACGTTCACCAAGTTGTTGCTGATGAGGATTGTGGCGAGCAGACGTTCGCTGTCGTCCAGCAGAGAAGCCACTTTCTCGTCGGCTTTATGCTCGCCCTCGTCGATGGTACTTCTGTCGTTGGGTGTGAGGCTGAAGAAGGCTATCTCGCTTGCCGAGACGAAGCCAGAGCACAGAAGCAGCACGATAACTATGCCGAAAGCAATCCATACGCCTGTCGAAGGCATGTGGACACTTACTGTACAGATTTGGTCGATTAACTCTTGCCAGTTAAGCATATTTGGGAATCTTATTTATTTAACGTCTGAAGTTATCAGGCTTTTGTAGTTAAGTAGTGAGTAGTTAAGTAGTTAAGCCAGTACCTCTTTCGCTTGTTTTCTGCTTCCCAAGCATTCGGCTTTACTACTTAACTACTTAACTACTGGCTACTTCATGAGCTTGAATTATTGATTCTGAGGCTGTTCTGGCGTTTGAGGCTTGGGCGAAAGCATCTCCAACGATTCTGCCCATATCTCCGTAACGGTACGACGAATGCCGTTCTGGTCGTCGTAAGTGCGTGTGTGAATCTGTCCTTCGATGAAGAGTTTGTCGCCCTTATGCACGTATTTCTCGACCACTTCTGCCAGTTTGCGCCAAAGCACGACGTTGTGCCATTCTGTACGCTCAGGCACTTCTGTTCCGTTCTGCAACGTATATCCGCGTTCCGTCGTTGCCAGTCTTACACTTGCCACGCAGACACCTGCGTCAACATATTTAACCTCGGGGTCTCTCCCGACGTTGCCTATTAACATTACCTTATTCATATCTTTCCTCCTTTTTCTTTGCAAAGATATAAAATAATTCATAATTCACAATTCACTATTCACAATTATTTCGTAATTTTGTACTCACAAGCTAACAATATTATGAAACATCTACTCTTATTACTCCTTATGTTTTTGCCTTTGACGGCAAATTGTCAAACCTCAGACGCACAGAAATGTCAGATAAGATGGGGCACCTTCAACATCCGTCTCCAGAACGATGGCGACGAGCGAGCCGGCTTTGGATGGAGCGTTCGAAAGGACAGAGTTGCCAATTACATTAAACGGAATCACATCGAAGTCGTGGGTATGCAGGAGGTTCTCCATGTTCAGCTCGAGGACTTGCTTGCCCGTCTGCCTGAATACGACTATGTTGGGGTAGGGCGTCACGATGGTAAACAGGGTGGAGAATACTCGCCTGTTTTCTTCCTGAAAGATAAGTTCGAGGTCCTCGAGAAAGGTAATTTCTGGTTGAGCGAAACGCCAGATGTGCCTGGCTCGAAGGGGTGGGACGCAGCAATAGAGCGTATTGCCAGCTACGCCAAGCTCAAGGACAAGCAGACGGGCAAGGTCTTCATGGCCGTCAATACGCACTTCGACCACGTTGGCGTCAAGGCTCGTCGTGAGAGTGCCAAGCTCATCATGAAGAAGATTCAGGAGATTGTGGGCAATCAACCAGCAGTAGTTACGGGCGACTTCAACGTTACGGAGGATGACGAAGCATATACCACGATGCTGGGAGGCGAAATGATAAATGGCGAAATGGTAAATTGTAAATTAAATGATGCCTATCACATGACGCCCAATCACACGGGAACGACCTACACTTGGCATCAGTTCTGCCAGCTTCCGCCACTCAAACGCGAGAAGATTGACTTCATCTTCATCACGCCCAACATCAGCGTCAATCGCTCTCATATTGAGATACCTGACCTCCAACACATGCTGTCCGACCACAACCCACATTGGGCGGACCTGGAGTTCTAACGTCAAGTTCCCAAACTTAACGTGCCGAGTTTGTATTTTAGGCATGCTTAGTTTGCCAATTAAGCGTGTATAAATCCTCATGTGGATTTTGTAAAATTGATGAGTGTGATTAGAAAAGAATCACTTGAGAACGTAACTGTCCGTTTGGGATGATGGCAGAAACGAGGTGACTTGTACTATGGAAAAGGGTGAAACGTTCTGTGGAAAAGGGGTACTTGTGCTGTCGATTCCGTTCCCACACGCTCGCCCATATGAATTAGGGCGGCCGCCCCAATATCTAGGAGCGACCGCCCTAATAAATGAGAGCGTGCGGTCGAATCTGATTTTTACGCTATATGAAGCATTCTCTCATCTTTACTTCCAACTGAGGAGGCGTCCTATCTGGTCGTATAGGCTTGCCCAATGTGCTCGGCTTTCTGCATCGGGAGCCGTCTGAGAGGCTGCCTTCGTCTTCTTCTCTAACTGTTGAAGCGTGTAGAGAACTGCTGGACGAACCTGCTGATTGCCGTTTCCGTAAGCCCGACTGAGGTGCAGATACATATTGTTCTGCAGGGCGACTCTGTATGGAGAGACTTTCTTGTTGGTGTCCAACTCTGTGAAAATCATCTTCGTCAGGTCGGCAAGATAAGCCTGAGGCTTGTAGAGGTCGTTCAGGCTCTCCAAGCGATTCATCAGGTTCGTCACGACTGTCTCGCCCACATAAATCGTCAGGTTCTGCGGAACGGCAGCAATACGATGGGCATAACTCATGTCGCGAAGCCAAACAGGCTCAGTCAGGACTTGCTCGTTCAAGAAGTTCAAGGCTGCCTTTTGCTTTTCGAGAGGCTGCGGGACATACACATCTTCTGTCGAACCCTTAGGCTGGAAGGTAATCTCGTAGCCGCCGATGTTGCGAGTGACGTGCCCCATATAACGAAGGAATTGCGTGCGTATGTGCCCGTACATTACTTCTATATCGTTCCAGTAAAGGTCCTTCTCGTTGTCCTTGGTCCATTCTGGCAGAGCCTGTATCTCGCGTTTCAGGTTCAGGATGCCGTAGTAGCTTGACTTGACGGCATCGTCGCCGAGGTCTTCAGTTTGGCGTCGTGGGTCAAGACGACCTTGCGCACTCTCCCCGTCGCCCCACCAAAGGCGCTTGTTCTGCTGTGCCTTGAGGGTCATCTCCTCGAGCATCTTGTGGTCTTCATCCTCGTCTTTCGCATCGAGCATGGGTGTGTAACCCCATTGGATGGCCCACTTGTCGTAATCGTTTATGCGGGGGAAGATGCCGATGCGGTCAATTCCGTCTTCGGGTTGAGCCACATAATTGAAGCGAGCATAGTCCATAATCGAAGGCGTATGGCCGTTTGTCTCAACCCAAGCCTTGTCCCTCAAAGAATCGACAGGCACGGTGGAGCTGCTTCCGAAGTTGTGCCGGAGACCAAGCGTATGACCAACTTCGTGGCTCGATACAAAGCGAATCAACTGGCCCATCAGTTCCTCGTCGTAGTTCATCTTCTGTGCCGCTTCGTCGATAGAACTGCATTGTACCATATACCAGTTGTGTACGAGGCTCATCACATTGTGGTACCAGCAGATATGACTCTCGAGTATCTCGCCGCTTCGGGGGTCGTGAACGTTCGGTCCGTAAGCATTCTCGATGGGACTTGCCAGGTAGCGGATGCAACTGTAGCGCGCGTCCTCCATGCTCATGGTTGAGTCATTCTCGGGCCATTCCTCGGCACGGATAGCGTTCTTGAACCCTGCTTTCTCAAAGGCTTTCTGCCAGTCGTTCACACCCATAATGAGGTATTTCCGCCATTGCTTGGGCGTAGCGGGATCAATGTAATAGACAATCGGTTTGATAGGCTCGACGAGTTCGCCACGACGCATCTTCTCGACATCTTCAGGACGAGGCTCCAGGCGCCAACGCGTCACGAAGGTCTTGCCTTCCACACGCTGCTGGTCGTCCGAGTAGCTGGTGTAACTGTCCGTGAAGTAGCCGACGCGCGGGTCGAAGTAACGCTTCATCATAGGCTTCTCGGGCAGAAGAACGAAGCTGACATTCAAGCCGAATGTCGCTTTTCCCGTGCGACTTGTTGCCGCCATTCTGTTTGTGCCACCGCCGTTGAACGTCTTTACTGTGCGAACTTCCGTGTTCATGGGGAACGACTTGATGTCCTCGATGTAGCTCATCTCATTGACTTGACCTTGCAGGGAGAAGCCGTCCTTTACGGATTTAGGCAATCCGATGGCCGGATTATCCTGATTGAAGAACTGATTTACCTTAATCTTATAGACCTTGTCCTTGTGGCTCTCCACCTTGAACGCCCCGATGATGGGGTTCTCATTGCTGATTGTTATGGCTCGGTTGATGTTTTCCGTCGTGTCGGCAACATTGACGAAGAGCCTTGCACGAAGCAGGAGTTGATTGTCTGGGGCAGGCTGGAAATAGACGGTCTGCTGGTTAACTTGCTCGCCACCGAATTTTCCGATGCCTGCAGGAGTTGAGGTGTAGCGGACAGTCGTCAGGAACTCCCTGCCAATCAGGCTGTCGGGAATCTCGAAGAACCACTCGTTCTTCACCTTCGTTACGTTGAAGAGGCCTTTGCGGTCGATGCTTGGCTTCTCCACCTTAGCACTGTCCTTCGGCGCAGGCTGGTTCTTCTTTTTTCTTCCGAAGAGTTTCTTCTTGCCGTTTTTCGCTTGTTCCGTCTTGGGCTTATTCTGTTTCTCTTTTGCCCAAGTTGGTGCTCCAACCATTAACGTCGCTGCCAGAAGCAGGCTCAGATACTTTGCTTTCATGTCTGAAGATATTAAGTTTATTTGTTTGAACACGTTTATCCAAGAGACTTTATCGTAGCTTCGAGGGCTGCAATCTTGCTCTGAGCATCGGCAAGCTTCTTGCGTTCCAGTTCAACGACTTGAGCAGGAGCGTTCTGCACGAAGCGCTCGTTCTGCAGTTTCTTCTCGATGCCTGCCATGAAGCCTTGCAGACGTTTGATTTCCGTTTCTGCCTTCTCGCGCTCAGCATCTGCATCAATCAGGTTGCCGATGGGCACTGCGTATTCATCTGTACCAACAAGGAATGCCTGTGTTCCCTCGTTCTTCTCACTGATTTGCTCAATCTTGTCAAGACCTGCGAGCTTCTTAATGATTTCTGCAAGCGCAGGAACGCTCGTCACACCATCTTTCGCTTTGCCTATAACCTGCAAAGGCAGAGGCTCGCGAGGCGAGATGTTCTTGCTCTGACGAACGGCACGAACTCCGCTGACGACTTGCTTCATCTCCTCAATCTGAGCGATGAGCTGGGCATCTTCCTTCGTCGAAGCAGCTGTCTTGAAGACCGATACCATCAGGGATTCACCGTCCTTACGCTCGGCAATATGTTGCCAGAGTTCTTCTGTAATGAAGGGCATGAAGGGATGAATGATGTGCAGGAGCTGGTCGAAGATGTCGAGCGTGGCCTCAAACGTCTTAGCGTCAATAGGAGTTTGATAAGCCGGCTTAATCATCTCGAGGTACCAACCGCTGAACTCATCCGTGAAGAGTTTAAAGGCAGCCATCAATGCTTCGTTCAAACGATACTTGCTGTAGAGGTCGTTTATCTCGGCATAAGTAGCATTCAACTTAGCCTGCATCCACTTGATGGCCATCTCATTAGCGTTATGGTTCGCGTTATCGTCTGTAACTTCCCAACCCTTGACGAGGCGGAAGGCGTTCCACATCTTGTTGCAGAAAGCCATACCCTGGGCACAAAGTGCGTCGTCGTAGAGGATGTCGTTGCCTGCAGGAGCTGCAAGCATCATGCCCATACGTACTCCATCAGCACCATACTTATCAATTAGTTCAAGCGGATCAGGTGAGTTGCCGAGTGACTTGCTCATCTTTCGGCCAAGCTTGTCGCGCACGATACCCGTGAAATATACATTGCGGAACGGTATGTCGCCCATGTATTCCTCGCCTGCCATAATCATGCGAGCCACCCAGAAGAAGATGATGTCTGGGCCTGTCACGAGGTCGCTGGTGGGGTAGTAGTAGCTAATCTCTTCGTTGCCTGGGTTGTTGATGCCGTCGAAGAGCGAGATGGGCCAGAGCCAAGAGGAGAACCAAGTGTCGAGGGCATCCTCGTCGCGATGGAGCATGTCCATCGTTATCTCTTTGCCGTACTTCTTTTGAGCCTTTGCAAGGGCTTCTTCTGGGGTGAGGGCAACAACAAATCTTTCTTCTTCTTCGCCGTCGATGAAGTAAGCAGGAATGCGATGACCCCACCAAAGCTGGCGACTGATGCACCAGTCCTGGATGTTCTCGAGCCAGTTGCGGTAGGTCGTGACGTACTTCGTGGGATGGAACTTCAGCTTGCCTTCGAGCACGGGAGGCAGGGCGATGTCGGCCATGTGCTTCATCGAGAGGAACCACTGCTTGCAGAGACGTGGCTCGACTGCTGTGTCCTGATTGCGCTCGGAGTAGCCCACCTTGTTCTCGTAATCCTCGACCTTTTCAAGAAGGCCCGCGGCATCGAGATCCTTGACGATTTGCTTGCGCACGTCCATGCGGTCCATGCCCACATAGAGAGGACTCTGCTCGGAGATTGTACCGTCGGGATTGAAGATGTCTATCGTCTCGAGGTTGTGCGTCTTGCCAAGCTGGTAGTCGTTCACGTCGTGAGCGGGCGTCACTTTCAAGCAACCCGTACCGAACTCGATGTCAACATAGCGGTCCTCGATGACTGGAATAACTCGGTTAACTAAAGGAACGATAACTTTGTGTCCGCGAAGCCATTGATTCTTCGGGTCTTTGGGATTGATGCACATTGCTGTGTCGCCCATGATGGTCTCGGGGCGTGTGGTGGCAACTACGGCATAGTAGCCCTTATCGTCCTTGTGTACAACCTCGCCTTCTTCATTTGTCGGTACGACGGAATTCACGTCGGAATCGGCTACATAGTACTTCAGATAATACAATTTGCTCTTCTCGTCGCGATAGATGACCTCTTCGGTCGAGAGAACGGTCTGTGCCTTTGGGTCCCAGTTGACCATGCGAAGACCGCGATAGATAAGGCCTTTGTCGTAGAGGTCGCAGAAGACTTTCATGACGCTTTCGCTGCGCTTCTCGTCCATTGTGAAGGCCGTGCGGTCCCAGTCGCAACTTGCTCCAAGCTTGCGAAGTTGCTTCAGGATGATGCCTCCGTGCTCTTCTGTCCAAGCCCAAGCATGTTTCAGGAACTCTTCGCGAGTGAGATCACGCTTCTTGATGCCCTGTTCGGCAAGACGGTTCACCACTTTTGCTTCCGTAGCAATAGAGGCGTGGTCCGTTCCTGGCACCCAGCATGCGTTCTTGCCATCGAGTCGTGCCTTACGAATCAGGATGTCCTGAATCGTATTGTTGAGCATGTGTCCCATGTGGAGCACACCCGTCACGTTTGGTGGAGGAATAACGATGGTGTAAGGCTCACGACTGTCTGGTTTGCTCGCAAAGAGCTTATGCTTTGTCCAGTACTCGTACCATTTAGCCTCGACTTCTGCGGGGCTGTATTTTGTTGCTAATTCCATGTTGAATATGTTATTATATAAGTTCTGTCAGATATGTTATGAAAAAGAATAGCCAATGTGTTACGATGCCTGCAGCGATGCCTCCTATGAAGGTGCAGGTGAAGCTGCGGGATATGAAATGACGGTAACCAAGCGAATCGAGTGTGGCAGCATCGGCACTGAGGAAACCGCTCCAGCACATTCCCATCGCTGTGAAGACGGCAATGGCGTTGCTGTCGATGATGCCTTTGCTCATCATCTCAGGAATGAGACCAAGGGCAGCACCAACCGTACCGAGAGCTGTGATGGGGAAAGCAACGAGTTCACTCGCATTGAAGCCAAAGAGCCATTTGAAGACGAAGCCTGCTTTGCCTGCAAGAAGCGGCAGCAGTTCTGTACCTTGATATGCTTCTCCCGTATAAGTTCCTGTATCTGGGTCTGTGCCGAAAGTAAGTGTCATGACAAGCGTTGAGATGATGAGCACGCCAGGAATGATGGCGAGGCCAACCTCAACGCCACTCTTACCTCCGTCGAGTAAAGCATCAAGCACTCGAACAAAGAGTGTCTGCCGAGGGTCGTCGGGATGGGTCTCGTATGGAGTCCGCTCTGTCGTTTCGTTACTCAATATGACGTCTTCATCCTTGTATTGTGGGCACTCCTTGAGCACAAGCCTTTGCATGAGTCTTGTAGCGATGATGCTTCCGATGATGGCTCCCACAAGACCATAAAGCGGTTCTGTATAGAAGCCGTGTCCCATCATAAATATAATAACGAGCAAGCCCATCGCATAACTTCCTGCGAAGTTCACGAGACTGATGTGCTGAAAGCGTTTGAAGTAACGTGCAAACTGTGGGTTCTTTGCCACGGAGATGATGGCAGGCTTATCGCTGAGGAAAGTCATTAATGCTCCTGCAGAAGAAACGCCTGGCAAATTGAAGAGAGGGCGAAGTACAGGCTTAAGTATCCTTTGCAGCAAATCAACCACACCAAATACGCTGAAGATGCGACTCAATGCACCTGTCAGCACACACATGGCCATGAGATAGAATACGGTGTTGAGCAGCAAATCGTGGGCTGTCCTCATGATTGTGTTGAGCATATTCGTAAAGCCCATCACCGAGGAAAGATAGCCGAAGAGCGCGATGATGACTATCAGACAAGGTATGCCGCGAGGAATCTTTTTCATGGGTTAGAATATCTTTCCGCAAATGCGGAAGTTGAGTACAGGATATGCTTTGAATTTAGTGATGACTCTCATCGCTTTAGCTCCACTGCCATCGATGTCGGTATCAAGAACTTTGATGTCGTTACAATAAACTGTTGGCTTGCCCCAGATGACGCATCCAATGTCGAATTTGAAGCCAATACGTTTCTTTGGTACACCTCGGCCAATGCCAATACCAACGTATGGCTTAACGAGATTAACCTTAAGTTTGCCGTTGATGTAGCCTTCGGCATCAGGTTCGAGCAAATAGTCTCCCAGTGCAAGACCAACTTTGTTGTCAGGGAACATGGCATTATATTCAGAAATCGCAACAAGCGATTCTGTGTTGTACATTCCCATTATATCCTCTGGACCAATGTACATACCTGCAGTAATATGAAAGCTTGTTAGGAATGGCACAGGCATCACGTTAACCAGCAATTTGCCATTCTTCATCAATGTCTGTCCCTTTACAGGTATTTTGTAATCAAGACCAGGAAAGGCTCTATTAGTTCCTACCGTAGTGTTGAACCCAATCTTTGGCATCATAGAAAAGCCTGCCTGCACATCAACAAAAGGTGTGATGGGCATACTGATATCTACTCCCCAACCCATTGTGCCAACTTCTGCGCCGATGGATAAGTGATTGAGAATGCGCAGGTCAGTCTGGGCTGATGCTTGTGATAACATCATAAATGCTGCTGCAAGAGCTAAAAGCATCTTTCTTTTCATACACTAATCGTTTATCTCGAAATAGTTTTCAAGGATGTCTTGTGCTTGCTTCTCCTTGTTGTCGATGTCGTGTATGACTTTGCCATGCTCGAGCAGGACAATGCGTTCGCTGATGTCGACGGTGTGTTGCAGATTGTGGCTGCTGACGAGAATCGTGGCACCAGTCTCCTCGTTGTATTTCTTCAGCAAGTGCTTGATGGCATTCTGACTGCTTGGGTCGAGGAAGTTGAATGGTTCATCAAGTATGAGCACTTTGGGACGAAGCAGCATAGCTGCCATGATGCCAACCTTCTGCTTGTTGCCTGCACTAAGCGTGCGGATGAGTTTCTTCTGGCCAGCCAGTTCGTCTGCCATGAAGTGCTGATACTGGGCAAGGAACTCCTGCAGCTGCTCGTCGCTGGTATCTGTAAGGCGGGCAATGAACTGGAAATACTCGTCGGGAGTCAGATAGTCGATGAGGAAACTCTCGTCCACGAAAGCTCCTGTCCAGTCCTTCCACACCTCTGTCTCAGCAACATTGACATCAACATCAGTCCCCTTCATGTGAACGGTGCCTGTGTCAGCCTTGATGAGATCGAGGATAAGGCGGAAGAGCGTGCTCTTGCCTGCGCCATTATTGCCTACCAATCCAAGCAGTTCACCACTATGGATAGTTAACTCGGGTATATCTACTGCAACCTTTTCGCCGAACGTCTTCTTGAGGTCTTTTATAATAATGTCCATATTCTATGTTTTTTACGAGTTTCGTGAGGCACGGAAGCCTTCCATATTCTTATAACGTCTTGCCATGAACCGCGTATAAACATTACGCAGCCAGTATTGATGAGTTGCCACACCAATGATGCCAAGCACGGCAAGGAACACATATCCCCAGGGTTCGCCAAGCAAAGCCGTCGCAGCCTTCTCTAAGCCAATCGGCAGGAAGAGGATGACGATGCTGACAACCTGCTGTGCCGTGTTGCCCTGCTTGCTTGTAATCTTTGTGTTCATGGGCAAGGTGTTGTCGTTATAGACTGCCATCTGGAAGAGGAGAGGGTAGAGTACGCCTGCCGTGAAGAAGAAGTAGCCAACGTTCATCCAGATGGACATCTTGCCGATTATCATCAGGGGCAGCAGGATGATGGGCGGAATGAGCAAGAGCGTGACGTTGAAGTAATACTTTGCCGTGAGCAGCTGCAGGATGCTCTCGCGGCGGCTCATCAGTCCGTCAATGTAGTTGCCCTCGTAGCACATTATCATCACTAGCGTCATCATGCCCAAGACAATATAGTTGTAGAGGCAGATGAACGAGCGCATGAAGTTGTTGTCGTACACATCGCTGAAGTACATGATGACACTGAACAGCACCATCATGAACAAGCCGACAAGGAAACTCATTCTGACTGTCTTGTTGCGGAGGCGTTGCTTGACTTCGAGCTTCAAGTACTCACCAAGTTTCCCGTAGCGATTCAGGAAGTTAAACTGCGTAGCGTGCTTGATTTCCTTCTCTTCCTTCTTACCAACTTCGTCGTGAACCATGCCCATCTGCAGCTTGTAGTTTGCCCAATACAACAGAGTAATGAGAGCACCAACCAGGAGGAAGGGCCACAACTTCCATTGCAGGAAATCATACATCAAGAGTGTGCACGGCATGTCGAGCGGGTCCTTGTCGGGCACGAGCATGATGGCAAGCAAGGCACCATGAATGGCAAGGGGCAAAAGCAGCCAAGCTAAGTGCTTCAAGATAAGGACTCGGCAGAAGAGATAGGCGTAGCCGTTCATCACAAGAAGCAGCCACCAGCCAAGCAGCCATCCTATCGTAGCGCCCCAGCCCAAAGGAATAGTGATAGCGATGAGGGCGAACGGAACAAGCAGGAAGCCCCAATAGAGATTGCCCCAGGCAAGACCAGAACGTGTGAGGTAGATGTTCATCAGGAAACTTCTGCGGACAGGCAGCAGAGCATAGGGCTGTGCTTGCTGTGCCGGCGTCTCCTGTAGAATGAATCGCACCCAGAAGTCTGTTAACAATATGTAAAGCAAACCGCCGTCGAAGACATGGAATGCAGCCACCCCATTGTAGCTGTTCTTCATGCCCATTGCCATCACGACGCCCATGAAGATCAGGATGGCGGCATAATATAGCCACATGAAAGCCATCAGGAACTTCATGAAGCGGTTCTTGTCGAGCATAGGATGCCGCTCTTCTTTCAGGTCGGCATTCTTGCAGATTAGTTTATACAGCTGATACTTATTCATTGTGCGAGATACTTTTCGGCTTCCATCGCAGCCTTCGCTCCGCTTGCTGCGGCTATGACTGCCTGGCGATAGTGTGGGTCGGCCACATCGCCTGCGGCAAAGACTCCAGGCACATTTGTACGGGGAGAGTCGCCTTCTGTCATGATGTAGCCCTCTTCGTTGGTCTTGAGCCAAGGCGAGAAGAGTTCGCTATTCGGGTGATGTCCGATGGCAAGGAAGAAGCCGTCGATGGGAAGGTCGTACTTTCTCTCGTCGCTTTCCCCTTTGCGGAAGACGAGATGTGCGCCTTCTACGCCGTTCTCGCCATAAAGTCCAAGTGTGTTTGTCTCGAAGAGCACTTCAATCTTTTCATTACTGAAGACGCGTTCCTGCATAATCTTTGAGGCACGAAGGAAAGGCTTGCGAACGATGAGATAGACTTTCGAGGCGAGTCCTGCCAGATAGGAAGCCTCTTCGCAAGCTGTATCTCCGCCTCCAACGACGGCTACCACTTTCTTGCGATAGAAGAATCCATCGCAAGTGGCACAGGCACTGACGCCTTGTCCCATGTACTTCTGCTCGTCGCTCAAGCCCAAGTATTTTGCACTGGCGCCTGTGGCTATGATGATTGAGTCGGCAGTCCATTCGCTTCCATCATCGAGTGTGACCTCGAAGGGACGTACATCGAGGTTGACTTTCGTACAGGCATTGGGGAGCATTTGCGTGCCGAAGCGTTCTGCCTGCTTGCGAATATTGTCCATCAACTCGTTGGCATCCACACCATCAGGCCATCCGGGGAAGTTCTCGACTTCGGTGGTGATGGTGAGTTGTCCGCCTGGTTGAAATCCTTCGAGCAGAACGGGATTGAGGTTAGCGCGTCCTGCATAGATTGCTGCTGTGTAGCCTGCTGGGCCACTGCCTATGATAAGAAGTTTAGTGTGGTTCATATTTATCTCATATCATTAATAAGTACCTTTGGATAGTCTTTCTCTGGGAAGTTGAAGAACGTGTCGCTCAGTTGCAGATTGCCTTTGAAACTGAGGATGCTGACACGTTGCCAGTCGTTGTCTTCGCGAACACGGATGCAGAGGGGCTGGTAGTCGCTCTTGCGGATATCGATGTAAACCTCCTTGACATCCATCTTTGCATAGCGTGCACGGAGATAGACTTCGTAAACGGCTTCACCCCGAAGAACAGTTTCCTTCACAGTCATTTTGAAGCCTTTCTTGTAGATGTTCATGAAGGTGTAGGGGTTCATGGCAGCCATTTCCTTTTTGGAAGGCTCGTCGATGTTCACTTCGTTGGCACTGGGGACGTAGCACCAGCGTGTCTTTCCGTTGTACCAAGTGTTGATGTCGCCAGTCTCGAGTTTCATTTTGCTTTCCTGCAGCCACATGATACCTGTAGAGGAAGCTTTCTCTGTTGCTCCGGCAAAGATGCTGGCTTTGTATTCAATCTTCACGTTACCTGCTTTGCGGATGCGGTCAGCAGTTATGTCAAGCACCTTCATGGCGTCCTGAGCGAAAGCCATTGAACATTGAATATTGAACACTGAACATTCAAAGAGGAGCAGAAAGATGAGGAGTTTTTTCATATTACACTAGGATGGTTTGCTAATTAAGCACGTTAACTTCGTCAATTAAGCACGTTAAGTTTGTCAATTAAGCACGTTAAGTTTGAGAAGTTGGCACGTGTAGTTTGAGGGTTTAACGTAGGTTGTCCATTATCATCATGAGTTGTTCTTCGCTGACGCAGAGCACTTCACGGGGTTTGCTGCCTTTTGCGGGACCTACGATGCCAGCCTTCTCCAGTTGGTCCATCAGTCGTCCTGCTCGGTTGTAACCGATGGCGAACTTGCGCTGAATCATGCTCGTGCTGCCGTTTTGCTCGCTGACTATCATGCGGGCTGCGTCCTCGAACATGGGGTCGAGGTGTGTCATATCCACATCGCCTATGCCGCTATCGTCGTCTCCTTCAAGCGGAACTTCCGGCAAGAGGTAGGGCGAGGCATAACTTTGTTGCTTGGCAATATGATGCACGATGTCCTCCAACTCGTTCGTGTCGATGAATGCACATTGGATGCGGACGGGTTCCGAGCCTGTCATCAGGAGCATATCGCCCTTGCCGACGAGTTGGTTGGCTCCGGTTCTGTCGAGGATTGTCTTACTGTCCACGCCTGTCGTCACCTTGAATGCCATGCGAGCTGGGAAGTTCGCCTTGATGGTACCCGTGATGATGTTGGCCGTAGGACGTTGTGTGGCGATTATCATGTGTATGCCGACTGCACGAGCCAGCTGAGCAATACGAGCGATGGGGAGCTCTATCTCCTTGCCAGCCGTCATGATGAGGTCGCCATACTCGTCAATTACCACCACGATGTAGGGCATGTATCTGTGCCCGTTGTTGGGATTCAGCTGGCGTTCGCGGAACTTCTCGTTGTACTCCTTGACGTTCCTTGCGTGTGCTTTCTTGAGGAGGTCGTAGCGCTGGTCCATCTCGATGCAGAGGCTCTTGAGCGTCTGGATGACTTTGTTGACGTCGGTAATGATGGGCTCTTCCACGTCTTCGTTGCCCTCCACTTGTGCCAGAAAGTGGTTGACGATGGGTGCATAAAGGCTGAACTCGACCTTCTTGGGGTCAATCATCACCAGTTTCAACTCGGCAGGATGCTTCTTGTAGAGCAGCGAAGTGATGATGACATTCAGGCCCACGGACTTACCCTGACCTGTTGCACCGGCTACAAGCAAGTGCGGCATCTTCGTCAGGTCTGCGATAAAGACTTCATTGGTAATCGTCTTTCCGAGAGCCATGGGCAGTTCGTAGTCCGTTTCTTGAAACTTGCGGCTGTTCAGTATGCTTTCCATCGAGACCATCTGAGGCTTTAGGTTCGGCACTTCAATACCGATGGTTCCCTTACCTGGAATGGGTGCTATGATGCGGATGCCGAGGGCGCTGAGGCTCAGGGCAATGTCGTCTTCGAGGTTTCGAATCGTGCTGATGCGGATACCAGGAGCAGGTGTGATTTCGTAGAGCGTGATGGTGGGACCAATGGTGGCTTTCGTGTTGTCGAGAATCTCGACTCGGAAGTTGCTGAGCACCGTCTTGATGCGGTTCTTGTTGTTCCGCTGCTCCTCCATGTCGATGGCGCTCGAGGTGTTGTCATAATGGGTGAGCAGGTCTATGCTCGGGTACTTGTAGTTCTCGAGGTCAAGCTTCGGGTCGTAAGGCTCAAGCGTTCTGTCGTCGGAGAGGTCAGCTTTCTCGGGGTCATGCCCCACGACAACGGTAATGTCGTCCGTGCTTTCTCGCTCTTCGATGCCTTTCAAAGGAGCCAACGGATCTTCGGAAAAGTCAATGGTGGTCGCAGTTTGAGCGGCTTCGTCGCTGAACGGGGCGCGAGCCTCTTCTTCGTTCAGAGCCACTTCCTTTGGACTTTCATCCTCGCTGTCGGGCATCAGAGGCGTAAATTCTTCCTGCTCCTCTTGCTCCAGTTCATTCTCGGCTTCCTCTGTTTCCTCCTTTTTCTCGCGGATGACCTTGTGTCGAATCCAAGTGATGGCTTCGTCGCTGAGGTAGAAGATGTAGAGTAGGGCAGAGAGGATAAAGATGAGCATGGTGCCAAAACATCCCACTTTGCTTCGCAGGAACTTCACTTCTTCCTCCCCAATCATGCCTCCCCAGATAATATAACTATCCTGCGCTCCAGGGAAAAGGGGCGAAATATATGCGGCAAAGGCAGAGGCCCAAGCCATGATTATCATGCAGTTGAGAAACCAGAGATGAAGTCTCACTTTGGCCAGCCCCATAATGCGGATGCTTGTAGCAAGCATAAGGACTGGGATGAGAATGGAGGAGACGCCAAAGGTGTTGTCCATTAGCCAATGAGCAACTTCATAGCCCCAACGCCCCAGCCAGTTTGCTGCCGTATAGGATTCACTCGTGACGTACTTCTGGTCTTCTGCTCCGGTGAAGATGTGCGAGATGAGTGCGATGAGGATGGCCAGCGAGAGTGTGGCCAGGACGGCGCCCCAAACGAAGCGGAGGTTGTCGCCGTGTTCCCCGCGTTTCTTTGGGTCAACTTCGTCGTTGTCCTTGATGTTCGAGCGAAACCAGCCTATCCATCCTGTCTTTTTCTTCTTACGACGGGCGGGCATTTTGCTGGCCGGTTTGTATTGTCTTACGCTTTTCTTTGCGTCCATAGTTTCTAATACCTTATTATATACGCGAATAACGGGCACAAAGTTACAAAAAAAATCTCACAACAAGGCTGCTTTTACATTTTTTATTTCTTGATAAGTTGGGAAACGGATTGCTTTTGCACGATTTTTCTTCTTTTGTGCAAAAATAGTTACCGAAATATTTGCAGCGTACCGAAATTTACCATATCTTTGCACAAAATTTAAAGAAATGTGCAAATGGAAATAACGAAAGTACCATCGTATAACGAGATGATTCGCCAGAGTATTCAGGAACATTGGTTCATGGATTCGATGTCGGATTATGGAGTATTCACCCTGCAATACAAAGACGTGGCGCGCATCATCGAGAAGATGCATATCCTCTTCGAAGAGGCGGGCATCCAGAAGGGCGATAAGATTGCCCTCTGCGGCAGGAACCTGAGCCGTTGGGGAGCAGCCTTCTTCAGCATCCTGACCTACGGAGCTATCGCCGTGCCTATCCTCCACGAGTTTCACCCCAGTCAGGTTCACGACATTGTGAACCACTCGGAGTCAAAACTACTCTTTGTGGGCGACAAGGTCTGGCCTACACTCCAGGCCGACGAAATGCCTGAGTTGCAGGGAATTATCTCGCTCGTCGATTACAGCCTGCTCGTGTCGCGAAACGAGAAACTTACCTATGCTCGCGAGAACTTGAACCGCCTTTTCGGCGAGAAGTTCCCCAGCCGATTCCTGCCGGAACTGCTCTCTTACCACAAGGACGAGCCCGACGAAATGGCTGTGCTGAACTACACCAGCGGAACGACGAGCAACTCGAAAGGCGTCATGCTGCCTTACCGCGCGCTCTGGTCAAACTGCGACTTCGCTATGCACGTCCTGGGCAACGAAATCAAGCCCGGCGACAAGGTGCTCTCCATGCTTCCCATGGCTCACATGTACGGCATGGCTTTCGAGTTCACCTTTGAGTTCATGCGAGGTGTACACGTTAACTTCCTAACGAAAGTCGCCTCTCCCACCATCCTGATGCGAGCCCTGGCCGACATTAAGCCCATCATCATCATCGTTGTGCCACTCATCATCGAGAAGATAGTCCGCAAAGCTGTTATGCCGCGCATACAAGACCCGAAGGTAAGAATGCTCATGCAAGTCCCTGTCATCGGAGACCGCATCAAGAAGAAGATTTGCGACGGACTGACACAAGCCCTCGGAGGAAACTTCTACGAACTCATCATCGGCGGCGCAGCACTCAATCAGGAAATCGAACGACTCCTCCACGAGATAGGCTTCCGCTATACCGTGGGCTACGGAGCAACAGAATGCGCACCCATCATCACCTATAACGATTGGAAAGACCAAGTCGTGGGCTCTTGCGGACGAAGCGTCATTCATCAGGAACTTACCATCGACAGCCCAGATCCCATCAACATTCCCGGCGAAATCCTGACACGCGGACTAAACGTAATGCTTGGCTACTACAAGAACGAGGAAGCCACAAAGGCTGCTCTCGATGCCGACGGATGGTACCACACGGGCGACCTTGGCGTCCTGGACTACCAGGGCAACCTCTACATCAAAGGGCGCTCGAAGAACATGCTCCTCGGGGCCAACGGACAGAACGTCTATCCCGAGGAAATCGAGGACAAACTCTCGAACATGACGTTGGTAAGTGAATGCCTTGTTGTGCAGCGAGAGGATAAACTCGTTGGACTTGTCTATCCTGACCAAGAACAAGTCAAGAAGCTGCGGCTCAGTTCAGAAGACATCGAGAACATCATGGAGCAGAACCGCAAGGAAATCAATCCTAACTTGCCTTCCTACGCCCAACTCTTCAGCATTCAAGTGATGGAACAAGAGTTCGAAAAGACCCCCAAAAAGAGCATCAAACGCTTCCTCTATACATAAGTAAGAAAGAAAGCCATCCAAGAAGATGGCTTTTTTTTATGAGTCGGTGAGTTGGTGCGTCAGTTAAATTGTTCCTTCCTGTCGCGTAACTAATTCTAGGGTGCAAACCTTAGGGCGTCTGCCTCTTGCCCATTTGGGACTTTTGTTAAGTATGTGTAAACGTGCCATTATGCTAGACAGATTTTATTTATTCAAGTTTTGCAAGTTCTACTTTATTTAAGATATCTATTTGTATATCATTGCGATAACGCAGCTGTGTGGCAGATTGGCAGATTTTCAAGGAAAAAACTTTTGCATTGAGCGTGCGCGCGAGTTGATTTGCAAAACTCGAATTATTTATTCTGAATTACTTCATACTTAATTTTGAATTCTAAATATATTGTCGTATCTTTGCGCCCGAAATAGAAACCGCAACCCTCATAAAGGATAGCCTTGCCCCTAAAAGTGAGAGGTTTGGTGAGGGTCTGTAAATGGTAAATGTTTAAATGGTAAATGATAAGATGTTGAGAATAGCAGTCCAGTCGAAGGGGCGTCTCTTCGAAGATACAATGGCTTTGCTTGCAGAAGCAGGCATTAAGGTGAGCAGCAGCAAACGAACGCTCTTGGTACAGAGCAGTAACTTCCCAATCGAGGTGCTTTATCTTCGCGATGATGACATCCCTCAAAGTGTGGCAAGTGGTGTGGCCGACCTCGGAATAGTCGGTCAGAACGAGTATGAGGAACGGGCTGAGGATGCGAAAGTGGTGCGTCCTCTTGGCTTCAGCAAGTGCCGTCTCTCTCTGGCTGTGCCGAAAGGTTGCGGCTATTATGGCTTGAAGTGGTTCGAGGGCAAGAAGATTGCCACCTCTTATCCCAATATCCTGCGTCGCTTCCTCGAAGAAAAACGACTGGTTGCCGATGTTCATGTCATTACTGGCAGCGTGGAAATCAGTCCGGGTATCGGTCTGGCTGACGCTATCTTCGACATTGTCAGCAGCGGTTCAACGCTTGTCAGCAACAACCTTGTCGAGGTGGAAACGGTGATGAAGAGCGAGGCTATCCTCATCGCCAACAAGAATCTTGATGAAGAGAAGCAGGCTGTGCTCGACGAGTTGCTGTTCCGCATCGAAGCAGTCAAGGCTGCTGAAGACAAGAAGTACGTGCTGATGAATGTTCCGACTGATAAGGTGAAGGAGATTGTCGCTGTTCTTCCAGGCGTGAAGAGCCCAACCGTGATGCCTCTCGCAACCGAAGGCTGGAGCAGCGTTCACACAGTTATCGAGGAGAAGCGCTTCTGGGAAATCATTCGCGAACTGAAGCAACTCGGAGCTGAAGGAATCCTGGTCGTTCCCATCGAAAAGATGATACCATAATGAAAATATCCACATATCCTGCTAAAGAGGAACTCGATGCTTTGCTGAAGCGTCCTGTTCGTGATGCTTCGGAACTTGGTGCAACAGTCTCGGCTGTGCTTCAGGATGTTCGAGAGCGCGGAGATGCTGCAGTCAAGGAATATGAGGAACGCTTCGACAAGGTGAACCTCGATGACCTGGCTGTTAGCGAAACAGAGATGCAAGAGGCTGAGAAACTGGTCAGCGACGAACTCAAGGAAGCCATCCGCATCGCTCATCAGAACATCGAACGTTTCCATGCATCACAGCGCTTCGAAGGTGAGCACGTCAAGGTCGTTGAGGGTGTGGAGTGCTGGCAAAAAGCTGTGGCAATCGAGAAGGTTGGCCTCTACATTCCAGGCGGTACGGCTCCTCTGTTCAGCACAGTCCTCATGCTTGCCACTCCGGCTAAGATAGCAGGTTGCCGAGACATCGTTCTCTGCACACCTCCTGCCAAAGACGGTAGCGTCAATCCAGCCATACTTGTGGCAGCCAGAATTGCTGGCGTCAACAGAATCTACAAGATTGGCGGCGTTCAAGCGATAGGAGCGATGGCTTATGGAACGGAAAGCGTGCCAAAAGTCTATAAGATATTCGGTCCTGGCAATCAGTTTGTGATGTGTGCAAAGCAGCAAGTAAGCTTGCATGATGTTGCCATCGATATGCCTGCAGGTCCAAGTGAAGTGGAGGTTCTGGCAGACGAGACGAGCAATATTGCATTCGTTGCCGCTGACCTTCTCAGCCAAGCAGAGCATGGCATCGACAGTCAAGTGCTGCTTGTTTGCAAGAGCGAAGAGACGGCTAAAAGGGTAGAGGCAGAAGTGGAGCGTCAACTTGCGCTCTTGTCAAGGAAAGACATTGCCGCCAAAGCTCTCGAACACAGCAAAACAATCGTGGTTCGTGATGACGACGAGATGATGGAAATCACCAATCATTATGCTCCAGAACACCTCATCATCGAGACCTCCAACTATATGGAACTTGCCCAGAAAGTTGTGAATGCTGGCAGTGTCTTCCTCGGTCCGCTCACACCCGAGAGTGCCGGAGACTATGCAAGCGGAACGAACCACACCTTACCCACCAACGGCTATGCTGTGGCTTATAGTGGCGTGAACCTCGATAGTTTCTGTCGCAAAATAACTTTCCAGCACATTCAAGCAGAAGGCATTCGCTCTATTGGTAAGGCTGTGGAGCTGATGGCTGAGGCGGAAGGGCTGGATGCACACAAGAACGCAATGACTTTGAGAAAGGAAAGCCTATGAAGACTCTGGAATCATTAGTTCGCCCTAACATTTGGGCACTCGAACCATACAGTTGTGCTCGCGATGAATTTAAGGGCATGGATGCTCACGTCTTTCTCGATGCGAACGAGAATCCCTACAATGACCCGATAAATCGCTATCCCGACCCATTGCAAGAGAAACTGAAGGAGCGTCTTGCACCCCTGAAGGGAGTCCGTCCTTCGCAGATATTCTTGGGCAACGGAAGCGACGAAGCCATCGACCTCATCTACCGCATCTTCTGCAATCCAAATGAAGATAATGTTGTGGCAATTGCTCCGACTTATGGGATGTATAAGGTGTGTGCAGACATCAACAATGTAGAGTACAGAAGTGCTCCATTATCAGAGGATTGGCAAATCGATACTAAAGCATTACTGAATGCAGCTGATTCACATACAAAGGTGATTTGGATTTGCTCTCCAAACAATCCGACTGGTAACGATTTCCCTCGCGAAACCATTCATGAAGTGCTGACTTCGTTTGAAGGAATCGTGGTGATTGACGAGGCATATTGCGACTTCTCGACTAATCAGCCTTTCCGCAGTTTGCTCGACAACTACCCGAATCTCGTCGTACTCAATACCTTCAGCAAGGCTTGGGCTTCGGCAGCAATCCGACTTGGAATGGCCTTTGCAAGCGAAGAAATCATCGGCTTGTTCAATAAGGTGAAGTATCCCTACAATGTTAACTTGCTGACTCAGGAGAAAGCGCTGGCATTGCTGGCTGATTTCGCTGCAATCGATGGTTGGCTTGCACAAATTAAACGCGAACGCGAACATGTTCTTCCAGCCTTAGCAGAACTTCCAATCGTGCTGAAAGTCTTCCCGACTGATGCCAATTTCGTGCTTGTCAGGGTGACCGACGCTAACGCCATCTATCGCTATCTCATTGAGCAAGGCATAGTTGTGCGTAATAGAACGCGTGTCCAACTTTGCAAAGACTGCCTTCGCATCACGATAGGAACGCGACAGGAAAACAACGAATTGCTCGGAGCTCTGCGCTTCTTCAAATAGCCCCCCTCTAACTCCCCCAAAGGGGAGAACAATACGCCCTCTAACTCCGCTTTTGAATTATGAATTATGAATTGTGAATTGAAAAAGATTCTTTTTATTGATCGAGACGGCACAATACTTCGCGAACCATCTGATGAACAGATTGATAGCTTCGAGAAGTTCAGTTTCGTGCCTGGAGTCATCAGTGCCTTGAAGTTCCTTCGCGAGCACACCGACTTCCTTTTCGTCATGGTGAGCAATCAGGACGGACTCGGAACGGAGAGCTATCCCGAAGATACTTTCTGGCCCACACAAAACCTCATGCTCGACATCCTTAAGGGCGAAGGCATAACTTTCGACGCTATTCATATTGATAGGAGTTTTCCGAAAGACAATCTCCCAACCCGTAAGCCTGGAACAGGTATGCTTACTGACTATATGACAGGCAATTACGACTTGGCTGGAAGCTTCGTCATTGGTGACAGACAAACGGATGCTAAGCTTGCAGAGAACCTCGGTTGCCGCAGTCTCATACTTTCAGAAGAGCTGGATTGGCAGAAGATTACAGAACTCCTCTTTGCTGGAGAGCGAACCGCAACAGTCAAGCGTACTACAAAGGAAACGGATATTGAGGTGAGGGTGTGTCTCGACGGCAACGGAAAGAACGACATACAGACTGGACTTGGCTTCTTCGACCACATGCTCGAGCAGATTGCAAAGCACGGAATGACAGACCTTTACATTCGTTGTAATGGCGACCTCGAGGTGGATGAGCATCATACAATCGAAGATGTGGCTTTGGCTTTGGGCGAATGTATCCGCAAAGCTCTTGGCGACAAGCGTGGCATAGAGCGTTATGGCTATTGCTTGCCGATGGATGATTGCCTTTGCCAAGTTGCCCTCGACTTTGGCGGAAGACCTTGGCTGGTGTGGGATGCAGAGTTCCATCGCGAGAAAGTTGGCGAGATGCCAACAGAAATGTTCCTGCACTTCTTCAAGAGTCTGTCCGATAGCGCAGCGATGAATCTGAACATCAAGGCAGAAGGTCAGAACGAGCACCACAAGATAGAAGGCATCTTCAAAGCGTTTGCACGAAGCTTGAGAATGGCTGTCCGCAGAGATGTAACACATTTCCAACTCCCATCTAGCAAAGGACTCTTATAAAGATGATGCAGTCCCACTATTCTTCACAGCTTCTTGAGAAAGCCGTAATGGAAATCAATCGTTTGCCTGGAATAGGCAGCAAGACGGCTCTTCGCTTGGCTCTTCACTTGCTTCGTCAAGATGAGGAGAGGGTGGAGGCGCTGGCAGAGAGCCTGGTTGAGATGCGTCGAGGCGTGCATTATTGTCAGGTCTGCTACAATATATGCGATGATGAACGATGCGAAATCTGCAGCAATCCGTCTCGAGACGCCAGTCTGGTCTGCGTAGTTGAGAATGTTCAGGATGTGATGGCTATCGAGAACACGATGCAGTATCGCGGACTCTATCACGTACTTGGCGGCGTTATCAGTCCGATGGACGGCATTGGTCCCAGCGATTTGCAGATTGAAAGTCTCGTGGAACGCGTCAAAAAGGGTGGAGTGGAGGAAGTCATCCTTGCTCTCAGTCCCACGATGGAAGGCGATACCACCAACTATTATATCTACAGAAAACTGGAAGAAACGGGCGTCAAAGTGACTGTCATTGCTCGAGGAATCGCACAAAATGATGAACTGCAATACACCGACGAAGTGACCTTGGGCAGAGCCCTTGCTGGAAGAATCCCGTTTGGTGCGTAAAAGACCTTAACCTATTTGCTCAAATACCTTAAGGTAATTGCCAAACTTAACACGTTAACTTGCCCAACTTAACACGCTTAATTGCCCAACTTAACACGCTTAATTGCCCAACTTAACACGTTAACTTTACAAACTATCCACGTTAACTTTTCGAACTACGCTATGATAACTTACATCCTTACTTTGATTTGTGCGGCAACTATCTTGCTTGCAGCCTTCTTTGCCATTCGTTATAGGAAAGTGAATGCCTACATCCGCATGGCTGCAATTGCTGTCGCTGCCGCTTTTGTGATGTTCCTCTACTTCAAGTACGACGACACATCGCAGCTCTACGGACTTGGCATCTTGGCTATCGCTCTTGTGTTCCCTTTGATAGACATCAAACGCAATGCTAAAGAGTAACAAGCTGAAACTGAGAGCGGTAGAGCCCGAGGACCTCGACTTGATGTATCTCATCGAGAATGATACTGAGTTGTGGCCACTCGGACATGCTTCTGTGCCTTTCTCGCACTTTGCCCTCAAGCAGTATATTGCCGAGAGTGCGAACGACTTTTTCCACGACCGACAGCTCCGGCTTGTGCTTGAAACGTCCGATGGTATCAGCATCGGTTTTGTCGATTTGCAGAAGTACGACCCTCAGCATCATCGTGCGGAAGTGGGAATTGTCGTGGTTCCAGAGCAGCAACGGCTGGGCTATGCTAGCGAAGCGCTTCGTCTGCTTGCCAATTATGCCTCGACACATTTGGGCATTCATCAACTCTATGCCCTCGTTCCGACGAATAATCAGGCTTCAGTAGGGCTTTTCAAGAAGTGCGGATACAAAGAGACCGCCACCCTCGAGGACTGGTTAAAGAGCCCAGAAGGATGGCAGTCGGTAGTTGTTTTTCAGAAGGTGGCCCCTCTCTAACTCCCCCAAAGGGGGAGAAACAAAAGCCTCCACTCTAAAGGGGAAGGGGTGGGATTGAGTCTTCTTATTTTCCGAAATAACGCTTCAGCAAGCCTGCGAAACCTGCTCCATGACGGGCTTCGTCCTTTGCCATCTCGTGAACGGTGTCGTGAATGGCATCGAAACCTGCAGCCTTAGCGTTCTTGGCGATGCGGAACTTGTCTTCGCAAGCACCTGCCTCAGCAGCAGCACGCTTCTCGAGATTTGTCTTGGTGTCCCATACGCACTCGCCCAGCAGTTCTGCGAAACGGCTTGCGTGGTCTGCCTCTTCGAATGCATAGCGCTTGAAACCCTCGGCAATCTCGGGATAGCCCTCGCGGTCAGCCGGACGAGCCATTGCCAGATACATACCAACCTCGCCACATTCTCCGTTGAAATGGTTGCGCAGGTCCTGAATCATCTCTTCTGAAACGCCTTCGGGCTTGCCGTCACCAATCTTGTGAACGGTGGCGTAAGTCATGTCAGCATCGTCCTTCAGTTCAGAGAACTTCGAGGCAGGAGCCTTACAGATGGGGCACTGTTCGGGTGCAGCATCGCCTTCATAGATATATCCACAAACGGCGCAAATAAACTTTTTCTTCATAATTTTAATCGTTTTAAGTTAATAATATGATAATGTATGTGCGTTAAGTCACTTCTTTTAGGTACAAAGATAGACTTTTTCTGCATACAATGAATGATTTTTATCGATATTTTATCATCTATTAACTATTTTTTCGTACCTTTGCACAAAGAAAGAACGCGATAGTAGCTCAGTTGGTAGAGCTTTGGCTTCCCAAGCCAAAGGTCGCGGGTTCGAGCCCCGTCTATCGCTCTTGGTCATGCTTAGTTCCCGGAAAGACCTTATCGTTATTGGAGTTTTCATCGTTTTGGCGGTGACGGACTTCCTGCCAATTCACCTTCCAGCACAGATGATTTTCCCTGTGTTATGGCTGTCCCTCTGTGCTTTATGTAGGAAGCAGTGTGCTCTGACGGCAGCGCTTTTCTTCTCTTTTCTTGGTGATGTGATGGGGTGGAGGAACGAACTCATTCCTCAAATAGGGTGCTTTGCCGTTGCACAAATCCTATACATTATTATATATAGTCGTTTGATGCCGCCAAATACGACATGGGAAAAGCCCATGAGGTACGTGCCTCTGGTGCTTGTGGCAAGTGTGTATGGAGTGGCGATGTGCTGGATATTCCCTCGAGTGGAAGACAAACTCATTGCTTATGGAATAGCCATCTACGCCATTTTGCTGCTTGGGATGTGCTATGCAGCATGGCGGCACAAGAATGTTTGCCTGATTATCGGAGCGACACTCTTTGTCCTCTCCGACTTTATAATTGGCGTGAACTTGTTCGTCGAAAGGATTCCGCATGCCCACATGAGCATCATGATACCCTATTATGCAGGGCAGATGTTGCTTTTCGTCGGCACGCAGAAACTCTATCGCCTTACTTCTTGTTCATGTAATTGTAGTAGCTGATGCCGCGACGGACATTCTCGATGACTGCTTCGGAAGATACTGTCGCACCTGTCACAACGTCAACTTTCTGCTTTTCAGCAGTCTTGACTGGCAGTCCGTTCCATTTCTTCATCAGTCCCTTCACTACCATATCGAAGTACTTGGGTGTCTCTTCGTTCTCGAGAGCTTCCACTTTCAGCACTTTTCCTGCTTTGATATAGACCTTGACGGGTGTCGTGCCAACGTATCCCTCGATGTCTGTGGCAAGTGTTGTAGTGTTGATGATGGTAACGTCTTTCTGTTTTGTCATGACAGGTTCGCCCGTTGTCTGACTTGTCAGGAAGAGGAATGCTCCAACGAGAGCAAGCGAGGTAAGTATTCTGTTCTTGTTCATGAGTTCTTTGTTAAGCTTGTTTCTTTCTTGTCATCTCAACGAGTCTGCTCAGATGCGTTGGGATGGGGAGCTGCTGAGGACACTTGGAGAGGCATTCTCCGCAGTCCTGACATCTGTTAGCGCGTGCCTTGTTGGGGATGGCCTCTTGATAAGCGGCGAGATAAGCCTGACGTTTTTCTTCGAAATCGGGTGCTGAAGCATCGGGAAGGGGCAAACGTCCGTCCACGACA